>Ga0224510_10000942_pt1 | contig 20199 bp, 21 predicted proteins | sample SF_May12_sed_USG_FD_170161 | JGI IMG/M metagenome (GOLD analysis project Ga0224510, IMG submission 170161) | Sediment microbial communities from San Francisco Bay, California, United States - SF_May12_sed_USGS_4_1 | ecosystem: Environmental > Aquatic > Marine > Sediment | place: USA: California... | reverse complement strand
CGGGCGCACGATCACAGTCTTTGCCTCGGTGTTGCGGGATCCGTCTGGCCGCTCGGTTGATTCTGCGGACCTTCGGGCCAGGTTGACCGCGCTGATCCGAAAGGCTGGCTCATCCTGAGCAGTGGGCATGATGAGGCGGTCGTCTCCAGGTGAGCAGTCAGCCTACGCGGTGGGTGCGTTGGAGGCGGTCGACCCTGCCGAGGATGTTGGCGGTGGGTGCGACTTTGCCCGACTCGTACGAGGCGAGGCGGGCAGCGGAGGTTCCGATGAGCGGGGCGAACTCGCGCATCGTCATGCCGAGGGACGTTCGGACCGTCCGGATCCGGGCTCCGTACTCCCGGCGTGACTCGGCGTCGGCGTCGTGGCGGGCTTTCTCGATGATGCCTTCGAGCAGACGGTCGACGCCGTAGTTCTCGTTCCAGCCCGTGATGGTCTCGACGGCGCGGGCGCACGGTCCCCACGGGTTGGCACGGATGGTGGCCGCGATGACTCGCCAGTCGCTGAGGGTGCCGCGTTCGATGGCGGCCAGCACGGCCTCGAACGGCCACTGATCGGGATCGGGGGAGGCGACGTCGACGTTGCGGAAGCGGGGGGTCATGACACGACCGCTTCGGCGAGTTCTCGAAGTGCCCTACGCACCTCGTTCCAGTCGTGCCAACGCTCGTCGAGTCCCTTGTAGGTGTCGAGTTCGGTGGTGGTGCGGTGGTCTCGGGGTCTGGGGTCCGCCAACTGGCGGACGACCTGGGTTGTCACCGCGTCGGGTGTTGCGTTGACGTCGGAGTAGTAGGGGTCGATGCCGGCGATGACCGTCGCCGCACGTTGTGTGCCCAACCGGTCGGCGAGGGCGGCGACGTCGAGGTAGTCCCGGGTCTGGTTGCGGGTGACTGCCAGCCAACATTTGACACGAAGTGTCTCTTCGATGGTGGGAACCACCAGCGTGCGGCCGTCCACGTCGACTTCCTCGACCTCCAAGGGTCGTGTGCGGATGAGTTGGCGGATGCCGGTCTCGATGTCTCCGAGGGAACCGAGGATGATCTTGCCGGGACGAACCCGGGCGAGGGACCAGTCTGCCAGTGCTTCGAGGTTCTCGAGGACAGTGTCGAACCGAGCGGTCAGATCGTGGAGTACATGATCGTGGTCGAACGAGACCCTGTGGCGGGCATGGAAAGCGTCCCCGGCGCCGCCGACCAGCACGGCGCCGGGGACGATGCTCTGGAGCTCTGTCGCCTTGACCAGGACGTCTTCCAGGGTTGGTTCCTTCACGTTCCCACGTTATCACATCTGATTACGCCTGGCACCGGGGTCTTACTGTCGGGGCTGGAATTCGTGGTTCGGGCCCCTACTCGACATGCCCTAGAATTCGTCGCTCGTCCCCGATACGGTGCCGAGGGCAGAGAGGTCGCAAGACAGCTGGCGCATCAAAACATCACCCACTGACGATATGATGTGTGCGATGAGGACCACCATCAGCATCGACGACGAGTTGCACCGGAAGGTGAAGGCGGTGGCCGACCGAACCGGGCGTACGATCGGTCAGGTCATCGAGGATGCCATTCAGGAGTCGCTCCGACGGTCGTCGTCGAGCCGGGCCATCGTTCCCTTGCCAGTGTTCGGTAGGGAAGGTGTGATGCCGGGTGTCGATCTCGCCGACAGCGCCGGTGTGCGTGAGTTGATGGAAGAGGGCGTCCGAATCGATGCGCGTCGTTGACGTCAACATCCTGGTGTACGCCCATCGCCAGGACAGTCCCCGTCACGAAGACTTTCAGGGGTGGCTCGAGGTCGCCCGGCAGGCGGACGAACCGCTCGGACTCAGCACGATGGTCCTGTCGGGTTTCGTGCGCGTCGTCACCCACCCGCGAGTGTTCAAGGATCCGACCCCGCTGTCCGTCGCACTGGACTTCTGCGAGGAGCTGCGGACAACACCGAATGCGGTGGAGTTGGTGCCCGGCAGGCGGCACTGGGCGATCTTCGAAACACTGTGCCGCTCCATCGATGCGCGTGGAAACGACGTTCCGGACGCATTCCTAGCCGCCCTGACCATCGAGGCGGGAGGAACCTGGTGGTCCGCCGACCGGGGATTCGCCCGCTTCCGTGATCTTCGTTGGCGGCATCCGCTCGACGGCTGACCTGGCAGCGAGTGACCGCTCCCCTTCATCGAGTCGTTCCGGCTCCAGGCGTTCCGCGTCGCTTTGGGCTGGCGAGCAGTTTGAGGTGGCGCCGGAGCGGCAACTCGGAGCGGTTGATCCCGAGCGATTCAGCCCACTGCCGGTCTGGCGGGTGAATTGGTGTCCCAGTCACGCCCTCGGCCGGCCATCTCCCAACACGCAGAACTCGTTGTCCTCAGGATCCGCCAACACCACCCACGGAACGTCGCCCTGGCCGATGTCGAGTCTCGTGGCGCCGAGTTCGATGAGCCGCTCGACCTCGGCTGCCTGGTTGTCGGGGCGGAAGTCGAGGTGGAGACGGTTCTTCGACTGCTTGAGGCCGGTCACCGGCAGGAAGATGATGCCGGGGGTTCGGCCCGGCTGCGGCTGGATCTCGAACTCGTCGGGGTGGTCGTTGATGATCTCCCATCGCAACGCCTCGGCCCACCAGCGGCCGAGCGCCACCGGATCGACCGCGGCGATGACCACCTGTTCCCAGTCGAGGCTCATGGGTCCACGATACGGCACAAATGTGACGGTCGGCATGCGGTTGTGTGATGGTTCGAGGACATGGGACGGCCGTACCGGTTCTTGTCGTAGGTGGCTCGTACGTTGGGTCCATGTTTGCCGTTGCATCATCTGCCACCCTGGTGGGCGCCGTCCCGCGACGGGTGCACGTGGAAGCCCACGTGGGTCGATCCAAAGAGAAGTTCGCGCTGGTCGGGCTTCCCGACGCCGCCATCCGCGAAGCGAAGGAACGGGTTCGGGCGGCCGTCACGGCCTCGTCGTTCCGGTTCCCCAACCGCACCCTCACCGTCAACCTCGCACCGGCGGATCTGCCGAAGATGGGGTCGGCGTTCGACCTTCCGATCGCGTTGGGGGTGCTGGCTGCCGACGAGTCGATACCGGCGGCGGCGGCGAGGGTGGTGGCGGTGGGCGAACTCGCCCTCGATGGCACGGTGCGCCCGGCCCGGGGGGTGGTGGCGGCCGCCATGGTGGCGGCGCAGATGGGTGTGCCCTGTGTGGTTCCCGAAGAGTCCGTCGACCGGGCGGCGACGGTGCCCGGGGCGGACGTGCGAGGCGTTCGCACTCTGGTGGAAGCGGTCAGCGCCGGCTTCGATCCGGCCCCCGAGCGCAAGCATCGTCAAATAGATGGTGACTTCGATGTCCCGGACCTGGCCGACGTCCGCGGACAGCCCCTGGCGAGGCGGGCCCTCGAGGTAGCGGCGGCCGGTGGTCATCATCTGCTCTTGATCGGTCCGCCCGGCACCGGCAAGTCGATGCTGGCGAAACGACTCGCCGGAATCCTCCCACCGCTCACCGACGAGGAACTTCTCGAGGTCATGTGTACGTGGGAGGCGGCCGACCGTGATCGTCAAGCCACATCGTTGCCCCCGTTCAGAGCCCCGCACCACTCGGCATCCCGCGCCGCGCTCTTGGGGGGAGGCAGCGGGTCACCCGTCCCCGGCGAACTCACCCTCGCCCACAACGGCGTCCTCTTCCTCGATGAGCTCGGCGAGTTTCCCGCCTCGGTGCTGGATGCGTTGCGTCAGCCTCTGGAAGATGGCGTGGTTGAGATCGCCCGCCGCGGGTGGAGCGAGCGGTTCCCGGCCCGGTGCCAGGTGGTGGCCGCCACCAACCCGTGTCCGTGCGGCCACCGGGGCGACCGCCACGTTGCATGTCGGTGTTCCGACGCTGCGGTCGACAAGTACCGGCGCCGGCTGTCCGGTCCGCTGCTCGACCGGTTCGACCTCAGGGTTTGGATGTCGAAACCGGAACGGCTCGACGGGCCACGCGGCGAGCCTTCGGAGGCTGTGGCGTCTCGCGTTGGTGCGGCGGTCGAGCGACAGCGGGCGAGGGGTGGGCGCAACGCCGGGCTCGGTTCGGCCCAACTCGACGATCTGGCGTTCACGGAAGACGGGCGGCGGCTCCTTTCCACGACGTGCGACCGGGGTGCTCTGACCGGGCGCGGGTACGACCGGGTGCGGCGGGTGGCGAGGACCATCGCCGACCTCGGCGCTTCCGACGCCGTCGACGAGGCCCACGTCGCCGAGGCGATCGCATTCCGGGAGGCGTGGTGAGCAGGCTGCTGAGCCTGGCGCTCGAAGGCCGGAATCCGGACACGGTCCGAAAGATCCTCGCCTCCGGCAGCGGCTGGTCGGGAGGGAGTGGCGGTGCGGAGTGGCCGGTCCCCGGTGTCCGCTTCCTCGAATCGAACGCCCTCCCGCCATGGCTCACCGACACTCCGGACGCCCCGCCCTGGCTGTTCGCCCGCGGGGAACTGCCCGACCGGCCGGGTGTGGCGGTGGTCGGGGCGCGGCGGGCCACCCGCTACGGGCTCGACGTGGCCAGAGAAGTAGGCCGGATCGTGGGTGGCGCCGGCTGGCCCGTGGTCAGCGGCCTGGCGCTCGGAGTGGACGGAGCTGCGCACGAAGGAGCGCTCGAGTCCGGCGGGACCGCCGTGGCGGTCCTCGGAAGCGGTATCGACGTCTGGTATCCACGTCGCAACCGTGGGCTCGGGGAGCGGATCGTCGCCGACGGAGGTGCAGTCGTATCCGAATTCGGTCCCGGGGTCGAGCCGGAGGCCTGGCGGTTTCCCTACCGCAACCGGATCATCGCCGGGTTGTCGAGTGTCGTGATCGTGGTGGAGGCCGCAGTCCGGAGCGGCGCCCTGATCACGGCCGGACAGGCCCTCGCCCAAGGCCGAGATGTATGGGCGGTTCCCGGCGACATCACGAGAACCACGTCCCGCGGGTGCAACATGCTGATCCGTGACGGCGCCCATCCGATACAGGATCTGGACGATCTCGTGTCCGACCTCGAACTGATCATGGGGCCCGCACCGGCCGGCAGTGTTCCTCCTGCGGGGTCGATGCCCGCGACGGTGGAGGAGTTCATCGGTGACCGCCCCGTCGCCGAAGCCATGCTCGAACTGGCACGGCTGCAGGCGACGGGGTCGGTGGTCGTGACCGAAGGCGTACTCAGGTGGGTGTCACGCCGGTCCGGCGGAACCGATCGCGTACGTCACGGTGAGCAGAACCACTACGCCGGTGACGCCGGGTGAAACCGGAATGTCGAACGGCGCCGAATCGCCTTCCCCACCCTCGGACATGCCCTGGGAGGACGTGACCAGCACCTTCTCATGGATGTCGAGGACACGACCGAGACTCGTCCCACTCAACCGCGTGAGATCCGCGGCACGAGAAGCCGCGTCCCGCCACGCCTCGTCGCGCGCCGATTCCATGAGCGGCTTCGGGTCGGTTTCGAACCTCATGCCCCATGCCCGGACGTCATCGCCACCTGCGGCGATCGCCTCGGCGAGGACCTCACCGATCGGGTCGACGTCCCTCAACGTCACGCGGTATCCAAGAGAAGCCTCGTAACCCGTGATCTCGGGCCAGTTGTCGTGGTACGGCTGGATCGAGAATTGGGTTGTTTGGATGTCCGATTCATCCACTCCCATCTCGAGTAGCGCACTCCGCAGTGCACTCCCGGAATCGGTGGCCGCTCGGCTGGCTGCCACGACGCTGTCACGACGACTCGTGACGCCAAGGTCCACGATCGCCCTGCTGGGAGTCTCGTAGCTCGCTCCCATACCTCCCACCGTGATACTGGATTCCGTCCGGTCCTCCGCCTCAGGCACGGGTTCCGGATCCGGGTTGACCAGGGAGCCGGAGACCGGCTCCGATTGGGTAGAGGGGACGACGACCGATTCTTGGCTGGTCGGGGATGGCTCGGCGGTGGTGGTGACGGCTTGAGATCCCGCGCAACCGGTGATCAGCGCCGCCAGCACCAAACTGAGGGCACTCCGCACGGTGAACCTCCTTATAACGCGATCGTCGCGCTTGGAGGTGGTGGTCGATAGGGGCAGCCGTCCCGACCGAATCGGAGCGGTCGTGAGGTGACCGGATGTCGGAGATGCTGGCACCCGCAATCGTTTCTTCTACCATGCGGGAACCTGGGGAGGTGTGATGCCCCCCGCCAAGACTTACAATTCGTAAAACCGCCACCATCGCAAGGGCAACAATGACCGCCGCCACCAATGGGCGTGACCAGTCGCCGGCCGACGAGGTCTCCTCCCTCTGGGACAGGTTCAAAGCAACAGGAGAAGACCGGGCGCGGGAAGCACTGATCATTCAGTACTCACCGCTGGTCAAGTTCGTTGCCGGCCGTGTGGGCGTGGGGCTTCCCCGCAACGTCGACCAGGCCGACCTCGTCTCGTACGGGATCTTCGGGCTGATCGACGCCATCGACAAGTTCGAGCCCGACCGCGGGTTCAAGTTCGAGACGTATGCGATCAACCGGATCAAAGGGGCGATCCTCGACGAGTTGCGGGCACTCGACTGGGTTCCGCGGTCGGTGCGGGCGCGAGCCAGAGAAATCGAGCGCTCGCTTGCCGAACTCGAACACCGATTGCAGCGGACGCCCAGCGACGACGAACTGGCGCGGCACATGGGAAACAGCGTCGACGAGCTACGCGACGCACTCGCCGAGATCTCCAACCTCGGGATCGTCGCCCTCGACGAGGTGCTCGCCCCGGACTCGTCGAACTCGCTCGGTGACATGGTCGCCGACTCGATGGGTGCCGGTCCGGAAGCGGCCTTCCAGAAGGAAGAGACGCGTCGCATCCTCGCCGACGCCATCAACCGTCTGCCCGACCGGGAGCGCCTGGTCCTCACCCTCTACTACTACGAAGGGTTGACGCTGGCCGAGATCGGCGACGTGCTGGGCGTGACGGAGTCTCGGGTCTGTCAGATCCACGCCAAGAGCGTCATGAGCCTCCGCAACCGCATGACCGAACCCAGCTACCGGTAGCTCGACTCGCCCGCTGCGGCACCCGGGGGCTACACTCTCCACCAATCACGCACGCCTCGGCGCCTCTCTGGTCGGACATGTCCGAAATGAGGCGGACCCGGAAGGGTCAGAGGCGGAGGAACCAACCAGAAGGAGCAGCACGTGGCCGGAGTCACGATGAAACAGCTGCTGGAGGCTGGGGTCCACTTCGGACACCAGACCCGGCGCTGGAATCCCAAGATGGCGCCGTACATCTACGGCGAGCGGAACGGCATCCACATCGTCGATCTGCGACAGACCGTGTCCCAGGTGGACAGCGCGGTCGAGTACGTCAAGAACATGGCGGCGAACGGCGGCACATTGCTGTTCGTCGGCACCAAGAAGCAAGCCGCCACGGCAGTCCAGTTGGCGGCAGAGCATGCGGGCATGCCGTACGTCAACTACCGCTGGCTCGGCGGCATGTTGACCAACTTCCCCACCATCCAGAAGCGCATCTTCTACATGAAGGAACTTCAGCGCATGGAGGAGAGCGGCGAGATGCAGGCTCGTCACAAGAAGGAACGCCTGCGCCTTCGTCGTGAGCTCGAGAAGCTCCAGGCCAACCTCGGTGGTGTGGCCGGACTCTCGAAGGTCCCCGACGCCATCTTCGTGGTGGACGTCAACAACGAGCACACCGCGGTCAAGGAAGCCCAGAGGCTCGGACTCAAAGTGCTCGCACTCGTCGACACCAACTGTGACCCCGACCCGATCGACGTCGTCATCCCAGGCAACGACGACGCCATCAGGTCCGCAGAGCTCGTCGCCATGGCGCTGGCCGATGCGGTGCGGGAAGGACGGGATGCGTCCGGCAAGGCGAAGGAAGCCGCCGCCGAAGGCGACGCCGAAGCCTGAGTCTCAACGGAGGAAACGTGGCAGATTTCACAGCAAAGGACATCCAGGCGCTGCGGCAGCAGGCCGGCGTCGGGATGATGGACGCCAAGAAGGCCCTCACCGATTCCGGGGGCGACCTCGAGAAGGCCTTCGAGCTCCTACGGGAGCGAGGGTTGGCGGCGCTCGCCAAGCGTGCGGACCGGGACGCCACGGAAGGCACGATCGGGTCGTACTTGCACGTCCAGAACGATCATGTGGTTATGGGTGTCCTCGTCGAGCTTGCCTGCGAGACCGACTTCGTCGCCAAATCGCCGGAGTTCGGTGAGGTGGCAACCGACATCGCCATGCACGTGTCGTGGGCAAACCCCACCTGGGTCCGGCGTGAGGATGCCGATGAGGCGGCCATCGCCAAGGAGGCCGAACTCATCGAACGCGAGGCGCGAGCGGCCGGCAAACCCGACCAGGCCATCGCCAAGATCGTCGAAGGCCGGATCGAGAAGTTCATGAAGGACTCGGTGCTGTACGAGCAGGAGTTCGTGAACAAGGAGAAGTTCGAAGGCACCGTCGGTGACCTGGTCGCCCAGCTCGCCGCAAAGATGGGCGAGAACATCTCGGTTCGCCGCGTGTCCCGCATCGCGGTGGGCGAGTCCGCGTGACCCCACGCCGAGTCCTGCTCAAGCTGTCCGGCGAGGCATTCGCCGACCCCGAACTCGGGTATGGCATCGATCCCACCACGGTGAAGCGGGTCTCCGCCGAAATCGCGGAGGCTCATGCCTCCGGCGTCCAGGTCGCAATCGTGGTCGGCGGCGGCAACATCTTCCGCGGTGTTTCGTCGGCGGCCAAAGGAATGGATCCTGCGTCGGCCGATTACATGGGCATGCTGGCAACCGTCATCAACGCACTGGCGCTGAGGGACGCTCTCGAAAAGGAGGGCGTCCCCTCCCGGGTTCAGTCGGCGATCACGATGCAGCAGCTCGCCGAGCCCTACATCCGGCTTCGAGCGATCCGGCACCTGGAAAAGGGCCGGATCGTCATCTTCGCCGCGGGTACGGGCAACCCGTTCTTCACCACCGACACCACGGCCGCTCTGAGGGCGGTGGAAGTGGGAGCCGAAGTGCTGCTCAAGGCGAGCAAGGTGGATGGGATCTACGACAAGGACCCCGTCGCCCATCCGGATGCAAAGCGCTTCCCGGAGCTGGGCTACATGGAGTTCCTGTCGTTGGGACTCCGGGTGATGGACTCGACCGCCATTACGATGTGTCGAGAGCACGATGTGCCGATTGCCGTCTTCGACATGACCGAACCAGGCAATATCGTCAAAGCAGTGCTTGGCGAGGGCATCGGCACGATCGTGCACTGAATCGGAGGAGGAAACGTGATCGAAGAACTTCTGGCCGAAGCCAAGGACAAGATGGGTCACGCAGTCGATCACGTCGGAACCGAATTCGCCACAGTGCGGACCGGTCGTGCCAATCCTCAGATCCTGAATCGCGTTCACGTCGAGTACTACGGCACCCCCACGCCCCTCCAGCAGCTGGCTACGTTCTCCGTTCCGGAACCCCGACTGCTGGTCATCTCCCCGTTCGACAAAGGCTCGATGCACGCCATCGAAAAGGCGCTTCAGGAAGGCGATCTGGGTTTGATGCCGTCGAACGACGGCACCGTGATCCGTTTGGCTTTCCCGCCTCTCACCGAGGAACGACGGCGCGACCTGATCAAGGTCGTCAAAGGGATGGCTGAGGAAGGCAGGGTTGCGATCCGCAACATTCGCCGGCACGTGAAGTCCGACATGGAGGCCCTCCACGGCGAGATCTCCGACGACGACATCCATCGGGCCGAGAAGGACCTCCAAGACCTGACCGACGGCTACGTGGCTCAGGTCGACGACCTGCTCCAGCGCAAGGAAGCCGAGCTCCTCGAGGTATGACCATGAGTGGTGACGGGCCTGACCAGGCCGAGCCACGGATCCTCCGCCCCTGGGAGACCGAATTCCCTCGCACGGCCGATGACGACGGCGACGACGCGGCCCCGATTCCTGTGGACGAGAGCACCCATGCCGAGGTCGATGGTGAGGCTGCCGACGAGGAGCCACCATCGTTCGGAGACCTCGGGTCGGGTCCCACCTCGCTCGACGAGTTCACCAACGACGACTACATCGCGGCCACGACGCGTGAGTATCAGGGGCTTGCAGAGGAGGTCGCTCGAGCGGCCGAAGAAGACGTGGAACGCCAGGCGGTGGCCGCGTCCCTCCCGGGAGTCGGCTCCGGTCTGATCGGATTCGATGACGTGACCGGTGTCAAGGGTCTGTCCGAAGAAGAGGTCGAAGCTGCTGAACAGCAGCGGGCGTCGGATCTGACCCTCCGGGTGGGGACGGCGATCGTTCTCGTCGCCATCTTCCTGGGGACCTTGCTCCTGGGGCAGGTGTGGTTCGCCGGTTTCGTGGCGATCGTGATGCTCATCTCCCTCTCCGAGTTCTACACGACCGTTCGCTCTCGAGGATTCTCGCCCGTGGCGTTGTTCGGGTTTCTGGCGGTTCTGGGCGGTGCCGTGGGAACGCTCAGATCGGGGCCGGTGGCGATCGGCGTGTCCTTGGGGGTGTGTACCGCCATCACCGCGTTGTTCTACGGCGCCGCCGGGAGAAGGAACCCCGTGGAGAACGTATCGCTCACCCTGATGGGCGCCGCCTGGATATCACTGCTCGCCTTCGCCATCGCCATCACCGCGGCACCCGAGAACTACGAAGGCCTCATCCTCCTGGTCGTGCTCCTCACCGCTGCGTTCGACGCCGGCTCGTATTTCGCAGGCCGGGCAATGGGTCGCCGCCTCATGGCCCCCCAAGTGTCGCCCAAGAAGACGTGGGAAGGTTTCGTCGGGGGAGTGCTCACGGCGTTCGTGCTTGCCTCGATTCTCTCGACCTTCAAGGCGATCTTCGTCGTCGATCTCACCCAGGCTCTGATGACGGCGGGGATGATCGTCGTGCTGGCACCACTGGGAGATGCGGCCGAATCGGTGGTCAAACGTGCCCTCGACACCAAGGACATGGGGTCGCTGCTGCCCGGTCACGGAGGCATGCTCGACCGGATAGACGCACTCCTGTTCGTGGTCCCCGGCGCCTATCTCTTGTTCCAGTACTTCGGCCTGGTGTGAGCGGCGTCGTCGTCCTCGGTGCCACCGGGTCGATCGGGCTCCAGGCGCTCGACGTGTGCGAACGCCTCGGCCTCGAGGTGGTTGGGCTCGCCTCCGGCCGCCCAAGCCGCCAGATTCTCGAACTGTCCACCAGATTTTCCACGTCGGCGGTGGCGGTCTCCGGAGGGTCGGGAGAGGAGAGGTCGGAGCTGGCGGCGGCCATCGGCCAACGGGCAGAGTTCGGGGCGGATGCCGTCGTGGCCATGGCGGCGAAAACAGGTGTCACGGTCGTCAACGGCATCGTCGGCGCTGCCGGCCTTCGACCATCGATAGCGGCCCTGGAAGCCGGAAACCGGCTCGGACTCGCCAACAAGGAGTCGTTGGTGGCGGCCGGGCCGCTGGTATTGGACGCCGCCCGGCGGGGTGGAGGAGAGCTGATCCCGGTCGACTCGGAGCACTCGGCGTTGCACCAACTCCTCTCGGGCGTGGACAGGTCGGAGGTGGCGTCGCTCGTGATCACCGCCAGCGGCGGTCCGTTCCTCGGAAAGAAGCGGCCCGACCTGGAGGACGTCACCCCTGCCCAGGCGATGGCGCATCCGACCTGGACCATGGGGGGTCGGATCACAGTGGACTCGGCCACGCTCGCCAACAAGGGCCTCGAAGTCATCGAAGCCCACGTCCTGTTCGGGGTCGACTTCGATCAGATAGAAGTGGTCATCCACCCTCAAAGCCTCGTCCACTCCTTCGTCCGGCTCACCGACGGTGCACTCCTCGCTCATGTCGGGCACACCGACATGCGGATTCCGATCCAGTACGCCCTCACGTACCCCGAGCGCACCAACGCCGGATTGGACCCGTTCGAGCTCGCCGGTCGGACGCTGAGCTTCGAAGAGCCCGATACCGACACGTTCTCGGCGCTCCCTCTCGCATTCGCTGCGGGTCGAGCGGGAGGGGCCGCCCCGGCCGTGTTCAACGCGGCCGATGAGGTCGCTGTTGCGGCGTTCGTGCAGGGGAGGCTCGGCTTTCTGGGGATCGCCGGTGTGATCGAACGGACCCTGGCGGACCTGGCCGGAGAGCCCGCGGCGTCGATCGACGAAGTACTCGAGACCGATCGCCGCGCTCGCCAACTGGCTGCGTCGCTGGTCGCGGGTGTGTGCTGAGGTCACCGTCCTTGGGCACCCAAACGAGAATGTTGCCGGCCGTGTCCACTAACTTGATCGTTGCATGACCGGATTCCTCGGCGCCTTCGGGCTTCTCGCTGCCATCGTTGCGTTCATCGTCGCCCATGAGGCCGGCCACTTCTTCGCCGCCAAGGCCACGGGCATGAAAGTCACCGAGTTCTTCCTCGGTTTTGGCCCGAAGATCTGGTCCTTCAAGCGGGGCGAGACCGAATACGGAATCAAGCCGATTCCGTTCGGCGCCTACGTGCGAATCGTGGGGATGAGCGCGCTCGAAGAGGTTGCCCCCGAGGATGTGGGCCGGACCTATCGGGAGAAGGAGTTCTGGAAGAAGTCCGTGGTCGTCCTCGCCGGTGTCGCCGCCAACTTCCTCCTTGCGTATCTGCTGTTGTTCGGGCTTGCCATGTGGGGTGGAGACCAGACACCAACCACTGCAGTCCGCGAGGTCGTGGTGCCCGATGATGGCTCGGAGTCCGCTGCGAGACTGGCCGGAATCGAAGCGGGTGACGTGATCCTGTCGGTTGACGGAGTCGCCTCAGGCGACTGGGAGAGTCTCGCCGCGGCCATCGGCTCCCGGCCCGGTGAAACCGTCGTGATCGAGATCGACCGTCGAGGGTCGATCCTTTCGCTGCCGGCCACACTGGGATCGCGGAGCGACCCGGTCACCGGGGAGAACGTCGGTTTCCTCGGGGTCGCCCCGGACTACGAACGGCAGCCGATATCCGTGTTCAGCGGTGCCGGCCGGGCGGCGCGGCTCGTCGGGATCCAGGTGGCGGGCACCGTGGACGTCTTCTCGAAGATCTTCCGCTTCGACACGCTATCCCAACTGTTCGGCGGGGTGCTGGGCGGTGAGGTCGACAACGCAGTGCGGCCCGTCAGCCCCATCGGTCTCGCTCAGATCGGATCGCAGGCGGGTGAACTCGGGATCATCAATCTGCTCGGGGTGATGGCGGCGGTCAATGTGACGCTCGGAACGGTGAACGCCGTCCCCCTCTTCCCGCTCGACGGTGGTCACTTCGCGGTGGCTCTCTACGAGAAACTGACGCGGAGGAAGGTGGACGTCAGGGCGCTGATTCCGGTCGCTGTGATCGTGATCGGGGCTTTGTCGATTCTCGGCGTCGTGTCGATAATCCTCGACATCGTGAACCCCATCCAGATCCCGTCCTGATGCATCCACGCAGAGTCACACGTCAGATCCACGTCGGTACCGTGGCCGTGGGTGGTGACGCGCCCGTTTCGGTCCAGTCGATGACGACCACGAAGACGGCCGATGTCGATGGGACGCTCACGCAGGTGTACGCACTCGCCGGGGCGGGCGCCGACATCGTGCGGATCACATGCAATGACGTCGAGGCTGCCCAGGGTCTGGCCGAGATCGTGCCGCGCAGCCCCGTACCGATCGTCGCCGACATTCACTTTCAACACCGGCTGGCGCTCGCCGCTCTCGAAGCCGGTGTCCAGGGACTGAGGCTCAATCCGGGGAACATCCGGAAGGAAGAACACATCAAGACCGTCGCCCGAGAAGCGGGGGAGCGGGGCGTTCCGATCCGGGTGGGAGTGAACGGTGGATCGTTGGACAGGGATCTCGAGGCCAAACACGGTGGCGCCACGCCGGCCGCCCTCGTCGAGAGCGCCAAGACCGAGATCCGATACCTCGAGGAAGTCGGTTTCACCGACATCAAGATCTCGGTGAAACACTCGAACGTCCCCACCATGGTGGAGTCGTACCGGTTGCTCTCCGCCACGGTGGACTACCCGCTCCATCTGGGGGTCACCGAGGCCGGACCGCTGCCGGGCGGGCTCATCAAGTCGGTGGCGGGCATCGCCACGTTGCTCAACGAAGGAATAGGCGACACGATCCGCTTCTCGCTCACCGCCGATCCGGTGGAGGAGGCAAAGGCCGGGCGGCAACTCCTGGAGTACCTGGGGTTGCGGGAGCGGAAAGGCCTGGACCTGATCGCCTGTCCGTCGTGTGGCCGCGCCGAGGTCGACGTGATCGATGTGGCCAGGCGAGCCCAGGAGGCACTCGAGGCGGAGAACCTCCCCATCCAGGTGGCAGTGATGGGTTGCGTGGTGAACGGGCCAGGTGAGGCAGGTTCCGCCGACATCGGGATCGCCGCCGGCCGCAACAAGGGTCACCTGTTCATCAAGGGCCAAGTCGTACGAGTGGTCCCCGAAGACGAGATGGTGGAGGCCTTGTTGGAGGAAGCCCGGCGGTTGGTCGACGAGGGTGTCGAGGCCCGGCTGGCTGCGGCGGACGTGGGGGCGGCCGAGATCGCCGCGGCGGACCGGGCCCAACTCATCGAGATCAAAGGTGACGCCAACCGGGCAGCGGAGCGACGGCGCCGCGTTGCCGGTGTTGCAGAGGACTCCTGACGCCCGCCATTAATCGTTGCGGGCGACCCCTGCGGGGTGGGTAAGGTTCAGCGCCCTTATGTATTGGTCTGAACTCTTCATCCCCACCCTGCGCGACGACCCCGCCGAAGCCGAGGCGGTCAGTCACAAGCTGCTCGTCCGAGCGGGGTACATCCGCCAGCTCGCGGCCGGGCACTATTCGATGCTTCCCCTCGGTCAACGGGTGCGGTCAAAGGTCGCTCGGATCATCGAGGAGGAGATGGACCGCATCGGCGGCCAAAGGTTCCACTTGCCCGCCCTGCACCCCGCGGAGATCTGGAAACGCTCAGGGCGCTGGGACGTCATGGGTGACGAGATGTTCAGGCTCGTGGATCGGAAAGGGGCCGACAACGCACTGGGAATGACCCACGAAGAGGTGTTTGCGCTTCTCGCGACCGAGCTGTTCTCGTACAAGGACCTGCCTCAGATCTGGTATCAGATCCAGACCAAGTTCCGCGACGAACCCCGCCCCAAGTCGGGACTGCTTCGAGTGCGCGAGTTCACGATGAAGGACTCGTACAGCCTCGATGTCGACGAGACCGGTTTGGGCGAAGCGTTCGACCGGCATCACGGCGCCTACCTGCGGATCTTCTCTCGTCTTGGCTTGCACGTCGTCGATGTCGAGGCGTCGTCGGGAGCGATGGGAGGTTCGGGGTCGATCGAGTTCATGGTGAGGAGCGGTGCAGGAGAAGACTGGATCGTCACCTGCGACGGTTGTGACTACCGCTCCAATCTGGAGAAGGCCACGTCGAAGCTTGCCACCGTCGAAGACGCGGACACCGTCCCCGAGCCCTCCCGGTTCGGTACGCCCGACCTCCACACGATCAAGGCGCTGGCCGAGGCGTTTCCCGATATCGCTGCACCCGATCGCCAGATCAAGACACTGGTGTACCTGATCGACGACGAGGTGACACTCGTTCTGTTGCGGGGCGATCACGACCTGCTCGAGCAGAAACTGATCGACGCCACCGGCGGTATCAAGGTCCGCCCCGCCCAACCCGAGGAGATCGTCGCCGCGCTCGGGGCACACCCCGGGAGCCTCGGTGCGGTCGGCGTCACCGGCCTTCGAATCGTCGCCGACCACGCGCTGTCCGGTCGCCGTGGCATGACGACCGGGGCCAACACCGATGATTGGCACCTTCGCGATGTGGACGTGGAACGCGACGTCGCCGTCGACACGTGGGCGAGTCTGCGGACGGTTCGCGCCGGCGAATCATGCCCCAACTGCGACGGACAACTCGACCTGTGGAAGGGCATCGAGGTCGGTCACATCTTCAAGCTCGGCACCAGGTATTCGGAGGCGATGAACGCGCTCGTCCAGGACGAGTCTGGTGCTTCGCTACCCATCGTGATGGGATCGTATGGCATCGGGGTGGAACGAGGCATGGCGGCGATCGTCGAAGCGTCGCACGACGAACGGGGCATCGTGTGGCCGGTGGCGGTGGCGCCCTACGAGGTGGTCGTCACCGTGCTCCGTCCCGACGACGAGGCTGCCTCCACCGCTGCCCGTGACGTCTACTCGGGTCTGACCGATGCCGGTGTCGAGGTGATCCTCGACGATCGGGCGGAGCGGCCCGGTGTGAAGTTCGCCGACGCCGAATTGGTCGGTTTCCCCTATCGGGTCACGGTCGGTCCGAAAGGTGTCGCCAACGGCGTCGCCGAGGTGACGAGGCGCGCGGGCCTGGAAACCGTCGAGGTTGCGCTGTCCGACGTGGTGGACCACATCGTCACTGCGGTGGAACGAGGGCGGGGCGGCTGAGCCTCACGGCTCGGGGAGAACCTTCTCCGGGTTGAGGATGTTGTGCGGGTCGAGCGCGGTCTTGATCGCCCGCATGGCCTCGACGGCGGCCCTGCCGTGTTCGGCGGTCATGTAGCCACGTTTGTCGAGCCCGATCCCGTGCTCTCCGGAGCAGGTCCCGCCCAACTCGATCGCCTTGTCGACCAGCAGTCCACTCACCAGGTGTGCCCGGCTGCGGGCGTCGTCGTCGCCGGGCGGATACCCGAGCCCCAGGTGGAGGTTGCCGTCGCCGGCGTGGCCGAGAACCGCCCCCGGGAAGCCATTCTGCTCCGCGCTGGCGATGGCGTATGAGACGAGCTCGGCGAAGCTTGCGACAGGCACCGATACATCCATTCCGATCCACGCTCCGCCGGCCAGCCTCCGCCGGTAGCGGTGTCTCACGCCGTGCCGGACCCGCCACAGGTTCGCCCGCTCGGCGTGATCCGTCACAGCGCCGACCTCGATTGCGCCATGGTCACGACAGATCGAGATTGCGGCCTCCATCCGTTCCTCCACTGAGGTCGCGGACGCATCTGTGAACTCGATCAACATCGTCGGCACCTCGGCGAACGACGTCGCCTCGTCCTCGTTCATCCACCGCAAATGGTCTGCGGCGAGCAGTTCCAGAGCGGCCGGTTCGAGCGCCAGGCCCATGATGTCGGCGACGGCGGCGGCGGCCGCTTCGACAGTTGGGAAGCCGACGATGGCGGTGGCGACGTGGCTCGGAATCGGCCGCAACTTCAGGGTCGCCTCGGTGACCAATCCCAGCGTTCCCTCAGAGCCGACGAAGATCTGGGTGAGCTGGTAGCCGGATGACTGTTTGATGGAACGGGACCCCGTGCGGACGATCGATCCGTTGGCGAGAACGACCTCCAGCCCAAGCACGTTGTCGCGTGTGGCGCCGTATTTGAGGGCGCGCACGCCGGCCGCGTTGTTGGCGATCATCCCCCCGACGGTGGCGTTGGCGCCCGGATCCGGGGCGAAGAACAATCCCTGTCGGGACAGGTGGTCTTCGAGATCGAGCCGGAGGACACCGGGTTGCACCACCGCCTGGAAGTTGGCGTGGTCGACTTCGACAATCCGGTTCATCTGCTCGAAATCCATGACGATGCCCCGCCGGACCGGGATCACGTGGCCGCCCGCGCTCGACGCCGCTCCCCAGGCGGTGATCGGGGTGGACGTTTCGTTGGCGAGGCGGGCGATCTCGGCAACCTCGGCCGTGGACCGCGGCCACACCACCAGGTCGGGCCGGACCGGCTCGTTGTACGAGTCGTCGTGGGCGTGGAGGTCCCTGTCGGCGTCGGTAACCGACAGTCGATCGGCGCCAACGATCTCCCGAAGACTCCGGGCCAGATCCATCACGGACTACCCACGAGCCTGCCGGCACCCGAATAGACCACGAATCCACCCTCGCGCACGAACCCGGCGAGGGTCAATCCGAGGTCCGACGCCAGTTCGACGGCGAGAGACGATGCCGCGGAGACGCCGAGGACCATCGGGATGCCGGCAACCGCCGCCTTCTGGACGATCTCGAAGGACACCCGCCCGGACACCTGGAGAATCACCTCGCCCAGTGGCCATCGAGTGGCGGCCAGCGCTCCGATCACCTTGTCGGTTGCGTTGTGCCGCCCCACATCCTCGGCGTGGACGAGCAGGCGGCCATCGGGTTCGAAGATGCCGGCGGCGTGGAGGCCGCCGGTCCGGGCGAAGCCGCGCTGGTCGGCCAGGAGGCGCTCGGGAAGAGCCGCCAGCATGCGGGGATCGACGAGGGGTCCGGGAGGCAAAGGTCGCGCTGCGATGCGGACGGCGTCGATGGAGGCTTTCCCGCACACACCGCAGGACGAAGATGTGTACACCGAACGCCGGAACTGCTCCGGATCGATTTCGATGTGCTCGGCCAACACGAGCTCGAACCGGTCGCCGTCATCGATGGGACGGACGTCGGCGAGTTCGGCCGGTGACACGAGGATCCCCTCGGTGAGGGCGAATCCGAGGGCGAGGTCCCGCTCCTGGCCGGGAGTCCGCATCAGGACGGCGAGCGGGACGCCCCGGAGTCTCAGTTCGAGTGGTGCCTCCGGGGCGACGTGATCGACCTCTCGAGTCCACCCACCGGATGTGAAACGCGCGACACCAGTCTCGACCGACTCCATACGGTCGAGGATAGGTTCGATCCGCCGGTGTGTCCGCAATCTGATTGGCGGTCACACACGGTGACTGCAACCATTCCGCGGATGCGAGTGCACAACTTTGGCGCCGGTCCCTGCACGCTCCCCGCCGACGTGCTCGAAGAGGCCCGCGACGAGATGCTCGATTTCGCCGGAGCGGGCATGTCGGTGGTCGAGATGAGCCACCGGAGCGACGAATACGACGCCGTCCACGCCGAGACCCTGCGCCTCACGAGAACGGTTTCCGGGTGTCCGGACGACTTCGACATCCTGTTCGTCCAGGTCGGTGCTATGCTCCAGTTCGGGATGATTCCCATGAACCTGGCCGGCGCCGATCCGGTTGGGTACCTCGTGACCGGAGCGTGGGGCAAGGGCGCGTTCGAGGACGCCGCCCTGGTGGCAAACGCCTATCCCGCGTGGGATGGATCGTCTGAGGGTTTCCGTCGCATGCCGGATCCCGGCGAGATCGAGATCCGTGATGCCACCCGGTACCTGCACATCACGACGAACGAGACCATTGGAGGCATCCGGATGGTCGAGTTCCCGGACGTCGGAGTTCCGCTCGTGGGAGACATGTCGTCGGAATACCTGGCGCGGCCCATCGACTGGGACCGATACGATTTGGTCTATGGCGGCGTCCAGAAGAATCTCGCTCCGGCCGGAATGGCGGTGGTGTTCATCCGCCGTGAGGTGACCGAACGGACCCCCCAGACCTTGCCCAAGTATCTGCGCTACGACTGGCATGCCAAGACCGACTCGCTCGGAAACACCCCGCCCATGTTCCCCATCTACATCATGGGCAAGGTGCTCGCCCGCATCGAAGCGGGCGGTGGAGTGGAGGCGCTCGAGGCGGCATCTGCACGCAAGGCCGGACTCATCTACGACGTCATAGACGAGAGCGGCGGTTTCTATACGAATCCGGTGGCCCCCGACTGCCGCAGCCACATGAACGTGGTCTTCACGTTGGGTACGCTCGACCTCGAGTCCCGTTTCCTTTCGGGGGCCGAGGAACGTCGCATGATCGGTTTGAAGGGCCACCGCAGCGTCGGAGGCTGCCGGGCTTCCCTCTACGCTGCTTTGAGCGAGGAGAGCGCGGCGGCGCTCGCCGCGTACATGCGGGAATTCGCCGCCGACAACCGCGATTCGTAACGGCGGTATACTCCGCCATCCAATCCATAGGACGCTACTGCGAGGTGGGCGCCCAGCCCACCTCGTCCCGTGATGGACGAGAGCGCGTGACACAGCACCACGTTGTGTGACGTGCCGAGGCAATAACGGGCGGTGGCGGGCGATGGCGGCCGACACCCGGGCAAGGGCCCGGCCTGTCGAACGCCATTGTGGTGTGTCCTGGGTCGGCGTCTCGATTCCGAGATGCCCTCCGGGACGGCGGGTCGCTTGCGACCCCGGGCCGAGAGCCGGTCCGTAGAGATGAAGTGGTCGGACAACGACCAGAGGGTGATGACTGGACAGATGGAAGCCATTCGGGAGCTGATCGAGCCGTGGCTCGCAGCCGAAGACGTCGAACTCGACGACCTCGAGCTCGCGGGTTCCGAGCGCGCCCAGATCGTCCGGATCCTCGTGGACGCCGAGGGTGGTGTCGACATCGATCGCATCGCGGACCTGAGCCTCGGAATATCGGCATTGCTCGACGCCGAAACCGATCTCCCTGGCCCCTACCAGCTCGAGGTTTCATCGCCGGGGCTCGAACGCAAGCTCAAGACCCCTAGACATTTTCAGAAGTCGGTCGGACG
>Ga0224510_10000941_pt1 | contig 20218 bp, 20 predicted proteins | sample SF_May12_sed_USG_FD_170161 | JGI IMG/M metagenome (GOLD analysis project Ga0224510, IMG submission 170161) | Sediment microbial communities from San Francisco Bay, California, United States - SF_May12_sed_USGS_4_1 | ecosystem: Environmental > Aquatic > Marine > Sediment | place: USA: California... | reverse complement strand
AGCCGATCACCCATGACGGGAACCGTCGCCTCGGGGTCGGTTCGAGCGGCGGCCATGCCTCGTGGAAGACGTCGGGCCGGGGTGGGATCGGGGGAAGCGGGGTGACCAGGGCAGGCTCCTCGAGGATGTGGCGGCTCTTCAACCATCGTAGGACAGCTTCGCGTTCTTGAGGTCTCGGGTCTCGGTAGCATCGGCGCGTGGTGCTCCGTCGATCGATGCGCACGACCGCGACGGCCCTGGTCGTCGCCATCGCGGCGTCGGTCGGCCTCGTCTCCGTCGCCCCGGCGGCGTCGGCGGGAACCACCGAGACCTTCCGGGTGAACTCCACGCTCGACAGCTTCGATCGGGTCTGCGACGAGGCGGATTGCTCGCTTCGCGACGCGATCGCACAGGCGGGACCGCGTGATCGCGTGCAGGTGCCCAGCGGCTTCTACACGCTGACCCGAACCGGCGCCGGCGGGGTCGGTCGCGGCGACATCGACCTGCGGGCGTCGATCGAGATCGCGGGCGTCGGGCATACGGGGGTGTTCATCGACGCTTCCACGCTCGGGGAACGAGCGTTCACCTTGGGCTCGGCGACGGTCGGCAAGCGCTATCTGCTGCGTGGCATCACGATCTTCGGCGCGCGCGACCCTTCGATCGACGGCGCGGCGATCGCGATCGAGGGCGGCGAGGGCACGCTGTCAGACGTCACGATCGTCGGTTCGCAGGGAAGCGACGGCGGAGCCGTGTGGACGGGGCCGGACACGGCGGTGCAGATCGTGCGGTCGCTGCTGCTCGGCAACGAGGCCTCGGGTGACGGCGGGGCGATCCATGCCGATGGCGACCTCGTGGTGAACACATCGACCCTCGCCGGCAACCGGGCGACGAACGGCGGCGGCGTGCACGCCTCGGGCCGATTCGCCTCGTTCGACTCGTCGACGATCGCCGAGAACGTCGCGACCGGTGACGGCGGGGGCGCGTGGCTGGCCACCGGCGCCGCGATCTCGTTCACGACGATCGCCGACAACGCGGCTGCGGGGCGAGGCGGCGGCGTACGGCGACCGGCGAACGCCGCGCACGAGGTCGCCGTGGGCAGGTCGATCATCTCCGGCAACGACGCCACACGCAGCATCGACTGCGCGGGCCGCATCGTGTCGACCGGTGGGAACGCCGGCCTCGCGAAGGGCTGTGGGCTGCACCTGCCAAGCGACCGGGCCGGCATCGACCCCGATCTCCGAGGGCTGGGGCCGTACGGCGGACCCACCCCGACGATGGCACTACGACCGGGAAGTCGCGCGATCGGCGCGGCCGGTGCCTGCCGCATCACCGACCAGCGCGGCGCGCCGCGCGACGGGCGCTGCGACGCGGGAGCCTACGAGCTCGTCCGCTGCCTCGGCAGACCCGTGAACATCGTGGGGACGCGAGGCGACGACGAGCTGAGCGGCGGACGTGGTCGCGACGTCTTCATCGGGCTCGGAGGCAACGACGAGTTCCAGGGGTCGATCGGCAAGGATCGCGCCTGCGGCGGGCCGGGAGACGACCTGCTGATCGCGGGTCCGGGCAACGATCGCTTCGACGGTGAGGGCGGCAACGACCGCATCAGGGGAGAGACGGGCGACGACTGGATCTGGGGCGGCCCCGGACGCGACCGGCTCGTTGGGGGTCCGGGCGACGATCAGTGTCAAGCCGAGCGAGGCGACCGCCGGCCACGAGGGTGCGAGATCCTCGTCACGGTCGTGGCCGGCCGCCGCTGACGCGCCGGCGTCGCTGCGGCGGCCAATAGATCAACAGCACCTTGGCCTTCAGTCGTTCACCCGCGACGGGCCCGAACTGCCGGGAATCGGTCGACGCCGCTTCGAAGTCGCCCTCGACCCAGAACTCGTCGTCGCCGAGCACGCGGTCGCCGACGGCGTCACCGGGCAGTCCGATGACCCGCTTCACCATCTCGTATCCCGGACGACCGGGATGCTCGACGACCACGACGTCCCCCCGGCCGTACCGGGCCGGGGTCGCGACGAGAGCCTGGTCGCCGGGAACGAGCTCCGGGGCCATCGATCCACCCTCGATCTCGACGCGCGAGGGCTTCCAGCGCAGGCACGCCCACGCCACGCCTGCGGCGGCGGCGACGGTCGCACCGACGCCCGCAGCCCGTTTCCGACCACGGTGATAGGTTTCGGACGAGGTCGGACCGGAGAGGGTTCCGCTGGAGCCGCCGGTTCCATCGTCGGAAGGAGGACCATCCATGCTGGAAGCATTCCTCAAGCCGCGCCGGCGCGTCCACGCGCATTGCGACCTGCCGTGCGGCGTGTACGACCCGGCGCAAGCGCGCATCGAGGCCGAGTCGGTGAAGGCATGTCAGGAGAAGTACCAGGGAAGCGACGACGACGTGTTCCGCGAGCGCGCGGTCGCCATCAAGGAAGAGCGCGCGAACATGGTCAAGGAGCACCTGTGGGTGCTGTGGACCGACTACTTCAAGCCCGAGCACCTGGAGAAGTTCCCGGAGCTGCACGACACGTTCTGGAAGGCCACGAAGCTGGCCGGCGACGCGAAGAAGTCGCAGGACCCGGCGCAGGGCCAGCAGCTGCTCGACGCGGTCGACGAGATCGGCAAGATCTTCTGGGAGACCAAGAGCTAGCGTTTCCCGCGAAGAGTGCCGGTGGGTCGGGGCCGTCGGATCCCCGACCCACCGGACGATGCGCCCCTCGGCGCACTTCCCACGCCGACCTGGTGAACCACTCCCGTCCGGCTTCCGGGCCGCGGGCAGCCCGGAAGCGGACCTGGCGGAGCGGAGTGGGTCTGGCGGCACCCCGCCCCGCCCGGTCTCGTTCGTAACATCGGCCTCGGGCGCCCGATCGCCGCATGGGACCAAGGGCGGTTCGTGTGAGACGAAGGGCCGAAGCAATTCGGTGACCATCGAGCCCTCGAACACCCCCTGCTAGGCTCGCCCACCGTGAAGGACGTCGGTCTCGTCGGGGTTCCCTACAGTGGGACGTCGACGTTGTTCACCGCGCTCACGCGTGCCGGGTCGCACGGCGGCCAGGCCAACGTCGCAGTCGTCTCGGTGCCCGATGCCCGGCTCGCCGTGCTGACCGACCTGGAGCACTCGGCTAAGACCGTCGCGGCGCAGGTGCGATTCGTCGACGTGCCCGGCGGCGTCTCGAGCGCCCAAGGCATCGCCCGGTTGCGCGAGGTCGACGCGCTCGCCGTGGTGCTGCGATGCTTCGGTGCCGACGCGACCCCGCTCGCCGATCTCGAGACGGTACGAGCCGAGTTGTTGCTCGCCGACCTGGGCGTGATCGAGAGCGCACTGGGCAAGGCGGAGAAGAAGTCGCGCCAGAAGCCCGGTCCCGAGGTCGACGCCCTGCGCCGGGCCAAGGAGGCGCTCGAGGCCGAGGTCCCTCTTCGGGACGCCGGCGTGCCCGACGAGGACGCCGGGCACCTACGTGGCATCGCCCCGCTCACGCTCAAGCCCGAGATCGCGGTCGCCAACGTCGAGGAAGGTCTCGACGTGCCGGCGGAGCTGTCGGCTGCCGGAGCGGTCGGCGTGTACGCCTCGATCGAGGCAGAGACCGCCGAGATGGACGCCGAGGAGGCCCGCGCGCTGCTCGAGGAGTTCGGCGTGTCGCAACCGGGACTCGAAACGGTGATCGAGGCGTGCTACCGAGCGCTCGACCTGATCACGTTCCTCACGACGGGCGAGGACGAGACGCGAGCCTGGGAGGTACGCCGCGGCGCGAAGGCGCCCGAGGCCTCCGGCGTGATCCACACCGACCTCGAGCGAGGGTTCATCCGCGCCGAGGTGATCGGCTACGACGATCTCGTCGCCGCCGGCTCCATGGACGCCGCGAAGTCGGCCGGCAAGATCCGCGTCGAGGGGAAGGACTACGAGGTGCAGGAGGGCGACATCCTCCACGTCAGGTTCGCGGTCTAGGGTCAGGGCGAAGCGGCGGGCACCTCGATGCCGGAATCCGGGCACACCTGCGCGATGGGAACACCCCGAGCCCGCCGCCGCTGAGCGCGGGATACTCCGACGATGGAGGCTCCTGAAGCGGCCGATGGGGGAACGGAACCAGCCTGGTTCAACCCGGGCGTGCGGTCGGTCGGACTGGCCAGCTTCTTCTCCGACGTGGGGCATGAGATCCCGACGTCGTTGCTACCGAGCTTCCTCACGTCGACGCTCGGCGCGCCGGCCTCGGTGCTCGGGCTGATCGAGGGCATCGCCGACGGGGCGGCCGGGGTCGCCAAGCTCGCCGGCGGCGCGCTCGCCGACGACCCGACGCGCCGCTCCAAGGTCGCGGTGGGCGGCTACATCACGACCGCGGTGCTGTCGAGCAGCATCGGCTTCGCGACCGCACCCTGGCAGGTCGCCGTGTTGCGCACCGGCGCCTGGGCTGCGCGCGGCGTGCGGGGGCCCAGCCGCAACGCGATCCTCGCCGACGTCGTCTCTCCCGAGGCGTACGGGCGTGCGTACGGCTTCGAGCGCGCGGCCGACAACATGGGCGCGATCATCGGGCCGCTGCTCGCGATCCCCCTCATCGCGTTCGTGGGCCTGCGGCGGGCGATGATCCTGTCGATCGTGCCGGGTCTGCTCGCCGCGCTCGCGATGTTGGCGGCCGTTCGGCACGTGCGACGTGCCAGCGCGCGCGATCGTCGCCCGATCCGGTTGCAGGTGCGTCCCGTGCTGCGGGGGAGCCTGGGGCGCCTGTTCGCCGGCATGGGCGCCTTCGAGTTCGGCAACTGCGCAGCCACGCTGTTGATCCTGCGAGCGACGGAGCTGCTCGAGCCCGGGCGCGGCCAGGGTCGGTCCGCGAGCCTCGCGGTGCTGCTCTACGTGGCGTACAACCTCGCCGCGACGCTCACGAGCCTGCCCGCAGGACACCTCGGCGACCGGCGCGGCACGCGCCTCGTGCTGCTCGGCGGCGCCGTCGCCTTCCTCGCTGCCTACCTGGTGTTCGCGGGCGTCGGCGCGAGCGTGCCGGTACTCGCGGTCGGTTTCGTATCGGCCGGCGTGGGCATCGGCGCCGTCGAAACCGCGGAGCACGCCGCGGTCGCGACGCGCGCGCCCGAAGCGATCAGGGGAAGCGCCTTCGGACTGCTCGCCGCCCTGCAGAGCGCCGGCAACCTGGTCGCGAGCGCCGTGGCCGGCGTGCTCTGGACGGCGTTCTCCCCCACGGTGGCGTTCGTCTGGCTCGCCGCGTGGATGCTCGCGGCCGTGATGGCGTTCCTCGCGATGCCCAACGACGGCGCGCGCACGGCCGCGAGCGCGACCGAGTAGCCTGCCGAGCCATGACCGACGCCTACCGCATCGGGGAAGCCGCGAAGGCCCTCGGCGTGCGCGTCGAGACGCTGCGCCGATGGGAACGCGAGGGCAAGCTCCGCGTCGAGCGCACGAGTGGAGGGCAACGCACCGTGCCCGCGGCCGAGGTGGCACGAGTGCTCGCCGAACGTCGGCACGACGAACCGATCGCGGCCGCGAGCGCCCGGAACCGCTTCCCGGGCGTGATCACCGAGGTCAAGCGCGACGACCTGGCGGCCACCGTCGAGATCCAGGCCGGACCCCATCGGGTGTTGGCCTTCATCACCCGGGAAGCCGCCGATCAACTCGGACTCGAGCCCGGCATGGAAGCCGTCGCCACGGTGAAGGCGACGAGCGTCATGGTGAACCTTCCCGAGGAGTAGCGGTAGCTTTCCCTGGCTGTCCAGGTATCTGAACCTGTACCCTGGGCTGCCATGCGAGTGTTCCTGGCGATGGTGGTCGTGCTCCCCCTGCTCGCCGCGTGCGGTGGCACCTCGGCGACCACGGACGAGACGAGCGAGCTCACCGTGTTCGCGGCTTCGTCGCTGACCGACGTGTTCACCGAACGCATCGGGCCGGCGTTCGAGGCCGAGCACGACGGAGTTCGCGTGGTCTTCAACCTCGGGGCGTCGGACTCGCTCGCCGCGCAGATCCGAAGCGAGGGCACGGCCGACGTGTTCGCGAGCGCGAGCGGCACGTGGATGGATGCGGTCGCCGACGACCCGGGCATCACCGGCCGCGCCGACTTCGCGCAGAACCGGCTCGTCATCGTCACGCCCCCCGGCAACCCGGCCGGCATCGCGGCGATCGAGGATCTCTCCGAGCCTGGGGTGCAGCTCGTGCTCGCGGCTGAAGGGGTGCCAGTCGGCGACTACGCCCGCGAGGCACTTGCCAACGCCGGCACGCTCGACGGCACTCTGGCCAACGTGGTCTCGAACGAGGAAGACAACGCGAGCGTGCTCGCCAAGATCGCCGCTGGGGAAGCCGATGCCGGCATCGTCTACGAGTCGGACGTCTCGGCTGCCGCGGGCAGCGACGTGAACGCCGTCGAGATCGGCGACGACGTCAACGTCATCGCGACCTACCCGATCGCGGTCGTCTCTGGCGCGCCGAGCACCGAGCTCGCGGCCGTGTTCGTCGCGTACGTGACCGGGCCCGACGGGCAGGCCGCGCTCGCCTCATACGGATTCGATCCGGCGACCTGACCCATGCGCAGCCGAACTCCCCTTCCCCTGTGGATCCTCGCCGCGATCGGCGTCGCGTTCGTCTCCCTGCCGCTTCTCGCCTTGCTGATCCGGGCGCCGTGGAGCGACCTGGGCACCGCGTTCACCGGCGCGGGCGCCGGTACGGCACTGCGCCTATCGATCGTGGTCTCGCTCGCCGCGACCGTGCTCTCGATGGTGCTCGGCGTACCGCTCGCGTGGGTGCTCGCGCGCTCGACGATGCCCGGGCGGTCGGTGCTGCGGGCGATCGTGGTCCTGCCGATCGTGATGCCGCCGGTGGTCGGCGGACTCGGTCTGCTCGCCGCGCTCGGCCGGGGCGGCGTGGTCGGGCGCTGGCTCCACGAGACCGCGGGCATCCAGCTCACCTTCACGATCTGGGGCGCGATCGTGGCGACCACGTTCGTGTCGATGCCGCTGGTCGTGCTGGCCACGGAATCGGGTCTGCGCTCGATCGACCGGCGCTACGAGGGCGCGGCCGCAGCGCTCGGAGCCGGCCCGCGGTACGCGATCCGGCGTGTCGTGCTGCCGATGCTCGGGCCCTCGCTCGCGGCCGGCGCCGTCCTGGCATGGGCTCGAGCGCTCGGAGAGTTCGGCGCCACGATCACGTTCGCGGGCAACCTCGCCGGACGCACGCAGACGCTGCCGCTCGCCGTCTACGAGGCGCGACTCACCGATCCCGGTGGGGCGATCTTCCTGTCGTTGATCTTGATCGCGATGTCGATCGGGGTGCTGGTCGCGATGCGCGATCGCATCACGCAGGGACACTGAGGTCGATGGGGCTCCACACCGATCTCGTCGCTCGCCGCGGGGACTTCGAGATCGCGGTCACGCTCGACGTTGCCGACGGCGAGACGCTCGCGCTGCTCGGCCCCAACGGTGCCGGCAAATCCACGGTCGTCGACGCCCTGATCGGAACGCTCGCCCTCGCACACGGAACGATCGAGCTGGGCGGCGAGCGCATCGACATGCTCTCGCCCGAGCGGAGAGCGATCGGCGTGTGCTTCCAAGACGACCTGTTGTTCCCGCGGCTCTCGGCGCTCGAGAACGTCGCGTTCGGGCTGCGCGCGCGCAAGGTCGCCAAGGCCGCCGCACGAGCACGCGCCGCCGGGCTCCTCGAGCGCCTCGCCCCCGGCGTCGACGCACGCGCGGCCCCGGCCGCGCTGTCGGGGGGCGAGCGTCAGCGCGTCGCGCTGGCCAGGTCACTCGCGAACGAGCCGCGGCTGCTGCTGCTCGACGAGCCGTTCGCCAACGTCGACGTCTCGGCGCGGCCGGGGCTGCGAGCGCTCGTGCGCGAGGTCGCGCGCGCGTTCGGAGGGCCCACGGTGCTGATCGCCCACGATCCTGTCGACGCGCTCACGCTCGCCGATCGCGTCGCGCTGCTCGAGGGGGGTCGCGTGACCCAGACCGGCAGACCCGATGAGATCCGTGCGGCGCCGCGCTCTGCGTATGCGGCCGACCTCGTCGGGGTGAACCTGTTCGTGGGCGAGCTCGAGCCGCTCGACGACGGCGCCGCGGCCTTGCGGACGGCCGGCGGCGACATCACCGTCTCGCCCGACGAGCCCGTCGGCCGTGGATCGCGCGCCGTTGCCACCTTGAAGCCGATCGATGTCTCGCTGCACGCCGGAGAGCCGGAGGGGTCGGCGCGCAACGTTTTCCGGGGCACGATCGCCGAGATCGCGGTCGACGGCGAGCGCGCCCGGGTGCGCGTCGATGCCCGGCCGCCGCTCACGGCCGAGGTCACCAGCGGGTCCGCGGCTCGCATGGCCCTGCGCGTCGGTGACGAGGTGTGGGCGAGCTTCAAGGCCGTGGAGGTCTCGTTGCAGATCGAGGATGACCCCGACCGCACACCCGCAGCCGGTACCCTTGGCCGGTGAAGACGACAGAACGTGAGTCGCTCGAGGCTCCGGAGCCCGACGCGAACTCCGCTTCCCCGAAGAAGCATCGCAACCCCGTCACCCAGTTCCTCGGCGAGCTGCCCGGCTTGGTGATCATGGCGTTCGTGCTGGCGCTGCTGATCAAGACCTTCCTGGTGCAGGCGTTCTTCATCCCCTCGGGATCGATGGAGCCGACCCTCGTACCGGGCGACCGTGTGCTCGTGTTGAAGGTGCCGTACTACTTCGGCGACCCCGACACGGGCGACATCATCGTGTTCGAGGATCCAGACCCGAGTGCCGTGCCCGACCGCGGCGTGGTGGGCGGGTTCTTCCACTGGATGTTCGAGGGGCTCGGGGTGCAGCGCCCCGACAGCGAGGACTTCATCAAGCGGGTGATCGGCACACCCGGCGACGTGGTGTACGGGCGCGACGGCCAGGTGTACGTGAACGATGAGCCGATCGACGAGCCCTACCTCACGCAACCGACCGACGACTTCCGCAAGACGACCGTGCCCGACGGGAAGCTGTTCGTGATGGGCGACAACCGTGGGAACTCGCTCGACTCGCGGTTCTCCCTCGGCTTCGTGCCGATCGACAACGTGATCGGCAAGGCAGAGATCGTGATCTGGCCCCCGGGCGATCTGAGTCTGATCTGACGCTCGCGAGTCTGAGTCGGACTACCGGTCGTCGTCCGCTTGTTGCCGATGACTGAACAGCGGATCGCGAGCCCGCATACCAGCCGGCTGATCGCCCGGCACGAGCAATCGCGCGAACGACCACACGATCGCGGCGATCCCGAACCCGGCGAGCCACACGATCAACGGCGGATCGTCGAGTGCGAAGAACGTCTGGGTCGGACCCCACGCGAGCGTGAACACGAACACCCCTGCCATCGAGAAGATCAACGTGAGTCGTGCGCGCGTGAGCGGCGCAGACAGGATCGAGAGCACGAGGAATCCGATCCAGGTCAGCACCATGACGGCGGTGGTCTGCGCCTGCACGAGCGTGACGCCCGACTCATCGCTCGCGAGCGCGTACGCGAGCAGGGTGGCGATGGCCGCCAGGGTGCCCGTCGGGATCGCGAAGCGCAGCACCCGTCGCACGAACCCCGGCCGGAATCGGTCGGCGTTCGGTGCGAGCGCGAGGAAGAACGACGGGATGCCGATCGTGAGTGCGCCGATCAGCGTGAGATGCCGAGGCAGGAAGGGGAAGACGAACCCGCCGACGCCGGTCGCGAGCGAGATCAGCATCGCGTAGACCGTCTTGTTCAGGTACAGACCGCTCGTGCGCTCGATGTTGCCCAACACACGGCGGCCCTCGGCCACGACCGGCGGCAACGAGTCGAAGGTGGAATCGAGCAGGACCAGCTGTGCGACGGCGCGGGTCGCGTCGCTGCCCGAGCCCATCGCCACCCCGATGTCGGCGTCCTTCAGGGCGAGCGCGTCGTTCACACCGTCACCGGTCATCGCCACGGTGTGTCCGTGCGACTGCAGCGCTTGCACCATCGCTCGCTTCTGCTGAGGAGTGACGCGACCGAACACCGAGTGCTGCTCGACCACGCCGGCGAGATCGTCTGCGTCGTCGGGCAGGTCGCGAGCGTCGTAGGGGTCGGCGGCGCCCTCGAGCCCGAGCTGCGAGGCGATCGCGCCGACCGTTCGAGCGTCGTCGCCCGAGATCACCTTGACGGTGACGTCCTGTTCCCGGAAGTAGCGCAACGTGTCGGCGGCATCGGGCCGTGGACGGTCGCCGAGCACGACGAGCCCGGCCGGGTCGAGGTCATCGGGCAGCCGCTCGTCGACGAGGGTCGAGGCGGTCGCGGCCAGCAGCACGCGGAAGCCCGTCTCCGAGAGCTCTTGTACGCGTGCGCGCACGTGCTCAGCCCCTTGCATCGCCGAGAGCATCACGTCGGGTGCCCCCAGGAACCACGCGTCGCGGCCCTCGAACGCAACTGCGCCCCACTTCCTCGTCGAGGAGAACGACACCCCGCCGGTCGGTCGCCAATCGGGCACGTCGGGGAACCGCTCGGAGATCGCGATCGTGGTGGCGTTTGGCGACGGGTCCGCGGCGGCCAGCGCCGCCAGCACGACTCCCAGGGTGTCGGCGTCGGTGCCGAGCGCCTCGATGGAATCGACCGCGAGCTTGCCCTCGGTGAGCGTGCCGGTCTTGTCGATGCAGAGCACGTCGACGCGTGCGAGCCCTTCGACGGCGGGCAGTTCCTGCACGAGCACCTGCCGTTTTGCCAGCCTCACGATGGCCACGGCGAACGCCAAGGAGGTGAGCAGCACGAGGCCCTCGGGCACCATCGCCACCGTGCCGGCCACGGCTCCCGACATCGCCTCGCGCCAGTCGCCTCGGGCACGGATCTGCGAGAAGAACAGCAGGGCGGCGGTGGGCACGATGGCGAACGTCACGTAGGTCAGGATCGTGTCGATGCCCGATCGCAGCTCCGATCGCGTCAGCGTGAATCGACGAGCATCCTCGGCGAGGCGGACCGCGTACGCCTCAGCCCCGACTCGGCTCGCCCGATAGCGCCCGGCGCCGGCGGCCACGAACGATCCGGACAGCACCTCGTCGCCCGGCACCTTCTCGACCGCATCGGACTCGCCGGTGAGCAGCGATTCGTCGACCTCCAGACCTCGGGCCGCGAGCACCACGCCGTCGACGACGATCTCCGACCCCGCTCCGGCGTCGAGCACGTCGTCGAGCACCACGTCGCCGACCGCGACTTCGAGCACGTCGCCGTCGCGAACCACGCGCGCCCTGGGCGCCGTCAGCACCGTGAGATGGTCGAGCGTTCGCTTCGCCCTCAGCTCCTGCACGATGCCGATGCCGGCGTTCGCGATCAGCACGAGTCCGAAGAGCGCGTCCTGCAGCGGACCGACGACGAGGATGATCGCCAACATCGCGCCGAGGATCGCGTTGAAGCGAGTGAAGATGTTCGCGCGCACGATCTGGGCGACCGTGCGGGTCGGGGCGGCCGGCACGTCGTTGATCTGACCTCGGGCGATGCGGTCGGCGACGTCGGCGGTGCTCAGTCCCCGTTCGGGGTCGACGTGAGGAGCGCCTGCGGTGGTGGTTGCGGCGGCCATGTCCGCCGAGCGTAGCGGGCTAGGCTTGGTGGGTGCGGAACCTGCTGATCGCGCTCGGGGTCATCGCCGCCATCTGGGTCGTGGCGATCGTCGCGTTGTGGTTCTTCGGCCGCAGGGTCGCAGCGGCGCAGCTCGTACGCGCGATCCCCGATCTGCTCGCGCTCTGCCGTGGGTTGTTGCGCGACGCTCGGGTGCCGCTCGGCTCGAAGTTGCTCGTCGGCGGAGCGCTCGTGTGGGTGCTCTCCCCGATCGATCTCGTGCCCGAGTTCATCCCGGTGCTCGGTCCGCTCGACGACGTGATCGTCCTGGGGCTCGTGCTGCGGCACCTGGTCAAACGTGCGGGCCACGACGTGGTGGCGGACCACTGGCGCGGCGACCCGAGGGTGCTGCGGGTGGCGTTGCGGATCGCGGGCGTCGAGCGCTCGTCGCCCGCTTGAGGCCGCACACGTACCGACGAGGTCGGGGCCACGACCGTGCCTGACGGTCCCTCGGTCGCCGGCCTCTGCCCGACGACGACCGCCGGCAGTGCCTCACGTCGACGCGTGCTCGACGTGAGGAGCTGTCGGACGCCTCCCAGGGCAAGGGTAGGGTTGGAGCATGCCTGAAGAACCGGTCCCCGACGACCGACGGCTCGCGGTCGATCTGTTCGACGAGACCTGGGCGTTGCTGGAAACGCCTGATCGCACACCGGAGCAAGACGAGCGCATGATCCATGTCGCGCACGGCTCCCGGCTGCACTGGGAAGCTGTCGGCACGGCGGAGAACGTCGCCGTCGGCGACTGGCTGTGTTCCCGTGTCTACTCGGTGCTCGGTCGCCCGGAGGCGGCGATGTTCCATGCTCGCTGGTGCCTCGATCGAGCGGACGCGGAACCGCTGCCGCTCTGGGTACGAGCCGAAGCGAGAGAGGCGGTCGCCCGCGCCTTCGCGATCCAGGGCGATCTCGACCAGGCCCGGCGCTATGCGCACGAAGCGAGGGCGCTCAGCGACTCGATCGAGGACGCCGACGACTGCGACGTGGTTCGTGCCGACCTGGCGACGCTTCCACTCGACTGAGACCCCTCAGCCCCCAAGATCGCGTCCGGCCGCCCATCGGTCGAGCTCGGCCAACGCCTCGTCCCCGGGGATCGGGCCACGTTCCATGCGGAGCTCCATCAGGAACTGGAGCGCCTCACCGACCTTCGGACCCGGTTCGAGGCCGAGGTGGTCCATCACCTGCTTGCCGTCGAGAGGCGGGCGCAAGGCGTCGAGGTTCTCCTGCTCCGCGAGTCGCGCGATGCGCTCCTCGAGGTCGTCCTGCAAGGCCTGGAACTTCGCCGCTCGACGTTCGTTGCGCGTCGTCACATCGGCGCGCGTGAGCTGGTTCAGCTTGTCGAGCAGCGGGCCGGCGTCGCGCACGTACCGCCGCACCGCCGCATCGCTCCATCCCTCGCCGTACCCGTGGAACCGCAGGTGCATCTCGACGAGCGTGCGCACGTCTTCGATCACGTGATTCGGGTAGCGCAGCTCTCGCAGGCGCTTCTCGGCCATGCGCGCGCCGACGACCTCGTGGTGGTGGAACTGCACCCCCTCCGGAGTGATCTGGCGGGTCGACGGCTTGCCGACGTCGTGCAGTAGCGCAGCGAGCCGCAGCACCTCGTCGGGCTCGCAACGCTCGACCACCGCGTAGGTGTGGCGGAGCACGTCCTTGTGCTGGTGCACGGGGTCCTGCTCGAGCTCGAGCGCGGCCAGCTCCGGCAGGAACGTGTCGGCGAGCTTCGTTCCGACGAGCAGCGAGAGACCCTGGGTCGGGTTCGCACCGATCAGCATCTTGGTCAGCTCATCGCCGATGCGCTCGGCCGAGACGATCGACATGCGGGAGCACAGCGCCCCGATCGCAGCGACCACTCTCGGAGCGGGCTCGACTTCGAGCTGCGAGACGAACCGCGCAGCGCGCAACATGCGCAGCGGATCGTCGCCGAACGACACCTCGGGCTCGAGCGGTGTGTCGAGCACCTTGGCCGCGAGATGCCTCACGCCTCCGTGGGGGTCGATGAGCTGCCCGTCGGGAAGCTGCACGGCCATGGCGTTGATCGTGAAGTCACGGCGCGAGAGATCGGTCTGCACGTCGTCGCCGAACGTCACGGTCGGCTTGCGATGGTCCTCGACGTAGACCTCTTGTCGGAACGTCGTGATCTCGAGTCGCTCGCCGTCCTTCAATGCTCCGACCGTTCCGAACTTCACACCGACGAGGTACCGGCGCTCGGCCCAGCCGCGCAGCACGCGAGTCGTCTCGTCGGGGTGTGCGCTGGTCGCGAAGTCGAGATCGGTACCGGGCATGACGCGACCGAGCACCAGATCTCGAACGCTTCCGCCGACCAGGTAGAGCTCGTGGCCCGCGTCGGCGAAGCGCACGCCGAGCTCTCTGGCGATCTCGGGAACGTCGAGCGCGGTGCCGGAAGGGGTCATGGCGCGTGCGAGCTTACCCCTGGGTCAGCGCCCGGACCCCGAGTCACCCCCCGAAGACCCGCGCTACCGTGGAATCCGCGATGCCCACCTGGCTCGGATTCATCTGGACCTCGCCGAACACGCTCATCGGCCTCGTGCTCGGCCTGTTCACGTTCCAGCTGCCGGTCGTGCGCGACGGCGCGATCATCTTCGACAAGGCGCCGCGGGGCCTCACGTGGGTGATGCCCCGCCTCCATCGCACCGCCATGACCGTCGGCTTCGTGATCCTGTCGGCCGAGCCGGTCAGCGGGCGTCTGCTCACGCACGAGCGTTGGCACATCAGGCAGTTCTGCGCCTGGGGACCGCTGTTCATCCCCACGTACTTCCTGCTCGCGCTGGTGTTCGGGTACCGGCGTCACCCGATGGAGCTCCGTGCTCAGGTGGCCGCCGGGGAGCGCCCATCCGCTGGACGGGATCGGCCACCGACTCGCCTAGAAGGGTAGCCCCTCGGTCTCACTCAGCGGCGAACGGTCGAGCACCCCGCGCATCTGCAGGTCGAAGTCGTGCGGGTTCGTGGCCGCGCGACGCGCGTCTTCCTCGGTCACGAGACCTTCCTTCGTGAGCTGCACAAGCGACTGATCGAAGGTCTGCATGCCGTAGAACTCACCCTCGGCGATCACGTCGATGATCTGGTCGGTCGTCGCGGGATCAACGATGCGGTCGAACACACGTCCGGTGTTGATCAACACCTCGATGGCAGGAACCCGGCCCTTGCCGTCGGCCTTGGACACCAGCCGTTGCGACACGATGCCTCGCAGCGATCCGGCGAACGATGAGCGCACCTCGCGCTGCTGCTGAGGCGGGAACAGGTCGAGGATGCGGTTGATCGTCTCCATGCAATCGATGGTGTGCAGGGTCGAGATCACAAGATGGCCAGTCTCGGCAGCCTGGATGGCCGACATCGCGGACTCCGGGTCTCTGATCTCACCCACGAAGATCACGTCGGGGTCCTGGCGGATCACGTGACGCAACGCGTTCGCGTACGAGTCGGTGTCGAGGCCGATCTCGCGCTGTTGCACGATCGAGAGCATGTCGTCGTGCATCACCTCGATCGGATCCTCGATCGTGACGATGTGCGCCCGCCGGTGGCGGTTGATGTGACCGATCATCGAAGCGATCGTCGTGGTCTTGCCGGTGCCCGTCGGCCCCGTCACCAACACCAGCCCTCGCGCCGAGTCGGCGAGGCTTCCTATGACGCCCGGCAGTCGAAGTTCCTCGAACGTCGGGACCTCGCTGTGCACGCGCCTGATCGCCAGCCCGACCACCCCGCGCTGACGGAACACGTTCACCCGGAAGCGACCGACCCCAGGCAGCGTGTAGCCGAGGTCTGCCTCGTTGGTCTCGCCGAACTCACGCTTCTTGTGCTCGGACATCAACGACGTTGCGGCCATCTCGGTATCGGTCGAGGTGAGCACGTCGAACTCACCGGGCAGCAGCTCCCCGTCGACGCGAAGGAACGGCACGTTGCCGACCTTCAGATGCAAGTCGCTCGCACCGCGCTCGACGGTGTACCGCAGCAGGGCATTCACATCCATCGTCGGTGGCAGCCTCCGTTCAGCTCGCGACGGCCGCGAGCCACGTGGTTCCATCGGCCGTCACCCCGGCGCACCTGAGTGCGGCGGCTAGGATTCTGTCCGTGACCGACGACCCCACCTCCGAGGGCCGGCAACCGCCGAAGCGACGCCAGAAGAGGCGGCGTCGGAAGCCGCGTGCGGCCTCCAACGCCGACACGGCCTCCAACGCCGCAGCCGGGAAGACGGGGAACACGAGGAAGCCGGCGTCGGCGAAGAAGCGGTCGGCCACCAAGCGCCGAGCCTCCTCGCCGGTGCAGCGAGAGGTCTCGGCCGGCGGCGTCGTCTACCGGCGCGAGGGCGACGACATCGAGGTCGTGCTGGCGTCGCGACGCACCCGTCGTGGCGATCTCGCCTGGGGCCTCGCCAAGGGCGGGATCGAACCCGGCGAAACCCATGCGGACGCGGCCGTGCGCGAGGTATTGGAGGAAACGGGCTACACGGTCGACGTCGAGGCCTCGCTGGGCGACACGCGGTACTTCTACGTCTGGGAGAACACCCGTATCCGCAAGACCGTGCACTTCTTCCTGATGCGATGCACCGGCGGCGACCCCGCCGATCGCGACGACGAGATGGAAGAGATCCGCTGGTTCCCGCTCGAACGCGCGCTCAAACGCGCCGCCTACCGAGGGGAACGCGACGTGCTCGGACGCGCGGCCGAGATGTTGCGATGACGCCGCGGTGATGACTGCGACTCCGACCGTCACAGCGGGGGTCCTGCGATGACCCCGCTCGAGATCATGCTCGGCATCGTGATCGGGCTCATCTCGGGCATGCTGTCGGGCCTGTTCGGAGTCGGCGGCGGCATCGTGATGACGCCCGGGTTGCAGGTGATCCTGGGTGCCGCGCCGATCGTCGCCCTCGCCACGCCGCTGCCGGTGATCCTGCCGACGGCGCTCACGGGTGCCCTGACCTATCGACGGGCCGGCGAGCTCGACATGCGGGCCGCCGCGTGGATGATCGGGCCCGGCGTGCTCTCGGCGATCTTCGGCGCGCTGCTCACCGACGTCGTCGACACGCACTTCCTGCTCGTGGTCACCGCGGTTCTGCTCGCCTATCAATCGGCGGGGATCCTGCGGGGATCGCGCGACCGGCGAGGGCCGACCTTCGTGGCCACGCCGTCGATGTACATCGGGGTCGGGCTGGTCGCCGGGTTCGCCAGCGGCCTGCTCGGCATCGGCGGTGGACTCGTCATGGTGCCGATGCTCGCCGGATGGCTCGGCATGTCGCTGAAACGCGCGCTCGGCACGTCGCTGCTCGCGATCGTCGCGCTCGTGATCCCGGGAACGATCACGCACGCCGCGCTCGGCCACATCGACTGGGCCCTGTTCCTGGTCGTGACGGTCGGCGCCGTCCCGGGAGCGCGTCTTGGGGCGACGATCGCGCTGGGGGCACACGAACGCACCCTGCGTGTGCTGGTCGGTGGCTTCCTGTTCGTGGTGGCCGCCGCCTATGGCGTGTCCGAAGCCATGGAGCTGCTCGGGCGCTGACCCCCCCGCGGCTACGATGGGGCTCCGCCATGAGAATCTTCCGCGCGCTCGGCGCGCTCTTGCCGCTCGCGCTGGTCGCCACGACCGCGCTGAGCGGGGTGTCTCCCGCCACAGCCCAGGAACCTGCCGTGGCCTTGACGCTGCGAGCCCAGACACCGATCACCACGCTGGCCAAGCCCGTGGTCACGATCACGTTCCGAGCAGAGAACCTCGGCGACGGGCCCCTGGGGGAGCTCGCGGCGGGCTTCATCATCGGTCCCGCGATCAGATCGAGGGTCGACTACGAATCCTCGCTCGTCGATGGCCCCGTGGGCACCCTGATCTACGTCGACACGTTCGCGCAGGAAGGCACGTTGGAAGCGGACGAGACCCGCGAGTTCCGCATCTCCGTGGACCTGAGCGAGATCGACGGCGTCAGCGACGTCGACTCGCTCGTCTACCCGGCACGGATCGATCTGCGCAGCGAGGGTACCGCGGTCGCTCACATCGATACGCCGCTGGTGAACCTGGTGCGCACACCCGATGTGCCGATCAAGCTCGCGTGGTGGGCGGAGTTCGCCGCTCCCGTCGCCCTCGATCCCCACGGCCGTCTCGCCGATGCGGCGTTCGAAGACGCGATCGGGCCGCAAGGAGCATTGACACAGCAGGTGTCGACGCTTCGCGCCGCCGCATCGCTCGACGACGGAGGGGTCGACGTCGACGTCGTCGTGATGCCCGCCGTGATCGACCAGCTCGCCCGCATGTCCGACGGCTACGAGCGGGCCTCGGGCGAGGCGGTGCCCGAAGACGAGCCGCCGGCGACCCACGCGGCCGCGCTGCTCGCGAACCTACGATCGCTCGTGGCCGAGCCGAACGTGGAGCTCGTCGCCATGCCGTTCGCGGCGCCACTGCTGCCATCGCTGGCGTCGGGGGGGCTTGCGCCCGACCTCGATCGCCAACAGTCATCGGGCGAGGCGGTCGTATCGCAGCGGCTCGGGCGCCACCCATCGGCGGCGACCGCCGCCCCGGCGCAGGGGGCGCTCGACGAGCCGAGCCTGCAGTGGCTCGCCGAGCGAGGAAGCACCACCGTGCTGGCGCGATCGGACACCGTCGAGCGCCCGGCGCAGCCCAACGACTTCGCGCCGCTCCCCACGGCCACCGTGACGACGTCGGACGGTCAGATTCTCGAACTCGTGCTGCCCGATCCGGGCGTGCAGGGCCTGCTGGCCGACCCCACGCTGCTCGCCGACCCGGTCCGGGCCGGCCAGGCGGTGCTCGGCGAGCTCGCCACGATCTGGCGCGAGCAGCCCGTGCCGGGCCTGCAACCCGACGGCACCGAGACGATCCGCGGTGTCGCTGTGGCGATGCCGTCGACGCTTCCGGCCGACATGTGGGCTCCGCTGGTCCGCCGGCTCTCCGAGGCCTCGTTCCTGCGCCCTTCGCGGGCTCGGGACTTCGCCGTGCAGGTGAATCCGGTGCAGACCGGCGCCACGGTCTCGCCGTCGCTTGCCCGCTTCCCCCGCGACTACGTCGATGCGATCCGCGATCAGCGTCGCAACGTCGCCGCCTACCGGTCGATGCTCGCGGGGCCGAGCGCGCAGCCGGGCCGTCTCGATCGCAACCTCCTGTACGCCGAGGCGGGCGAGTACGTGAGCACGCCGGTCGTCGGGAGGCGCTGGTACGACCAGGTGAACGCAGCCACCGGCTCGATCTTCCGAGGCGTGCTGCCCGACGTGCAGCAGGCGTTCCTGTTGACGTCGAGCGAGGGCTCGATCCCGCTGCGCATGGGCGACCCGGGCCCCACCCCGCTCACGGTGCAGGTCGTGCTGCGCTCGGCGTCCTTCGAGTTCCCTGGCGGCTTCCAACGCACGGTCACCCTCGAGGGCCCCGACGAGATCGTGACGTTCGACGTGGTGGCCAAGGCGGGAGGCCCTCAGACGATCAGGGTGAAGACACGGGCGCCGTCGGGCCGCGATCTCGGTGAGGAACAGAACCTCGCGGTGCGCACGACGGCGGTCAATGGCATGGCGCTGTGGATCACGATCGGTGCCGGTGTGTTGCTGCTGCTGTTGTGGTCGAGGAGGTTGATCCGACGCCCGAAGCAGTGATGCCGGAACGGCAACCCGAGCGGGACCAGGCGCCGCAGCTGCCCGCCGACACGACGGGCGCCTACGTTCGCAATACGGCGCTGATGACGGTCGGCACCACGCTGTCTCGACTCACCGGCTACGTGCGCATCGCGGCTCAGACGGCAGCGCTCGGCGTCACGGTCGGCGCGCTCGGCGACGTGTACACGAGGGCCAACACCACGCCCAACATCGTCTACGAGCTGATCCTCGGCGGCATCCTCACGTCGGTGTTCGTGCCGGTGTTCGTCGATCATCAGCGCCGGCACGGACGCGAGGGAGCGTTCGACTTGGGACGGCGCGTGCTGACGCTCGCGCTCGTGATGCTGGCGGCCGTGGCGGCGGTCGGCATCGTGTTCGCGCCGCAGATCATGCGCCTGTACCTCGTGGCTTCGGATGCACCCGACCGAGCCGCACAGATCGATCTCGGCGTCTTCCTGCTTCGGTGGTTCATGCCGCAGGTCGTCTTCTACGGGATCGCCGCGATCGCCGGGGGGTTGCTCAATGCGGAGCGCCGGTTCGGGCCGCCGATGTTCGTCCCGATCCTCAACAACCTCGTGGTCATCGCAACCTTCGCCGCCTACGCGACGATCCGGGCCGACGGCTCGAGCGCCCCATCAGTGGTCGGCATCACGGGGTTCGAGAAGACCCTGCTCGGCGCCGGCACGACGCTCGGGGTCGTCGCGATGACCGTGGCGCTGTGGCCCTCCCTCCGCCGCACCGGGTTCCGATGGCGACTCGCGGGCGGGTGGGGGCATCCAGGGATCCGCCGCATCGTTCGACTCTCCGGCTGGGTACTCGTCTATGTCGCGGCCAACCAGGCCGCGTACCTCGCGATCAACGTGCTCGCCGGTGGCATCGGCGTGGCGCGGTTCCAGATCTACGCCACGGCGTTCATCATCTTCCTGCTGCCGCATTCGATCTTCGCCGTCTCGATCTTCACGGCGTTGCTGCCTGCGATGGCGGATCGGTGGAGCGGCGGCGATCTCGTGGGCGTGCGAGACCGGTTCTCGCTCGGTCTTCGGGACACCGTGGTCGTCATCGTTCCGGCGGCGTTCGCCTTCCTCGTGCTCGCTGAGCCGATCGTGTCCCTACTGCTCGAGC
>Ga0224510_10000940_pt1 | contig 20221 bp, 17 predicted proteins | sample SF_May12_sed_USG_FD_170161 | JGI IMG/M metagenome (GOLD analysis project Ga0224510, IMG submission 170161) | Sediment microbial communities from San Francisco Bay, California, United States - SF_May12_sed_USGS_4_1 | ecosystem: Environmental > Aquatic > Marine > Sediment | place: USA: California... | reverse complement strand
ATCAACCATGGCACAAAGCAGCTCGGGGCCATCACAAGCGGCGACCAATGCCCCGGAAACCGAAATTCTTCATGTCGTGATTCAACGGGATGGCCAGCAAGTCAGCGCCAAGTGGGGACTGCACCCCAATCTTAAAGAAGAGCTGAAACCGGAAGAGTGGAAAGAATTGACTGAAATTATGGGGAAGGTCACTACGCTGGTAGGCAATCGCTTTTCTCAGGTTTTACACCAAGCCGAAGAGGATGCCTCAGGCACGGCCTAAGGCGGACTTCTCTCCTTATTGGCTCTGCGTACTGAAAAATGGTGAGTGATTTTTTTCTTGGATCGCCCCCCCCCGGTTCTCCTTTAATCTGACACCGTCCGAAACCAAATATCTAAGCTTTTCGGCTAGAGGTAGCTATTATCCCGAAACCACCTGACCGCATCTTCAATAGCTCCCTCAATAGCATTCCGCGGATAATCCAACTCCCGCTGAGCTTTTGAACAATCGTAATGCTGCATATGTGCCATCATTTCCACAAAGTAAGCCGGCACATACGGCGCCCGGCGTAAGAGTGAACAGGCAACCCACTCTCCGACTTTTGATCCCCAGCGAGCAAGGGCAAATGGAATAGGAATGAATGGAGGCGCCACTCCGACCACCTGGGCAATAAGATCATTCAAGTCCTTTTGTGTCGTATTCCGATTTCCCACAAGATAGCGTTCGCCTACCCGACCGCGCTCTGCTGCCCTGATCATAGCCACCGCCACATCCCGCACATCAATCACATTCACCCGACCAGGGATATACACCGGAATCTGCCCTTTCGCCATCATTAAAATATGTGTTCCGCTTGTCGGTCGCTGATCGTAAGGGCCGAAAAATTCTGTCGGAATCACCACCACCGCGGGAATTCCCTGTTGCGCAGACTGCAGGATCTTATCTTCCATGGCGGCTTTTGCCATGAGATACGGATTGTTCGTATATCGTGTTGAAAATTGACAGGTTTCATTGGCCGGATGACCGGCAGTTTTGGGAAATCCCACTGTCGTGAGCGTGCTGGTAAATACCAGACGGTCTATCCTGGCAGCCCGGACCGCCTCTAACAACAAGGCTGTTTCTTTCAGAGCCTGCCCTTTAGCCACTTCAACCGGAATCGTCGCTGACGGATAATAACTGGCAGCTTGATACACCACGTGCATACCATCGCAAGCGCGGCGCAAGGACTCTCCATCATTGAGATCGCCCACCAGGCGCTCGATATCCAGACCGTCAATCGTGAACGTGTTGCTGGAGGATCGGTGCAACACACGAACCTGGTGCCCGTGCGCAAGCAGCGCCCGAACCAAATTGGCTCCTAGTTGCCCGGTCCCACCAATGACCAACGATTTCATAGAAAGCCTCTATCGAGTCATCGTGAAGAAATTATTATTCAGGAGAGTTGCGCCCTCTGCTCGACTGAACAGATGGGGCCTGCAGGCATACAGGATTGCGGTAAAAACACGCCGAGAACTGAATGGGCCCTACTGCCCAAAACCTTGAATAGATTTCCAGGCTTCGTTTCCTGGTAAAGCCAAGGATGAGGGAGCATCTCCGGTTCGAACTAACGAAAGTGCCAAGGGTATCATATTGGAAAAGTCCTGGAAGGTCCCGGTGAGATGTTTGCCGTCATCGGACAGTGTAGTGGTCGATTGCCCCATAGTCCCCAATGCTGTTCGATAGAACATGGCTAATTGATTACCTTGCAATTGCCCTTCTCCCTCTGCGGTCACCATGGATCCCAAGACACTGGTCGTCACTTCCTTCATAATCACCCGCTCTCCGATTTGCTCTAACACATACGAAACGGTCGGTTGACTGGGATTCTGCCAAACACCGCTAACAGTCAATGCGGCCCCTTCTTCTAACGTCGCTTTCAGCTCCCGACGTTCACCCGGTAACAGTTCAACGCTTTTAGACCATGGTCGATACCCTTTCTTTTTGACCATCACCTCATATTCATCGGGGGCTAAATGACTGACCACCAATGACCCTTTAGTGGTGTGGCCAACCAGTTCATCATCGACAAACACCTCGGCATCCTTAGGGGTTGTGGCGACCACCAAAGAGGCCAACATCTTTCCGGCCGATCCAGCGGCATCAGGTTCTCCTGACGAGGGAATATGTGGTTCAGGATCGATGTGAACTTTCCGGGTAAACCCCGGCCAATTTTCAACTGTAAATTGAGCAATTTGCGAAGGCTTGGCATTTCCGAATTGTCCCGTCACTTCCAGCACAACCCCGATAACTTTGCCATCATAAAACAACGGACCTCCTGAGTTACCTTCTTCGACCGGCCCTGAAAACTTCAAAATAGGGCCGTCAAACCCCGATAGAGTCCCTTTGGTCACAGCCCAGGCATTTCCTCCGATCCGGGGAAACCCGATTAAGTGCACTTCTTCGCCCCCATTCAATCGACTTTGGGTATCCCACTCCAAAATCCTTACATCGTCCGGAACATCTCCGCCGACCTTCAACAGAGCCAGGCCTCGAGGATCTCCTCCCTCTTTCTTGACAACCTGCGCAGCAAGTGGTTCCTCCTGACGGGTGAAAAATGTCACCGTGATTGATTGCGGCACTTCGGCTTCATCTTCCACGACGTGGCTTGCAGTCACGACAAACACATGTTTTTTGCCTTGTCCCACAATAAAGCCGGTACCGACTTTTCGACTCTTGGCAAATTGAGCCGTTACTTTAACCACCCCTTTTTTCAGTTCTCCAAGGTCGGGCTGGGCCCAGGTCAATGGAGAAAACATGAATCCACCGATCACCACCAACAATGCTAGAAACGCTCTCATCATGCTTGACCCTCTATATCCTGAAAGATGAAAGTCATGAACGTCCCATCTTGTCATAACCACTTCAAGAAACCAAGAATCTCACCCACGGATCGTACCAGCAGACATTTTGTCTTCTAGCACTTTTCAAATAATCAGGTCACTTTTTAAGCGGACAAATACCCTTTCATTCCCCTAATATACGGGTGGATTTTCACAAATCTTTCAACTCGATTCCTTCTGGTTCTCAAACGCTCCAAACCGACGGAACAATCTGGTTTTTTGTATTGCTGAAGCTTCCGGAACCAAACAACCCGCTGAATTATGCGTCATTCGTTAAGAACCTTTTTTCGTCTTTTCAGCCCTTATCCTGCTTGTGCCTATTTCCTCCTCATTGGAACAATAATTCTAAGTTCATGCGAAACATCATATGTCGCCCCGCCTCCCCTTCCATCCAATCAGATTCAAGATCCTTTAGTGCCCAGGGTTCCTCCTCATCTCACCTCCGAGGCCAGAACCTTGATCTCCCCTCTGTTTATAAGTTCCAGAAATGTCAGCGAAGACATTATTATTGCTGGAAATCAATTATATGAAGGAAAAGGTACCTGTGTGAATTGCCACGGGTGGGATGGAACTGGTAATGGACCTTCTTCGCTTATGGTCGACCCGCCCCCGCGGGATTTCAATGATTGCCGGTTCCACAACGCCAGGTCTGATGGCGAGCTGTTTTGGGTCATCAAAAACGGCAGTCCTGATACAGGCATGGCACCCATGATCCCCGTCCCGATTTCCGAAGAGGAGGCCTGGAAAATTTTAGCCTATCTACGAACCTTCTGCCCCACCTGGGGGAATGGGGCAAAAAGAAATTGAGCCATGACGCGGGGGAGTGGGCTTAGAATCCACCGTTGTGACATGTGACATCCGATACCAACCCAACGTACCTATTCCAAAATTCTCTCTCAAAGACAGCCAGATCCCTACAATAACTTTCCCATTTTTTCTTAGTGTTTTTCTGGCAAATACTATCATTACATCGCCTTGACGGTGGACTCAAGAAACCTCAAGTACCCTTCTTTCAGCCTGAAAGGAGGGTCATTTCATGCACAAGAGCGAACAACCGGACGACAAGATCCAACGATAAATCGGAACCAAGCTCATCCTCAATCTCCTCCAGACGTTGACGATTGCCTGGAGGATCGTAGCCATCGCCAACTGATTCGGAAAAACCATTTGAAACACGCGAAACTGGTGAACTGGGAGTCTGAGATATTCAACAAGCGAAGACTTTTCAATCATGGATGTTTTTCATCTTATCATCGAAATACAAGAGAGACACTTCCAACTTCCTACGCAACTTTCAAAACAAGGCATCGACTTCATCCAAATCTTACTGGGGACGACTTCGATCCATTGCTGAAAATTTCCACGCACGGATCCACCAAAAATTAATTTTTTGGTTTGTCGGTGAATTTTTCAACAGGACGCTTTGGCGGGGGCGGCCCGAATATATAAAAACCCCAATGGTCAACATTGCTGGATTTATCATTCATGAGGGATCGCAAACGAGCGATTGTCACGAGCATATTGGCTGGCAAAGAACTATCCTCGTATTTATGCTGGTGATTGCTATACGTCCCTTCTAAATTGTTATATCTACCCTGTAGGGTGTTCACTTGAGCTTGTAGTTGAGCGACCGTCGTTAACAGTCTTTGCACCTCCAACATGAGCCACCTGTTCGTTCCCTTCAATCCGGTGATTTCCTCTTTGAAATCTGGGGATGGGGCATTTGGAGAAGTTTGCGTTTGGACGGGGGAAGGTGTGAGTATGGGCTTACTTGACTGAGGGACCGCAGATCCCAGAGGAACCGCCCGTGAAAGAATGCCGCCCCTGTACCCCATGGCCTGCAGCCCTTTTCCACCTGGAAGAAGAAGGGCAAGCTGCGCTATCCCGTTTTCTTCAATCGTCACTTTTCCCTTGGGCGTATCGAGTGTTTCTTGATGAAGGAACTCTGCAGCCTCAAGCAACACCCCCTCAGCACGCGTCCCTTGCTGAGGAATCACGCGCAACCAGCTTTCAGCGACCTCCACGTCATAGGCACCCGGACTGAGTGCTATATCGCTCCCATCAACTGTCGAAAAATAAACAGTTTCCACAAACTCAACCGTTGGGGATGGTCTCTCGGCAGAAGCAATGGCCCCCTCTGCCCAAAACACCGCCAAGGCTAAACATACCAATGCCATTTTAAGGATTTTCATCATTAATCCTCCTCGGTAGGTTATGTTCCGGGTAAAATGATGCTTTTCTTGTCATAGGCAAGTTTTAGGGGTGTCCAATATTCCTTTTCCGCTCTGTTTTTTTAAAGAGCTTCCACGCTTACTTCCTGAAAGAGAAGGGTCCCGCTCTGTATATGAAATCCCAATTCGCGTTTACTACCCTTCTTGTACTCATAAACAGCGGGGAAGGACCGAACCACCGGTTGAGTACCGGTAATTTTAGGATAATCCCAGGTTTGGACCACCGGGCCCGGAAGGTTGATGCCTGACATTTGACGGATCTCTGCTGAAATCCCCCAATTTGGCATAATAGCCCCTTCAATATTCAAGAGGTACCACCCATGTTGCGGAAAAGCGATCGTAAAAATGGCACTAGGCCTACTGCTAAGCTTTTTCAGTTGGAACGTCGTGTCCTGTAAGACATCTACCTCGCGCAATGTCACCCAACTTTGCCCTGCTTGCAGGTGGCCGGGAAAAAGGACCACGGAAAAAGGAGGTACAAGAGGGATCTTAGGGACCCTTAGGTTGAGATTAGACTGATTGCTGCCAAATGAAAAACGCGCTCCCCCCCGGCGAGCAATCTCAATCGCCTCCTTTCCCCCTTTATGACTTTGGAGGATCGTCAACAATTCCCCGGCGGTCTTTTGACTTCGTTGGGGAGATCGTTGCGGTATTTGGGATCCTGATAGTTGAGTTCCCGCTGCTCCCGCCGTCGGCACCAGCTCTCCAAACCCACTGCCAAGGCCCAAAGCCGCGAGTCCTAACAGCCCGGCTTGTTTTAATAACCCTCGCCTCGACAAAGTCGGAACAGCGTTTTGTAGATGGTCGATATGAGGTCCTTCGTTCATAACTACCTCCCCTGGTTGGATGTCATTCTTGCTTTCAGCCCTTCCAAAGTATAGATCTCAGAAATAAAAAAAGCATTCAGCCGGGATTTTTCAACCCCTCGTTTAACAGGTAGGTCGAAGGTTGCTCTCCATCGGTTCAACCATTATTCAACGGTCCCTTGTTTAGGCAGCCATTTTCCATCCTACGAGGGGGATCATTCCGCTAAAATGTGATCGCAAAAAATTATAGGTTTATCAATAATAAATCTAGAAATGTCTCCGAAGACATCATTCTTGCTGGAAATCAATTATATGAAGGAAAAGCCACCTGTGTGAATTGCCACGGGTGGGATGGAACCGGTAATGGACCTTCTTCGCTTATGGTCGACCCGCCCCCGCGGGATTTCACCGATTGCCGGTTCCACAACGCCAGGTCTGATGGCGAGCTGTTTTGGGTCATCAAAAACGGCAGTCCTGATACAGGCATGGCACCCATGATCCCCGTCCCGATTTCCGAAGAGGAGGCCTGGAAAATTTTAGCCTATCTACGAACCTTCTGCCCCACCTGGGGGAATGGGGCAAAAAGAAATTGAGCCATGACGCGGGGGAGTGGACTGAGAAACCTCCGCTTCACACGTGTTATCCACTTACAATCATCTCGTTAACCTCAAAACGGGATCAGGGCTTTAACTAGTAAGCCGAGAGAATACCAACAATGGTTCAACCGTTCGGGAAAATGATTGAAGGGTTCTTACTGAAGGAGACAAGAACACAGCCCGTGCATTATGGATAGAACTATTTGGAATCTCAAGAAATTTCTCTATAAGCCTGTTGCTTCAGATTCCAACAGACATGAGCCAAATCCAGGCTTTTTCTCAACATGGCTTGATCTGGTTCAGGGTGGTTAGCAGGAACGGGAAAGAGTTGGAGATACATGCTTGAAAGTCCTTTATCCCCGATTTTTTCCAAAATATGCAAAGGATTGGTCGATTGGCTATTGGACCCAAGTTCTCCAAGATAGAAGGGAAAGGTCATACGCGCGGCAAATTTAGCAGTAAAATTGGCTTCAATGAATGCCTTATCCTGAAATAGACTTTCGGCATCTTCCCAGGTCCGACAGATATAACTCCAAGCCGCATATTTTCGGGTAAATCCCTTTTTCAACATGTGCTCGATAGGCGGGGTCTTCATCAATCGTCCCATCTCTTCAATGAACCGTCTGGACAATTCAATCGATCGACGTGAAACATTTGATGAATCCGATCCAATCCGATAGGCCTTCCGCAACAGACTGTTCAGGGAGTCATGCCCCGCATCTCTCAGGTCCGCAAGCACCCATTTCGGTTTTTGATAACGGAATGGATGAAGCATCAGCAGGACAAAGGCCACGTTATCCAGGAGGGCACGACACAGCTCCCAGCGAGCTCCTTTTTGTTTCAACTTTTTTGAAACTAAATCCGAGAGGATGTGAGACAACGCGGCCATTCTTTGTTCGATCATGCCTCTATCAGGAAGTAGATTCACGGCCAGAGTCCGAAAATTTGCCTCGAGCAAATCCCGGTCAAGAATGAACACACCGAGTCCCAATCTGGAAGCCTCGCGTAACCCTTTGAGATCCCGTTTGCCCCCTTTCATTATCGACAAGGCACGACGTTTCGTCAGCCACTCGATATCAATCGCCATCCCCTGCCTTGTCTCGGAAGTGACAGACCGTCTGATTCCTTGATCTGCGATAATCACGGTCAAATCAAGATCCGAAGTTCGAGAACATCGATTTCTCGCCACAGATCCTGTGGCAATTACGGCGAGAACACGTGGGTCTTGTTCAAGAGAGCAGGAAATGTTCCTGGCAAGATTTAAGCGAGTGAGCGTGGCTTGCCTCAGAGGGGGCATGCACAAAATTCTCGAGCGGGCACGTGAATAGATTAGAGAGCAGTTACAAAAAAGTGTCGGTGAAAATGACGAAACTCCCGATCCTTTCCTCCATTCCAAGCCGGATTTCAGAATATCCGTTCAGACTCCAAAGTCCAGCAACCCACTATCCTTATCTATTAAAATTCTTTTGATTCAATTCCTTCATTTTATTGAATTGTTGCATTTGATTAAATTTATTCAGTTGATTCATCTGCAGTTTGAGTTGGCTAAGATCCTTGGTCAATTTGGTGGCCGTAGTTGCCCCCAACCGGCTAAGGGTATTTTGATCAAGGGCTCTCGCTCGTGGGACCAATTGTCCTTTATATTCAAATCCTTGGGTCAACTTGTCTTGATTTAATCGTAATTCTTTCGGGAGATTGATCCGTTCGGCCATGAGAGATTTAAAGGTTCCTTCGGCTCTCATAAGGTCCTGCATTTTCAAACCAAGATTTAATGTTTGATTGAGTACGACATACGCTTCAAAAATCTCGCCCATGCTCCACCTCCTATGGCTATGGTAGTAGACTCAGAAGTTCTCTTCCTACTCCGGACAACGTTCAAGGTATAGCGTGACACCTAAACGTTTCTTCACATCCTCGCAGATTTTTTGAAAGATCCGCTCCAGCCTTTCCTGGGTGAAGCCACTTCCCTCAATCGATTGGTTCAGAATCGAATATTCTTCAGATGACAACCGGGGAAGACGAAAAATCATGGACTCGGCCTCTTTCTCCTTACCGAAAGTTTCACTCATTCGCCGAATCATATATCCCAGAAAATCCTGCTCGGTTTTGGAATGGTACAAAGCTTCAAGGATCAGATACAACCCACCTCTAAAAATGGGACGCTGGGTTCCCTGAGTATCCCACCTACCATGGTTAAAATATGGCAGGTAGAAAAGATTTGCCTGGATAAACGCAGAGGGCTGAACTGTAGCATTTTTCTCATAATGGGGGAAGTCGTCCGCTTCCAAGGAGACTATTCCGCTCTTCCCATCCATGAAGATCCGTCGCCCATGAAAGCGGGTTCTGGCTTGATCAATGCCCGAAACATGCGGAATACCCAACTCACGACATGCAATGCTGAGATGATTCAATTGACTGCCAACTTGTTCAGTCACAATACCGTTGACGTCAAAGATGAGGTCATAGTTCCGCTCAGTCAGAACTTCCAGCAAGGCAATAGTCTTCGAGGAATCGCCAGGGACAAGCCCGCCTCTGTCCGGATCCACAGCTAGCCCCCGGACTATTCCAGGAGCGCAACTCACTCCCTGAGAACTGCTAATGCAGGGGAAGTCAGCCAATTTCCCTACCCTTTCAGACAACTCCCTGGTAACAGGGCGACATTGGAAAATATAGGGAGAACTTGACTTGCCGTGAAATCCAAATTCGACATCTACAGGACCCTTCCATTCCTTAGATGCCAATTCACCGATTCGGGCCAACTCTTGCAGTTGTTCGGTTCCCAGAAAATCTTCCCTTTCAGTTTCTCCACCAGTCACTTCCCAGGTACCTCGGATATCCTTGTTCTTCCGGTAGCAGACCGGCCTTTTTTGACCGGACATCAATCCTTGCCCGCTACCCCGAATCCCTTCGATAAGAATGGCTTCGGGATTCCAATAAAACATGACCCCCGCACCGGTAGTGTTTACGAAGTGCTGAACAATGAGCCCCATGGAAAATTTTGCCTGAGAACCCTGCAATCGCAACCAATATCGAAGAGCTTTCGGCTGGAACAGAGAGCACACACAATTCATCGCGGCCTTTTGAAGAGCGGCCGAACTTGTCAGGCCGGGTTCGGAAAGGAAAATACCCGGGAAAGCCCCATTCTCGGAATCTTCCATCAAACCCGACGACCGGCATATTAATGCCGTGCTTCCCCCTCCCAGCCGGTCAAAGCATCGTTCAAGGTCTTGTGCAAATTCGGAGGGCAGCGAAGTTTCCTGTAGCCGTTGAAAGATATCTGCTCCAAGCTCCAGCACATAGGTTTCTTTAAGAAGGGGCCCCTCTTCCTGTAACCATTGAATACGTTTCTGTAATCCGGCCCGGGCCACTAGGCTCTCGCTATATGATTTTTCGAAAATAAAACCGGGTGGGATACAAAATCCGAGGGAATGGATTCGACTGAGAGAGGCGGCTTTGGCACCGACAAGCTGTCGATCCTGAGCCAGATTATCCGTGAGGGATATCACGAGCTGGTACCCTTCTCATCCGCTCTCGTCGATCAAATTGGTGCTCCAATCCAGGTACAGAGATAATCCATGTGGACCAGGCGCTGTTCCGCATGAATGGTCGGTCGTTGAGGAAAGACCTGCTCCGGTTGAATGTCCTTAGGACAATAGGGGTCCTTCGCGAGCATGGTTTTTTGGCCGGACTGATGAAGCGCATACAAATAGGACCGGGCCGAACATCCCCCTCCGCACTGGGAGATGACCTCACACCCCCGACATCCCTCGATCATGTCAGGATTTGCGTTCCGCTGGCGAAATACCTTGAATTGGGGACTATGGATAATATCAACCAGATCCTGCTTCAGGAGATCCAGCGGCGCTTTGTAATCATGCAGATAGACACAGGGGCTAACGTATATTTCCCCGGTCGGGGTAATGGAATGAATGCGAAAAGATGTCCGGCCGCAAGGGCAACGACGGGCTTGCTGAAAGTCGGTCACTGCGGCCAACGGAGGCTCGCCCAGATCCACGGGACGGCATCGCTTCAGCAAATAGGAAAATCCCTCATAATACATCTCCGGAGGAAGAGCCACTTCCATATGAGCCGGCTCCACCGGTTTGACAGGATTAATCCGGATATTGGCGTCATACCGTTTAGCGAGATCAACCAGATGCTCCAGATGGCCAAGAGAAAAATTCCAATTCATCCCGGCCATAATACACGTATGGGGTTTATGATGCCGTTGGCAGATTTCCAAACTTTCGATGGCCTGATGATACACGTTCGCGCCTCGATTGGCATTGTGCTCTTCCCGAAAGGGGGAATCGAAGGAGACATCCACGTCATTCAACACCTCGAATGAATCTCGATAATGGTGGTACAACCAGAGAAGGGTAATGCCACTGGTGGTCAGACCGACTTGGATGCCGGATTTGACGAGGGCTTCAATAATGAATGGCAGGAGTGTGTCGCGTGGATTGGGCCCATTGGTAAACAACGGCTCATTCCCACCGAGATTCACCGTCTCCACGCCATTGATCTGTAATTGATGCACAACTCGCTCGATCATGGCCCGGGTCATATTTTGTCCCTTCACCCTCGCATTCATGCTGTAACAATGGGTACAACGGTAGGGACAATCATTGCCCAGCGTCCATCCAATATTTTTGATCGTCACCGGGATTTCAGGCAATTCGCCCAATTCATGAGTCGGCCCGGTCTGTAACCGATAATGTTCGAACCGGTCATACAGGCTGGCAATCGGATGGAGAACATCCTGGTAAGCCATCAGGACCTCCTTACATGAATAAGAAATTGAGGCATTGGTAATTCTATCGCTCCTCACCCTCTTGCACTGATCAACGCGAGCAAATCCTGCAGACCTGCCTCGTCCGGGGAAAAACCACCGGACAGACACAGCCCATGCATATTTCTAAAAAACCGCATTTTGACCAAACGATTCATTTCCTGATGGTGGAGAAGACTGGACCACAATCGCACAAGATTATAAATCCGTATTCGCTCTAGAACCATGTTTTCCATCGCATGCAACAAATCATTCATCCGACGATTCAGCTTTGTCACCGCGATCGAAGGCACATTTTCAAGAATTCCCAGTTGTCTACGAACCTGCTCAGAATCACCTCCAAACCGCTCTTCCAATTTCTTCATTTTCGAATCGACAAAGGCATCTGTGTCAAAATCAGCAAAATCCAGATCCTCCGCTTCTAAAAATCCCCATTCCTTTCGGTATATCGAGCGGGCTTCTTCGTAGACAGCCGGGGAAGTCAACCAATTCAGAAGAAGTTCCAACTGCCGTCGGTATAATTGCGTAAACAAGGAAACCTTAGGAGGATGGCATAGATCTTCACACGATTCAGCATCCATTCCGGGAACCAGCTCAAGAGCCTGTTTCACCTGTTCAATTTTTAAGGAAAATTTCAGGGAGTCCAGTGACTGATAGTTGGTCACGGCGTCGACATAGCGCAAGTAGGAAGCTGGCGTTGGAGTCTCCTTGCATTCAAGTGCTCGTTCGAACTCCTCGCTTGTTTGTAGAACTTCCTCCAGGCCCGTCACAAAATTCCTCATGACTTCGATTTGCATAACCGGATCAAAGATGATTGTCTTTGAAATCTGTGCGTTGAGGGCTTGCATCACCGGACGACTGGCCCTCAAAGCTCTCTCGGATATCGCAACGACACAGGGCACGACTTGATTGGAAAGATTATAAATTTGCCCTTGTTTTCTCATTCTGATTTGCAATATTTCCAAAGCCAACCGGGACTGAAATCCGTCGAGTGCAAAGACGACACAGTCCTCATCATCCAAACTCATTGGAGCCAGGTATGTCTCAAGATCCTGAGCGGATTGAATAAATTGTCTCATCCCGACGCATTCCCATGTTAATGAGCCATAGCCTCTTTTTCCGGCGTGACCGAGAATAGGGGCACGCACGAAGATGGCGGCAGAGAAGGCAACCGTTCACGGTAATACCGGATTAACTCCCTCACTGATAAACGGGTATTGAGTTCCCGATACGAGGCATTATTCGTGAGAGTACAGGGGAGGAGTGCCCCCATAGAGTCGACATATAAGACAGATCGTCCCGCCTCACATGTTTCATGGGCATCACCCCCGAATTGCGTGGTGCGAATAACCAATCGTCCCGCATATTCCCGGCGTTTGGCGGCGATCAGGTCAAACAGCCGGCTGATCCTCTGGGAATCTTCTTTGTACATAAGACAATTGTCCATGAACCGGGCCGGTCGCGTCGTTTCCTGGAAGACATTCGTGATGCTGAGACACCGGATCCCTTGCGCCACCACCCAATCGATGATCGTCTCAATATGATCATGGTTCATCGTGCTGAAGGTCGTAATGATGTTGAGCCGGTCCTTCGGCAGAATACGGATGGTCTCCAGTAATTTGGCCCAGCTCCCTTTCCGCTTAAAAATCCGGTCGGACATCTCTTCATCAATGGATTGCACGCTCAACGATACTTCAACCTGCGGGGTCCGACAGATCAAATCAAATATCGAAGGATGATGGATTGTCCCATTGGTCAAAAGTTTAACCAACACTCCCCGTTCGACGAGGAATTCGAGCAACGATTCAATTCCCGGATAGAGCAGGGGTTCTCCACCTGAAATAAGGAATTTTTCCACCCCTTCCTCTATTAAGACCGTGGCCATATCCATAGCCTGTTGAAGAGGAATGGTCCGGTGTTTTTTTTCGACCAGACAAAAATCACATTCCACATTACAGGCACTGGTGATTTCCCAGAGGACCCGGACTCCCTGACTCTTGATAGCCCGGTAACAACATTTCTGGTCTTCATTCTGGTAAATCGATTGAGTCGCCATCCGATATCCTTAAAAACAGCTCAGATAGAGCCAACGATCGGCCTTCGGCTTTGACAGGTATTCTGAAGTCTTCATTTCGGAGGAATGCGAAAGGACATGTCGAACTGGAAGGGCCATGAGACTATCCCGCCTCCATACCTATCCACAAGGTCAACAAGGAAAGGGTCGTATGGTAGGATACCTCGCTTGGTTTTGCAATTGGTACCCGGATATCCTCATCACGATTTGGAATCAATCGGAGGTCGGAACTGACAATCATGTCCACATCGCTAGCCCTCTATGGTGGGAAACCTGCCGTTTCTCACCCCCCGACGTATTCCTGGCCACCTATTACGGAAAGTGACATTGCCCTGGTTACTCAATTGCTTCAACGCAAGGAACTCTCGTATTACGGCCGTGAAGGAGAAGTTCAGGAACTCGAAGACGCGTTTAAATCGTATTTCAACGTTCGCTATACCCTCGCCATGAGTTCGGGCACAGCGGCTCTTCATTCCGCCTTTTTTGGACTGGGATTGGGACCTGGCGATGAAGTCCTGGCCCCCACGTTTACGTTTTTATCCACGGTCATGCCCATTTTCGTTGTCAACGCCCTCCCGATTCTCGTTGATGCCGAAACGGATACCGGCAACATCGATCCAGTGGACATTGAACGACGAATAACTTCCGGAACCAAGGCCCTGGTCATCACTCACATGCAAGGGCATGCCTGCCACATGCCCGCCATCATGGATCTTGTTCGGAAATATCGCCTGAGGCTCATCGAAGATTGCTCCCATGCTCATGGGGCATCGTGTCAGGGACAGCTACTAGGAACTTTCGGAGACGCCTCTGTTTTCAGTCTCCAGGGCAGCAAGCTTGTGGCGGCCGGGCAGGGAGGCATTCTGCTCACCAACGACCAGGAAATCTATGAGCGGGCCACCCTCTTGGGCCATTTTAAAGTGAGAGCCATGGAAGAAGTGACGAGCGAAAAATATCGAAGATTTTCCGGAACGGGATATGGCTTGAATTATCGGATGCACCCCTTGGCCGCCGGGTTAGCCAAGGAGCAATTCAAACGATTGGACACGTATTTGAAAGGACGGAATGACAACCTGCTCTATCTTTCATCGCGACTCAAAGGCATTCCAGGTATTACCCCTCCCGTCGTGCGCGACTATGTCACGCGGCATGCCTGGTTTACCTATCGTCCATTTTTTCAACCCGATGAGCTGGGCGGATTATCTCTGCAGACCTACTTGAAAGCCCTTCAGGCCGAAGGTGTGCCCATCCAAAAGGCCGCCTCTCAACCCTTGCATGTGGAACCACTGTTTCAGGTTGAGGATGACCACAGTTACACCTATGGCCGGACAACTCCGGGAATCTCTACTCCTGCCCGTCAGCGCTACCAGCAGGGAGACTTTCCTCAAGCTGAGCAGTATGCCCGATCGACCTGCACACTCCCGCCTTTTACCGAACCCATGCCTCAGGTCATGGATCAATTTGCGGAGGCCTTTTCCAAAGTTGCAGAACAGGCGCATCGACTCCAGGAGCGGGAAAAAACCTAGTTGACAGCAGGGAAAAATACGAGATGCTTATGGTTTGGCTTGGAGAAGCATCCGGCAGACTTGGTTCACCTGAGGCGCGAACGAGAAGACTTCCGGACGAAGATAGACGGAAAGCGACCATAGCGATTGATAACGGTCAGCCAAATCCAGAGCTTCCGTTGCATACCCGAATCGCCTGGCAATATCCATCAACGGAAGCGGGCTACCATCCATCCATCCAATTAATACCGATGAAGGCTTGGCCTGCATAGTGAAGGGCCGGCTGGAAAAAATCAGATCGGTCTCAGTTAATTCAGGAATTCGTCGGAGAATCGTTCTTTCCAAGGCCGTTCGGGCTTTGGGGCGAGCAGCCTTTTCCACGAGACTCAGCCCTTGTGGAGAAAGATCCGACATCAGGGACACACGAAACGCTTCCTTATACAAACGCCGTGCGAGAAGATCAGGCATAATAGGCCGCAGACCCCTTGGGGGAGTTGCCTTGTTCCGGGCTTGGGCGGGGAGAACCTGAGCCGACTTTCCAAGTTTTTCTGCTCTCTGACCAATCTTGTTCAGCACCTGCCGTTCTTTGGTTTCAAGCAGTTTCAACAAATCCTCGTCACCCATCCGAAGGAGCTTTGCCTGGCTGAAGGGCCCCAATTCCTGACTGATGGCATGAGTCTCCTTATCAATCAGTCGGATGGCACGATCAAACATCGCATCGGCCGCTAATTTTTCCTCGTGGTAGAACACCTTTTCAGCCAGCTCATACCGGATCCGTTGCAAAGAAATGACTCCGGTGACAACCTCGTGACGGTAAGTCCCCAGAAGAGGATTAAGTCCCAAACGATAAGATTTCTTACGAGTTGGTGGGCGCGGGTTCAGACGTCCAACCGGTTCGGAAACCGTCTCCGAAAGTTTTTCTTCAGGAAGGCAATAGACACAAAGATAATCACCCACTCCTTCATCGAACGTCCGCGACATTCCTGCGCCTAGTGAATCCCTGAGAGCAAAATCCACCAAATCCGCGCTGAACGTGCTGGCGATCAGATCAATCACCAACGGGAAAATGGCCGTTTCCACCTTCCCAGAAACATGTGAAGTCCGAGCCCTCCCCTTCTTCTTGTTGGATCCCTCCGAATCATGCCGAAAATGAAAGAGCCTCTGGACGAGGGATAAATGGGAAATCAAACAGTCATAGAGCTGAGCATGAGAAACATTCCCGCCCCCATACACTGAAGAGAGAGCAGTTTTGAGTTCTTTCCGAATCCATTGGAGACACCATTGCGCACGTTCTGCATTGGCCTCTTCATGGCCGTAATAGCCCAATTGAAATTGAAGAGTATGCCCCAGCGGCAGAAGGGTCATGTCATGAACGAGAGCAAACAACCGGACGACAAGATCCAGCGAGACATCGGGGCCGAGTTGTTCATCTATCTCATCAAGACGCTGACGGTTTCCCGGGGGATCGTAGCCATCGCCAACCAGATCGGAAAAGTTGTTCGAGCGAAGGCGGGTGAGAAACTCAATGGCCCAATACGCCGTCCCTAAACTGTGAGCCAATCGAGTGTGTTCCGCCGTTGGCAAGGCCAGATACCCGAGTCCGATCTGCCGGAGTCCCCTCAGGCGTTGTATTGGTGAAGTCTGCAAAACCGCCATTTCCCCTAAGGATATGGCGTAGTCTTTTCCTGGAAACACACGAAAGCGGTGAACCGGACGGACTAAAACCTGAATGGCTGCAGATTTTTCTACCATTGGTCAATTTTTAAGTGAGAAATCCATTTAACTTATTTTTGAAGATTAAACCAGGTCATCAGGAAATCTGGTTTAAGGATCGGCCCCATGCTCACGAAGCAAGGAGCCGGACGGGATATGATTGGGATTCGCCAGGGCCGTGACCATAAAGGCTGCATCCTTCTCCAGCCATGCTACCCCTGTTCCACCATCAAAAAGATGATTTGTTGAAATTTATGTTGTTCCATCATATAACCTGACGTGGATTTTGTCCCTTTTTTGTAGGGACGTTCCGGTGGAACGTCTTCTTCAATTAATCAAAATTTTTTGGATTGTGCTTATCTAATTTCCATTTTGCGGGATTTTCGAAAATATATTGCCGAATAATCCCTAACGATGGCTCATCCCGAATGATATGTTCATAAAAACTCGACTGCCAGGCAAATTGGTGAAACCCACTCCCACGAATCCGTTTAGTACACACCGATTTAAATTGTCCAATAATCGCTCCCAGAGAATGGGCGGTCAGCCGGCTTTTTGTAGAGACGTCCCGATGGGACGTCATCCCTGGACCCCCGTTGATCACGAGAATCCCATGCAAATGATTGGGCATGATAACCCATTCGTCCAGGCCAACACGTTGTCTGACGGTGGCGGTTCGCCGCCATTCTTCTTCCACGATCAGTCCTGCTTGTGACAGGACCACCGATCCCTCAACAATTTCTCCTAACACACATTGTCGATCTTGCGTACAGATGGTGACAAAATACCAACCCGCCTGCGAATAATCCCACCAAGGAAGGCGAATGGAATGACTCCGGTACCGAGTGTTCAACGATATCCCTTAACGTTCGTACCCCATCAACGACCCTAGACGTCCCACCGGGACGTCTCTACATGAGGCACCAACCCGATTGATTCCCGTCTCGTAGCGACGTGTCGGTGACACGTTCTCTTCGTTCGGTAGAGCCATATCAGTACCACCCTTCATCCCCTACAACCCAATGAGCTTCCTGACAGGCTCGAAGAGAGGGCTGAACCGGATCTGATCAAAGAGGGTTGGTCGAAGATCGCGGGGATTCTGTCGGGTCCCCGTTTTGATATACCCGACCTCCCCTTGCAGATCCACCGCGAGAAGGTGGTTGACGGGATCAACGCTGATGGAGGTAATCTCGAAATGTTCAAGACGCTCTAATGTCAAAAACGAATTATTCTCAATCTTCATAGAAGGCATTCCTTGAGGACTGCGATACTCCACTATTCCCTCAAACCCCTCAGGAATTTTTCGTTCACCCGTGCCCGGATCCTGCCAGGAAAAATCCACAGACTGAACGGGAAGCACAGAGTTGGAAAACAGATTCTTCGGTTGACCGCCTGTTTCTTTCAGGACGATAACCAGTTCCTCATCGTGCCCGAGGATTTCTATCGCGCCGGGCTTGTCCTCATACAACGCTTGATAGGTCAATTCTTGATCCTGTGTAATGGGAAGGGAGAAATCATCCGGAAGCCTTAAACCCGATTCAATGAATTCTACGGCCTGCACGTTGGACAGCACTATCCGCTGTCGGCCTTTTTCGGTCCGCATGGACCAGATGACAGCATTATCTTCCGTGACCTCCAACGTCACAACGGCATCCCGGGTGAGAATAATTCCATCCAGAACACCTGCAACAGGGCCCTTCCCCTCCGTTGATTCGATGGTGACTTCCGGGGAGATTCCCGACTTGTCCGATTCAAATTGAATGGTTCGACCATTTGCCGGCAAGTCCAACCAGGCTTTGGGAGGGTAGCTATCCGAGGCCATATCATAGTCACGAGGATCCGCCACCAACAGTCGCTCAGGGCTCAAGGAAATCTTGCCAATATTCTGAAGGGTCAGGGTGTCAAAGGAGAGCGAATCGGTTAATCGCTTATCTTCCAATTCGGATAGGACCGAAAATTCAATTCTTGCGGTTTGCACATGAACCGTCACATCGGGATTGATACGCAAGAAGGAACTGGCGATAAGCAGAATGGCAAGAACACTACCCACCATTGCCTTGATCCCCAAAAGAGCTACCAGTTTCCCCACCACAGACGCTTTCGTGGAGGAGCCCTCAGGCAGTTCAATCGACTTCCCCTCTAATTTAGCCCGGATGACGCCGAGAAGAATCTCAAATTCTTGAGACCCGGCCGCACCGCCCCATCCAAGAAACCGCAATGATTGAATCCCGGTAAAGGCCAGCGGAATGGCATTGGCCTCCAACATCACCGGGACCACTTTCTCCTCCTTGAGTGCCTGCCTGGCTTCAGCCCGCACCCACCGGGAATTTTTTGCGTGGCCCGTCCATAACACCACCGCACATTTCGCCCCATCCAACGCGTCTTCAATCGTTTTATCCCACTCGCTTCCCACTTGAATCTGGCGATCCCACCAAACGGACAGCCCCGATCCCTCCAACCCCGCAGCCAGCCGTTGAGCGATCGCTCGATCCTCGGCGGCATAACTGATAAAAATATCCTTCATAGCTGACATAACTGAAGGCCGTACTCCCTTTAGGGAACCAGAGAAGGTTGATGGAAGAATTGAATCTCTTTGGAGATGGTTTGATTTGTGGAAAGAGAAAATCCAGTGACCTCCAGTTTGTAAAGGCCGGGTTCCGCATCCTTGGCTTCCCAATGAATGGTAAAGGGACGGCCCGCACGTTTTCTTCTGAAGGTTTGGCTCTCTACTTCTTTTCCTGTGGCTTCCTGAGTAATGGTCGCCATCAGTCGCGCATCTTCACCGGTTTTCAGGGTAAAAAAATACCCATGAATTTTTGAAGGGGGCACGCTGTGATACAGCACTCCGGGCGCCACCCGTTCAATACTGGAGGCCGCTTCGGCATCCAGGCGAATTAGGGCTCCCAGATCGTACAAAGCGAGCCTGGGGGTGAGCTGTTGTAAGACGGGATCAGTCGGCCAGGCAAAAATATTCTGAAACCCTGTTTCCCATGACCGGGCAGGCTGGACTTTGTCCAACCAATAATAGGTGTGATAATCCAACTCCCGAACGGTCAGGAACACATCGTGGGTCTGATCTAAATAAAACTGAAGTTTCACCGAGTTCGGAAAATTTCCAGACGGAAGGGGTTCCTGATAATCCGCCAGAACGGAAATCAATTCCACGTTGCTCCCGCTTACCGGCTTGGATTTGACGCCTTCCTTCCAATTTCCTAGTTGTTCTTGATTCCTGGTTTGATAGTCCAAATCCGTTTGAGCCAGGAGTTGGGAGGAAACGCCTCCCAGGACAACCAGAATCAGGAGCAGTCCTAATGCACACCTTTTCATGACCACGAACTCCTCCTCTTGTTCGTTCCGAATACCTCAACTTTGAGGTCATTCGATTGAAAAACCCGAATGAAGATGCCGGGAAGTCTAACGCGGATAGATTTGTGAATCTAGTGGAAGTCTACCCATAAAGATGGCAATGACAGGTGGGAAACGAGATGAGACTAACCGAAAGAATCCGTATGGAAAAAACATTTAAACAGATTAGGTCCTTCTGCTCACTTCTCACTTTTCACTTGCGCTAACTGTTTACGTTCCCAACCGCCGCCGACGGCTTTAAAGAGGGACACCATGTTGGTGAGCCGGGCACGTTCGGTT
>Ga0224510_10000938_pt1 | contig 20285 bp, 20 predicted proteins | sample SF_May12_sed_USG_FD_170161 | JGI IMG/M metagenome (GOLD analysis project Ga0224510, IMG submission 170161) | Sediment microbial communities from San Francisco Bay, California, United States - SF_May12_sed_USGS_4_1 | ecosystem: Environmental > Aquatic > Marine > Sediment | place: USA: California... | reverse complement strand
GGACTGGCGACTGGCGACTGGCGACTGGGGTCTGGCGCAATGCGCTTCGCGCATCACCGGCCGATGGCGGAGAGATCGACCCGGACCGAGGTCTTCGAGAGGGCGGCTTCTTCGATGGCCGTGGTCGCCGCCAGGGTGACGTACGCCTCGGTCGCCGTTGTCAGATGACACGGCGTCCCCACGCCGAGGTGGTCGAGCCATGCCCGGGTCTCGTCGGCGATGCGGCCGAACATCTTGCCCTGGGCCCACTCGCCCGACGACCGGCTTCCGAGGAAAACCAGATTGACCTCTTGGGCGCTGGCATAGGCGTTTCGGTAGCCCTGCTCGGAGAACAAGATCTGATCTCGGTGATCGTCATCGATGAGAACGACTCCGTCGGAGCCGAACATCTCGAAACGGATGCTCTGGCCGGTCGTGGGGAACCCCATCGGGAGCATGTAGCAGACGTCGAAACCGAACACCGAGCCGTCCGAATAGGTCAGGGTCGCCGAGGTGATGTCGTCGACGTCGTACCCGTGGTCGCGGAAGACCACGCCATTTCCCCGCGCTGTCGCCTCGACCGGTACCACGCCATCGGGGAGGTACCAGCCGACGAGATCGACGAGGTAGGTCACGATGTCGGCGACCGGTGTGGCGTGGACACTGCGACCGAGGATGGCGAGACCCTGGGCGCGACTCGAATAGACGCGACTCCACCCGCCGATCACGGTGCCGATCTTGCCTTGACGGACCTGGTCCCGGGACACGAAGTATTTCTGGAGGTAGCGGGCGCTGTAGCCCACACGGAGATCCACACCGGTCTCTCGTGACAGGTCGACCAGTGCCGCCGCTTCTTTGGGGTCGAGGGCCAGGGGCTTCTCGACGAGGACGGGTTTGCCGGCTTCGAGCGCCAAGCGGGCAGCATCGAAGTGGGCATCCTCTGGGGTGGCCACCACGACCGCGTCGACGGCCGGGTCGGCGACGAGGGCTTCGGGGTCGGTCCCGGTCTCGTCCGCAGCCGTTTCTTCGCCCAGCCGTTCCACGGCTTCCTCGGACAGATCGGCGAGCCGGAGATACGACACCGCCGGATGTTGAGAGGCGAGAAGGGCACGATGCGTCCCGATCCGGCCGGAGCCGACGACGCCGATCCCCACCGTACGTCTGTTCATGACGCCGCCCGCGCCGGGATCCCGCCCATTTCAACGACTTCGTATCGCTCGGCCAGCTCTGGGGCGAGCAGGCGTCGGCGTTCCGGCGGGAACGCGACCCACATCCGGAGAAGGTGGCGTTTGCGGTCTTCTTCCTCATAGTCCTCGAACTCGGTCCTGGCATGGAGCAATGCGTGGTTGTTGAGGAACTGCATGTCACCTTCCTGGAACATCATCGACAGCCGCAGCTCGGGCCGGTTGGAGATCTCCTGGACGGCATCGAGGGCCTCGCGCTGGACCTCGGTGAGTGCCAGCTCGTCGCCGAATCTCGTGACCGTGTTGAAATACTGGCGGCTCGTGACCCGCGATGTGACCTTGCCGTCGCAATAGCTGAACATCGGCGATGTGTACCAGCCCGCTTGCCCCGGTGGCTCCTCCCCTCGCCAGTCCAGGTTGAACGGCTGATACAGCACGTCGAGGAGGTCGGGTCGTTCTTCGAGCAGGACATTGTGGACCGTGTCGACCGCGACCAGCGCGCTTTGACCACCGGACTTGGCGGTGCGAACGCAGAAGAGGCCGAGGACGTCGACCGGTAGCTGGTCGGCGTGGAAGTCCATCTTGGCGTGTGTCTGATAACCACGAACGGTGGGGTCGTCGAAGTCCTTGCCCTCATCGCGTACGTGGCCCAACAGGTGTCCACGAGTGTTCTGCGATATCGGGGTGCCGAGGTTCACCCCGATTCCCCAGTAGATCAACTCGCATTGCTCGCGGGTGTACCGATCGCGGGGCAGTCCCCTCACCAAGACGAACCCGCGACCGTTCTCGAGGTGCTCGGGGATCCGGTCGAGCAGGACGACGAGTCCGGGGAGCGGAAAGTCCTCGACGGAGAAGGGGATCTGAAGGCCCCTGGATTCCACGGACGCCAAGGCGGCATCGATCTCGGCAACGGCCGACTCGTCGAGATATTCGATCCAGTCGGACTCGTTCTGGATCTCGGGCCCGACCCAGGCGGAAGGACCGGACAGCGGCGTGCGACGCATTTCCAAGACGCTCTCCCAAGCTCTGTGACATCATGCATTGTATCGAATGAGAAGGGATGACGCGGATCAGAGTCGTGCCACTCCGGCCGTCCCGGCCGATCGCGAGCGGAACACGAACCACATGCCCCCAAACGCCAGCGGAAGCCCCGACACGACGAATGCCGTCGAATAGAGATCGCGATCCGCCAAGGCCCCCAGCACGAACGGACCGACGACCCAACCCAGATCGTTCGCCATCCTGAACAGTCCACTCGCCATACCTTCCGTGCCCGGCGGAGCCAGGTCACCGACCATGGTGGGCAGCGCGACCGACGTCAGACCCATGCCGATACCCGTGAGCGCCGAGACGGCGGCGAAGGCAACGAAACTCCGGGTGAGACCGAGTGCCGCCACCGCCGCCGCCAGACCGAACACACCGACGATCGCCACCGGCCGGCGTCCTCGCTTGTCGGCGATACGTCCGGCCGGTCCCAGCAGCCCCAGCGACACGATCGATCCGAGCGACACGACGAGACCGATCTGGGCGGGGCTCAGGGACATCACGGCATCGCCGAACGCGGGTACCGCCACGTTGAATGCGCCGGCCCTCACGAAGAAGAGCCCGAATGCCATCACCATCAACACGGGGAATCCGCTCATGCCGAACAGCATCCGCGCCGACACGGCGGCCGTGTCCGGCGTCGGGACCGCACCGCGCCGTTCGGGTTCGCGGATGGCGATCAGGCTCACCACTGTGAGCCCGAAGGCGAGCGCCGCCTGCACCCAGAACGGAGCCCAGATTCCGGCCACCTCTGCCACGACGCCTCCCAGGAGGGGACCGATCGTGTTGCCGGCCAGGATCCCTGCCTGGAACCAGGCGGTAGCCCGTCCGAGCTGTTCCCTCTCGGTGGTCACGAGAAGAAACCGGTTGGCCGAGGTGCCAAAGAGAGAGGATCCGGCGCCCTGCAGCATCCGACCGACGAGCAACAATCCGAATCCGGGCGCGAGCGCCGCGAGCAACGCGCCGAGCGCCTGCACCACTCCCCCGGCGGCACAGATCACCCTCGAGCCCCGGGCGTCGGAGAGACGCCCCGCGGGCACGCGCAACAACATCCGCGAGAAGGCGAACGAGGCCACGAGCGCCGAAGCCACCGTGATCGAGATGGAGAAGTGGGCGGCGTAACTGGGGAGCACGGGGGCGATGAGGTTGACGCCGATGACGTTGAGCGAAACCAACCACGCGATGGTCGGAGCCTTGGCGAGCGACATATCTGACATAATGTATTGTCCAGAACATGGCAGCGCGGCGGCATGCGATCCGGGACTTCCTCGCGCTCCATCCAATGGCGACCGCGGTGCTCTACGTGATGACAGGCGTGTTGCCGCTCTACTTGACGAGCACTCAGATTGCATCTCTCGAGGCAGAGCTCGGCTTCAGCGCCGCCAGACTCGGGATCGCCACCGCCACGTATTTCGGAGTGGGAGCGCTGGCGTCTCCCATAGCCGGGCGGGCAGTGGCCCGACGCAGCGCGACCCACGGTCTCCAGGTGGGCTCGGTGGTTGCCGGCGCCTCAGCCGTCACGGCGGCGCTGGCGGGGTCGTGGGAGGTGCTGCCCGTGGTCGCCGCCCTTGCCGGCATCGCCAACTCATTCATGCAGGTGGGATCGAACATGGTCCTCGTGAACGTGGCCAGATTCGAGCGACAGGGAATGGGATTCGGTGCGAAACAAGGGGCCATTCCGCTGGCGAGCATGGTCGCCGGTTTCGCCTTGCCCATCATCGGTCTGGCCGTGGGATGGCGGTGGACCTTTGTCATGGCTGCCATGGTGGCCGTCGGCGCTCTCCTCGTTGCTCCCCCGATCCCGGACCGGCCAAAGAGCCCCGCCCCCCTAGCCGTCGCCACCGGACAGCGCGTGCCTCGGGCGCTGTTGTGGCTCGCCGTCGGCGGCGCCTGCGGCGGAGCGGCCGGAAACGCCGTGTCGCTCTTCGTGGTGCCTTCTGCTCTCGACGCCGGGATCGCCGAAGCGGTGGCGGGAACTCTGCTGGCCATCTGCTCGGGCCTCGTCGTCATGATCCGGATCGGGTCGGGATGGCTGGCAGATCGTCGCCGCAGCGCCGGCCATCGGGAGATGGCGTGGCTTCTCGCACTGGGAGCGATCGGATGCGCCGTACTGGCTACCGCCTCGACGGTCCCCGCCTACCTAGCCGCCATGCCGCTGGCCATGATGGGAGCCTGGGGCTGGCCGGGACTGGTCTACTTCACGGTGACGAGCACCAACGCAGACAACCCGGCTCGGGCATCCGGGGTCGTGCTCGCCGGCAACCTGACAGGCACGTTCGTCGGCCCCCTCGTAGTGGGCCTCCTCGCCGAGCAACATCGCTACACCATGGCCTGGTCTTTCTGTGCTCTTCTCTCACTGGCGGCGATGACAGCGATGATGCTCAGCGCCCGGGCATGGCATCGGACCACCATGCCGGCCCCGAACGCGGCGTGATCCTGCAAGATATAGGATTCGCCCGACATCGACGGAGGATCATCATGGAAGCAGGCACCGAACTCGTAGAGGAAGGCACCTTCGACCCGGCCGAGTACGCCGACGAATTGGCGGCCGCCCCCTCCAACTACGACGTGGGAACGGCCGTGTTGTTCGAGAACCACAAGATCAGAGTGTGGGAGATCATCCTCGAACCCGGCCAGCGTGGACCGTTCCACGCCCACACCATCAATTACTTCTGGACCGTCGTCGAAGGTTCCCGCGGACTGCAGCGCTTCGCCGACGGCAGTTACGCCGTTCGGGACTACCTGGAAGGCGAGACCAAGTACCTCGAGCACACACCCGAAACCGCCCTCATCCACGACCTCGAGAACATCGGAGAAACCAATCTCAGGTTCGTAACCGTCGAACTCCTCGACTGAAAGGGAATCGTCATGGCGTTCAAACACGCGTCGTTCCTCGACGTATCGGCCGGCCTGCAACCCAACCAGTTCACCGTCGGAGAGCGATCCGTCGTCAACTCGCTCTCAGAACTCCCCAGCGAGTACCGCCAGCTCCTGGATGGCCAGGTGACGGCCGTCTTGGCGGTCATCGGCGGCGACGGCCGGCCCAATCTGTCGCCCGTGTGGTTCGGCTACTCAGGCGACAGAGTGTTGCTCAACTTCGCCGAACACCGCAGGAAGACGTCCTGGATCCGGGCGAACCCGCAGGTGACGGTGATGCTCATGAACCCGGCCAATCCGTACCACTGGCTGTCGATCAAGGCCACCGTCGCCAGAGAGATCCACGAGGACGGACCCGACGGGCACCGGGCGACCGATACGATCGACGAGATGTGGACGAAGTACACGGGGAACGAGCCGCCCTACGGGCTGCGGGACCCTTCGTTCGAGGAGCGGCGAGTGCTCTTCGAATGCGAGGTCGATTCAGTGGCCACGTTCGGCCGGCCTTGAGCGAATGCCGGGACCGAAGATCCTGATCGCAGGCGGCTCGATCGGCGGACTCACCGCCGGGCTGCTGCTGGCGGACCTCGGTTTCGACGTCGAGATCTTCGAACGGTCCAGCGCCGCCCTCCAGGAACGAGGGACCGGCATCGTGGTGCTGCCCATCACCGAGCGGTACTTCGCCGAGCGTGGTGGGGACGCGGAACGCCCCAGCCTGGAGCTGACCTACTGGAGCTACATCGATTCCACCGGCACGATCACCCACGCCGACCCCGACCACTTCCGGTTCTCGGGATGGAACACGGTCTATCGGGCCATGATGGACGTCTTCGACGCAGATCGATATCACCTCGATTCCGAGATGGTGGGTTTCGACCAGCGTGCGGACGGGGTCACGCTCCACCTCGCCGACGGCCGGTCTGTGGAGGGCGATCTCCTGGTGTGCTCGGATGGCATAGCCTCCACCGCTCGCCGGATCTTGTTGCCCGAGGTGGAGCCGACCTATTCGGGGTACGTGGCGTGGCGGGGCGTCACCGAGGAGCGATTCCTGTCCCCATCGACCCTGGAAACCGTGCGCGATGCCATGGTCTATCAGGTGCTCGACCACAGCCACATCCTCGTGTACGCCATCCCCGACCACGAGGGCGACACGACGCCGGGAGCGAGGATCATCAACTCCGTCTGGTACCGGAACTACCCCGATGATGGAACCTTCGAGGCTCTCATGACGGACCGAGACGGCAACCGGAGAACAACCACGATGCCTCCCGGCACGATCTCCAGCCGGTTCGTCGACGAGATGTTGTCCACGGCGAGGTCGACGCTTGCGCCCCCACTTCGGGAGATCGTCGAGAAATGTCCCGGCCCACTGGTCCAAGCGATCTATGACCTGGAAGTGGACCAGATGGCCTTCGGAAGGGTGATCATCATGGGCGACGCAGCATTCGGATTGCGACCCCACGTCGCGGCAGGGCAGGCCAAGGCGTGCGCAGACGCGTGGGCCCTGCGAGATGCAATGGCCGGAACGGGCGGCGACATCGAATCGGCGCTGGCGATCTGGGAGCCTCAACAGCTGGCACTGGGGAGGATGGCCGTCGACCGGACGAGGCGCATGGGCATCCGATCCCAGTTCGAAGGATCGATGTTCCCGGGCGATCCCACGTGGAAGTTCGGTCTCTGGGAACCGGGAAACTGAGTACGTGATCGTCGAGATCATTGCCGTGGGAACGGAGCTCTTGATCGGCCAGATCATCAACTCGAACGTCGCCCACATCGGCCGCCGCCTCGCCGACGAAGGGTTCGATGCTCATTTCCAGGTGACCGTGGGCGACAACCTCGAACGGCTTTCTGGTGCGATCACGACCGCACTGGGCCGCGCCGACGCAGTCATCCTGACCGGAGGAGTGGGGCCCACCCAGGACGACTTGACCCGCGAGGCCATCTGTCACGCCACCGGTCGCGGCATGCGACGTGATGAAGGGCACGCACGACGCATTCACGAGCGGATCATGGCGAGGCGTGGTGTGGTCGCCGACAGCGCGCTGCGGATGGCCGACTACCCGGATGGGTCCGACCCTCTGCCCAACACCCAAGGTGTGGCGCTGGGAGTCGCCCTCCGGCACGGAGGGAAGTGGATCTGTGCGGTCCCGGGGGTTCCGCGGGAGATGATGGCGATGGTCGACCTCGAGGTCATGCCCCGGCTGCGAACGGCGGCGGGCAAGGCGGCGGTCATCAAGAGCCGGGTCCTCCACACGTGGGGCTACGGGGAGTCCCAGGTCGCAGAGATCCTCGATGACCTGTACGAAGCCACGAACCCCTCGATCGCCTTCCTGATCTCGGACATGGAGGTCAAGGTCCGGATCACGGCGAAAGCCGACGACGACGCCTCGGTCGATGCGCTGATCGCTCCCATCGAGGCCGAGGTGCGACGGCGCCTGGGAGGCGTCGTGTTCGCGACGGACGACGAGACCATCCTCGACGTCATCGGAACCGCTTTGGGGGGAAGGACGGTCGGCGTCTGCGAGGTGGCGACCGATGGGCTGGTGAGCCACCGCCTGTCTGCGGTCGGAGGATTCGCAGGCGGAACCGTTCTCCCGGCGGGGGACGACGCCGAGGCGCTGGCCGACCGGGCGATGGCGGCATTCGGCGCCGACATCGGTGTCGGGGTCTCGGGGGCGGTCGTCGTCGACGACACCGGAGAACAGGCGAGCGAGATCACATTTGCCATCGCCGGGCCCTCCGGCTCGCAATCCTCCACAATGCGGTTCTTCGGGACCGGCGAACGAGCCCGCTCGTATGCAGTGATCGCCGCCCTCCACGTCCTGAGGAAGGCGCTTTGGTAGGCGCCCGGACGCATCTCAGTCGCCGAACAGCGCCGACCGTCCTGCGGGGCTCGTGAACACGTCGTAGGAGGAATGCCCGACAGCGGGGATCGCCACCAGCGTGTGATGGGCCGGGCCCAGCGCCGACACGTGGGCGAAGTAGATGGTCCCTCGTTCGAATCGATTCGAGCCCTGGAGTTCGGCTGCACAGCCTGTGTCGAGGTCACCGTCGCGGCCCGTGTCGCCGTCGCCCAACAACAGCACGACCTCCTTCTGTGTGTAGCGGTCGACAAACGTGTCCGGAGCGATCGACGCCGCATATCCGGTCATGTCCTCCAGCCCGTACTTCCAACGGTTCGCCGATGGGCAATCCGCCAGCGCCGAATCGCTCAGAGTCTCGAATGACTCCCCCGTCCATCTATCGGCCGACAGGTACACGTACGACGAAGGATTGGCCACCAGGAATCGTGCCTCCGAGGCCGACGCCCCGGCGTAGCGGTTGACGAACTGACCGCCAGCGCTGTGCCCGGCCACGACGATCGAGGGGGCCGATGGAAGCGAGCGCGCCAACTCCACCAGTTCATCGACGACAGCGAACGAAGAGACCGCCTGATCTTGGCCGACCGCAGAGCCCAGAGAAAACTCTCCAGACTTCCATCCGGATTCGTCCCACACTGCCAGGTCGGCGGCGCTCACGCCCGCTTCCTCCTGGGTGACGAACATCGGGGCCATCACCACCAAACCCGACGATGCGCCCTCCAGTCGCGCCGCCGTGACGATGGTCGACACCAACTCGCACGCCGCCCGTTCGCTGCCGTGGACGACGATGACCACGCGGCTGGGGTCGGCAGGGACCGCGCCATTCCGACAGTAGGGCGTCGACAGCGAACCACCCGTGCCCACATAGGAGAACGACACGGCGCCGTCGAGGTTCATGGAACGAACGAGAAATGTCGCCATCTGCTCTCTCGTCACGGGGTCGTCGGGGCAGAAGTTCTGGTTGCGCGGGGGATCACACCCCCGAACGATTCCGGCCGCCGCCACTTTGGCTATGTCCGCCTCGAAGACGGAGTCGATCACATCCTCGAATCCCGGGAGCCCCAGCTTCAAACCTTGAGTCCGGACCAAGAAGGCCGCCATCTCACCGCGCGTAACGGCGTCCTCCGGGCAGAACCGATCGTTCACCGGGGGGTTGCAGCCTGCCGTGACGCCAGTTGCCGACAGCCAGCCGATATCGGTCTCGAACTCAGACCCGTCGGTGTCCACGAACCGACGCTCCTCCTTGCTCCGAGCGATCGCCTGCGGGAAAGCTCGATGGAGGAACGCCGCCATCTGGCCGCGAGTGATCGGGTCCCGGGGACAGAAGTGATCGTTGTCCGGCGGATTGCATCCGCGGGTGACACCGAGGCCCACAAGAGCGACGATGTCCGAGCGGTGGGGAGAGGAGTCGATGTCCGAGAATGCTCCAGATCCGCGCGCCGGGACCGCGGTCCCCAGGAGCGATACGGAAATCGCACCCAACACGAACGCGGTCCGGAGCCTCATCCACCCTCCACGGCGGCACCGACCGGTGCCATCTGGACGCGAGTCTGCTCGGTGCCGTCGATGTCGCATGGCCGAGGTTGGAAGGCGACCTCATCGTTGTCGGTCGCAATGCAGGTCGCGACCATAGCTACCAGCCCGTCGCCGTCGATCACCGTCCGCAAGACGATCCCGGTCCCAGGCGCTCCCTCCTCGAATCGACCGGGCGAGCCAAAGACGAAGTTTCCCAGTGAATAGAAGACCGGCACGCCGTGGACGAGCGATGCTTCTTGCACGACATGGGCGCCATGACCGACGACGAGGTCGAAACCGGCGTCCACGAGCATCTGCGCCTGTTCCCGCTGTTCAGAGGTCACGGCGACTTGATAGTTCTCTCCCCAATGAACGAAAGCTGCGACGAAGTCGGCGCCCAGCGAACGGGCTACGGCGAACGACCGATCAACCTCCCGGCGGCCGAGAGGGTTGATACCGGGACCGTCCGGCGTCGCCACTCGGGCGTCGCCGTAGTCCTTGGCGAACGCGACCACGGCCAGCGTCGTGCCTTGCGAACGCACGATCAGCGGCCGACCGGCCGACTCTACGTCGTGGCCTGCCCCCACCACCCCGAGACCCGCGGCGTGCGCCGCTTCCATTGCCTCCGACAGCCCCTCCCCCCCGAAGTCCATCGAGTGGTTGTTGGCCATCCCGACGGTGTCGACACCGGCCTCGGCCAGCGCCGTCAACATCGCGGTGTCGCTGCGGTAGGTGAACAGGGCATTCGGACGCAGCTGCCGGCCCGACGTGCCGATCGCCGTCTCGACGTTGACGATGACCGCGTCCGCATCGAGCAAAGGGCTCACGAACTCCAGCGGCCATTGGTAGCCATGCTCCTCCACGAGGGGAAGGACCGCGTCCGCGAGCATCGTGTCACCGGCCCACACGACACTCAAAGTATCGGACACCGCGGCGACCTCCGCCGCCGGCCTCACCGGAGACGGCCAGGCGAGCGCGAACACCACAGCTGCCGACCCTGCAATTGCGAGAACCCAGGGGGCGCGCCTCATTCGGCGCCCGTGATGAACGCCATCGATCGCTCCACCAGGCCTCCGCGTTCGAGGGCCCGGCGGAGCGAGTGACCTGTCGCCCGCATGACCGCGACCTGGGTGTTGTCCGCCATCTCGAGTCGGGCGGCGACGCTCCCGAGATGGGCGCGCCACGTGATCGCCCGAGCCAGCCTGTGCTCACCCTGTCGGGCGTCCAACCGTCTGCCCGTGCGGAGTGAGGCATTGCGCTGCACATCGCGTTCCCCGACGAGAATCAACGTCGGGATTCGCAGGAATGCACCGATGTCGATCGAGAAGCCACCCAGTACCTCGCTCGGCCCCACACCACCGGGGAAGGGACGATCGTCGAGGTACGTGTACCAGCCTGCGGCTCCCAGAACCATGCGCCCGACCCGCTCGGGGTGGACCAATGCATACCGGTGAGCGAACTGGGCTCCACCCGAAAAGCCGAGCAGATCGAATGAATCGACCTTCCCACCCAACTCGGCGCCGAGTTTGTCGACCGCATCGTGCAGGACATCGATTGCGGAAAGAGGTTCGGCCGGCGTTCCAAGCCGCTGGTAGCCCGACAGGCGACCAAACCAGGGCGCCAGAATCGGCATCCCCAACGCGTCGGCCGGCGCAGTGAATGCCCCCAACAGGGCGGAAGGCTTTGATCTCGTTCCATGGACGACCACGAGCGGACGACGCGAGACCGTGGCCGGAACGTGAACTGCTGTCGTCTCAGCGGGAGCCGACACGACGGTGTTCCCGTATTCCGAGCCGGAACAACTCGACGGGCACGGCATCGACGATGCGGCCGTTCTCCAACCACCAGATCTCGTCGGCCATCTGAGCTTCCTCTGGGTCGTGCGTGACGAGGAGGATCGTTCCCTGATGGCGACTGATCGCCTGGCGAACCGCATGCCGGCTGTCGGGATCGAGCCCGGTGGTCGGCTCGTCGAGAAGCAGAATGGGAGGGTTCCCGAGCATCGCTCGAGCCAGGGCTATCCGCTGGCGCTCGCCCACCGAGAGGTTGCGGCCGCCCTCGTAGACCCAAAAGCGCAGGCCCCCCGGAAGATCGGTGATCAGTCGATCGAGCTGGCACAGCGTGACGATCCTGTCGATTTCTGACCGATCGGCCCGCTTGTGCCGGTAAGCGATGTTCCGGGCGATTGTCCCCCGCATCAACGGAAGGTCCGGCGACACCATGCCGATGCGCCTGAAGCGTGAGGCCAAGCTGTGCTCGCCCATCGGCTGACCGTCGATGATGACCTCTCCCCCGCTCGGTTCTTCCAGTCCGGCGATCACCGATAACAGGCTCGACTTGCCGGCACCGGAAGGCCCCATGATCGCCACCACCCGACCGCCCTCCACGGTTGCGTCGATGCCGTGGAACGCTCCGCTCAAGCTCACGCCTCTCAGCTCGATCCGGCCGCGTCCGACCTTCATTCCAGGGCGGTCGTCCTCCACGAACGGACGGCCCGAGCTGTTCATGAATTCAACGATCTTCCTGCGCGAGACCTGCGCTCGTTGCCAGTAGTCGAAACTGGTTGCCATCCGTCGCGCCGACCCGGCAAGGTGTCGGGACGCGAGAACGGCGGTGGCCAACGCCCCCACCGTGACCCGACCGGCCTCGACCTGGAGGAGGCCCACCCACAGCACCACCCCGACGCCCAGCCACCCGGTGGTCGTGCCGACCGCGAGCAGTCCACCACGGACTGTGGACGTTCTGTACAACGAGCGGGTCATCGAATCGTTCTGACGTGAGAGACGACCGAATTCACCATGGAGGCGACCGAAGACCTGCACCACCGACAGGGCGTGCACCTGCTCATCGATGTTGCTGGTGAGAAGCGACCGCTTCTTCCTGACCCATTTGGTGATCCGGCGGAGTTTGGGCCCAAGCATGAACGCCAGGCCGGTACCGAGGATCAGCACGCCGGCCAGCCCGAGTGCCATCCGACCATCGATGACGGCAATGACGGCGATTCCCGCCGCCACCGTGGCTGACGCGGAGATGCCCCGACCGATGCCCCGACTGATCCACGTTCTGAGCATCGAGAGGTCACCGGTGAAACGAAGCAGCAGACCGCCGCGAGCGCGGCCTTGGATCTGGCGTGGGCTCATGCTTTGAAGGTGTCCGTACATTCGCATCCGAAGGTCGCGTACGACTGCGTACCCCATGTTCTCGGCGAACCAGAACTCACCGAAGCGGGCGGCGACATTGACGACGATGCTGGCGCCGAGAAGTAATCCGAGAGGACGCAGAGAAGCCACCGCCCGTCCGCCGCTGCCGATGTCGTCCATGAGACTCCGGACGATCAGGAGAATTGCAACCAGGGATGCCGCCTGGAGGAGCGAGAGCGCAACGACCGCCGCCAGAAACGGACGGGGCAGAGTGAATGGCGCAGGAACGCGACGTTGTGCGCGCTCCATCACCCGGATCCGCGTTCGACACCGAGCGTCAAGGGCTGGCCTGCCCGCGTGAGGTCAACGACGACGTTGGACCGGCCACTTTGGAGTTCGAGCCCCAGGAGCGACGAGGCCACCTCCGGATCCTCGAGTTCGGCCAGGTTCAGGATCGGAAGGCCGCACACCCTGGAGGCCTCTTCGGTGGCCAGCGGCGATCGGGTGATCCGGCCCGCGATCGCCACGACCGGAAGGCCGAGCGACCGGAGCCGGGAGACCCCGGCGATCGCTCCCATCGAGTCGGCTGCTGCAAACACGATCCCGTCGACGCGCTCGCGGAAAGACTCGGAGTCGAGCAGGTGCGCGGTTTCTCGCTGAAGCAGCCCGTCGGCGACCTCGACCAAGATCGACCCGGCTCCGCTCGCCGCGATGTGATCGGTGAGCAGGGCCATCGTCGATTCGACCTCTGCGAGGTCCGCCAGGAATGTCGATCCGTGTCCTGCATCGGTGAAATCGAGCATGGCGTGGGCGCCTGCGTCGAGCATCACCCAGTAGTCGCCGCCGGACCCGGTCCCGGTGACCTTGGTGACGCCCGGTCGGTGACCGGCCGCCACAAGTCCACGCACCAAGCGGTTGATGGTGGTCGTCTTGCCGGAGTTCATGGCGGTCCCCAGGACGACCAGGTTGCGGGGCCGGGGGGAAGGGGGCGTCACCGGCCCCAGGGCGTAGTCGGACACGTTCAACGGCCATACGCCGTCCTCGCTCAACAGCCCGAGCGGCGTTATCGATGTCGCCGTCCGCACGTCCGCGCTCTTTGTCTTCACGGCTGACGCGATCCCGCCGGATGCGACCAACTCGGTTGGTCCGAGGTCGTAGGGGACGTAGGACTCAAACTGGTCTGATGCGTACCGGTTGGCGTAGACGACCACGATCTCGTCACCGAGGTAGAGCGAAGCTCTCCGGCCATCGGTGAGTTCGAGCCTGCGGTGATTGCCCAGCCTGTCCACGCGGGCAAGCACCAGATCACCGGCCCTGGGCCGTACGGCGCCCGAGATGAGTCGGCGGAGCGCCGGCATAGGAACCCGCCTCGTGACGAATGCCCTCTTCGTCGAGCTGATGCGCTGGTGAGTGAGTGTCTGAATCGAGAGCGTTCGCGCCCTCCAAGGGCGCCGCGTCTCGGACTGATCGGACAGCCCGCGTTCGATCGATGTAGTCAAGAGTCCCTCCGCTTCGGAGATGCGAGTCTCCGAGCCCTCCGAATGTTCAAGTGTTCAAGTGTTCAAGTGTTCGAGTATTCGAACGATCGAGGAACGCTATTTGCCCGCGCTCTCATGCCCGCCACGCAGTATACCGACTACTGCGCACTGTCCACCGGCTACGAGAGGGCCCTCCAAGAGGGGAACCAGCCGCACCGCGATCGTACGAGTCCGCGGATCCAGATACGGATGGCGGCACGGGTCTTCTCAATCATGCGGGACCTCCGAGGCGGTCGCGCAACGCCTCGCCACCACTGATGACGTCCGACCGTGTCCTGCACCGCTCACAGGCCGTAGGCTTGCAACCATGATCGGTTCGGCGCCACACATCTCCACCCCTCACCCCGGCCCTGTCACCCGCGAGCTGATCGACCGGGTTCGGGCGGCCGAGGCTCACGCCGGATTGACCTTCGGGCTGTCGGACGTGCCACCGGTCCTCGTGCGCGCCGAAGGTGCGGTGATCGAGGACCCCGACGGCAACCGTTTCCTCGACATGGTCGCCGGTTTTGGGTCCTTGAATCTCGGCCATTCCCATCCCGAGGTGGTGGAAGCCACCGCACGCCAGCTCGGCCTCGGTCAGCAGGCCATGTCGATGGCTTCGATCGTTCGCACCGATTTGGTGGAACGCCTGGCCGCCCTCGTGCCTGGACTTCCAAAAGTGATGTTGGGTGCATCTGGCTCGGAGGCCACGGAGACGGCGCTGAAGCTGGTGCGCCGGGCCACAGGCAAACACGGAGTGATCGCCTTCGCCGGGGGGTTCCACGGTCGGACGATGGGCGCGCTGGCGCTCATGGGTCGGGCGAGCCAGCGTGAAGGACTGGGGTCGCTCGGCCATGTGATCCACCTTCCGTACCCCCACCCGCTCCATTCACCCTTCGGGACCGACCCCAAGACGGTCGTCGAGACCACCCTCGACCTCATCGACTCTCAGTTGAGGGACCCGGCCGGTGGCTGGGATCAGGTGGGGGCGGTAGTGGTCGAGCCGGTGCAGGGGAATGGCGGGATGATCCCGGCACCGGACGGATTCGTATCAGGGCTGCGGGAGGTCTGCAACCGTCACGACGTCGTCCTCGTCGTGGACGAGGTCATGAGCGGGTTCCATCGAACCGGACATCGCTTCGCCTTCGAACACGACGCCGGCGTGACGCCCGACATCGTCATCATGGGCAAGTCGCTGTCCGCCGGACTGCCGCTATCGGGCATTCTCGTGTCGTCGGACGTGGCGAACGCCAGCCACGCGGGCACGGAGACGAGCACGTACGCCGGCAATCTGGTGTCGTGCGCGGCAGCACTGGCAGCCGACGCCGTCTACGAGCGGGAACGGATGTCGGCGGTCGCCCACGCCAGGGCGACTCACCTCATGGCCGAACTCCACCGGGCGTTCGATTCGCATCCGATGGTGGGTGAAGTGCGGGGCCGGGGTCTCATGGTCGCGGTCGAGTTCACGGATGGCGACGGCTCGGCGCTGGCCGTAGGCCGGGAGATCTCCCACGGTTGCGTGGAACGGGGTCTCCTTGTCTACCCGGGTGGGCATCACGGGAATGTGGTGGCGATGCTGCCGCCTCTCGTGGCCACGGACGACCAGTTGTCCACCGCTGTCGAGGTGCTCGCCACTGCCACTCGGGCCGCCCTCTCCACCAAGAATTGAACTCAGGCTTGCCACGGAAGAATTGGCCGGGTCGACTGAAGGGGTAGGTTCAGCCGTATGAACAGGAATCGTCTCACCAAGCTGTTGATGCTCGGCGGCCTCCTCTTCCTCGTGGCCGGATGCGCTCCGGGCGTCAACCCGGAAGTGGGTGCAGCGTCCGCCGAAGGTGTCGTCGCCGGATTCTGGCGAGGGATCTGGCACGGCATCATCGCTCCGATCACCTTCTTCATCTCCCTGTTCACGGACACCGTGAACGTGTACGAGGTCCACAACAACGGCAATTGGTACGACTTCGGATTCGTGCTTGGTGCCGGCATCCTCTTCGGAGGAGGCGGGGCGACGGGGCGCCGGAAGCGCAGCTGACGACAGGCGTCCGCGACGAAGCGGGCCCCTGTCGGGGCCCGCTTCCATTCAGACCTGTCGAAGGCGATCAGTCGTCGTCGCCACCCCGGCCCTTGCCCGAGTTGTCGTCATCGTCATCGTCATCGCCACCCCGGCCCTTGCCCGAGTCGTCGTCGTCATCGTCATCGTCGACGGTCGTGGAGGTGGTCGAATCGTCGTCCACGGTGGTCGACGTGTGGTCGTCGATCGTGGTCGAGGTGGTCGAGTCGTCGTCGACGGACGTCGATGTGTGGTCGTCGATGGTGGTGGATGTGGTGTCGTGAAACGACGGGGAGGAGCTGTCGTCGACGGTTGTCGACGTGGCGTCCGCTACCGACGACGAGGAGCTCGAGGCCGGCATCGAAGTCGACGAGGAGTCGTCGGACACGCTGCCGGTTCCCGCGCACCTGGGGTCGTTCGCGTGCTCCGCTTCGTCGCACGGCCCCTTGACGTCGACACCGAGGTCGTCGGCGGACGGATTGTCGTCCACCACCACGGGGAGGGGCTCGACACGGTTCTGGCTGGGGCTCCCAACCTGAGCTGCGGCGACGCCACCGATGATCAGCACCGTGGACGAGGCTGCTGCGATCCGAACCAGACGTTGCATCATGAGAGGCTCCTTTTCTTCACTCGATCTCTCGTGAAGACAGCATCTCTCCGCCCGGCTCAGGACGACATCAGCCGACCCTCAACGAACAATCAAGAAGGCAAAGTTCCGGTAAAGAGAAGCCGCGCGAATAGCCTGAACCGATGGAGCAGGACATCGCCGGAGCCCTCACAACCCGCCGCCAGGAGCTCACGGCCGAACTCGAGAGGCTCACCGCACCCCCGGCCCAGGGTGCAGAGATCGGATTCGGCAAGAGGGTGGGAGAAGGCACAGCCGAAGCGGTCGAGCGCCTCAGCACCACGGCGACGGCCAGGTCGATTGCCTCGTCCATCAGCGAGATCGACCATGCTCTCGCCAAGCTGGCCGCTGGAACCTACGGCGTCTGTGACGACTGCGGCACCCAGATCCCGGAAGAACGGCTCGAGGCGCGACCGGCGACACCGCGTTGCATCGGTTGTGCGAACGGATGAGCTCTCAGGATGTACCGACTGCGGCCAGAGCGGCGGCAATCTCTTCTTTGGCCAGCGGCAGCTCCACCACCTGATTCCGTTCGGCCGAGATGTCGGCCGCCAGGTAGACCTCCATCGTCATCCTGGCGAGACGGGGCTCGACCATGACCGGGCGGTCGTAGGCCACGGCCTCGAGGAAATGCGTCGTCTCGCGTTCCATCGGGCCTGCGTACACGTGGTCCACGTACTCGCCCGGCATGGTCGAGAGCGGGAACTCCACACCCTTGTCCATCGTGTTGAAGATGATGTCTTTGTGGCTCGCATCCATCAGCAGCGCACCTTCGGTCCCCAGCACCTCGATCCACGTCGATGCGAAGTTCGGGTAACCGGGAGGGAGCGACCATCCGCCTCCCACGTTCACGACCACACCGTCGTCCATCGTGACAGTCACGTACTGAACGTCGGGAACTCCGTGTTCTGCCTTGCGAGCGCCCCATGCCATCTGGCTGTAGACGCGCACGGGCCGTCGAGGCTCGAGCAGCCAGAAGGCGAAGTCGAGGTCGTGGGTCGACTCCATCGCCGCCGGCGACAGCTTGGTGCGGCTACCGATCTTCGATCCGAGCGATCGAGCGATGTGACGGCTGACCAGGATGCTCACCGGATCGCCCAGCGAACCATCGTTGAGACTGCGCTTGGCGAGGGCCTGCTTGGCGTTGAAGCGCTGCGAATACCCGATCGTGAACTTGAGGCCCTTTGCCTCGGCCGTCTCGATCAGGTCGTCGGCCTCGTCGAGAGTGATGGCGATCGGCTTCTCCAAGAGAACGTGTTTGCCCGCCTCGAGCGCGGCTTTGGTCATCGGGTAGTGAGTGGTCTCGGGCGTCGCCGAGATGATGAGCGCTTCGATGTCGGGGTTGCCGACGAGGTCTTCCCACGAGGTCGTGGTGCTGACCGGGTTCACGAGCCCGGTGACCTCGGCTAGACGAGCCTCGTTCACCTCGGCGATGTGGAGTGGACCCACGAGTGCGCTGTTGGCAGCGGCGATGGCGCGGATCCCACCGCACCAACCCGTTCCGATGACACCGACGTTGAGTTGCTTCATGCCTGTCCTTTCAGAGAAGGTCTTCGGGTTGAATCGGGAGACTCACCGGACGGCCCGTACGAGCGGACTTGTCCATGGCCATCGTCAAGAGAAGGTTCCGGTGCCCCTCGGCGGCGGTGGCGTGCGGGGAGGCGATTCCGGTTGTGAGCCGGTTGTACCACGTGAGGGTTTCTTCACGCATCGGTCCCCACAGCATCCCGTCCGAGAGATCTCCGGGCGGATAGCTACCGATGAAATCGACGTGGCGGGCCGCCGGCGGTTCGAATCCCTTCGATGTGTAGCCGGCAGGCTGACCGATCTCGGAGGCGAGGATGACGTCGCGATGGGTGTCCTCGATGTCGATGACGCCCTTGGTTCCCACGATCCCTATCTCCAGCCCGTAGACGGCTCCTGGCCACTGGACGGGGAGAGCCCAGTTGATGTTCATCGAGAAGAGCGTTCCGTCGGACATGGTGAAGATCCCGAAGGTGGCGTCCTTGGTGCCCCAGTCGGCGAGCGTGTTGGCGACCGACCTCGCGTACACCTCCACCGGCTCCTTGCCTTCCATGAGCCACATCGACATGTCGAGACTGTGAGTTCCCGAAACCACCATGGGCGTGAGGTTCGCCCTGTCCTGGGTCTTGCGGTGGGTCGCCTCGACGACCATCCGGTTCATGAACGCCCTGGTGACGACGGAGGTGACGTCGCCGATCTGTCCGTCGCGAAGGCGTTGCTTGACCGTGAGGAAGCGACGGCGAAAGCGTTGGGTGTACCCCATGACTGCGTCGACTCCCGCGGCCTCGATGGCTGCCAGCACTTGCGCCGACTCGACGGGATCGGTGGCCAGAGGCTTTTCGATGAACAGGGGAACGCCGAGCTCGACCGCCGCCAGGATGGGCGCGACGTGGTCGTTCTCGGCGGTGGCGATGATGCACGCCGTCACTTCAGGTCGGGCGAGCAACTCGGCCATGTCGGTGGTGACGAAGTCGGCTTGCGTGTCCGCCGCCAGACGCTGGGCGGTTTCCTCGTGGATGTCGCACAAACCGAGCCATTCGACAGCTCGGGTCTCGCGTGCAAGCTCGGCGCGAATCCGACCCACCGTGCCGCATCCGATGAGCGCCAGTCCGATCCCGGCCATGTCAGACCTCCATTCCGAGTAGCCGCGCAGCGTTGATGCTGGTGATGGCTGTGAACGCCGCCTCATCATCGCCCACCGTCCGCCGCACCAGGCCGACCGGGTCGGTCTCGCCCATGTCGTAGGGGAAGTCGGTGCCGATGACGATGTGATCGGCGCCGTATTTGTCGATGAGGAACCGCAATTGGTCCTCCGCGAACACCATGGTGTCGAGATAGAACCGCTTGAGGTAGGTGGTCGGCGGGTGCGGCAAACCGTCACTGACGTCGGCGCGAGCGTGATAGGCGTGGTCCATCCGAGCCGCATAGGCGGGGAGATACCCACCGCCGTGGACGAGAACGACTTTGAGGTCGGGGTGCCGTTCCATGACTCCGTCGAAGATGAGATGACCCGCTGCCAGCGTCGCCTCCATCGGATGACCGAAAGTGTTGATCATGTAGTGGTGACCGAGTCGAGAGACGTTGTCGTGACCGTTGGAGTGGATCACCACCACGGCGCCGAGCTTCTCGACCTCGTCCCAGAACGGTTCGAGCCGCGGGGTCGAGAGCTCCTCTTCTTCCACCCGGGTGGCAATCTGGATTCCCTTGAACCCCAGGTCGTTCATGCAGTACCGAAGCTCGGCGACGGCGAGGTCGGTGTCCTGCAAGGGGAGGTTGCCCATCCCGACGATCCGGCCACCGGCCTGGTCGGCCAGTGATGCCAGCGCCTCGTTGAGCTCACGGAAGATGGGTTCCGCGATTTCGGGGGTCGCCCAGTAATACATCTGTGGGGGGAAGTGAGCGAGCGCCTGGATGTCGACGCCCATCCGGGCCATGTCTTCGAGCCGGACGTCGAGGGACTCCATCTGGG
>Ga0224510_10000937_pt1 | contig 20306 bp, 21 predicted proteins | sample SF_May12_sed_USG_FD_170161 | JGI IMG/M metagenome (GOLD analysis project Ga0224510, IMG submission 170161) | Sediment microbial communities from San Francisco Bay, California, United States - SF_May12_sed_USGS_4_1 | ecosystem: Environmental > Aquatic > Marine > Sediment | place: USA: California... | reverse complement strand
CGCCAGCGTTCGTTCTGAGCCAGGATCAAACTCTCAAATAGGTGTTCTTAGAATTTGGACCAAGGGCCACCACTTCAATACACCTTACACCTTTGCTCAACATCCTCTATTCAGTTTTCAAAGAACAGTCGCACTCTTCACGCGAGCCGCGCACTATACAACGTGCGCCCTTGCGTGTCAAGGGACCCGCTCAAAATAAATCCGGGTAGTTTCCCTTTGGCACCGCACCGTGACTCGCCGTCCGGCGCGGTCATCAGGCAGGAACACAGTACCAACTAACGAGACGCAAGATAACAAGCTCTTTCCCAAGAGTCAAGAGCGCGGACCGTGTATAATCAACTTCCATGAAATATTTTCAAAATAAGTTCCCCATTCATCGTCGCGCTCTGCTCAAGGCACTAGGCCTTAGCACGTTAGTCGGAAGCGTTGGTGGCTGCGATGCCTTTGGCGGAGTATTCGGCCGCATGTTTGCAGTCCCACCTCGCGACACGACGTACTTTACACCCAATGCAAAATTCTACGTGGTGAATTATGCCGATGGGGCCGTTTCCGCCTCGCGCGATCTGAATATCGAGCAATGGAAAGTCCATATCAAGGGCTCAGTGAAAACCCCGATGTCACTTGGTTGGCGCGATATTTTGAACCGTGATTCCTATGATCAAATCTCCACCTTGATGTGCATCGATACGCTGCCTGGTGGCGATAGCATGGGAACGGCGACGTGGCGCGGAATCTCGCTCAAGCAACTGCTCCTCGACTGCGGCGCTGATACTGAGATGGCGCGCGACGTAGTCTTTCGTGGCATCGACGGCTACGACGACAGCATTCCATTCACGCGAGCGATGCAGGATGATGTGATGCTGGCCTTTCTGATGAACGGCGAGAAGCTCCCCAGAGAACACGGGTTCCCACTTCGTTTGCTCGTACCGGGACTCTACGGCATCAAGAACGTGAAGTGGATCGTCGAGATTGAAGTTTATCCCGGCGACTACAAAGGGTACTGGCAACGGAAGGGCTGGACCGATGACGGGACCATCAAGATTTTTTCACGCATCGACTCACCTGGCCATTATCAAACTTTACGCGGACCAGAGCACACCTTCCGCGGCATCGCCTTCGGCGGACCGAACAGTATCGACAAAGTGGAGCTGAGCTTGGATGCAGGCCGCACCTGGAACAACTGCCGAATCGAGCCGCCCATGTCGCCCTATTCATGGGTGATCTGGACCTACACGTGGCGACCGCCATACCCAGGGAAATTTCAAACCGTCGTCCGCGCTACCGACACGAAGGGCCAACTCCAAATCGCTGAAATCATCAGGCCTCAGCCGGCAGGAGCGAGTGGGTATCACACGATCATTTCGGAAGTAGCAGAGCTTTGAGACAGGCGGCTAGCGTGGCTCTCAATCGTGTCTCTACCACAGCACAGCTGATGTCGCGTCTCGATGGACAAAGTCGGTGATCCGAACCCTGTTTACTTCTGGAAAAACGAGTCCCGTGTGATTTGATCTTTGCGCATTTCGTATTCCTTTTGATCGATCTTCCCGGCCTTTAAGTCTTCCTCTACCCGATCTTTCTGACGCTTCAGATGGTACTCATAGCTCCCACCTGCCGCCCCGGCACCGAGAACCCCGCCGAGCAGGCCGCTCCCCACCGCACCTGAGCAGCCAGTGAGCAACACCAGGCACGCCATGGCTAATACGAGATTCCTCACAACACACCCCCTTTGGATTGGCTAGGATTGACAAGCCCAGTTGACACTCTCATTGGACTACAAACATCTTCCCAGGTAATAGTCCCACACGTCGTCAAGAGATTATTTTTCGCACGGAACACGTAATATGGAGTAGGCCGAGGTGAAAGAACTGCAGATCAGGTCTATTCCTGTACTGGCTACACAACCCCTCTAACGCCTAAAAAACCTACAACAGGACGCCAGTCGCACCGCATCCCTCGACCGCGGTGAAATACATCGTCAAGAGACGTCGAGAACAAGGGTTCAGAAGGACAGCGCTGCGAGCCAGGAGACAGAACGTATTGCGCACAAGAAGGACTCAGAACTGGCGTTGACCGTGTATCAGCCTAGCTCAGAAATAAACCCGTATTTTCAACCTAACTCAATCACACTGTACCGAATTCTGGGGCACGACCCATGAGTTTTCGCTCGCAAATCAGCGCCTGGCTGACTGCATCTTGCGCGGACGGCCCACTGGCAGCTTTCCTTTTCGCTTCTTGAAGCGCTTACCTTTCTCCAACTTCATGAGTGCCGATTGGATCGCAGACTCGACGACACCGGTGAGCGTCAACTTAGGACTCCAGTACACGACCGTTCGCAGCCGCTCCACCATATCCGCTGAGAGAGAGAGCGTGACCCTCTCCTTACGTTTCACACCTTGCCGATTGTCTTTCATGCGAGCATCTCCTTCACAACGTGACCGGCCTCGACTACTCCAGCATATGCTTGCATATCATGCTCTATTCCACGCATGCAAGAGGGCATTCCGACATCTGCACAAATTAACCGTGCGAAACGGATGTAATTACCGTGATGGGTCTTCTGCAGTTTACTGATAGAAATCAACGGCCTAGAAAACGAGTTGCCGCGACATAGGCAGGACTGTCCAAGGATGAAACAGTTCATGCGGCTCGATTACATCTATTCGAAAGACACACATGATTACTCAATGCCTCTGAACACATCAGAATCCGATGCCCAACCCACCACGACCGCCGAATCCTGAGCCTCCAAAGAGTCCGATCGAAAATCCTGGCCGTGGGCGAACATAATCCTGAGATTGTTCTTGCCACGTATACAGATGCTTAATGATCACGACTGGATACCGATACTCAACCTCGTCGAGGTAATCAGTCTTGGCTCCGGAGACTTCCCCAACAATGGTCATCTTGGTGCCCTCAGCAATAGTCGCGGGGTCAAGAAACTCCTGCTGGAGCGCAAAAAAACGTCCTTGCGATCGTTGGCGATTCAACATCGGCCTTTCGTCCTTATCGAGCGGCAACTGCAGCAGCTCGATCTGCGTTCCATCTTTCAGTCGCTTAGTCTTCAGCACCTCCCCACCAAGTATCAGGACCCGCCCTTGGTACGATTCAGGCGCCGCGACGATCTGCTCAAACGTTATCGTTCTATCGACCAAGGGCTCCAGCTCATCGGGAACCACTCGCTGAGCAGCACAGCCTGCGATCAACACCACGGCCAGCAGCCAGGACACGTTGCAAGGGAGGACACGCATGTGCACACTATAACGCTATCGCGGCACCGTTACTAGGCATCAATGATCGCTGAGAATGACAACTAGGTCTTTCCCCTCTGCACCAACATCAGTTATGATGGGAACCTTAGGTCTTTGCACGAGTTCCTTCGATCATTTGCCCTGTGCGATTGGAAGAGGTGATTATGTTGAGAATCGTTCTGGCCGTCATGCTGCTATGGATCCCGCTTAGCCTCTCCTCCTGCGACAAAGCCTACATCGCAACGATGGAAAAGATGGGCTACGCCAAACGCGACATTCTGAGCAGCCGCGTAAAATCCGCGCGCGATGCGCAGGAAGATGCCAAGCAAGAGATTCAAACCACCTTGGAACAATTTGGAAAGGTGGTCTCCTACGAAGGAGGCGACCTAGAAGATACGTACAAAAAACTGAATGGTGAACTGGAGACGAGCGAAGACAGCGCGGAGGCCGTCAAGAAGCGGATCCAAGATGTCGAAAGCGTCGCCGACGCACTCTTCTCGGAATGGGAACAAGAACTCGGCCAGTACTCCAGCGCCGACCTGCGACGGAAGAGCCAAGCAAAACTCACCCAAACCAAAAGCCGCTACAAGGAAATGCTCGGGGCGATGAAGCGCGCTGAACAGCGAATCGAACCGGTCCTCAAGCCATTGCGCGACCAAGTGCTCTACCTCAAACATAACCTGAATGCCCGAGCGCTGGCCGCCATTAAGGGCGAACTGGTCAAAGTCGATGCGCAGGTCGATCAGTTGGTCAAGGATATGAACCGTTCCATTGCCGAAGCCGACAAGTTCATTCAGTCGATGGAAAAAGAATCGGACTAAATTTCAGACGTGAGAGAGGACGGTTATGCGTATCGAAGGCCAGCGGGGAAGCGACAACGTTGAGGATCGCCGCGGTATGGGCCCCGCTCGCATCGGAGGCAGAGGCGGCCTCGGCATCGGGACGATCGTGCTCGTGTTGGCCGTCAGCTATTTCACCGGGACCAATCCCCTCACCGTCTTTAACATGATCACCGGGGTCCAGAGCGTGACCGAGACCATATCACCGTCGGCCCCATCGGAGTCCGGACCCGTTGGCGCGCCAAGCGACCAACTTGGCAAATTTGCCTCGGTCGTCCTGGCTGATACCGAAACCACCTGGCGCACGCTCCTCGGTCCTCGTTACGAGGACCCACGCATGGTGCTGTTCAGCGGCGCCGTCCAATCCGCTTGCGGCACGACCTCGTCGGCCGTTGGCCCCTTCTATTGCCCCAACGATAACCGGGTCTATCTGGATCTTGCATTTTTCGAGGAAATGGCGCATCGTTTGGGGGCAGCGGGCGACTTTGCTCAAGCCTATGTGATCGCACATGAAGTCGGCCATCACGTACAAAACCTCCTCGGTATCGCAGAGAAAGTACACCGGCTCCGGCGTCAGGCCTCCGAAGCGGAAGGGAACGCCCTTTCGGTCCGGATGGAGCTCCAGGCCGATTGTTATGCTGGTGTGTGGGGATACCACGCCAAGCATGAACGCAACTTGATCGAACCGGGAGACTTTGAGGAAGGGCTACGGGCAGCAGCGGCTATCGGAGATGATCGGCTGCAAAAAATGTCCCGTGGCCATGTGCAACCGGAAAGCTGGACGCACGGCTCATCGGAACAACGTATGACGTGGCTCAAGCGTGGACTTGAGTCCGGCGATCCTTCGGTCTGCAACACATTTGAGGAGAACCGATTATGAGCGCCATACAAACCTCAGCTCACAGCGGGTTCTTTGGGAAAACCTTCGGCACCATTCTCACCAGTCCTCCGTGGACAGCCAAACCATTTCTGGCCGCCGGCGCCACAACGGTCGCCGGCTTCGGTGCATGGCTGAACGACATGATGTCCCCGGCACTCGCTCGTGGAGGAGCCAGCTTCCTTGGCGGGTTCCTCATCGGATGGGCGCTTCGGAAGACGCTGATGCTCGCCCTGCTGATCACCGCCGCATTGGCCGCGCTCGTGTTCGCCCTAAAATCGACCGGCTGGATTCATTTGGAGTGGAACTTGATCCAATCGGATGTGACCCACACGCTCGATTGGGCGCGAGGAAAAGCGCAAGGCCTCAAAGAAGTTGCGACCGGCTACCTGTCTTCGATCGGCGCCGGCGGCGCCGGCGCCTTGTTTGGATTTCTGAGGAAGTAGCATACCTCACGAAATCGACCTGACTCTACCTTTTCCCGAATGTCTCCGCATGAGTGCCCTGCCCCTAGTGTTTCCTCACCGATCTCACATCTAACGTCCCTAAATAGTGTCCTTCGATCGTGACCTCATCGCCGTCTCGGAGCATGACCGGTCCCATCTGGCAAAGGGCCGCATAGCTCGCCTGAATCGTCCCGGTGCCGTCATCAACCGTAAAAGCTTGTATGCATTTCTCCAACTTGGTGTTGTTTCCGATGAAATGATGCAGTTGGTATCCGCTGACGGTCCCTTCCACCTGCACCACCTTCATCTTGTATGATTCGGGGTAGGTCTGTAAGGAACTAATTTTGACCGGTTCCGCCGCCCAGGTTGTGGGCGTTAGGAGAGCAAGCGTGACGAGCATAAGTCCAACCCGTCTCGCCACCACCGCCTTAAAGAATCGCTCTGTATTGTGCGCATGAGACTGCATCATGATCCCTCCTTTTCTGTTGATTTCTAGGGTACAGGCCGAAGTGCCTGACCGGTCACCGCGCTATAGGCTTCCGACAGTGAATACACCTGAATCACCTGGATGGATCGTTCGGCGCCTGTAAAGCTGAGATGGCTATTGTCCAACCCGTCAGGCACGATCATCGTGGTCTTTCTGAGATCGCGGCAGGCCCCCATCTTATCGATCAATCCTCCCACAGGTCTGATTTCCAAATCCGGTTCAATGGTCCCCGACATGCAGACATCCTGGCGAATCGAATCGCCGAGCAGTGCCGCGGCGATGCCTACGGCGAATATCCCTCCGGCACTGGGCCCCTCCATCGGCATTGGCATCAACAAACGTACCGAAAGGTATCTCGGATCGTACCCGACGGCCTTGGCAGCAGCAGCAACAGCCGTCCACAATGAATGCACGGAAACGGGCATCATATTCGAATCGGGGATCACCTCCGGCCCCTTTCCGTCCGCCTTGTACGCGACGATGAGGTGCGCGACCAACCCAACCCATGCGCCAGTGATGAACCCTGCCTTGGCTTGCGTCACACCCAACACAGGCAATGGTATGGAGACTTCGGCAAAGGGCAGCGGCTTTCTGCCGTGAAGTGGTGATGGAGAATGAGGAGTGACGGCGCCCGACACAGGTGGCCAAACGACCATCGGATGAGTAGGGCGCGATGATGGAGAAATCTGAAGCGGCGAATAGGTCTTCGCCTCACCCAGCTCTCTACAGCCTGGGTATTCGCGGTCCGTATAGAGATCCGGCTGTCCAGGACGAGGACAGATCCAGGTTTCAGCCCAACCCGTATTGGGAAAAACATGGGCCGATCCGACACAGGTCAACATGAAGAGGAGAAAACGCAGGGGTAGACAGCATTTGAATATTGGGATCTCTGTGTACATGCTGGCTTATGCAGAATGAGCGGCATCTGAAGCCTAGCTCTGGAAGCCGCTTTCGTCAAAGCCGCGGTATGTTGTGGAGAATCGGCAAGCTAATTGCTGAGCATCACCCTGGCAAGGCTTGATACCAGCCCTTGGCTGGGACAAGGGTCATCTGGCTGTCGAAAAGCCGGCTGACTTGGTCATTTGTGAGCACCGTGGATTTCTGGCCATCGGCAATGATCGCCCCCTCCTTCAAGAAGACCACGCGTTCGATCTCAGGTGGGATCTCATGTAGATGGTGCGTGACGAGCAAAACTGTCTTTCCTTTTGTGATTTGGGCGCGTAGCAGATCCAGATATTGAAAACAGGCCTTGGGGTCGAGCCCGCTCGTAGGCTCATCGAGCACCAGCACCGGTGGGTCATGGACCAATGCTCTCGCCAACAAAAACCGACGCTGCTCTCCGGTTGAAAGATGGCCGAACCGTCGACTGGCTAAGGATTCGATACACAACTCCTGCATCAGCTCATAGGCCCTCGTCAGTTGCGTCTTGCTGAATTGTTGGTAGTCATAGGTGTCATTGCTGGCATAGAAGCCAGATAAAATGACATTGAGCCCTTCGGCACAGATCAAATAGTCGCGCTGGAGATCGTGCGACACAATACCGATCTGCTTTCGTACATCCCAGACATTCCATCGCTCATCGCCGAAGAGGACCAATCGCGTTTCATCCTTCGGCATCGCATGGACTTCACCTGAGAGCAATCTGAGTAATGTCGATTTGCCTGACCCGTTTGGGCCCAAGATCGCGACATGCTCACCATCCCGAAGCGTGAAGGAGAAGTCGGAGAAGACGCAGGTCTCCCCTCGATAGACTGTGGCATGCTGAATATCGAGGATGAGGGGAGAATCGGCTGATCGGTTCGGATCGTGGGCCGGAGGATCACTTTGGCTGGCGACTGGTCGCTTGGCACGGCGAGCCTGTTCAAGACCGGCACGAGCCAATGCATCCACCCGTTCATTCTCGGGATGCCCGTTGTGCCCTCTGACCCAGTGCCATTCCAGCGTATGACCAGAAGCCAGACTATCGAGACGTCGCCACAAGTCCTCATTTTTTACCGGTTCTTTCCCGGCAGTTTTCCATCCCCGCTGTTTCCAGCTATGAATCCACTCACTGATGCCTTTCTGGACATACTGCGAATCCGTGTAGACTCGTGCCGTTGTCGACGCTGTGAGCGATTGCAGCGCTTCAATCACCGCGAGCAACTCCATCCGATTGTTCGTCGTGGCCGGTTCGCCACCACAGAGCTCTGTTTCCACACCACCGATCCGAAGCAAGACACCCCACCCTCCAGGCCCAGGATTCCCGCTGCAAGCACCATCTGTATAAATCTCGAGCATTCAACGACTCCTTGTGGAACGCACGTTCGGATTGTACTACGGCAGCTTCTATCCGAACCATAGTGACCGGCGACAAGACTTTACGAGCGGCGTGACTCGGTTCGACTACTTGAGTACAATGGGCTTCGATCCCGTTCACCATTTTTTAGTGAGTCAGACGCTGCGCACACTTTTCCTGATCGGCACTGGCGGGTTCATCGGGTCAATTTTTCGCTATCTCTTGAGCGGATGGGTTCAACAGCTGAGCAAGAGTATCCAATTCCCTTTCGGCACCTTGGCTGTCAATATCGTGGGCTGTGCGCTGATCGGCTTGCTCTCTCACCTTGCAGATCAGCGAGGCGTCGTCTCAGGGGAAACCCGGGCGTTTCTTATGGTCGGCATCCTGGGCGGGTTTACCACCTTCTCTGCATTCGGCAACGAAACGATGAACCTGCTGCGTGATGGAGAACTGTGGCTAGCCGGTGGGAATATTGTCGGCCATACGGTCCTCGGCCTCGCTGCCGTGTGGGTCGGCTACTCCACCGCCTATCTGCTCTGGAAATGATCGATGCGCGTTGAACAGGGCTTCCTACTGAGGATTTACGTCGGAGAAAGCGATAAACACGATGGGCGGCCGCTCTATGAATGGATCGTCACGCAGGCCCATGCGCGGCAACTGGCTGGCGCCACGGTCTACCGAGGACTCATGGGATTCGGAGCTCAGACCCGCGTGATCCATACTTTCAAGATTGAACGCCTGGCTGAAGATCTTCCCATCATTATCGAAATCGTCGATTCGCGAGACCAGGTCGAGGAATTTCTCACCTGCCTCGAACAGCAGGGTCACACCGGTCTGGTAGCCACCCTACAGTCTTTGGAGATTCGCACCTTTGAGAGACGTGGTTCGTAGTAGCGCTTGCCCGTCTCGCGACCTTCCCAGTACGACAAACTATGCAAGTGGGAGAGGCTGATTCGTTACGCTTCCGTAGAATCTGGATTGATCTTCGGAGCAGGTTTTGTCTTGTCCTCTGAGGTCGTCCGCCTTACCGAGGCCGCGATTTTTGGACTCTTCGTCGTCACCTCGGCATTCTGAGCCCGATGCAAGAGCGCATGGTCCATCAGCACCAACGCCAGCATGGCTTCGGCAATCGGTGTCGCGCGGATGCCGACACAGGGATCGTGACGACCATTGGTCTCGACCGTCACCGGCTTGCCCTGTTTGTCGATCGATCGGCGAGGGATGCGGATGCTCGACGTCGGCTTGATCCCAATCGTGACAACAATATCCTGCCCGGTGGAGATACCGCCAAGAATCCCGCCAGCATGGTTCGTGACAAAGCCGTCAGGAGTGAGCTCGTCGCCATGTTCCGACCCGCGCTGGGCAATTGCTGCAAAACCTGACCCGATCTCCACGGCCTTGACCGCATTGATGCTCATCATGGCTGCAGCCAAATCGGCATCTAATTTTCCATAGACCGGCGCCCCCCATCCGACCGGCACATGTTCGGCCACCGTTGTAATTCTGGCGCCGATCGAATCACCAGCCTTGCGCAACTCATCCATGAAGGCTTCCAGCTTGGGCACGAGATCCGGATCGGCGGAGAAAAATGGATTCTGGCTGACCGCCTCCCAATCCTTGAATGGCAACTCGTGGGGCCCCAGCTGGCTTAAATAGCCATGAATGACGATGCCGTATTTCTCCAACAGCCACTTTCTAGCGATTGCAGCCGCCGCCACACGCACCGCCGTTTCCCTGGCTGAGGCACGTCCCCCTCCGCGGTGATCGCGAATGCCGTACTTCTGCCAGTAGGTGTAATCGGCATGGCCAGGGCGGAACGTATCAATCAGATTGCCGTAATCGCGGCTTCGCGCGTCTTCATTGCGAATCAACAACCCAATCGACGTCCCGGTGGTGTGGCCTTCAAAGACACCGGACAGGATTTCGACACGATCTGATTCCTGTCGCTGGGTCACATGGCGAGAAGTGCCGGGTTTTCTTCGGTCAAGGTCCTTCTGGATATCTTCTGCTGACAGAGCGAGACCAGGCGGGCAGCCATCGACCACACAACCGATCGCCGGCCCATGGCTCTCGCCGAACGAGGTGACTGTAAAAATTCGGCCGAAGGTGTTGGCGCTCATTGGGACCTACTCGACGAGATCCATCTTAATGCGTAATTCCTTGAGTTGATCGGCAGCGACGGACGACGGCGCATCGGTCAGCGGACATTGTGCTTTTTGTGTTTTGGGGAACGCAATGACGTCGCGGATCGAATCGGCGTTGCCCAGCAGCATGACCAATCGGTCCAACCCAAATGCGATGCCGCCATGCGGTGGTGCTCCATACTCGAGAGCCTCGAGCAAAAATCCAAACTTGACTGCGGCTTCTTCTTTGCCGATCCCGAGAAGGTCAAAAACTTTGCTTTGCACGTCTCGCCGGTGGATACGAATGCTTCCACCCCCGATTTCACTCCCGTTCAATACCATGTCGTACGCCTTGGCTCGTACCTTCAGCGGATCGGATTCGAGCAGGGACAGGTCGTCATCATGGGGTGCGGTGAAGGGATGGTGCATGGCCACATACCGCTTCTGTTCCTGATCGTAATCTAACATGGGGAAATCGATGACCCACAAAGGCCGCCACGCAGTCTTATCTATCAGATTCAATTCTTCACCAAGCAACAGCCTGATTCGCCCCAACACGTCATGCACGACCGAGGCTTTATCTGCGCCAAACAAGACAAGATCATTCGGCTTCGCCTCAGGCAAAGCCGTGGCAAACGCCGTGGCATCCAGAAATTTTGCGATGACCGATTCAAGTTGGCCTTCTGCCGTAATCTTCAACCACGCGAGCCCTTTCGCACCGAAACTTTTTGCCGTCTCTCCCAAGGCATCGATCCGCGTTCGAGAGAGCGTCGCTCCACCCTTCACGATCAATGCCTTGACGATACCACCCTTGGTCGGCGCATCTTTGAACACCTTAAACTGACTGGCTCCACCGAATGCCGTCACATCATACAGCGGCATATCGAAGCGGAGATCCGGCTTATCTGAACCATAGCGGCCCACGGCTTCCGCATAGCTCATCCGCCGGAACGGTGTCGGAAGTTGGACACCACCCGCCTTGTGGAAGATCATGACGATCATGCGCTCCATCAGGCTCATGACCTGCTCACGGTCCACAAACGAAAGTTCCAGATCAATCTGGGTGAATTCTGGCTGGCGATCGTTGCGGAGATCCTCGTCACGGAAACATCGCGCAATTTGATAGTAGCGATCGACTCCACTCACCATCAGAACTTGTTTGAACAGTTGCGGTGACTGAGGCAAGGCAAAGAACTGTCCGGGATTAACCCGACTGGGCACCAGATAGTCCCGGGCTCCCTCCGGTGTACTCTTTGTCAGGATAGGCGTCTCCACTTCAAGAAATCCTTCGGCATTCACGAATTCTCTCGTCGCCTGCGTAATGCGATGCCGTAGGCTTAACAGCTGCTGCATTCTGGGCCGGCGAAGATCCAGGAACCGGTACTTCAAACGAATCGCTTCCGTCACGTCCGCATCGTCTTCGATTAAGAACGGCGGGGTCTTGGCCTCATTCAGAATCTCGACCTCATCCACGAACACCTCGATTGCTCCAGTGGAGAGATTGGGATTCTTTGACTCATCCGGCCGCGCCATAACTTGGCCCGATACCGACACGACACACTCCGGGCGCAATGAGTGTGCCGCCTGGTGCACCTTCATATTGCGTTCAGCATTGAACACGACTTGCGTGAGACCCGTCCGATCGCGCAGATCGATGAAGATCACCATCCCGTGGTCACGCCGCCGTTGGACCCACCCGTTCAACACCACGGTCTGCCCCACATGTTCCTTGTGCAATTCACCGCATCGGTGTGTGCGAGTCTTCATACCACCCGTACTTTCTTGGAAGAAAACTTCTTCGTTTTTTCCGGTTTGGCCCAACCAGCTCGTCTCACTGGTCGTTTCGACCGAACCACCTGCTCATCTCCCCGCTCGACAGCCTCTTGCCGCGTTTCCACAAGCTCACGCAACGCATTGGCTTCTCGATCAGTCAAGAATCGAAACTCTCCAGCCGGGAGATCTCCCAGGGATATCGGCCCCATACGAATTCGTATCAACTTGATGACTGGGTGCCCAACGGACTCCAGCATCCGTTTGACTTGATGTTTCCGCCCTTCGCGTATGGTCAGCTCCAGCCACGAGTTTTGTTCAGCCTTCTTCACTTTCTTCACAAGTGCCGGGCTCGTCATCCCATCGTCGAGCCGGACGCCCCGCTCTAACCGCACAATCTCTTCATCCGTCAAGATTCTTTTCACCTTGATCAAGTAGGTCTTCGGGACATGGTACCGCGGGTGTAACAGAGCCTGTGCGAGGTCACCGTTGTTCGTCAACAACATCAACCCTTCGCTATCGAAATCGAGCCGACCGACCGGGAACACCCGAACGGACACGCCCCGCAAAAAATCCTTCACCGTCGTTCGACCGCCTGGATCATCCAGCGTAGACATCACGTTCTTCGGTTTGTTTAGGAGCAGATACACGAATGGCTGCGCCGAAGTCAGATGTTTCCCGTCCACCTTCACATGATCGCGTTCCGGATCGACCTTTGTGCCGAGCTCAGTGACAACCTTGCCGTTCACTGATACTCGTCCCGAGGCAATCAGCATCTCGGCCTTCCGCCGGGACGACAGCCCCGTACTCGCAATGAGTTTTTGGAGTCGCATTTCCATCGGCTCGCTCTTCCTCTCTACAAGTTGGAAGTTGTCCTCCTGGCTCTCACTGCGCGCATCCAGCGATGCACAGCCCGAAAAGATTCATCGAATAACGTCTGCCTGCGCGTTGGGCGAGCACAAGAGACAGTGGGACTGCTCCCAATCGCCCCTTATTCCCACTCAATCGTCGACGGCGGTTTGGAACTGATATCATAGACCACTCTATTCACGCCTTTCACTTCATTGATGATTCGATTCGACATTCGACCTAGCACCTCATTTGGAATCCTGGCCCAATCCGCAGTCATACCGTCCACGCTGGTGACGGCACGAATCGCAATCACATTCTCATAGGTCCGTTGATCGCCCATCACTCCGACGGTCTTGATTGGCAACAGCACAGCAAAGGCCTGCCAAATTTCTCCGTAGAGACCGGCACTTCGGATCTCCTGATCGACGATGGCTTCTGCGGCCCGCAGAATTGCCAACCGCTCAGGCGTCACCGCACCCAACACACGAATCGCCAAGCCAGGCCCCGGGAACGGTTGCCGCCACGTGATCTCGTCCGGCAACCCCAGCTCAGTTCCCAGCGCCCGCACTTCGTCCTTGAAGAGTTCACGAAGCGGTTCGATGAGCTTGAGCTTCATGCAAGCCGGCAATCCGCCGACGTTGTGGTGCGTCTTGATTGTAGCGGACGGTCCCTTAAAGCTCACACTCTCGATGACATCCGGATACAGCGTGCCCTGGACGAGATACCTGACACCTTTCAGCTTTTTCGACTCGGCTTCAAAATGTTTGATGAACTGCCGACCAATGATCTTTCGCTTTCGCTCAGGATCCGTGACATTTTTCAGCCCGGCGAGAAAGGGCTTGCTCCCGTCAAGAATCCTCAGATTCAGATGCAGCTGCGAGGAGAAGGTCTTTCGAACCTGTTCACGTTCGCCGGCTCGCAAGACACCGTTATCGACGAAAATGCAGGTCAGCTGATCACCGATCGCTCGGTGCGTCAGCGCCGCTGCAACCGATGAGTCCACACCACCGCTCAACGCGCAGATGACCCGATCCTTGCCGACCTGTTCCCGAATCTGACTGACCGCTGTCTCAACATAGGACTGCATGGTCCAGGTCGGTTTGCAGCCGCAAATCTCATAGACGAAGTTGCGCAGGACCTGCGTCCCTTCCGGCGTGTGTGCCACTTCGGGATGGAACTGCAAGCAATAGAGACGGCGCTTGTGATCGTCCCGCTTCATCGCTGCAACGGGCGAGTTGCTCGTATGTGCAATCGCTCGAAACCCTGGAGGCATCCGCTCGATACGATCCCCGTGCGACATCCAGACGGCTGTCTTCTTATCAGTTCCGACTCCCTTAAAGAGATCGCTTTGATCATCGATGAGGAGATCGGCGCGGCCATACTCGCGATGGATCGACTTGCCGACTTTCCCCCCGGAGAGATGTGTCACTAACTGCATGCCGTAGCAGATGCCGAGGATCGGAATATGCTGATCAAACAGTTCCCTGGCGACAATCGGAGCGTTCTTCTCATAAACGCTGGAGGGCCCACCGGACAGGACGATACCTTGAGGACGATAGGCCAGTATCGTGGCTAACGAAACCGTACAGGGGAAGATTTGGGAATAGACGTGTGATTCTCGGATACGGCGAGCGATCAGCTGCGTATACTGCGAGCCAAAATCGAGGACAAGGATTCTATCGTGCCAAAGCTCCATGAAGGCGTCGTTCGTCCGGACTCGAAGTTTCTAGTTTCTACTTCCAGGTTTCACGTTGATCATTTCGGACCACTGAAATTTAGAGGACAACATGAAACGAGAAACTTGAAACCCGGAACGCTTGCGCAAGAGACGTTTCACACTGAGCTATTCCCAATCCATTCGGTAGTTCGGCGCCTCTTTGGTAATGATCACATCATGCACATGGCTCTCACGGAGGCCGGCCACGGATTGCCTGATGAACGTCGCATTTCGCTGCAGGTCCGCAATCGTCTTACAGCCGCAGTATCCCATGCCAGACTTGACGCCACCGACTAGCTGATACACCACCGCAGCCAGCTGGCCTTTATGGGGAACGCGGCCCTCAATCCCTTCAGGAACGAGCTTCTGAGCGGGGCGTCCTCCCTGCCCATACCGATCCCCACCTCCTCGCTCCATCGCCCCGATGGACCCCATGCCGCGATAGACCTTGTAGGTTCTCGCTTGATAGAGGACCGTCTCGCCCGGAGATTCATCCGTTCCCGCAAATAACCCGCCAAGCATAACGGACGATGCCCCGGCAGCCAGTGCCTTCGTGATATCGCCTGAAAATTTGATGCCTCCATCGGCAATGATCGGCACTCGGCTTCCATTCAAGACCTTGGCGCAATCTGCGATCGCAGTCAGTTGCGGCATCCCAGCGCCCGACACGATGCGCGTCGTACAGATTGATCCCGGTCCAACCCCAACCTTCACGGCATCGACGCCGACCTTGAGGAGGTCCCTGGCTGCCTCAGCCGTGCCGATGTTGCCCACCACCAGCTCGAGAGCCGGATACAGCTTCTTGATCATCTTCGCAGTGTCCAACACAGCTTGCGAATGCCCATGCGCCGTATCGATCACCACGAGATCCACACCTGATTTTTTCAGCAGTGTCACGCGCTCTTCCGTATCCTGCCCCACCCCGACCGCCGCCCCGACTCGCAACCGGCCATGGCTGTCTTTACAGGCATTGGGGTATTTAATGCGCTTTTCGATATCCTTAATGGTGATGAGCCCTTTGAGTTCGTACTGCTTGTTGACGACCGGAAGCTTTTCGATTCGGTGTTCATGGAGAATTTCTCGTGCCTTCTCCAGGCTGGTGCCCTCCGGCGCCGTCACCAATCGGTCCCGTTTCATCACCTGTGAGACTTTCAGGTCCATCCTGTTTTCGAATCGGAGATCTCGATTCGTGAGAATTCCAACCAGCTTCCGCCCTTTGGTGACGGGAATACCGGATATCCGATATTTCGCCATCAGCTGGTGCGCATCACGAATCGTTTCGTCAGGAGAAATCGTCACAGGGTCCAGAATCATCCCGCTCTCTGATTTTTTGACTTTATCGACTTCGATCGCCTGATCGGCCGGAGACAGCACGCGATGAATAATACCGATCCCGCCTTCGCGCGCCATGGCAATCGCCAGTCGCGACTCCGTCACCGTATCCATGGCGGCGCTGACGAGCGGGATGTTGATCTGGATATTGCGCGACACATAGGTGCCGGTGTCGACCTCATTGGGGAGGATCTGCGATTTGGCCGGTACGAGGACCACGTCGTCATAGGTCAGTCCCTGTCGCGGTTCTTTGTCAAGCATCGTTCCCTCTTCAGACCTTCTGCGTGCGTTGCGCTTTTTCTAATTCTGCCAGTTCTTCCGCCTCGTCCTGCAGCCGCTCACTTCCCTCTTCTGCCGGCATAAACTGCTGAACCCGCGTGTTGCCGCTATCGACGACAAAAACGCTCCCTCTTGCATCGACCGCGATCCCATAGGGAAAATTGAATTGCCCGTCACCGTTCCCGAATCCGCCCCACTGGGTGATAAAATTCCCCTCTCGGTCGAATTTCTCGATTCGGTGATTCCCTGTATCCGTCACATAGACATCGCCTGCCCCATCGACGGTGATCCCCCATGGGGAACGCAGTTGCCCGGCCTCTTGAGCCAAGGGACTGCTGGCATGCCCGGCTGCCGGACTGCCGCCCCACTTGGTCAACAGCTGCGGCAACACATTCGTGCTGGTATCGAACTTCTGGATCCGATGATTCCCCATGTCGACGACATACACCGATCCATCTTCCTGATCGACCGCCACACCGCGCGGAAAATAGAACTGCCCGTCCCCGTTCCCAAAGCTGCCCCAGGCCATGATGAACTCGCCGGTCATGTCGAACTTCTGAACGCGGAAATTGGCACTATCGACAACGTAGAGGTAGCCGCGCACACGGTCGACCGCAATCCCCCAGGGAGCATTAAACTGTCCCTCTCCGTTCCCGCGCGAGCCGAACTTCATCATGTACCCGCCCAGCTTGCCGTCGAACTTCTGCACTCGATGATTATTCGTATCCACGACCCAGACGTCGCCTTTCCCATCGCAGGCCATGCCGGTGGGGTTATGAAAGTTGGCGTTCGCCGAACCGAAGTTTCCCCAGAGGATGATGAAATTGCCCGCATTATCGAACTTCTGAATCCGATTGTTTCCGTTGTCGACGACGAACAGCGATCCCTGCTGATCCACGGTAAGTCCGTACATCGGCGCCATGAATTCTCCGCCATGCAGGAGAGACGCGCCTCGACCAGGCTTCCCCCACTTCCCCACGCACAGGTACCCGGAGGTGTTGACGAGAATCGTCGCGGTGGCCGGCGTCGAAACGTTGTTGCCGATATCTTTGAACCATACGTAAATCGTCTTTTGCCCATCCGCCGGAGAGAGGATAAACGGAATGGTCGCCCCGAACTTGATTGCCGACGTCACATCCACCCAGCCCGGCGTGCCGGCCATCGGAGTCAACGGACTCTCAGAAACGAAGTAGGCGCCGACCCCCGTGTCCAAATCAGTAGCCGAGATCGTCACGACGACTTCCGGCGAGTTCGTCATGAACGCTCCGTGATTGATGACGGCATAGGGGTTCTGCGGTGCCGTGATATCGATGAGCACGGGCATCGCCGTGACTTCTTCTGATAATCCACTTTCCGTCCCGTCTTCGAATGAAGCCGTCACGGCATAAAAGTAGGGCGTATCGTTCGTGAGACCCTCATGCGTGTAGGGATTCGTCACGCCTTCGATCTTGGTCGCACCCTGAATCGTGATATGAGGAGAGGTACTAAAATAGAGGTTATAGGACTGAGCACCCGACACCTCCATCCAACTCAAAAAGACCTCTGTGTCGCCGGCTTTCACCGCAAGACTGCGGGGAGGCTGCACCGATCCGGCTTCCGCCACCTGCGTCGACTGTTCCTTCCCACGATTCATTTCCTCTTCCGTCGGCACGTATTTGAGGATGCGGTTGTTCCCACTGTCGACGACGAACACGCAGCCTTCCCGGTCCACAGCGATCCCGTAAGGGAAGTTAAGCTGTCCCTCGGTCTTGCCACGATTGCCGAACGAACAGAGGAAGGTTCCGTTGCCGTCGAACTTCTGAATTCGGTGATTCCCGCTGTCGACGACATACACATTGCCCAGCGCATCGCAGGCGATTCCCCACGGCGACTTGAACTGCCCAGGTCCACTCCCTTCACGTCCCCACTTCGTCAAGAAACTTCCGCGTGTATCGAACTTCTGGATACGATTATTGCTCTCATCGGCCACGTAAATATTGCCGACGAAATCCACCGCCACGCCGCGCGGGAAAAAGAACGCGCCGTCGAAACTACCGTCGCGCCCCCACTTTAACAGCGGTTGGCCATCGGCTTGAAACTTTTGAATGCGCGCGTTGCTGGTGTCAGAGACGTAGACATTCCCATCTTGATCCGTCGTGATTCCCCACGGCACGTCGAAGCGGCCCATATCGGCTCCGCGCCAGGCGAATCCAAACTTGCCCCACGCTTTCTGCACATTACCTTCCAGATCGAACTTCTGGACACGGTTGTTTCCGCTATCGGCCACGTACACGGCATCGTCTGGCCCAACCGCAAGCCCACGAGGATAGTAAAACTGGCCCTCTTGCGAACTGGGCTCCCCACTCCATCGAGCCAAGAACGTTCCGGTCTTATCAAATTTCTGGACCGAATGATTGTCGGTATCGGCCACATACATATTGCTGTCTTTGTCGAGTGCAATCCCTGTGGGCGAGCTGAATTCACCATCATCCACACCCTCTTGACCAATAACCATGGCCAACAGGTAGGGTGAGGGGATCGCCATCACTTCTTGCGACTCAAGACTTTCTCCCCTTGGTGTGACCACCGTCACGACATAGTGGTAACAGGTCCCATTAGCGAGATCGTCATGGATATAGGGACTTGTCGCGCCTTCGATGCACGTGCCCTTGTCCTTTTTTACACCGATGACACTCTTGAAATCGTCAGCACTGGCGATGGGACGGGTGAGCTCCGAAAACTTGATCTGCACACCCTTCGTCGTCAGGAAATAGAGGGTATAATACATGGCGTCCGGAACCGGATCCCATGTGATGGTGATACGCCCGTTGCCGGGTTTGGCGTGGACATTCTGCGGCGGAGATGGCAGTTCCTCCGCTTCCGCTACCGAATCCCCGCCGCCCCATTCATCCTGAATCCCTTCAATATACAGACGGAACCGATTGACATACCACATTTCATCAAATAGCCAGGATTTCATCACGGTATTGCCTCGACGTGCTTATGGAAACGGTTCAGAAACAGCGGATCTTTCAATCGCTTAGACTTGGGTTGATCACTCTAGCAAAGCGGCTGAAATAGAGTCAAGGCAACGACCTCGCTCCTTCGTGAAGGAAGAGTATGAACAAGCCTCTCGAGCCTCTATGGTATCCATCGTAGGATCGATTACAATGCGCCGATACACTTGAGACAAAACCGGCTTGAGCGTTAGAGTGAAACACAACAACAGAGAAAAGCTCGACGGAGGCGGCGATGCGAACTTTCATACTTGGTGTCATGGTCGGTACACTGCTGACTGCGATAGGCGTGCAAGCGGCAGGCAAGGAGGGAATGGGAAACGGTGGACGGCCTCCGCACGTGCATGATGAACATGAGCGGCAGTTTCAGCTTCAGCTCGAACATATCCGGAAACAGACAGACCTAGAACAGGCGCGGATGCAAGGCCGTAAGAATCCGTGCTAAGGAGCCACTGAACAACCTGACGCAACCGGTTAACACTTGTCACCCGTGGGAGTTCGGTATCCAAAACTGCACTTCACATTCACGTCGACATCTTACAACATGAGGTTCTGAAAGGTACACTCTTATGCGCATGTTTCAAGTCAGACAGACCGTTACCTATGAACTGACGATGGCTGCAGGAACGGAGCAGGAAGCCATCTTGAAAGCGAAGGGCATTCCACTCGCTCAATGGACCGCTGAAGCTGACGAGATCACGGTTGAGATGCTGGATGAGACCGACGAGATTGACGATTACTGACTGTCTCACCGCTCATGGTACGTCAAGGGAGAAGAGCCCATCCGGTGCCATGGTTCGCCCTGCGCGAGATGACCGAGCATGATCCACGGGCTATCGGTTCAGTAGAACCTTGGACCTGCCTGTGAGCCAGCCCCCAGCGATCTTCCACCTGACCAGGAACCCAGAGGGCCAACTATTCTATTCCTTCGAGCCAGGAACAGGCGGTACCTCTAGTGGACTGTATCAGTTAATTCGGTAGTAGTTTGTCGTTTCGATTTAACTCTAGGAATTCTCATGCTCACAGGCGCCATCATGTTTCCCATGGTTACGATGGCACTATCGA
>Ga0224510_10000935_pt1 | contig 20314 bp, 22 predicted proteins | sample SF_May12_sed_USG_FD_170161 | JGI IMG/M metagenome (GOLD analysis project Ga0224510, IMG submission 170161) | Sediment microbial communities from San Francisco Bay, California, United States - SF_May12_sed_USGS_4_1 | ecosystem: Environmental > Aquatic > Marine > Sediment | place: USA: California... | reverse complement strand
TACACCATACGGTGCCCCCTTTTGTTGGTGGTGATCGCTCACCGTGGACAGTTGGCCCATCGGGCCTCGACTGTCAACCAATTGAAAGGGGGCTCTATTCATAGAATCTCCGTTGCTCAAATGTCTTGCAACTTCTCCCATATCGTCGTGCCTTGACTTGCTTTCTTATTCGCACACATCGACTACGGGTCCAAGCAAGCATCTTGCCGCTCACAATCCCACAATGCTCCTGCCACGAGGTCAGCTCTAGGCCAAACTAGAGGTGGAAGAATATAGGATTTCCAAATCATTGCCCAGGTCCGATAGGCGAGAGAAGAGACCGTATAAGAAAGTGAGGGAACTGGCCAGAGAATCAAAACGGATACAGTCCTGTATCGAAATAGGTACGGGCTGTTGAAGCTGTGCGCAGTGGGAATGGGGTGGCCCCGACTAACCAACAATCCTCGCCGTTTCGGATTTTATCGCGAGGATTCCACATAATCTTCAAGATATCAGTCCACGAATTCAAATGGTATCCCGTGCCAAGGCGAGTGTGTTGCTTAGTGCTACATGGCTTGCTTGGTATTACTCCTGCATTATGAAATGGCAAGACACAACATCATTGAACGAGGTGAACCATGAGTGGCATCTTCATCAGCTATCGACGTGAAGACAGCGCCGGCTGGACCGGTCGCCTGTCTGAACAACTCAAAGCACGATTCGGGTCCAAATCTATTTTCATGGATATTGATACTATCGCCCCGGGGATCGATTTCACCGAAGCCCTGCAGAACGCCGTGAGTTCCTGTGATGTCCTGCTGGCCATCATCGGGCCAAAGTGGGCAACTGCTACTGATAAGTCGGGGAAGCCTCGCCTTGAGGATCCCAACGATTGGGTTCGCGCGGAAGTTGCGGCAGCACTTAAACGAAAGATCCGGGTCATCCCCGTCCTCGTGGGCGGAGCGTCGGTCCCCACGATGGACCTGCTCCCTGATGAGCTCGATCCGTTAGCCCAACGTCAAGCCCATGAGTTGACGGACAAGCGCTGGAACTTTGATGTGAAGGAACTTATCAACGCGTTTCCGTCCACGCTTAGGAAACCGTGGCCTCTTCCCACAGATGCGCTCTGGCGATCCACTCCGGTGATGATCGGGGGGCTTGCCATGGCCGCTATGCTCGTTGTCTGGGTGATTACCTCTGTCTATGCTCCGCACCCGACTCTTGCAACACCTTCTACCACTACCCCATCAGGCCATTCAGGCAATCAACCACAGCTCAATCCACCGCCGACTATCGTACCAGCTGAGGCTTCACACCTGATCCCTCTCCGAATGGGTGAGGATGCCCGCCTGAAAGACAGCCGTACGTCATGGGCCTATAAAGTGCTCGCCGTTCAGGTGGATCCTGCGTGGAAGGATACGACCTCGCTCAAAGTGATGGTGCGGGCGACGAACGAGGGAGCGCTGACGGCCGGTTTTGGGGATAGCAACTTTTCTTTGTTTGTCGATGGCGTCCCGCGAGCGCCCACCAGCAATCTACAAGATTCTGTCGATTCCCATAGTGCTAAGGAAGGCACCATCGTATTCGTAGTGCCGTCGGACGCACAGCAACTCGTACTACAACTCCGGGCAGGAGACGATGTAGCCGAGATGCCGATCGATCTGACGAAAACAAGCCCGTTGCCGGTGTCTCTGTTATCTCAGGCGCAAGCGGCTCATATAAGCAAAATTAAGTTCCCCATTGAACTTCGCGCAGGGCAGGAAGCCCATTTGAAAGACCATCGAGCTACCTGCGTATATAAAGTGGTTGCTGCGCAGCTGACTCGCGCGCGACTCGACATGCTCTCACTCAGAGTGACTGTGCGAATGGCGAGCGAAGGGCCATTGGCGACCGACCTCGATGACCAGAATTTCCGCCTGTTCATCGACGATGTTCCGAGAGCGCCGACAACTCACCTGCATGACTCGGTGGATCCTCATCAGGTGAAGGAAGGCACTGTCGAATTTGACGTCCCGGTGACGGCCAAGCAGATCGTCCTGCAACTCCGCTCGGAAGAGCAGGCCGCCAAGTTGCCGCTCGACTTGTCACCGCTCTGGCTGTGAAGACTGACCAGACCACACTGACGTATGCTACAAGGTGTGACTGTCGATCCAGGTAACTTGCCCGGTCCGGCGGTTCACTTCTTGATACATGTGCGCCGTTCCGCCTGGGCCGTCACCTCCAGCGCCGTCCCAGAGACAGACAAACTGTACTTTGCGAATCCCATACGACAAGGCCGTATAGAGCAACCAGCGGTTACAGCGTTCATACGGATCGACATCTCTCGGAGGAGGGCCAAGACTTTTGGTGGCTGAACGAATTTCTGCGGCGAGTTTTCCCTTTGCTGCGAGATAGCGGCCTCGCCAATCTTCGCCCCGACAGATCACTGACTTTTTGATGAACATCGGCTCATCAAAAGGCTGCAGCCACTGTACTTTGACCCCTCGCTGCTGACAAGCTTCCGTGAACAGTATATCGCCTCCACAGGCGCCCTGTGTGAGGGCCAAGTCTTCGGGGCCGGCTCCCAGTTTCTCTAGGGCTTCGGCAATTTTCTGGGTAGCAACCGATTCTTTTTCCATGGGGAATCTCGGCGGTTGCCGCCCTGGTTTATCAATCATGTGCCCGCTGAAGAGGAAGACTTGTTGCGGTTGCCATTTGCCTTCCGGTGTCGCGAGTTTTTGTAATGCCCGTTCGAAGACTGCAAGACCGGCCTCCACGTTGTCAGACTGGAAGCTCAGTTTTTTCAGCAGCTCCAGCTGAGCACGGCTGGAGCTGAGCGCAAACCAATCTTTCTCGTTCTTCGTGATAGCCTCCTTGTAGGCAGCCTTCGTGCTGGCAGGGGTGCCGACCAATATCTCCAGATCCCCGAGCGTTGCCAGAGACCAGAAATGTTTCTCTTCGTCTCGCTCACAGACCGCTGCAAACCGCACTGCCCCAGCCATCATTGCCATCTCCTTGTCATGCCGTACGTCTTGGGTGAGATATTGATACAGATGCATCAGAGTCAGCGCATTGATCCCGGAGTAGTAATGCCCAGGGGAGCGGCGGTACGCAGTCGCATAGCTTTCGATCGCCGCCCGCAGTAACGCGTCTTCATAAGCAGCTTCCTCTTTCATCTGTTCAGGTGTGTTGCCGGGTTGGAGCCACGCCGACACCCAGGCATCTTTGTCGACCCGGCCAAGCAAAGCCCATGTTTCGGGATCGTTAGGGAATTCCTCCAATACATCTCGATAATGAGCCCGGGCGCGGTCCAATGAATGGTCTGGCATCTTCTTTAATGCCAGACGTTGGAGACACATCCCCTTCTCCCGGAGCCCATGCAAATTATGCGGTTCAATGGCAAGACCTCGCTCAAGCTGCTCCAGTCCGAACGTAAAATGTTCCGCCTTCCGTAACGTCTCTCCGGCTTTGATCCAGGCCTCAGCACGAAAGGCCGCGATTGGTGCCTCATCCGCCAACACAAGCACGTCGCCGATCTGTTTTGCTTTTCGTGCCAGCTCAAGCCGTGCTTCCCAAGCTTCATATCGCTCCCAGAATTCTCGCACATCTCCTATACGGAGAGACTTCCAGTCTGGCTCCTGGAGATTAGAAACTAGGTTGTAGACCGGACTGATCTTCCGACCGTGCCACGATTCCATCGTGGCCGTCGCCATCTTCATGAGTTTTGCACGATCCTGCTCAAGTGTTGCCGGATCCGGCCCATGGTCTTTTATGGAGTAACGCAACTTACGGTCAGTGTAGATGTCGAACGGTTGATACGGACGCGGGCCCTGCACCAGAACCACACCCCGAGCACGCAGCGCATGCCGCACACCGAGTTCGTACCAGACATTGGGATTGTCGAGGGTGAGGTCGGCGACAACAAGATCAGCAATCAGCAGTTCCTGAAACATATCTTTGCGAATTTCACCCGCACGCATGTCTTCATCCGCTCGGAACACTTCCAGCCCCGCCGCTTCGAGCGCCGGCTTGATCAGCTCTGCATACACACGATTAAAATCGATCTCGGTGCCCTGGTTGTCCTTCTTCACGCCGAACGGCATGGCGACAAAGGCATGGGGTTTCATGAACGCTTCCTTCCACTAGATCCAGTCAGTTTTGCTTCTTCACAATATCGCGGATGACTTGTCATCTGGCTCTTTTCTGTCTTTCGCTACCTGCGTCATGTAAGTCTCGACTTCTTCTCGGCTCAATTCTTCAACCCGCGCGGCGAAGGCCGGATAGGCTTGCACATGAGTCAGGTTGGCATAGGGTCCACTGAGCTGGAAGAATTGCCACCCTTCGCTCTTGAGCGCCTCAACCGTGCGCCGGTAGTGCCGCCATCGCTCGCCATAGTGAAAAAATTCTTCCACCGCCGCACTCAACGCCACCACGAGGCTGACGATCACTGTGAGCGTTTTGATCAGATGAGCGCCAGCACTATCCCCGACGTTCCAACTTACCAGCGCCGGCACGATCACCCCGCCGATGATCGTCGTGAGCCGCAGAACGTTATGCCGCAGCACGGAGTTCCAGGCCTTCTCATCCATCCAAATCACCTGCTCCAACCACCGCGCCCTGAGAAACTGCTTATTCAGATCCGGCAACTCCAACGCCTCGATGAGCGTCCCCATTTCGGCCCGCATCTGTTCATGATCTATTGGCTTCTTCAGCATGGTCGCCTCGCAATCTACGTTTGAACCGTCCTATCCGTCTTATCTCTATTCCTACGAAAGCAATGTCGATGCCTACCCACGCGGTTTCACGAAACAGTCCCGTCCACCATGTAAGCTCGTGCACCCACAGTGAAAGTGGCTGTTCTGATATGGAGTGAAGGTACCGGCGATGAGGAAGTGTCGCCATGGCGAGGTATCGAGCCAGATACGGTTTGTATCGATACAGATACCATAGGCAAGAGGGCTGAGGAAACTGGGGGCTTCTGTGTCCGTGGGGATTATAAGGCGTTCACGCAGGCGTTTCTTGTCCTCCTCTTGCCATCGATGTAAGATGGGACCGGTCATTGAGAAGCCTATGAAAGCTGTGACTTACACCATCCGTCCGGAACAGCGTGAAGCGTTGTTCACCCAGCTCCCCATTGAGCTCAGTCAAGAATTGGGCATACGGTTCGCCTATCTCTATGGGTCCGTCCTCGAGTCAGACCGGATCCATGATGTGGACATTGGACTCTTTCTTGATGACACAGTCGTTGCTCAGCAGGCACAGATCGCGGAAATGCTTTCTGCGAAACTTACTGCGGCAGTCAGGCTACCAGTCGATATCCGGGTAATCAATGACGCACCGCTGTCGTTTCTCTACCACGTCTTGCGAGGACGACTCCTGCTCTGTCGAGACGAAGGTTTCTTGACCGACATGCTCGAGGATGTGGCCCGGCGGTATCTTGATCTGGCTCCACTCCTTCGTAGCAGCACGAAGGATGCCTTCGCCGCATGACTCTCAATCCGGATCTCATTCGGGCTCGTTGCGCTGAAATCGATGCTTCGTTGGGCCGGCTCGAGGAGCTGCGCCGTCTGCCTCTTGAGACATTCCTCTCAAGTCAAGACACGCTCGATGTCGCCTGTTATCGATTGCTCATCGCCATTGAGGCAGCGCTGGCCCTCTGCTTTCATGTATCTGCGAAGCGACTGAATCATGTGCCTGAAGAGTATGCAGGCTGCTTCAGTTCACTTGAGAAGGCTGGGCTCATTCCCACAGATCTTTCGGGCCGCCTTCAGCAGATGGCGCGTTTTCGAAACTTGTTAGTCCATGTCTACTGGAAGATCGACTATGTGCAGGTCTATGAGATCATTTCGACACGCCTTGATGATCTACGTGTATTTCGCACCACCATGGTCGAGCTGATCTAATCCTACGAAGGGCAGTGCTTACCGCATCAGTGCCTGCCTGCCTCCCACCACCCATGTCGAAACGCCGTTTTGGTTCTACCTTGCTCTTCTTACCACCAGAACCCCATCCCGAATCGTGACCAGCACAGCGGTCACTTGCGGATCGTTTGACACCACCCGATTGAGTTCCTGAATCGCCGCGGTAGACTCGTCTGGCGGTGGCTGTTTCAGAACCTCGCCGCTCCATAACACATTGTCAATCAGGATCACGCCGTTCGGCTCGAGCAAATCGAGTGCACGCCGGTAGTAGTTGAGATAGTTAATCTTGTCTGCATCGATAAAAATAAGATCAAACATACCGGTAAGCGCTCTCATCGTGTCCAGCGCCGGGCCCATACGAATGCTGATCTTTCTGCCGACTGGCGACTGCGCAAAATAGCGTCGGGCCACCGCCGCCGACTTCTCATTGATCTCGCAGGTAATCACCGTTCCATCCGACGGCAGAGCTTCGGCAAAGCAGAGCGCGCTGTAGCCGGTGAACATCCCGATTTCGAGCACGCGCTTCGCGTCGACCAATTGCGTCATCATTTTCAGAAACGCCCCTTCGAGCGGACCAACCAGCATCTGAGGATACTCCATCGTTCGTTGCGTCTCCTCGCGAAGAGCGCGACAGACTGGCGACTCTGGCATGGAATGCGCTTCGGCATAGGCTTCGATCTCGGATGGGACCAACTGCTCCATTCGAATACCTCTCAGCTGTTTGAAAACGCGTCGCCCCTTGCGTACACTGCACCACGACCAAACCGGAACGAGAATCTTAGCACAGTGAACAGGAGGCCGATTTGAAAACTGTCGCCACGTTGGAACCGCTCACAACCCGACTGCTGGAAATCCAGCGCATCAATAGCGCCGCCGCGGTCCTCTCGTGGGATCAGGAAACCTACATGCCGGCCGGCGGAGGCGAAGCACGAGCCGAGCAGATTTCGGTGCTCCAAGGCATCGCCCATCAGAAACTGGTCTCGCCGGACGTGCAATCCCTCCTATCTCAATGGGTGGATCCTGCCACCGGCCAGGCCACCGACAAGACAGGGGATACCTGGGATGAGCCGTCGCGCTCATTCCTGCGCGAGGTCTGGCGGGATTTCAGCCGGGCGAAGAAACTGCCGTCGGATTTCGTCGTGAAGCTGAGCCGTGAATGTTCGCTTGCCCAGCAAGTGTGGGCTGAAGCACGAGCGCAAAACAAGTTCGCGATGTTCCTGCCGAACCTCCGAACTGTGCTCGATCTCAAACGTGAAGAAGCACAATACCTCGGCTATGAAACCTCCCCCTACAATGCCCTCTTGGATGTCTATGAGCCGGGCGCAACCATCGCTGAACTCCAACCAGTGTTTGCGACGCTCAAGGCCCGCCTGGTGCCGTTACTTAAAAGAATCACAGAGAGCCGCGTTCAGATCGACGACAGTATCCTGCACCACTCGTACGACCAAACTCGGCAGTTGGAGTTCGGCCGTCTGGTGCTGACGGCCATGGGGTATGACTTCAAGCGCGGTCGTCTGGATCTGTCGGCTCACCCGTTTACGACCTCGTTTCACCCGACGGATGTGCGAGTGACGACTCGTGTCCATGAGCATGAGCTACAATCCTGTCTCTTCAGTTGTATTCATGAAGGCGGGCACGGACTGTATGACCAGGGACTCGATCAGCAGCATTTCGGTACCCCATTAGGCGATTCAGTTTCGCTCGGTATTCATGAGAGCCAATCTCGCCTCTGGGAAAATTGCGTCGGTCGATCACGCCCGTTTTGGCGTTTCTTCTATCCGATGTTGCAACACACCTTTCACGACCAGCTCCGTGGCGTGGATATCGAGCAGTTCTACGCCGCCATCAATCGCGTGAAACCGTCGCTCATCCGTGTAGAAGCCGACGAGCTGACCTACAATCTTCATATCATGCTGCGGTTTGAAATTGAGCAGGACCTGATCGAGGGGAAAACGCAACCCCAAGACCTCCCCGCGATCTGGAATCTGAAGATGGAGGATTATCTGGGCATCGTCCCCCCGTCGGATGCGGAGGGCGTGCTGCAGGATGTGCACTGGTCCTTCGGCGCCTTCGGGTATTTCCCCACCTACACCTTGGGCAACCTCTACTCAGTGCAATTCTTCGAACAAGCTACGCGCGAGATGCCGCATTTGGGCGATGAGATCGAGGCGGGTCAACTCATGGCCTTGCGTCGATGGCTTGAGCAGAAGATCCACCGCTGGGGCCGCATGTTTACACCGGCCCATCTCGCCGAGCGTGTGACAGGCTCCACAATCAACCCCGAGCCCTTCCTAAAGTATGTCGAAAAGAAATACGGCGAACTCTACCAGCTCTGAGCTTCGACCACGGGCCGACTGTCGTACCCCAGCGCGGCATTGAGCTTCGTCAGCATGGCCGGAACCACGGTAAACTCAGCCTGCACGTCGATCCGGTGCGGGACGAGCAACGTGGTGTGAAAGACGATATCTCGAATTGGAATCTTCAGATCAGGATCTTGCGGGGTACTGAGCTGAACCGCTTCCACGGATGCCGTGATGGTGCCCGTATCCTGTGGACCATAGACCGCAACAACGGCATCGAGGATGTCTTTGACTTTCTCGTTGGCCTCCACCCCTTGAATGGCATTGAGCAGCAGCGGGATCGCCTCCTCTTTGGCTTGATCCGAGACCGTGAAATTTTCGATCCGCCCTTTTCGGCGTAGGGATGTCAGGTCGTTGTCGAGATCTTTGCTGAATGCCCCATAGGCGAATCGGAAAAATTCAAAATGAAACGCTTTGAGGCCTTTGGCAAAGGTTTGGAGCTCGCACAAAAAGCAGAGCTGCTGCAACTTCACATCGCTCAGTTGACCATAGGGCTCCGCCAGCTTCAGCACGTACAGCAGGAGGGCTCGGTCAATGGCAATGTGGCTGGGGAGTCGCACAGGCTCCTCACGAAAAGACCGTGAAGATTTTACTATAGACAAAGCCTAACGCAGCCGTCAAAGTCTCCCGATCTCGAACGTTCGAAAAACACGCTTGACCGGCCCTTCGGTTTCGTCTTTAATCCCGACCACGGAGGCTCAGCCTACTAGCCATGTCGAAACATGCCAAAGAAATGGGAATCCTCAAGGAGCATCTTGGAAAGCACCAGCTGAAGTTTACTCGCCAGCGAGAATTGATTCTCGACGCATTTCTGAAGCAAGAACATATCACGGCTGAGGAGATGTACCACCAACTAGCGCGCAAAGATCCCCACCTGGGGTTGGCAACCATTTACCGCACGCTCAACCTCTTTTGTGAAGCAGGTCTCGCCCAGGCCCGGCACTTCGGGACTCAGACCCAGTACGACAATGTTTCACACAAGGGGCACCACGATCATCTCATCTGCACCGGTTGCGGGAAAATCGTCGAATTCGAAAACTGCGATATCGAGCGCCTTCAAGAAGAGGTCGCCTCACGGAACGGCTTCACGATCCAAACTCACCGCCTTGAACTCTACGGGCTCTGCTCTCGCTGCCGCCATTGACCCCTGCGGATCTTTCTGGTATTCTTTTTGAGACGGGTTATCAATTTCAACGGCCATCCATTTTTACGAGACAGGATTTTCATGCACACACTACGCCCACTTTGCACGATTGGTGTCCTCGCACGATTCGCCTTCGCCATCTGTCTGGTTTCGATCTTGTGGCTGACACCTTCTACCGATGTCTCTGCCGCCGATAAGTTGACCGTCTATTCTGGACGAGCTGAACGCTTGATCAAACCGGTCCTGGACGCGTTCACCGCGAAGACCGGCATTCACATTGACTTGCTCTCTTCCGGCACGACCGAGCTCGTGAATCGGATGAAGGCGGAAGGTGACCGCAGTCCGGCAGATGTATTTATCACTAATGATGCCGGCAGTCTGGAAATCGCCCGCACCGCAGGGCTCCTTCGTCCCGTGAGCATGCGAGAGGTCGAACGGGCTATTCCATCGCAATTTCGCGCGGCGGATAACAGTTGGATCGGCTTGTCCGGAAGATTTTGGATCATCGTGTACAACACCACCATGGTGAAGCCTGATCAGATTAAATCGTTGTTGGACTTGGCCAATCCGGCTTGGAAGGACAAAGTCGCCATTCCAAACGCCGGCAGTGAATACCTGCAGGCAGGTGTGTCGGTCATTCGTGCAAGCCTAGGCGAGGATGCAACCCAAAAATTCCTGGAAGGACTCCGAGATAACGCCGGCACTCAGGTGTATCAAAAGAGCTCACAAATCGTCGAAGCGGTCGCCAAAGGGCAGGTCCCTCTCGGCATCGTGAATCATTACTATGTCTATCGCCATCTTGCCACCCAACCCACGGCGCCGCTTGGGGTCTTGATGCCCGATCAGCAGGCAGGCGGGATGGGGGCCATCATGAACGTGGCGGGCATCGGCATCCTGAAGCACACGCCTCGTGTCGAGAACGCGAAACTGCTCGTGGAGTTCCTCGTCGCACAGGCCGGCCAGAAAATGTTCGCAGACCTGGATAAGGAATACCCGCTTCATCCTGACGTGAAGGCCGATCCCGTTCTCCCCGAGCGGAAAAGTTTCCGAGCAGCGTTGGTCCCGTTGACCAAGCTCGCCGAACTCCGAGAGCCCACGATGCTGCTCATCGAACAAGTCGGCATGCGATAACCCTGCGAGCAGACTCGTGATTGCCGTACACCGATTATCTGTTTCAACTCTGCAATTGGCGGTCCTCGCAACTGCCGCGCTGATCCTTTTGCCATTAGGCTACGTCACCACGCTGGCCTTATCGGCTGATCCAGCGGTCTGGCAGCGTCTCTGGGCGACTCGTGTCCCGGAACTCCTGCTCAACACGGTGTCCTTGGCCGGTGCCGTCGCCCTGCTCACACTCGGACTCGGCGTCTCGACGGCTTGGATGGTCACACGATTCGAGTTCCCTGGTCGCCGCCTTTGGGAAGTTGCCCTTGTGCTTCCATTAGCTATGCCCACATACGTCCTCGCCTATGTATACAACTATCTGTTGGGATTCGGCGGTCCCATGGAACAGCTGTGGCAACTCGTGGCGGGGCCGCAAGCAAGAATCTTTTCTCCTCAAAGTTTTTGGGGAGTCACGCTCGTCATGGCACTCGATACGTTTCCGTTCGTCTATCTTCTCACACGCAGCGCGCTCTTGAGCTTCAACGTGTCATTCGAGGAAGTGGCCCGCACCTGTGGCGCATCACAACTGCGCACGATGTTCAGCGTGACCCTGCCGTTGTTGCGTCCCTCCATCGTCGCCGGTGTCGCGCTTGTCGTTCTGTATGTTGTCTCGGATTTCGGGGCCGTTTCTCTCCTTCGCTATCAAACGTTGACCTACGCCGTGTTTCAACAAATGACCGGCCGGTCTGACAACCAAGCCGCGAGCATCCTGAGCATCCTATTGGTCATCCTGGCGCTCCTGTTCTTATTGACCGAACGGTGGTTCCGCCGTAAGAGCCGGTTTTACCAGACGACGGGGCGCTATCGTGCGCCACAACGCATTCAGCGCGGATGGTTCCACACCGGACTCCTAACGGCCTGCCTGGCCTCGGTCGTCGGCTTGGCTTTTGGAATCCCTACCTCTCTCTTGGTGATGTGGAGCCTCTCCCAAGAAGCTCAGGCAATTCTGGATACCCGTTTCTTCGGGTTTGTGTGGAACAGCGCCCTACTATCCAGCTTGGCAGCGACAGCGGCCGTGCTGGTTGGACTGCCGCTCGCCTACCTCGCGAGTCGAAAACCCACGTGGCTCAACCTCGGCTGTTTGCAGGCAGCCTATGCGGGGTATGTCTTGCCGGGGCCCGTTGCGGCCCTAGCCGTGCTTTTTCTTTTTTTGAAAATCATGCCGTTCTTCTATGGAACCGTGCTCGTATTGATCGTCGCCTATGTTCTACACTTCCTCCCCGCTGGCCTCCAGTCACTCGAACCCTCGATTCAACAGATCACACCGAACCTTGAGGAAGTGGCCCGTACCCTGGGGCTGGGAGTTCGAGAAACCTGGAGGCGAGTCACATTGCCGCTGATACGTAACGGCGTGATCGTGGCCTGGGTCCTTATTTTTCTACAAACCATGAAAGAGCTTCCCGCGACGTTGCTGTTGAGACCCGTTGGATTCGACACCTTGGCGATCCGTGTTTGGCTGGAAGCGAGTGAGGAATATTATCAGCTGGCGGCTCCGTCAGCCCTATTGATCGTGCTGGTCGGCTTGCCGGCCCTGTTCCTGTTGCTGTCCCGTGATTGGAGGGCGGCATAGACCCATGACGCATTCCCCGATACATACCACCCACACAGATACCGCCCCATCTGAGAGTCAAGTCAATCTGTACGGATCGACTGCTTCGATCTTAGAGCTCCGTTCCGTCTCCTGTGCCTATGACCCAAGCCGGCCTGCAATCCAGAACATTTCCTTTTCCATACGAGAAGGGGAGATCCTATGTCTCCTCGGACCATCCGGTTGCGGCAAGACTACTATCTTGAGAGCGATTGCAGGCTTCGAGCCTGTGCGCTCCGGACAGATCTTTCTCTCCGAGCGATTGGTCTCCTCATCCTCCGAAACCGTACCAACCGAGGAACGCCGTGTCGGGATGGTCTTCCAAGAATATGCGCTGTTTCCACACCTGCGTGTCGCCGACAACATTGCCTTTGGACTCCATCAACTCTCGCGGGTGGAACGGACATCACGAGTCCAAGAAATACTCCGGCTGACCGGCCTGGAAGGCCTGGAACGCCGGTACCCACATGAACTATCCGGCGGACAACAGCAACGCGTAGCACTCTCACGAGCGTTGGTGCAGAATCCCGTCCTGCTTCTCTTAGATGAGCCGTTCAGCAATCTCGATCCCGACATGGCGAGCCGCATGCGGCAAGACCTCCATGCCCTCCTGCGTCGGATGAAGACCACCACCATCTTGGTCACCCACGATCATGACGAAGCGTTCGCCATGGCGGACCGTATTGCTGTTTTGAATCGCGGGGAGATCGAACAATTGGACTCTCCTGAGCTGATCTACCATCTCCCGGCAACCCGGTTCGTGGCTGACTTTGTCGGCCAAGCCGACTTTATCACCGGACAGATCGAACAGGGTGTCGTGCACACCGAACTGGGAGCATTTCCCAATACCATCGACGGTGTCGAGGGAGCCCATGTCGTCGTAATGATCCGCCCGGACGATATTCACCTGATACCCAATAAATCCGCCGAACCCCGAATCGTAGCCAGGCAGTTCCGAGGCTCGGAAAATCTGTATACGGTCCAACTTCCGTCCGGCCAGATAGTACATAGCAGCGAGAGTTCAACCAGCGTCTACCACGAAGGCGCCGCTGTCGAGCTTCGTGTATCCGCCACCCATACCGTGCTCTTTTTAGCCGAACAGCCCCCTCGCTCCTAGGAACCAGGAACCGACTCATGACTGCGCCGATTGACAGCCTGTCTCAAGATCTGGCATGGATGGATCAGTATTCCGGCTCCCAACCCACCGGATTGAACCCACATCTCCCATGTAAGGAGTTGAGATGGACGCGTTGAAGGACGTCGTTGATTACGGCGTGATCGGTCTGCTTCTCGTGTTGAGTCTTTGGTCTGTCGCGGTGGCCATTGAGCGATGGCTGTTCTACCGACAAGTCAATCTCTCTCAGTTCACCAATGTCCAGTTGCTGGAAATCACACTGACAAAGCGGCTCGTGATTATCGGGACCGTTGCCGCCAATGCCCCGTATATCGGCCTCCTCGGAACCGTCCTTGGTATTATGTTAACCTTCCATACCATGGGGACCTCGGGTACGATGGCGGTCAGCACCATCATGATCGGGTTGAGTCTGGCATTGAAGGCGACGGCCGTCGGACTGTTGGTCGCGATTCCCTGTGTCGTCATGAACAACGTCCTTCGTCGTCGCGTCACCGAGCTCTTGACTGAGTACAAGGCACAACATGGACCGCAACATTGACCAGATCAACGTCATCCCCCTTGTGGATGTCATGTTGGTCCTGCTCGTCATCGTCCTGACCACGGCTACGTTCATCAGCACCGGGCAGATTCCCGTCAACTTAGCCAAGGCGAAGGAAGTGGGAGATCGGAAGGATGTTCCGGTCGTAATCTCACTGACCGCTGATGGAAGTCTGTTTGTCAATGATGTGCCGGTTCCGGATGGAGGCCTCCCGACGGCTCTCAGTGCTCGACCTCGCGAGTCGGCCGTAGTCGTTCGAGCCGACAAAGTCACCTTGCTTGAGAAGTTTGTGGCCCTCGTCGATGAAATTCGTGGCTTAGGGTTTCAGCAAGTCAGCCTGGAGGTTATTCGACTGTGATGGGGCATTCCGTACCGCTTCCTAACAGTCCAACAGGCCCCGTGGCAGCGAGTTGGCTCATTTCCTGCGTGCTGCACGCAGGGTTGGCCGTTACTGCAATCTTGTTCGTACAGCGTATACAGCTCGCTGCTCAGACTGAACCATTTCAATGGGACGTTGCAGTGGTCGCGACGCTCTCGACGTCGGTGAAAACCACGCCTTCTGCTGAACCAACGGCTCCGCCTACTCCTGCACTTCGGCAATCTACTCCACCAGCGAAGGCTGTTCGCCCAACTGTAGAGGCAGTTGAATCAGCAACGATGCCACCGGCCACCTCACCTATACCAGCAGCGACTGCCGAATCCGCGTCAGAATCATATCAGGAGCAACTCCTTAATACCGAGCCAAATCCACCGAGCGCAGCACCTTCGTCATCGACCGAACCGCTGTCTGACAGTGTTCCGCAACAACTCTCGCCTACTTTGTCCGAGCAGATCATGCCTTCTCGTGATTATTCGACAGCGTTGGCCGGCTCACAGACGACCATGGATTCTACACTGACTCCCTTCGCATCCACAGACCAACTTAACCCGTCTAAAGCTGATTACGGATGGCTTGCTGCACTCATGGCGCAGTGGATCGCGGACCTGAACAAGCGCTACCCAGCTATGCTCCGAACCGAAGGCGTACAGGGGAAGGTGATGCTGAGCGCGATGCTGCACGAAAATGGACGCTTAAGCGATGTGCGGGTCGTCAAGAGTTCGGGGCACGCCGCGCTCGATCAAGTTGCCGTGGAAGATGTGACGAACGGCCCTCCCATCACTCTTTCTCGCCCATTGGACCGTGCCCAGATGCCGGTGCGGTTTTCGATCAGTTACGACTTGAAGACGGCGCGGTAACTTCTACAGCCACCTTACGGCACACGCAGTCGACCATGGAGTCCTGACGAGACCGTCATCTTTCCATCATGATCAATGATGATGGCTTCAACATCAGGCAAGCGCTCTACCAACGCCATCCCTTCTTCGGGCCCCAACACAAAAACCCCTGTATCCAATCCGTCAGCCACCGTCCCTTCTTTCGCCACGATCGTTACGCTCTGACACATGCGTGCCGGCTTCAAGGTCTGCGGGTCTAAGATATGATGATACCGGATTCCATCTTGTTCGAAGAACCGTTCATAGTCTCCAGCCGTCGAGATCGCTTCATCCTTCAACTCAACGACGGCCAGTAACAAACCCTCCCGGCGCGGATGCCTGATTCCGACAGGAAATCCATTTCGATCCGGAAGGACACCGAATGTCTTGATATCGCCTGATAAGGCGACAACTCCACCCGTAGCACCAGCCCGTTTTATCTCCTCGACGGCCCGATCAGCCGCGTATCCCTTTCCAATCCCACCGACATCAATACGCATGCCTTCAAGCGGTAGGGAAATAGTTCCCGCCTCTTTATCGATCCGGATGTTTGTCCAGTCGACGAGGGGTCGTAGCTGCTGCAATTCATGGTCAACGGGGATATGCGCCTGTTCCGTGACGCTCCATGCTTCAACCGCAGGACCAAGTGCGATATTAAACCCACCTTGGGTGAGCTGTGTGATTTCCAAAGAGCGGGCCACCAGATCCAACGTTTCTTGACTCACCTTGACAGGAAGACGCCCGGCCTCGGCATTGACACGAGAGAGCTCACTGTCAGAACGCCACGTACTCAGGAGCTGTTCAAGCCGTTTGATCTCATCGAATCCGGCTTGCATAGCTGCATTGCCAGTGCTGCTATCGCTGGACACAACAGTGATTGTAACCAGGGTGCCCATGTGCATCTGGGCACGTTTTGAGACGACGACCTGAGGCACAGAGTGCGTTCCTACGCAACCCGCCACGGCGATCATAACGAAACAGCACACCGACATGATGAAGGAGGAACAAGATTTCGGTACGTCCAGTGCCATAGCGCTTTCACCACCAATGTCGGCGAAACATCCTGGGATATCGAGGGTAGGGCATGACTTCGAAGAGCCGTGCTTCCATCCGTGAGGGCTGCGGAAGCATTTCAACAATCACGCGTCTATCGAATGTTGGATACTGCTCGTCGAGAAAGTCATGGACCCGTGCTGTTTCCCCTTGATCAGCAACCACAGAAGCTACGACCATCCTCCCATAGCGAGGCGAATCGATTCCGAATCGCCACGTTCCCACATGAGTGATGACACCAGCGTCTACGGAAAATACCATGTCCAAATCGGCCATGGACATGAAGGGTCCTTCGCTGATCTGGACTCGAGTGAGTCGGTACCTTCCGGGCGGCAAATCGAGAGCAAAAGGTTGATCTGGTGACTCGATCTCGACCTGAAAACGCTTACGGGAGTCCTGCTCTTCCAATTCCAGAAACCGCATCTGCGGCAAATGTCGTCGCGATCTGTCTCCTGTCAGAGCCGTCAATACGCGCCCTACGACCAGGCTGCCTCTGACCTGAGTCGAGTGAACCAAAGACGGCACTGTCGTCGCGCAGGCCCACACCGACAGAATAACGACGACAACCAACAAAGCTTTGTAGAACCTGCCGAACTCCCAAGTCATCATAAGATTATAAGCCATGGTCGTTCTGGAATGCAGAGCCAGCCAAGCTTTGCTTGACACTTGCCTCTTGACACTCATCGCTTTCGTGAGATATTAATAATCGTTCTCATTTTCATTACTAACGAACAGCACGTACCATGGCCATCGCAAAAGCTCCCGCACTTCACCACTCCCAGAGCCTTGAGACGCGCTGCGAGTGTGGCCAGCTGATTGCTAAGGTGTGTGGAGAGGGGCTGGAACTGAAGTGTAAGCGGTGCAAACGGATTGTCGTCATCCCCTTCACCTCCATCGAAGGTTGGGGAACCGGCTCAACATGATTAATGGTGTGAAAGGAGGAACTATCATTACATCTTACTTATAGAAGCGTGTGTATTTTTCTACCGAAAGACCAGAGACCGTTGAGTCCCGAGTCAGACCATCACCTTACTCATCAGGGAGGATACCGATGAAGATGCGGTCAATCCTCGGGGCTGTTTCGATCTTTGTACTGGCGGTGTCGCCGGTCTTCGCAGAAGAGAGCCTTGAGGAACGAGTGAAACGACTTGAAGAAGCGTTACGAAAAGCACAGGAGCATGAGTCTCGCGAAGTCCACGTGGAGCGTTCGGCTCCACCACAAAGCCAATATCCCGTGCCGACTGGACCCATGACTGATGTGAAAGTCGGACGCCCTGGAGAGGAAAAAACCTCTCTGGGATTCGGCTCCACCGGATCAGGTAAATTGATCTACGCGAAACCGTTTTTGAGCGTGCCGAAGGCTACCGTCGGTGGCTATGTCGATGTGATGTACAACATCCTCTCTCGCCAAAACCTGGATAATCCCAGTCGCAATAGCTTTGGTCAACAGCGGTTAGTGCCGTTTATTTATGCCGACATTACCGATCGGGTAAAGTTTGCAGCAGAGCTCGAATTCGAGCGTGGTGGAACCAATTCACCCCAAGGGGATGGCTCGATGACCATCGAGTTTGCCCAACTGGATTATTTGGTCAATGAAATGGTGAATGTTCGAGGAGGTATTCTCCTCATGCCGGTCGGCAAGTTCAATTTGCTGCACGATTCACCCTTAAATGACCTCGTCGATCGGCCAATGGTCTCGAGAATTATCATTCCCAGTACGTGGTTTGAGGCCGGAGCCGGGATTTATGGGACGTTGTATCCAACGTCTCTTTCTAAAATCGACTATGAGGTCTATGCAGTCAACGGCATGAGCCAAACCGCCGGTGGAATCACCGATTTGGGGGTTCGAAGCGCACGCGGAAGCGTGGCTCGAGACCGCGATGACAGCAAGGCGGTCGTCGGCCGTGTCGCCTTTAGTCCGATGTTAGGCGTTGAGATTGCCGGATCCGGGTACCATGGGCAATACAAGCCCTCGGCCGGGACGATTGGTTCTGGTGTCATCGATATCTTCGCGGTTGACTGGACCTTGCAGCGTGGACCATTTGAACTGATCGGAGAAGCCGCCTGGTCTAGGATCAGCAACAATAACACAACCGGCGTAACCAACCGAGAGATCGGACCAGCCGGTATGTTCGGATACTATATTCAAGCGAACTATCACTTTATGCCGGAATTCTTGAAGAGACTGGCGCCCAGCCACTTCTCAGATGCATCCACCTTCACGGCAACGGCTCGCTGGGAACAAGTTGATACCGATACGGATAATCGTACGCTGGCAAATAACCTCGGAAATCAGCGGGAATTGGATCGGCTCACCGTGGGCCTTAATTTTCGCCCGATCGAGGACACTGTTTTCAAAATCAACTGGCAGTACAACACCCAGAACGACAATGCCAGAGGCATCGTTCCCGCCGGTGATTTGGGAGCTGCCGGCAGCCGGATGGACGGAGACGGATTTCTATTCCAGGCAGCGACGTACTTCTAACGATGAAACAAGGAGGCTCCCCGCCGATCAGGCGGGGAGCGCAAGTCATGACAAGGTTATTGCGAATGAAGTTGCATATTCTTTCTCTTCTTCTCGTGAGCCTGCCTGGCTGCGCCTTGATGAACGGGATGCAAGAACGACTTGCCGTGTGCAGCTATGAGCAGGCATGGGATGCGGCATTGGAGGCTATAAAAGACCGATCGGCCGATACCTCGGACAAAGAGACCGGATTGATCGTGACACACTGGCTTGAAATTCCAATGCCGGGACGACCCTACGGCATTTTTCGGAGGAATGTCACCGACAGCAAAGACCGCTCCCGCCTTACGTTGAAAGTGAAACGTTTGGATGATGTGGCCAAAATCTCTTTCATCGAAGAACGGCAGAGTTGGGTGTTTCGAGGAGGCTCACGTCTCTTTGGCTGGGCCCCGACGGACCCCTCCGAAGAAGTCATGCGCGACGTCCAGAAACGCATTGACGCCAAGCTGCAGGAGCACGGATGCGCGGTCACGTAAAGTTTCTTTCAAGCTTCGCGTTCGGCACGGCACTTTGGTTGACCATGCCCCTGTCGGCTGGAGCCGAAAAGGTATGGGATAACGATTTAAAGCGTTATCTCACCGAGGACGAGTTGAATCATGCTGAAGTCTTCATGTCGGAAGAAGACGCTGTGAAAATCGTGCTCTCGAAATCTCAACGCGTTCGTAAGGAAGTCCTCCAGCTCACCCAAGACAAGAAAGACCTGATTGAACAACGCATCGGGTGGAAATTCCCGGAAGAAGCTTTCGAAGTTTATGTCGGCGAAACCGGCGAGAAGATCGACGGCTACGCGATGGTCCATAACACTATCGGCAAGCACAAGCATATGACCTACATGGTCGGCGTGGATGCGACGGGTGCCTGTTCGGATGTGGAGCTACTAGTCTTTCGAGAAGCGAGAGGAAGTGAAGTCGGCCGGAAGCGATTCAATGTGCAGTACGAAGGCAAGACGGTGTCGGATCCCATCCGTATCAATAAAGACATCATCAATATCACCGGCGCCACGATGTCCGTCCGTTCCATCAGTGCCGGTGTCAAACGTGTGCTTGTATTGATTGATGAGTTCTACCTGAAGCCCACTGGAATTGGCAGCGATACGTTGGCCGCGAAAAAGGACAAGGGATTTTTCACGTCAATATTTGGCAACTGATGGAAGCGAACCCAGCGTCCCTGGCATGCGTAACTTTAACCAGAAATTCAAGCTTCGTGACTCGGATCGTCATATCCGATTGTTATACACGTTGTTCTTGCTCTTGATGTTCGTCGGTTTTTGCTTCTCATTTTTTTGGGCACACAGCATGACAGGACTATCGCCTCAAGGCATCGCCGACCACTATCGAGGGTCTGATATCACTTTTGGAGAACCGATGTCGTTTCGGGAATTGGCGGAGATTACTCACTTCCATCTCTTTACGATGCCGGTGGTCTTCATGATTCTGATTCATGTCATGTACCTGACCAGTGCCAGCCATACCCTCAAAGCGGTCGTCACGTGGGGCGGCTTTGGCGGCGTGATCCTCGACCTGCTGTCACCATGGCTGATCAGCTACGTCTCCCCGATCTTTGTCCTCTCGATGTTGACCGGTGATACGTTAATGACCATCAGTTTCTTGGTCATGATGGTGGTCCCTCTCTATGAGATGTGGGTGCTCAGACAGCCCTTGATGGGAGGCAAACATAC
>Ga0224510_10000933_pt1 | contig 20324 bp, 20 predicted proteins | sample SF_May12_sed_USG_FD_170161 | JGI IMG/M metagenome (GOLD analysis project Ga0224510, IMG submission 170161) | Sediment microbial communities from San Francisco Bay, California, United States - SF_May12_sed_USGS_4_1 | ecosystem: Environmental > Aquatic > Marine > Sediment | place: USA: California... | reverse complement strand
TCTTCTATACCGAGGAACTCCACTTCGCCTATCTGGTCGCCGGCCTGGCCGGACTCGCCTTGGTGTGGGCCGCATCCCGAGCCGGTGTCCGCCATCACGCCTTCTACCTGCCCGCCGCCTTCGCCATCTGGTATTTCTTCCTCGAGTCGGGTGTGCATGCAACGCTTGCCGGCGTGGCGCTCGGATTCCTGACACCTGCCCACCCGATGTACTCGGTCGGGGAGTTCGACCGCAAAGCCCGCCAGGTCCTCGATACGTATCCGGCAACGGCGGACACGCCGGTCGAACGTGAACATGCCGACCACGAGGGTCTCCTGCTTGCAGACATCTCTCGGGAAGCCGTCGCCCCCCTCATCAGAAATGAGCACCGGTTGGCGATGTGGAGCTCGTTCTTCGTGATCCCGATCTTCGCCCTCGCCAATGCCGGGGTCCGGTTCGAAGGCAGTATCACCGACGCGCTCCTGAGCCGGCCCGCTCTCGGCGTGTTGCTCGGATTGGTGGTCGGCAAGACCGTCGGAATCACCCTGTTCAGCTGGGCGGCGGTCAAGTCCGGTCTCGGCAAACTTCCCACCGCGACGAACTGGCGACAGATGGTCGGCGTAGCGTCGATCGCCGGCATCGGCTTCACGGTGGCCTTGTTCATCACCGCTCTCGCGTATACCGATGCGACGTTGGCCGACGAGGCGAAGGTCGGGATCTTCGCCGGGTCGATTCTCTCCGCGATCATCGGAGTCGTGATTCTCAGCACCGGAAAGAAGGCGGGCTCCAAGGCCGCCGCACCCGCCGAGGATCCGGTGAGCGCCACGGCGTAGAGCGACAGATCCTTCCGTACGTCATGAAGTCCCGGTCTTTCGACCGGGACTTCATCGCGCTCCGATGCCGTACGCTTGCATCATGAGCGTTCCCAACCAGATCTCATGCGTCGACTGTGGGGGGATCGCCTCGTTGATCTCGTTCCTCCCACCCGACACGACCATCGAACCGGGCACTGCGCTCGCCTACCGGTGCGCCGACTGCAACGAGCGGTTCGACGTCGTGTTCGAAGCCGAGGATCTGGACTGAGCCGTCACGCAGGTTGGGCGCAGTCGGGGTCTGGGATGTCGATCCTGAGCCCCATGATCCTCGAGCCGAGCGCTACGACGGGCTTGCCCAACCGATAGCGCACCCGCCTCTCGACGGGTGGCCGAGGGGTGTGCTTGCTGCGCGACAGGGCTTCTGCCCGAAGCGACTGGGCCATCGCCTGAGATGCCAGGCCGTGCATCGGAAGTTCTCCAAAACCGTTCATGATCTGTCTCCTGTGAGGTATTGACTCGTGAACTCGGCCGCCGTGCCGAGCGCTTCTCGTCTCAGGGTGTAGGTGGGTCCGCCATCGCCGTGGGATCCGACGTGAACTCGGATCAACCCGGCCGACCGGAGGATGCCGATGTGGTGGAACACGGTCGATTTGGCCAGTCCCACCGTCTCCGTCAGTTCCGACAGGCGCACCGGGCCGTCTGCGATCCGGCGCAGCATCCGCAGTCGACGCTCGTCCCCGAGCGCCTTGTGGAAGTTGATCAGCCATTGAGGTGGGGCGGCCGGGTCGGGGTCGAGGTGCTCGTCTGCCAGCGGGTAGTGGATGTACACCGTGTCGCCCGACTCGATCGTCAGCGACCACGGCTTGAGCGAAACACTGGGGATGAGAACCAGCCGGCGCACCCCGAGCGGGATGTCGAAGGTGATTCCGTTGGTCACCTGCTCAATGAGATCTGTGGGCTCCATCATTCCTATGAGTGGTTCCACCGCAGCCGCCGACCTCTTGTGCGCATCCGGCCAAGCCTTTGCCTCGGTCGGGAGCACCTCGGAGATGATCCGAGCCAGCACCGACGCCACCTCGGAGGCGAACGACTCCGCCGGGAAGGTGAGCCACCGCTCGACGGCTTCCCGCTCTTCGGGTTCGAATCGGGCTAGGCACGCTTCGATGGCGTCGGGGTCTCCGGCCAGCGCCATCTCGAGATCGGAAGGATCGACGTCCCAGCACAGGTCGGTGAGCGCCGTCTTGCGCCGATCGGGCCCGTCAGAGGACGACAACCATTCGATGGTGTCGTGTGGGTCAGACGGATCCGGCGCGCTCGCGATCCAGTCGATGAGCGACAACCACACCGTGCCGCTGTCTCCGCCGAAGGCATACATCTGGTCGGCGAGGTCGCTCGGCACCGCACGGCGGATCCCGTCGAACCAACGGCGCCCCAACTCACGGTTGGCGCCTCCGTCGTCTCCGCCGAGGGCGGACCACAACACGATGAGCACATCGTGGAGGAACGACGGTTGCACGGCCACTTCGAAGCGGCCCCTCCGGTTCGATCCCGGTGACATCGGTTCCAAGATACTCATGTCGATCTGTCCTTTTCGTGCTGTTCGAAATATATCAAACGATACGATATCTGTCAAGAGGCCTGGCGTGGCGAGAGCATCGATTCTTGGCACAATGATTCGATGCAGCGATATGACGCAGTGGTCGTGGGCTCCGGCCCGAACGGGTTGGCCGCCGCCATCACCCTCGCTCAGGCCGGCAGATCCGTGCTGGTGGTCGAGGCCGCCGACCGCATCGGGGGAGGAACCCGGACCCAAGAGCTCATCGCTCCCGGGTTCGTTCACGATGTCTGCTCGGCAATCCATCCGTTTGGGATCGGGTCACCCTTCCTCCGATCTCTCCCGCTTGCCGAGCACGGCCTCGACTGGGTCCAACCGGCGGTGCCGCTCGCCCATGCCGTCACACCCGAGGAGGCCGCGCTTCTTCCCCGTGACCTCGATGAAGCAACAGAAGCACTCGGGTCGGAGTACGGACGGGCGATGAGATGGATCACATCGAACTGGCCACGGCTCGATGACCACCTGTTCGGCCCTCTCCTCCGATTCCCCGGTCACCCGGTCACCTCGACCCGTTTCGGCCTGCGGGCCATGCGATCGGCCGAAAGCGCTGTGCGGCAGATGCCGCCGGCGACCGCCGCCTTGTTTGCCGGGTGCGCCGCACACGCATTCCTCCCTCTCTCCAGTCCGCTCAGCGCCGCGTTCGGCTGGTTTCTCATGGCCGGCGCGCATCGTTACGGCTGGCCGGCGGCGAAAGGCGGATCCCAATCCATCGCAGATGCCCTCGGCTCATACCTGACGAGCCTGGGTGGAGACATCGAGACCGGGTGGCGGGTGGAGGATCTCGACGAACTACCGGCACACGAGATCACGATGCTGGACATCAGCCCTGAAGGCCTGGCGACGATTGCGGGGAAGCGTCTGCCGTCGGGCTACCTGCGACGTGTGCGCAGGTTCCGACGCGCACCCGCCGCCTACAAGGTCGACTACGCCCTCGACGGTCCCGCCCCGTGGGCCAACCCAGACCTTGCGGGAGCCGGAACGGTCCATCTGGCAGGAACCGCCGACGATGTCGCTGAAGCCGAACGGGCAGCATTCGAGGGCTGGTTCCATCCCAGACCATTCGTCCTCGTGGCCCAGCAGTCCATGTTCGACCCGACCCGAGCCCCCGCGGGGAAGCACACACTGTGGACATACGCACATGTGCCCCACGGCTCGGCTGCGGACCACTCCGAGTCGATCGAGGCACTGCTCGAGGAGTATGCCCCCGGATTCTCGGAGAGGATCATCGGGCGGAAGGTCTGGACCCCGGCGGATCTGGAGAACCACAACCCGAACCTGGTTGGGGGTGACATCACCGGCGGCGCCCACACCATGTCGCAGCTCGTCTTCCGGCCCTTCCTTCAACGCAACCCCTATGCGACACCGTTGCAGGGGGTCTACCTGTGCTCGGCATCCACGCCGCCGGGCGCCGGAGCACATGGGATGTGTGGCTACCACGCGGCTCGGGCGGCCCTCGCCGGTGACTGACATCCTGCGTATCGAGCGTGCCGCCGTGAGGGCCGTGCCCGCCACCGAGGTGGTGACGATCGACAACTGGCAGGTCGCTATCGGACGCGGCCAGCTCCACCGCACGAACAGCGTCACGACGTTTGGGATCGTCCCGTGGGACGCGCTCGCCGCGATCGAGCGGGTGGAACGTCGGTATCGGGCGCGGGGCCGGACCGCGTCGTTTCGGCTCACTGAGCTCGACAGCGAACTCGACGATCTCCTTTTCGCCCGCGGATACGAACGCAGCAACGAGGTAGTGGTCATGAGCCGGGCAGTGACAGCCGAGGCCCGGCGTGCTCCCGAGGTTGATTTGCTGTCCGCGGCCACTCCGTCGTGGCTGACCGACCTCGAGGTGATGGGTGGGTACACCGACATGCGCGTCTCCGAGATCGGAGAGGGCCTCTCGTCGCTGACACTGCCACACCGGGCGTTCCGGATCCCGGAGAGGGCGGTGGGGCTGGCGGTTGCCGATGGAGACACGCTCGGCCTCTTCGACATCGCGGTGCATCCCGACTCACGAAGAGCCGGATACGGCAGGGCGATCTCGGAGACGATGCTGGCGTGGGGATACGAGCAAGGATCAGCCCTCGCCTACCTCCAGGTGCTCGCCACCAATGAGCCGGCGGTCGACATGTACAGGTCGATGGGATTCGGAGAGGCGTACCGGTATTGGTATCGAGACCGCTGATCAGGTCTCGAGCACTCCACGCAGCACGCTGATACCCGAGTGCGCAGGCTCTCCATCGAGCGGTTCGCGAGAGATGTCCACGACGGCGAACTCTTCGGGATCGACGCCGTCCGGCACTCGATACACGCCGTCGCCCGAACTCACACCCAGCGAGTACATCTCCGACAAGTCGGGCTTGATCAACCACACCTCGTAGTAGCCGTCGCCTTCAGGAAGCGAACCATCGACAAATTCCAATTCGAGATTGCCATTCTCCGTGAAGCTCGCCTGTGCCACCACACCGGACTCGGCCGCCGGCAGGTCCCCGCCGGTGAGACGGGCAGCAGCGACGACCACGCTCCGGCCGGGGTTCCACAACGCCGTACCCGTGACCACCACGACAATGGCGGCGGCGGCAGCAGCGTAGAGCCAGCGCATGGAGCGCCTCTGAGAGCCCTCGACTCTCGCCTCGGCAGCGATACGGGCCCAGAGTTCGGGTGGTGGCTGAGAGAACGTGCGGTCCTCCTCAGCCATTGTGGTCAGCACTTCTTCCACGTACATCTCATCACTCATCTCGACCATCCAGATAACGGCGCATCCGTTCCAGCCCTCGGCGTATCTCACTCTTGACGGTGCCCAGCGGCGTGCCCGTTCTTTCGGCGATGGCCGAGTGGGTAAGGCCTTCGAAGAAGGAAAGCTCGACCAAGCCCCGCCGGCGGGCGTCGAGGCTCTCGAGCGCCTCGGCCACCAGCATCCGATCGGCGATGGTGGCGATGTCTGCTCCGAGCTCCACCACTTCGACGCCTTCGTCGGACACCGTATCGACTCTGCGCCGCCGTCTCCTCAACTCATCGATGATCTTGTTGCGGGTGATGGCGACCAACCATCCGGCCACTGCGCCCCTGTCGGGGTCGTAACGGTCGTGGGCACGCCATGCGGATACGAAGACCTCCTGAGTGATGTCTGCCGCCGCCTCGGGATCCAGGCGCCGGAGGGCGATCGAATACACGAGTCGCCCGTACCGGTCGTAGAGCCTGCGCAACGCGCCCTCTTCGCCGCGGGCGAAAGCCCACTCGAGCGCGGCGACGTCTGCATCGTCGACTGCGACCGCGGGCTCACGACCAGATTCCATCAGCAGCGCCAAGTTACTCGGCTCCGTTAGACATCACCCTCCATACGTCGCCGTTTTCGATCCGGATGCACCTGACGCGCCTGATGGGCGACACCGTCCGATGACCCGAGCGCGTGTCGGCTGGGCCAGGATTCAGGAGAAATCTCCCGAGGAAGTTGCATCCAACTCTCGCCTCGAGGCGAATTAGTAGTAAATCGCTCTCCACAGTGGAGAAACGAGAAGAGAGGAAACCATGAAACGCGTAGTGGTCACCGCCATCGCCGTACTGACGAGCCTCACGATGGCTCTTCCTGCATTCGCACAAGAGGATGCACGAATCCACCTGATCCACGGGATTCCCGACACTCCCGTCGACGTATCCGTCGATGGCTCCAATGTCATCGAAGGGTTTGAGTTCGGAGATACTCAAGACCTCTCATCGTTCGCCGGTCAGACCCTGGTGAACCTCCAGGTCAAGGTCGCCGGGACGGAGGACGTGGCCATCGACGGCGGAGACGTCGCTCTGCCCGCCTCGGGCAACATCACCGTGATCGCACATCTGGACGAGGCCGGCACGCCGACACTCGGCATCTTCACCAACGACACCTCCGAGATCGCCGCCGGTGAGGGCCGACTCACCGTCCGTCACACCGCCGCTGCGCCCACGGTCGATGTGAAAGCCGACGGCGCCGTTGCCTTTGCCGGGCTGGCGCCCGCCGCCGAGGCATCGGCAGACCTCCCCGTCGGTACGGTGAGTGCAGAAGTGGTCCCGGCCGGCGCCGACGAGCCGGTCGTGATCGGACCTGCGGACCTCGGCATCGAGGATGGTGCTTCGCTGATCGTGTACGCAGTGGGTTCGCTCGAAGGTGAATCGCTCACGGTGCTCACCGAGACGATCACCGGTCTCGGCTCGGCCCCTTCGGCCGTGAACACGGGCAACAGCCCGACCTCCACGCCGGTCGTCCCGATGCTCGCCGGGCTCGCCGCAGTCGCCCTGGCGGCCGCGTTCACCCGCAAGCTCGTCACCCAGTCCTGACCACCTCAAAGGAGGGGAGGCTCCGAGCCTCCCCTCCAACCACCCATGACCCGTCTCCTCACGCTTGCCGTCGGGCTACTCGTTACGGCTTGTGCCTCAGCCACCGTGCCAGAGCCGACCACGACCACCTCGGCAACGACCACCACCTCCACTATCACCCGGCCCGCGGAGACAACGACGACGGCGCCCCCAGCCTCGCCAACACTCCCCTTCGTCGGGTCCGCCATCTACGAGCCACCCGCTCCTGGTTCCGAGCCGAGCCCCGTGAGTCTCACCATCGACGGCATCTCGGTGAGCAACGCTCCGGTACGAGACGTGGGTGTCCTCGAATCCGGCGAGATGGAGATTCCTGGCGCAGCCGAGGTGGGTTGGTATCGGTTTGGGCCCTCGCCCGGCCAGCCGGGCTCTGCAGTGCTCGCCGCCCACATCGCGTTCGACGGCAGGGACGGTGTCTTCCGACGCCTCGCCGGCGCCTCGATCGGAGCGCGGGTCGAAGTGATGTACTCCGATGGTTCCACACGAGCCTTCGAGGTGGTCGAACTGGCGCAGTACTCGAAAGAGGAACTCCCTACCTCCGAGATCTTCTCCAAATCGGGCGACCCGCGACTCCTACTCATCACCTGTGGCGGTGATTTCAACCCGAGCCTTCGCAGCTACACCGACAACATCGTGGCCTACGCCATCCCGATCCCCGACTAGGTAGCCTGGGCAGCCCGATTCGAAGGCCCCTGCGTGGAAGAACGATTCATCGTCGGGGCGGTGCAGGCCGCACCCGTGTTTCTCGATCTGGCCGCGTCCACGGACAAGGCGGCTGCCCTCATCCACGAGGCCGGCGCCTCGGGCGCGCGACTGCTTGGATTCCCGGAAGGCTTCATACCCGGTCACCCGGGATGGGTCGAGTTGCTCCCGTTCGATGCCAGGAGCGAACGATTGGGGCAGAGGCTGTTCTTGAACGCCGTCGAGGTCCCCTCCTCCCAGCTCGAGGCGCTTGCTTCCGCCTGTGCGGCGGCCAAGGTGGACGTTGTGATGGGGATCTGCCAACGCCGCCCCGGCACCACCGGCACCCTCTACAACACCCAGGTTCACATCGACGCGACAGGACTCGTACACGGAGTCCATCAGAAGATCGTCCCCACCGTCGGGGAGCGCCTCGTCCACGCCCCGGGAACGACCGGGCCGAGGTGCTCGTTCCGGGCAACGGTCGGGCCCGTGACGTCGCTCATATGCGGAGAAAACTCGAATCCACTCAACCAGTACGCAGCGGCCCTCGAATACCCGGTCGCCCACATTGCGTCGTGGCCGCCTCACTTCAGCCCAGGCCTCGACATGGGCCCTGTCATCCAGATGGTCTCGCGAGCGCTCGCCTACTCGCTGAAGACCCACGTGTTGAACTGCGTCATGACAGTGAGCGACGAGATGCGCACCGCCTACGGTCAGGAGCACACCGACTTCCTGGCGGAGTCGCCCGGGCGGGCGTCCATCGTCGGCCCGTCGGGAAACCTGCTCGCCGAAGCACAGGACGGCTCGGAGCAGATCGTCTACGCGGAGATCGCAGCGGCGGACCTCATCATTCCCAAGTTCGTCCACGACGTCGCCGGTCACTACTCCCGCCCAGAGCTCTTCAGATCACTGTTCGAGTAGTTGCGTTCCTCGGTTGATGCGTCGAGATCCGCAGTCGCACCGCGCTCCGCAAACGGATAGAGTCTGGCTCAAGCACTTTTGGAGGTACTCAATGCAGATGGTCGACATGACCCACACGATGAATGTCCATACTCCCGGTTGGGTGGGTTATGCCGGCAACAAGATGTTCTACACCCAGAACCTCCAGACTCAGAGGATCGTCGCCCAGCGGGTCGAAATGGCACTACACACGGGTACTCACCTCGACGGCGCCATGCACGGTGCCGACGGGATGGGCGACATGGCGTCGTACGACCTTCCGTTCCTCGTGAACAAGGGCGCCATCGTCGACATCTCCGACATGGTTGACGACTGGTCGGTCATCACCCCCGACATGCTGACCGCGAACGTCGAGATCGAGAAGGGCGACATCCTCATCATCCACACGGGCTGGCACAAGTACTGGGAGGGACAGTCGCAGCAGGATCTGGTGCGCTACTTCACCATGCACCCCGGGGGGAAGCTGGAACTGCTGCAGTGGATGCTCGACATGGAGATCAAATGGTTCGGTATCGACGCAGGCTCGGGCGACCACCCCATGTGGACCACGATCCGCAACATGCGCCCCGACCTCACAAAGGTCTTCGAGGAGCAGGTCGGGATGCCGGTCGACCAATTCTTCCCCCGCTACGAGTACACCCACAAGCTATCGGGACGCCGCGTGTCGAATGATCTGTTCCCGTTCCACAACTGGGCTTTCCAGGAGAATCTCATTCACGCGGAGAACGTTGGTGGCGACATCGAGAAGGCGCTCAACACCAGAGCGATCATCGGCGCCTTCCCCTGGAAGTACGAGGGTCTCGAGGCATCGCCGTGCCGAATCATCGCCTTCTACGACGTGGGCGACCTGAAGATCGGCGAATATCGCGAGGCGGCATCCGAACTGGCAACAGAGTGAGCCATGGGCGGTGACCACCGCAAGGGCCTGGCCATTGCGGTGGCGGGGATCGTCGCGCTGAGCCCCGAATCGCTTCTCATCCGGCTGGTGGAAGCCGATCGGTTCACGATCCTGGTCTGGCGCGGAACGCTGCTGTGCATCGGCCTGCTGGTTGCCTCCACCATCATCGCCCGCACGCCCCGAGTCATCACGGGTATCGGAATCGGAGGAGCGTGGGTCGCCCTCCTGTTCGGTCTCCAGACCGTCGGGTTCGTGGTTTCGATCACCAACACCACTGTGGCCAACACGCTCGTCGCCATGAGCGCGGCACCCCTGTTCGCCGCGCTCTACGAACGCGTGCTGTTCCGTCAGAAACTGCCGCGCCGGTTGTGGACGGTGATCGTCGTCGCCATGATCGGCATCACCGTCATGTTCTCGGACTCGCTGTCGAGAGGCGGCCTGCTGGGTGACCTGGCCGGGCTGGGGGCGGCCGCCTCTTTCGGAGCGTCCTTCGTGGTGATCGGACGCCACCGCGATCGAACGATGGTTCCGGCCATGGGCCTGGGAGGGCTCGTCGCCGCCGCCATCGCCCTCCCTCTCGCCGACCCGATGTCGGTCACCGCGGCCGACGTGGGCTACCTGGCCGTCAGCGGGCTGGCGGTGCTTCCCGTCGGGTTCGGGCTCCTGGCCGTGGCGCCGAGGTACATCCCCGCCCCAGAGGTCGGACTGATCACTCTCTTGGAAGCGATACTCGGACCGTTGTGGGTGTGGATCGCCCTGGGCGAACAGCCGGGGCTGCGTGCCATCCTCGGCGGTTCCATCGTCGTCGGGAGTCTCGCCGTGAACTCGTTCCTGACCCTTCGGTCAACTCGGGCCTACAAGACCTCGCCGTTGTAGGCGAGTCCGTAGACATCGGTCCGCCGGTCGGCCCGGGGCGCTATCAAGTCGCCGCGTACCTGGGCCCGCTTCGATGCTCCGATGTCGACCCGGGCCACGACGACCTCGTCGCGATCGCCTGACAGCGGGCCGACGACCCGCTTGCCGTACGGGTCGATCAGGATGGAACTGCCCAGGAAGTCACAGCTGCCATGGACTCCCGCCTGGGAGGCCGCACCGATGAAGACCTGGTTCAGGTTGGCTTGCAACTCGGCGCCTCGGCCCTGCGGCGACATGCCCTCGGCATCCCACCTCGCCTGGTCGAAGCCAGGGAGCCAGGCGGTCGGCACGCAGATGAGGTCCGCACCCCGCAAAGCCATGACACGCACGACTTCGACGAATCGAAGGTCGTAGCACACGCACAGCCCGATCGTGCCAAACCTGGTTCTCGCCACAGGAAAGCCGAGGTCTCCGGGGGCGAAGGCGATCTTCTCTTCGGCGAAGAGGTGCGCCTTCCGATAGTGGGCGACGACACCTTGCGGGCCGACGGCGACGGCCGTGTTGTAGAGCCGCTCCCCCTCGATCTCCGCCAGACCCCCCACGACGTAGCCACCTGCCTCGGCGGCGACGGACTGCCACGCCGACGTGGTGGGCCCTGGGACGGTTTCGGCGATAGGAGCGAGTCGTCTGGCGTCGGCGACGTACCCATGGACGATGAGCTCCGGCAGTATCACGATGTCGGCGGCTTGCGAGAATGCCTGGCGGATCGCGTGGTCGCAGCGCGCCCTGTTGAGCTCCACCTCGAAGGGCTCGCTCGAGATCTGCGCGATCGCTATCCCGACGTCGTGGGTCACCGCCCCAGCCTCACGTATCCTCCGACCTTCACCAGCATGTTCCAGTCGACGGGCGAAGGCCCACCGACGCTCTCGACCCGGCAGCCGCGATCCGCACGCACGGCGTGCATGAGGCCCACCGGCACGTGCACGGCACAGGGCGCCTCGAACTCGAGCTCCACGCCGTGGGAGAGATCCTCGATCGTCCCCTTGCCGTCGAGCACATACAACGTGTCCTCGGATCCGGCGTGGATGTGAGGGACGTTCCTCTCCCCCGGCTGCATGTCCACGTAGTTCATGTTGGCGGTTTGCGAGCCGCGGCCCGCCCACACGATCAAACGGGCATCTCTGGCGATGATCGGCATCATGAGATCGGGATGATCGCGATGGAAGAGGTCTATACCACCACCACGCTGGGGGCGGACCACCACGCCGAGGTCGGCGTACACCCCCGGGTCGGCCGGGCACGGCCCGCCGACGATCTCGGCTCCGCCGTCCGCTGCCTGGAATCGATAGGAGGTCCCGGGGTGAACGAGCACCATCGTGCCCGCGGGCAACGACCAAACGTTGCGGTTTGCGCCCCTATCGACCGTCGCCGTGCCGCCGATGACGTAATAGACCGCTTCCATCGGGTGGGCCATGAGGTGGGTCCGGCCACCTCTGGTCAGGCTGATGCGGTGGAACGTCCGGAGGTGCGCACCAACCCCCGGCCACACGACGGCCCAGGCGCGACCGGCCGTTTCGACGAGGGGAAGGGGGCACGCCGAGGGGTCGTCGGGGAACACTCGGACGACGTCGGAGACAAAAAGCCCTCCTTCCGCCGAATTCAATGAGACTGCATGTTCGTTCACGTGGCTCAACTGTAGATGGTACCGTCGGGACATTGCAGCAGGAACGAGGCGCATGACAACGCTTTCACGACACTGGCATCCAATCGCCACGGCGTCCGAGGTCACGGCCGAGCCCCGCCGATTCACACTGCTCGGAACCGACCTCGTCGCGTTCCGCGGCGATCATGGGCTCAGCCTGTTCACCGACCTGTGCATCCACCGCGGCGTGGCGCTGTCGCTCGGGTTCATCGAGAACGGCATCCTTCACTGCGGGTACCACGGGTGGGCGTACGACGGGACCGGGGCGTGCGTCAAGATACCGTCGTTGCCTCCCGGGTCGCCGATCCCCCCGAAGGCGCGGGCGATCACGCATCGGGTGGAGGAGCGATACGGGCTCGTGTGGGCTTGTCTCGACGAGCCGGAACAGGACATCCCGCCGTTCCCGGATGACGAGTGGAACCGATCGGATTACCGCACGTTCGTCTCTCACCACTACACGTGGGAGACATCTGCGGGGAGGGCGGTTGAGAACTTCATGGACATCTCCCACTTCCCGTTCGTCCACGAAGGAACACTCGGCTCCAGAGACGCAACCGAGGTTGCCGAGCACACCGTCGAAGAGCGAAACACCGGTCTCTACTACTACCTGGAAGCCCCGGAACCGGCATCACTCCACAGCGGAGCCGACGACGTGATCCGCTGGGAGTACTTCCTCACGGGGCCCTTCACCATTCATTTGCGGAAGACCATCCCATCGGGCGACCAGACACTCATCTCGTTGGTGGCGGCGCCAACGTCCGAGAAGACAACCGACATGTTCCTGTGGATCGGCCGCAACTACCAGCTCGATCCGTCCGAGGATGGTGAGTTCATCGACTTCACCCACGAGATCATGGAACAGGATCGCCTGATCGTCGAGAGCCAGCGACCCGAACAGATCCCCACGAACCTGCGCGACGAACTGCACCTCAGGATCCCCGATGCCTCGGGTATCGCCTACCGAAGGCTCCTCGGAGCCATCTCCGGCGCGGGGCCCTTTCTGCCATGAGCACTGCGACGAGCGTCATCCAGGCGACGGACCGTCGAGAGCTCCCCACATGGGTGCGGACCGTTGTCGCTCTCGGCGGCACCCTCGCCGCCACCGCCATCCTGGTGACGGCGCTGGGCGCCAGTCCGATACAGGTGGCCAAAGCGATCTACACCGGATCGGTGGGAAACTCGTTCTCGATCTCACAGACCGTCATCACCATGGGCATCCTGATCGGCACGGGACTTGCTGCTGCGATCCCGTTCTCTGCGCGATTGTGGAACGTGGGGGGCGAGGGCCAGATGACGTTCGGCGCCATGGCGGCGGCGGTCCTGGGAATCGTCCTGCCCGAGACATGGTCGGCCTGGCTGCTGATTCCGATCGTCATGGTCGGCGCGATGCTGGGGGGCGCCATTTTCGCCGCCCTCCCCGGCTGGCTCAAAGCCCGCTTCGACGCCTCCGAGATCGTCACGACGCTCATGCTCAACTTTGTCGCGGTGAACGCGGCGGCGTGGATCATCTTCGACGTCTTCCCGGAGGGTTTCGTCCAGAAGACCGAGAGCATCCACGCAGCCGCCGAGCTGCCGAGGCCGATCGAAGGATGGCTGCTCGACGTCGGCATCGTCGCCGCCGTTGTCGCAGCCGTGGTGGCGTGGTTCATCGTCCGGCACACGCGGCTCGGCTTTTCGATCAGAGCGATCGGCGCCAACGCCCAGGCGTCGCGATTGTCCGGGATACGGACCGAGAAGGTCACGGTTCAGACGTTCCTCCTGGCGGGCGCGTTCGCGGGTCTGGCCGGCGCACTGATCGTCCAGGGTCGAGATCATGCGCTCCTGCAGGACTTCTCCGCAAACGTGGGTTTCGTGGGCATCGGTGTCGCCCTGGTCGCCCGGCTGCACCCGGTGGCCGTGATCGGCTCGGCGGCTCTGTTCGCCGTATTGCGGGTCGGCTCGAACAGCCTGCAGGCAGGGGCCGGGCTGTCGCCGGTGGTCGGCGAGATGATCATCGCAACGTTCGTCGTGTTGCTCATGGTCACCGGTGTGATCAAGTTCCGCTACCCGGAGGGCGCCGATGCTCACTGAGGCGCTCCTCATTGCATTCTTCGTCATCGGGATCCAGTTGATGGTGCCGATCGTGCTGGCCGCGCTGGGCGAGGCCGTCGTCGAGAAGTCCGGGGTCCTCAACGTCGGCATCGAAGGAGTGATGCTGATCGGAGCGCTCGCAACGGCGTTCATCGGCATCACACGCCAGACCGTGCTGCTGGCGATCGTCGTCGCCATCGCCGCGGGAGTCGTGTCGGGGATCATCCTCGCTGCGCTGTACGTGCGGCGCGGCACCGACCAGATCGTCACCGGCCTCATGTTCAACATCTTTGCGGTCGGCCTCACCGGCACCCTTCACTCTCGCTACATCGCCGGCCAGAACGGCGTCACGCTCGATGGCATTTCGATTCCCGGGATCTCGTCCATTCCGTGGATCGGAGAGATCATCTCGAAACAGAACGCGATGCTGTACGTCGCGATCGTCCTGTCCGCCGGCGTGTGGTACCTCCTCAACCGAACCTGGTACGGCTTGTATGCACGTTCGGCCGGCGAACGGCCGATGGCCGCCGAGTCCGGTGGTCTCGATGTGCGCCGCCTCCGCTACCCGGCGGTGATGATCGGCTGCGCACTGGCCGCGCTGGGCGGTTCTGCACTCGTGCTCTCCACCTCCGGTGGTTTCGTGCCGGGCATGACAGCCGGACGGGGCTTCATCGCCATGGGTGTGGTCGTGCTCGCCAAATGGCGACCTCGGTGGATCTTCTTCCACGCCCTCGGATTCGGAATGACCCAGGGACTGCAGTTTCTCGCGGCGCAACTGACGGCGCTCCAAGTGGTGCCAAAGCAATTCTGGGTGGCCCTTCCCTACTTGGTGACGGTGGCGGCAGTGGTCTTCGCCCCCGGCTCCCGCTATCCGGCAGCGGTGGGAATCCCCTACCGACCCGCGGGCAAAACTGCCTGAAGGTCGTCAGAGAAACCCCGATCCCCCGAACACACCGCATTTGGTGTCACTAAAGTCAATCGAGTCATGCTCTAGTGAGCGTGACCAAACCTCGATCAATGGGAGGAGATCAAATGAGATCGGGAAGGACCAATCGGCTGGCGTTTCTGACGCTGGCGATCCTGCTGGCTGCTTGCGGCGGAGGCGACACCTCCGACACGACGGCAGCACCATCCACGGAAACGACTTCAGCGCCCGGCACCGAGACCACGGCCGCACCCTCCACCGATACGACCGGCGGAGGCGAAGAGGGCGGCGAGTACCGGGTCGCGCTCATCTACCCGGGAACCGCCGACGACCTCTCGTGGTCGAACGCCTGGTTCGATGGCGCCGAGCAGGCGATGGCCGAGAATCCCAACATCACGGTCGAATCGGTCGAGCTGCTCAACGACCCGGCGGCTGTTGTGCAGCAAGGTTCCGCGTTCGCCTCGCAAGGGTACGACTTCATCATGATCGCTCACGGTGCCATGGTGGAGCCGGCGGTGACACTGGCCAATCAGTTCCCGGACGTTCAATTCTGCCTGGCGCCCCACCACCCCGATGGCAGCATCGAGATCCCCGACAACCTGTGCTGGGTTGATCCCGCACAGCACAACGCCAACTTCCTGGCGGGGGCGCTGGCGGCCCTCGTGACCGAAACGAACCACGTGGCGTCGCTCAACGGATTCGCCTTCCCCGGCCTCACACGCCAGCCCGAAGCGTTTCACCTGGGTGCCCGCTGCGTGAACCCGGACATCACGTTCACTCAGCAGTACATCGAGACGTGGACTGACACCGGGATCGCCAAGTCGGCGGCACAGGCGCAGATCGCCGGCGGCGCCGACGTGATCCTGTCGGCGACCGACTCGGCCGTCTTCGGCATTCTGGAAGCGGCAGACGAGGCATCGAGCCAGGTGTGGGTCGTACCCTCGTACTACGAGAGCCAGTCGCTCGATCCCGATCACGTCCTCACATCTGCCATCCACGGATTGACCTTCACATCGAAGTCGATGATCGAAATGGCTGCAGCCGGCGAGATCGGAGCACAGGCCTTCGTGGAGTTCGACGCCCTCAACAATCCCGAGATCAACGCACCGCTCTATGACAGTGTCGGCGCTTTGCTCTCCGACGATGACAAGGCGCAGTTCGAAGCCATCGTCGCAGGCGTGAAGGACGGTTCGATCACGGTCCCCGACGAGACGGCAGGCGACTCTCCGATCGGTGCGGAAGGCTCGGGAGCCACCGTCGATCTGGCCGCCATCGGGTGCGGATGACCTGAGCCCAGAGGGACACCGGAGAAAGGAGCGAGATGAAGACCGAGATGTACTGCTACATGGAGGATCGCGACAAGCTCGTCCTTCCCTCCGGTGTCCCCGACTACGGGGATGCGTTCGAGACGTGGCTCGACCCCGACCACACCGCCGTGCTCGAGATCGACATGCACAGGGGCCACGTGGGCCCCGAGGACCGACTGACACTCTGCGTCCCGCGGGCGCGAGACAGAGTGGGAGCCCACAACCGTTTCCAGGCCGAGTGCCGCAAGATGGGCATCCCGATCATTCACGTGCAGCACTGGCAGCGGCACGGCGGAGTCGACGACCTCAACAACAAGAAGCACAACCGGATGGCCAACTGGCGAGTCCTCTACTACCTGTACGTGGAGGACAACGAGCTCATGGATGAGCACTCGTGGGAGGGGACGAAGTGGCTCGACCTCATCACCGAGGAAGAGGAGGGCGACTACTACATCAGGACCAAGAAACGGTTGTCTGGCTTCTATCCGACCGATCTCGAGTTCCTGTTGCAGAACCTCGACATCCACAACGTCGTCCTCACCGGAACCATGACGGACGCGTGCGTGCTGTCCACGGCGTTCGACGCCGCCAACCGTGACTTTCGCGTGATCGTCCCCCGCGACATCGTCGGGGGCTTCTCGGAGGAAGCCGAACACGGTGCACTGCAGGTGATCTCACTCCATCTCGGTCTGGTCGTCGATTCTCCCGCCCTGCTGGCCGAGTACTTCGCCAGGAAGGACATGACGCTTCCACCGGACCTGGTGGGAATCACAGACATCAACGACGCCGCGGGCACCCTCGCCCGGGCATGAGGAAAGGAGTCAATGATGGCGAGTGACCGCAAGGCCGTGTGGGGGGAGGAGCCAAAACCGCTCATGCCCTACAGCCCGGCCATCAAAGCCGGTGGATGGGTGTTCGTCGCAGGCCAACTGGCCTCCGACTTCAAGACCGGCCTCGCTCCGGAGGCCGGCGGCGATGGACGCAACCGGTTCGTCGACAACCAGTTGGAGATCCAGTCCCGGTTCGTGATGGAGAATCTGAAACGGACCGTAGAAGCAGCCGGACTCGACATCGGCTCAGACATCATGCGGATCTACCAGTGGTTCACCTCCCCGTACCCGACGATGGACGAATTCGGCGAAGGGAACACCTGGCCGCGGATCTCGATCACCCCGTACCTCAACACACGCAACGAGTTCATCTTCGACCCGAGACCGGCCTCGACAGGCATGGGGATCCGGGAGACGGGCCTGCTCGTCAAGGACACGATCCTCGAGGTCGACATGATCGGATTCGACCCGGCGGTGATCCCAGGGCCGAGCACGGGAACGGCGGTGCCCGACGGCACCCCGTCGCCGCTGGCCGGCTACTCCCCCGCCATCAGCCGAGGCGACTGGGTGTTCCTCGCGGGCGAGATACCGGTTGACTGGACCGGCGACTGGGGACGCTCCGAGTACTACGGCACTCCGAGCGGCGTGAGCGTCGAGGCCAGGACGAATCCCAATTTCTGGTACGACTCGGACATCGAACGCCAAACCGATTACGTGCTCCAGAAGCAGGCTGCGATAGCCCAAGCCGCCGGCACCTCGCTCGATCGAGCTGTCAAGGCCACCGTCTACATCGGGCATCCAAGCGACTTCGAGGGTATGGACAAGGTTTGGAAGCGGTGGTTCCCGGAGAACCCACCGGCGCGCGTCGTGATTCCCTACATGGGTCTCGGAGGGCGGGGAAGCCGGATCGAAATCGCCTTCAAGCTGCTGGCGGGGGACTCCAACCTCGAGATCGAGACGATCGAGGCGCCGGGTGCACCACCGGGACTCGGGCACGAACCGCAGGCGGTGAAGGCCGGGAAGTTCCTGTTCTTCTCGACGGTGACACCGGCAAACCACAAAGGGTCGCTCGAGGAGTCGACGATGCGGCATCCCAGCTTCCCGTGGTACGGACAGCCTCCCAAGCTCCAGATGCGGCACATGCTGGACAACGTGTCGAAGATCTGTGAGGCGGCGGGGACTTCGCTCGATCAGATCTGCCGCCGCCAGGCCTTCCATGACGACTTCACGTGGTTCGCGCAGACGATCGAGGAGTGGGCCGACCACTTCGACGGCGACAAGCCGGCGTCGACGACGCTCGAGATCGGTGGGCCTCTCGTCGTCCCCGGGGCGCACGTCCAGCTCGACCTCATCGGGTACTGCCCCGATTGACGGGATTGGGCCCGGTGCGACCTCCCGCGCACCGGGCCCATCTGTCTCACAGTGACACACGGCTCCAGCATCCTCGGACATGCGGTGAAACGTCGGGAAGACCCGGCGCTTCTCACCGGCCGCGGCGCCTACATCGGCGACATGTCCCTTCCCGGGATGCTCCATGCCGCCTTCGTTCGCTCGACGACTCCCCACGGCATCGTCACCGCGCTCGATACGTCTCGAGCCAGCGGCATGCCGGGGGTGGTGGCGGTGTTCGGGCCCGATGACCTCCGGCTCAACCCGCAGCAGCCGTGGAACGTGGATCCGGCCTTCGCCAGACCTCCGCTCGCCCGCCACGTTCGATACATCGGGGATCCCGTCGCCGTGGTGATCGCCAATTCGGAGGCCGAGGCTCTGGATGCCGCCGGCGCAGTGTGGCCCGAGATCGATGAGTTGGAGGCCGTCGTCGATCCATTCCACGCCCTTGCTGCCGGTGCGCCGCTTCTCTTCCCCGAGTTCGGATCCAACGTCGCTCTCGCCGAGAGCATCGGCGAAGACATCGACGCCGTGGCCGGCGCCGACGTGGTGGTGCGCCGCCGCCTGGTGAATCAACGGCTCGCACCGGTTCCGATGGAACCGGCTGCGGTGCTGGTCGATCCGGGCGAACGCATGACGGCGTGGATCGGCACCCAGGACCCCTTCGGATCTCGGGCCGACCTCGCAGCGATCCTCGGCAGAGACAAGGAGACCATCCGTGTCATCGCACCGGCCATCGGCGGAGGGTTCGGCGCCAAGGGCGACCTCTACCCCGAACATGCGGTGGTGGCGGCCGCGGCGGAGGCGCTGGGCAGACCCGTGCGCTGGCTCGAACGCCGGAGCGAGAACTTCATCAACATGGTCCACGGCCGCAACCAGATTCAGGACGTGACGATCGCCGCGGACCGCGACGGCAGGGTCAAGGGATTGTCGGTGGACATCGTCGCCGACGTCGGGGCGTACCCCGCCGTGGCCACATGGCTTCCGCGCTACACGATCGAGATGGCCTCTGGAACCTACGACATCGCCAAGATCGCCGTCCGGTTCCGAAGCGTCGCCACCAACACGACACCTGGCGGCCCATACCGGGGAGCAGGGCGCCCCGAGGCAATCCAGATGATTGAGCGGATGATGGATCTCCTGGCGGCAGAGCTCGACATGGATCCCATCGCCGTGCGAAGAAGGAACCTCATCCCCGCCTTCTCCACCACACACCGCACGGCTTCCGGCGCCGACTACGACACCGGCGACTACGCCATGGCGCTCGACACGCTCCTCGCCACGCCGGAGTACCGGTTCTGGTCGGCCGAACGTGAGCGCGCCCGCGCCTCAGACCGACTCATCGGTGTTGGCGTGGCAACGTATGTCGAGGTGACCGTGGGCGCGACGCCCGACAACGACCATGCGACCGTCGGTTTGAGAACGGACGGCATGATCGAGGCTCGCTGTGGTGGCTCATCACACGGCCAGGGACATCGGACCGCGTTCGCGATGATCGTGGCCGACCGCTTTGGCGTGTCACCCGACCGGGTGATCGTGATTCAATCCGACACCGACGAAGTCGAACGTGGCGGCGGAACGTATGCCTCGCGGACCCTGCAACTCGCGGGGAGCTCGTTGTACCTGGCATCGGACGATGTGGTCGACGATGCGCGGGGGTTCGCCTCCGAAGTGCTGGAGGTCGCAACCGAGGATCTCGTCATCGTGCCCGACGTCGGGCTCGGGGTCGCCGGAGCGCCGGGGGCAACCGTCAGCTGGGCGGATCTGGCCTCGATGGCGGAATCGTCGGGCAGTCGCTTGCAGCGGTCGCGCGACGAACGGCAGGGGGCCAGCACATACCCGTTCGGGGCACACATGGCCGCGGTCGAGATCGACCGCGAGACCGGGTGGTGCCGGCTCCTGGCCCACGTGGCCGTCGACGACTGCGGCACCGTCATCAACCCGATGCTGGTCAAAG
>Ga0224510_10000932_pt1 | contig 20349 bp, 21 predicted proteins | sample SF_May12_sed_USG_FD_170161 | JGI IMG/M metagenome (GOLD analysis project Ga0224510, IMG submission 170161) | Sediment microbial communities from San Francisco Bay, California, United States - SF_May12_sed_USGS_4_1 | ecosystem: Environmental > Aquatic > Marine > Sediment | place: USA: California... | reverse complement strand
AAGTGGAGTATCGAAGGGGCCAATGCGATAGCATTTTTACGCACCCAGTACCTCTCCGGCAACTGGGAGAATTTTGCGTGGGCAGCGTAACCATACTTCCTTACGCACACCCCGTAACCGGGGAATAAAAATTTATTAATTGTTCTTGACCGGGTGACTAAAAAAGTGGTTGTTTCCATCTCCATCTGGGGTAGTAGTTCAGTTGGTTAGAGCACCTGCCTGTCACGCAGGAAGTCGCGGGTTCGAGTCCCGTCTACCCCGAAGATTCAACAAGTCAAGCTCCGCTTGATCGATCAGCCCCAATTGCAAAGCCCTTTCGGGCTCCAGTTTTTTCTTCAATACCGCGCGACGCAGAAACGAACGAACGTTGCGATCGGTTGCCCGGTCGGCCATGTCGTTGTGAATGATACTTGCCCCGGCCGTTGATCCCGAATACAGCTCGAGTTTTTCCAGGTGTTCTTCGAGACGTTGTCTTGAAAAATAGGTCTCATAGGCAACCTTGGCGGCCAGAAGTTGCAGGGGATGACCAACCCACTTGCCCTTCATCCCCAGCCGGATTGAATTCAACGTTATGTCATAAACCTCGCGCATCTTGCCTAGAATGAGTTTTTTATTGCCGGGTATGTCGAGTTTCTTGTCGGCCACGGGGTAACGAAAGCTCATGCAGTCCACCGAGGGAACCCCCAGGGCCGCGGCCACGTTGACGATCCGCATACGGGCATACTGAAAAAGTGGATGGTCCTCGTCAAGGGCCTCGACGCCCACATCGGCGGCATAATCGGCCATGCCAAAGATGATCCCGCTGAGGCGGTCTTTAACGGCCCCGGCAATTTCATACAACCGCTCAACGGCCTGCGAACTTTCAATTAAAAATTGCAACTTGACGGAGTTTTCCTCCAGGCCGATTTTTTTTTCGGCGTCCGAAAGAATCTGGCCCACAAATGCCATTTCTTCGGGAGATTCGGCCTTGGGGTATACCATGCCGTCGATCGGGAAATGCCCCTGCCCGTCAAGCCCGGTTGCGGTCAGGGAACCGACGATGTCGTCTATGCAATAAGGTAACTCCAGGCCGCTGGGGCGAAAATATATCCTGGAAGCATAGTTGGTTCTGGCCTGAAATGTGGAAACGATATTTTTACGGGAGGCCAGGATGCTTTCTTCCCGAAGCGACGTTGCGTCTTCGCCGTCAATCAGGATCAAATCGGCATGCGGGTTGCTCTCCACAATCGAGACGACCAATACAACGTCAACGCCCAGAACATCGGCCAGCTCGCTTGCGGAAATATCATACCGCGCCAGCAATTCCAACGCCTGGGAACAACCCCGCCCAACGGCCTTTTCAATGAGCCCCAGGTTGTCTGCCGGAACAATATAATGCGTTTCCAGCGCCTGGTCCAGGATAGAAAGATTTGCGCGACGTTCTTGAAGGTTCTGCAAAATACCCTGACGTTGCTTTTTATACATATCGATATTCATTTGTTTACCTCAATTCCAAAATTATGGAGGAGCGCAACGAATAAATCTGGTGTTCCGACTAAAGTTCAGACACCAGGTTTGACAAACCCGAAAAAATGCCACCTTTTCTGACAACAGAAAAAGGTGGCGCCAAAAGATTGCCGCTTTCCAGGCGCCCTCCTGGCGCGGGAAAGCGGGTTTATGGTGCATCCTGGTATTATTCTGGAACTTTAAATAACTTGCTTCGCGATTTTATGAAATGATCCGTAATAATTTAAAGATTTTAGTTTAATAAAATGACATATCGCCCATAGCAGATTATATTAACACAAAATTAGGGTTTTTTTTGATCTTATACTTTGGGAGGCTATATAAAAGCCATGCTATATCTTGAAATTTTTAATAGTAATTTGCACAAGGTTTTCGTCTCCGGAGATATTTTTTTATTCCCGTGTATATAAACAAATATTGGCCTAAGGTCGAATAAATGACCAACCGGGGAATTTCAGGGGATGAGATTGGAACCTGTGCGCCAACCTGCTTTTTGAAGTAAGATGAGAAAGTTCAATGCGATCGAAAAGTGGCTACCCTCCTGGTAGCTCCGACAGAGCTTTTCGAGTAAAGCATTGAACTTTGGGGTTGTCTTTGTTTTTTAAAACCAGTTGTCGCACAGGCTCATTCGTTTTAAATGTTAAAACAAAGAAACTCAAAACAGCCTTCGCCCTTTTGCTGAAAGGTCTTGTTGGCCCCAAAGCGATATTTTTCAAGATCGGCAAAGGTTTGAATACGAACATCGACGGCTTCGAGACTTTTCACCAGGCTCTCGATTTCACCGGTCGAATAACAGAGAATGGACATATTGACGGTTTTGCTCAAAAGGCCCAGAGCCTTTTCTTGAAGCTGGGTCCACTCCGGGGTGGCGCAGTCTTGCGGCGGAAACGCATATTCGACGCTAAAGGCGTTGGTTTTGCCCGGGGTGGCAAAGGAGCCCAGAAGGCCGACAAACTGTTGCTTTGACAGATAGTACGTGATACCTTCCATCGAGATGATCGCCGGCTTGCCGGGGTCAAATCCCCGGTCGCGTAAAATTTCGACAAGGTTTGAATTGGTCAGGTTGGCCTCGATAAACTCGATTTTGTCCATATGAGGCACCTGGATTTGCCGGAAAAGGTTTTCTTTCTCGGCAAATCCCGACATGTCGACCTCAAAAATCCGCCGGATTTTTTTATCTTCTTCGGCAAGAAGCTGTACCGAAACCGGGTCGTAACCGGCAGCCAGAATGACAACCTGCATGGGCTCTGCCGACGCGCGTACGCGATCGAGAATAAAGTTATGATGATAGTATTTGCGGTAATCCAGAAACTCCTCGGCGTTGGGAAAAAATGATCGTATCTGCTGCACCATGACCTCCCCCCCGCTTAAGTCGATTTGTGAAATGTATTTTTCAATATGGGGGTTGCCCTTGTAAATGGACTGCCCCAGGTACAATACGGCGGCGGAAGTAGGCTGCAGGTGGAATTTATCTTTGTTTTCTTTCATAGAATTTTTTCAATACATTCTTCTCAGGCGTTCTTGTCAAGGAATATCCCAAATCCGACGCTTTTTCGCTTTATATTTTTTCTGGCTTCCGCAAAAAAGACATCGATCACTTTTCAATCGCATTGGTCTTTTCATCTCACTCACAGACGTGCAAGCCACGATTTTAAAGAAGTAACTAACCCGAGTGTCGCTCTTTACATCCCCAGCAACCCGCAGCAGCGCGAGCAGATTGGTAGTAGTCCGCCTTGATTTTTTACCATCATTCTGAATTTGCGAAACTTTTCTCCGTTCCAGACATCCAACACGGGTTGGTTGCTGATATTGCCGACTGAGATGTCCCAAAAATCGGTACAGGTCATTACCTCCCCGTCGGGCATGATGATGCACTCAAACCAGGGGGCGGTACATTTTTTATGGCCGAAAGTTTCTGTCAGATCGGAATAAAATTTTGATAATTTTTTGTCTGGCAATTCGGGTGAAAATACAAGGGGTATACCGGATTTTTTTTCCAGCTTTTGTTTTTGTAGAATAAATTTTTCCATATCGGGCGTGTCGCCGTCATGGCCCACATATGACTGCCATATATAGGGGGTGGTTCCGAGTTCTTTTTCAACGATTTCAGCGTGTTTTTCTCCCATTTTTTTACTGATTTTCCACGCTAAAAAAGTACTCATGAAATCGACATTAAGACAGGATATCGAGTCGTAAGTTTTTTCCAGAAGTTCTGAATTGTCTTTAGTGACAACGTGATTGACCACCACCAGCGGCTGCCCGTGATTTTTCTCCTTTTTTATTGCCGATAACCTTTTGAGACCGGCTTCGATGTTTTGAAAAGATTGATCTGAGTTTCGTATATGGTTATGCATTTCGGGAGGTCCGTCAATGGAGACAATAATGGCACTGGGTCCGTTTTCAACCAACTCTTTGGCATATTTCTCCAGCTTTGATCCGTTTGTATTGATAACCATGAGAAGATTTTTTTCTTTAATATAACGCATAAGCTCCAGGATGTCGGGATACAGGAACGGTTCGCCTCCGGTGATATAAATAAGAGGTTTGTGAGGGGCGACTTCGTCGATCAGTTCTTTATATCTTTGCAGGGGCAGCATCTCTCTTAAAGCCCGTTTTTCCATTTCATGACTGTAACCAGTTTCTCCCCATTGGGGGCACATCTTGCAGCGCAAATCACATAAATTGGTAATCTTCAGGATGATTTTTTTCATCGGCCGTGAATAACCGTCTTTCATTTTATAACTCTTGTTTGCCCCTGCAGTGCGTGCCCATAGATACTCCATAAGATATGGAGTCCCGTTTAATGCTTTGGCGTTTTTTAAAATGGTACTATATGTCAATTTTCGTTTCATGATTTTGCTCCCATGCGGTTATTTTTTATTAAAATTATTTTTAGTGCGACTATTTTGGCGTTCTTCTTTGCCCCCTTTAGCCCGGTTTTTCCCTTGTGGAAAAAAATGTTCCAGGTAAAACCTCTCTTTGTACGGGCATGTTGGCATTTTCCGGAGCAAAATGCGTTTTTTGAAAAAACTCCAGAACAGAGATGAACTTTGGAATATTCCTGTTGATATCCAGTTTATCGAGGATCTGTTTTCTAGCCTCTGCGCCCATAACCGCCGCGACTTCGGGATGAGTGAGAAGGTAATTTAAGTAAAACAAATAGTCCCCTTCGTTTTTACAGAGGATGCCCGAAATGCCGTGGTCGACAAACCGGGTGTGTCCGCCGTGGTGAAATACAACCGGAACGACTCCAAAAAACATTGCCTCTGCGATGCTCAGGCCGAGAGTTTCAAAATCGGTACAGTTGATGTATATATGCGATTTTGCCAAAATCGAAAAGAGATCTTCCTGTTTCATCCATTCATGAAAGGCGACATTCCCCAGAGGCCTTAACTTTTTTTCCATGGCTTTTTTTTCGGGGCCGCTTCCAATAATGACTACTTGAAAGTTTCTATTGATTTGATGAAGTTTGAGCACGATGTCGCAAATCTGGTGAACGTTTTTTTCTCTCATCAGGCGGCCCGTAAATACGATGCTTGGCTTTTGAAATTTTTTTGTACCTGTTTTTTCCATGCGCTTGAATCTTTCGAGTTGAAGCCCTTCGGCCCATGTTGTGGAAACACGTTTAACCCCAGATTCTATAAGTTGTGCTTGAATCTTTTCGCTAAACAACAAGACATGATCGCACTGGTTTAAAATTTTTCGTGTAAGAAACTTGATCAAACCTTCTACATGAAGCAGCCTGAAAAGGGGGTTGTAATATTTAACAGCGGCGATATAATGGGCAAAGTAATAGCCGATGATCGGGATGTTGTTTTTCCGGGCATAATCGAGCCCCGGCAATCTTCCGTGACCAAAAACATGGGGTATGCCGGCCAGTCCGTTGGGATCCATCACAACGATCAGGTCGGGGTTGGCTTTTTGAAAATAGGAATCCAGGTTATTTTCAGTGTGGTGCGGCAGGATTCCGGCGATATTTTCAAGCGAGAGACCAAACATTTTTATTTTCCAGGATGAAGAGGACAAAGAGGGTAAAAATTCCAGTGAAATCGACGACGATCTTTTGCCGAGATTTTTTTTAAAATACTCCATAACGGCCTGGCCGTAAGAGCCGGGCGGCTCTGGCATTAAAATCGATACGGTATGCTTCGAAAACCTTGTAATGCTCTCTGTCATGATTTGAACACTATTACCTGCTCCGCCGTGCAGCGGTGGCAGTTGTGTCGTTACGAAGGTGATATTCATATTACGTCCTTTTTGACCTTAAAATTAAAGATTTTCATTCTTTGTTTCATCATTACTTATGCGGTTATACGCTCCTTCATCGTACCGGGAGTGTCATTCGAAATATGCCGGCACAATTTTCATTTTATAAGTATTTATCATACCATGGTATGATAAACCATCTTTTTCGAATTCCTGTTTGCGGTTATACGGCATGGGGGGTGGCGGAAAACGCCGAAGGCGGTTGGAGCCAGGGGGGCCTGTATGAGTCTTTGTCGGCCGTCTTCCCGGCTTTGCCGGGCCTGCCCCCCTCTTAAAAGACTTCTTTTTATGAATTCTGGTGGAATTCTTCAGTCTCTGGAGCCTGTGCGACAACTGGTTTTAAAAAAAGACAACCGCAAAGTAGTTCATGCCTAAGCTCGCACAGGCTCCTCAGAGCCTGTGCGACAACTGTTTTCCGCAAACAACGTCAACCCCAAAGTTCAACGCTTTACTCGAAAAGCTTGTAGCGCATCTTTACTATTTCATAGTGACGCGCTACCTGAGCTGTCTCAAGCGACAGCTTGGTTTTTCTTCGAAAAACTCCGTGAATGGCCATCGGCCCGCCTGCTGCGTGCCTATCGGCCACTTTTCGATCGCATTGAACTTTCTCATCTTACTCAGAAAGCAGGTTGGCGCACAGGCTCCTCAGCTCAACATGCTCAAAGCTTAAATCTGTCATTGATCTTGACATGCCATTTGCATTCTAAACTATGAGATAATGTGCGGAATAGTTGGATATATCGGACCGAAATCGCTGGATTCTTTTTTAATCGTAGGGTTAAAGAAACTTGAATACAGGGGTTATGACTCCGCCGGAATCGCCATCATCGATAAAAATGAACTGGTTATACGAAAAAGCTCCGGCAAAATCGTCGAACTTGAAAATCTCCTGGCCAACGATAAATTTAACGGTCATGTGGGCATCGGTCATACCCGCTGGGCCACCCATGGCGCGCCCACGAAAATCAACGCCCATCCCCATACCAACCAGGCCCAGACCATTGCCATCGTTCATAACGGGATTGTGGAAAACTACAGTGTACTTAAAAAAGAGCTGATCAACGAAGGTTACATTTTTATCTCGGATACGGATTCCGAGGTCATCGCCCACCTGATTGAAAAGAACCTGAAATCCGAAAAAAACTTTGAGGATGCCTTTTACAAAACCATTCTCCTTCTGGAGGGGAAGTTTGCCATTGCCGCCGTTTCGGAATATGAACCCGAAAAAATCTTCTTCGTAAAAGACGGCGCCCCGCTTATCATCGCCCGGAATACCGCCGTTCATGAAACCTTTCTGGCCTCGGACCTTCCGGCCCTGGTTCCGATTGCCAAAGAATCCTGCTACCTGGAAAACAAACAATGGGGCTACATGCTTGCCAATGAGTTTAAACTTTTCGACTGGCAACACCAACCCTTGAATTTGAACTTTACCCCGATCGATCTAAAGGTCGAACATTTCGAGAAGGGCAAGTACGAACACTTCATGTTGAAAGAAATCCATGAACAACCCGAAATCATACGTAAAATCATCGCCGACAGGGTCCGGGACGGTAAAATCCATTTCAAGGAATTTGCCATGGACAACGAAAAACTGAAAAAAATCGGCCGGATCATTATCCAGGCAAGCGGCACCTCGCTAATTGCCGGCAAACTCGGTAAAATGTACCTGGAAAACTACAGCCGGGTTTATACCGAAGCCGATTTTTCCTCGGAATTTCGTTACAGGAACCCCCTCGTTGAGGGCGACACCCTGGTGGTCGGCATAAGCCAATCGGGGGAGACCGCCGATACCATTGCCGGTATTCATGAAGCCAAATCAAAATTTCTACGGGTCATCTCTTTTGTCAATAACGTCAATTCTACGATGGCCAGGGAATCCGATGCAATCATCGATCTTCTCGCCGGCCCTGAAATCGGGGTTGCCTCGACAAAGGCCTACACCGCACAAATAGTAAACCTGTTCCTGTTTTCCCTCTACCTGGGGTCCATCAACGGAAACCTGTCCGAAAAAGAACTTCAGGAAAACCTTGCCCAGCTTATGTCGATTCCCGACAAAATGGAAAGCATCCTGGAAAATATTGACCAGGTTTTAGCGGTGGCCGAATTCCTGAAAAACCAGACCGACACCATATTCCTGGGGCGCACCTACAATTACCCTACCAGCCTGGAAGGCGCCTTGAAGTTAAAAGAGATTTCATATATCCATGCCTCGGCCTATGCCGCCGGTGAATTTAAACACGGCCCCATCGCCCTGGTCAGCGAGAACCTGCCGGTCATCATTACGGTACCGGAAAGCGACATACGGCCGAAAATCCTGTCAAACCTGATGGAAGTCAAGGCACGGCTGGGGAAAATTATTACCATCGTTACCGAAGGCGATGCCGAAATCATCGGTTTGTCCGATTACCACATATCGATTCCAGAAGTAGACGAACCGCTTACGCCCTTACTGACAATCGTACCACTTCAACTCCTGGCCTACTATACGGCTCTTTTTAAGGGTTGTAACGTCGATAAGCCGAGAAATCTGGCCAAATCGGTTACCGTTGAATAGACTTTACATGCGGTCATGCTCAATACGACAGAAAACCTGACGTTACTTGATAAAGAGGAACAGGTAAAGCCTTTACTCAAGGGAATATCCGAAAACAACCCGGAGGATTTAAGAAAATTTTTTGAACTTTTCTCCGATGACATCTACAATTTCCCCATCAGGTATTACAATTTAACGGAAGACGACGCCGGGGAATTCTATCTATACGCTTTTGAACATCTCAAAAATGGAAAAAAAATTGCCAGCTTCAAGTTTAAATCAAAATTTACAACATGGTTTTTTTCGGTTTTAAGAAACCTGCTCATCGATTTTCTGCGAAGAAATAAACACAAACTCAAAATACTTCCGCTTTATAAGGTTGATTCTGACGGAAACCAGGTAAATGTTATCGATAACATACCGGATCTCGAACAAGCAAAGGAAGAAAACAGCCAGGAAAGTGAAATCTTCCATCATTTTACGGCGAGCCTCAATTCTTTGAAGATCTATAACCGCGTATTGTTTAAACTTGCCTTCATACATTACATCGACTTTAACGAAGAAGAGTTAACCTGGCTTTGCGATTTCAACAAGATGGAAAAAGGCAAGATGCTATCGACGCTGTCCAGGCTCAAGGAAATTGGCCTGGAGAAGTCCCATGAGGTTCGGGATATCGAAGACAAGCTGACTTCCAATTTTATGGCCATTTCTAATTATGAAAATAAAATAGATAATTTTTTCAAGGATCATCCTTCACTGAAAAACGACTCTGAAAACTGGACAGAACACTACGAGAACTCAACTCTTCCGCCAGAATTGGTAACCTGGATACAGACGTTGATGAAAAAAAGAAAGAAACATATCGCCCTTCTGCAAAGTCAGAAAAAAAGTCTTCTCTGTACAAGGCTGCCCTATAAATACTTTTCCTCCCTGTTAAATGCCAGCGATGGGGTTTTAAGCGTTCAATTATTACGAGTTATTGAAAAATTAAACGAGGATTTTAAAGAAACTCCCGAAATCAGCTAAAGTTTTGTTGTAAAATTTCAGGAAGCGCCGTCAAACTCATCAAGGAATGTTTATGAAATCTGAAAAAAAAGTTTGTCAATACCCGGTTTTAAAAAAGTATTTTTCGGAAAGTGATTTCCCTGAAGTCGTGGAACACTTGAAAAACTGTAACACTTGCCTTGATAAGGTACTTGATTTTGACAAAACTCTTTTATTTTCCTCACCCGCAAACCGGCTTAGCGATAAAGTCGAGGACGAAAATGAATTATCCCTGAGAATTGACCAATTCAACGCCGGCAAAAACCAATCTCCTCAACTTATTGACCAGACGGATATATCCGAAACAACCATCAAAGGATTGCACAAATTTATCGATTCGTATTCCCGGGGCCATAACCTTCAAACGCCCGATTTTTTAAGAAAAATCGTAACCAACGAATTCGAGAAAACCGTCAGCCGGGGAATTGAACAAATCATTATAAAAATTTCCGGCGGCCTGAAAATAGTAGCCAACTACGTCGAAAATATAAAAATCATTCCGGAGGAAAATATGCAATTGGCATTTCGATCCGGGATTGATAAAACGCAGGAAAATAACCAGGGAAGTATTAACTTTGTACAGATCCTGGAAGATGGTCCTGTAAATTACAATGTGATTAAAGACGGTCCTGACAGTGTTATGATGACAATGAGTTTTGAAGAAAAGGCCAATAAACCCGATTCTATAAACATCCGGTCCTTAAACCAGGTGGTTTTATCGCAGCGGCTGAATCAAAATTATGCCTATTTTCCCAAATTAAAAGAAGGCAATTACTGTGTGGAATTCAAGTATCGATCCAGGGTAGAATCCTTTTCCCTGCCGATTTTAATTGTCTGATTTTTCTTTTCTTAACGGGATTAAAATTACTATATAAAAAAAATCCCGTTTGCTGCGAAACCGGTGTCCGGTCAGGCAGCAAACGGGATTTTTATCGTTACAGGTAAAGAGAGATTACTTTACCTGGCTTACCAGTTCTTTAAAAATTACCGGCTTGTTTACGGCAATTTCCGAAAGGTTTTTTCTATCGATTCGAATGTTTGCTTTTTTCAGGGCGTTCATAAACCTGGAATAGCTTATCCCCTCCTGGCGGCAGGCGGCGTTTATTCTTACGATCCAGAGTTTTCTGAAGTCTCTTTTTTTTGCACGGCGATCGCGGTATGCCCACATCCCGGCTTTCATTACGGCGTCTTTTGCCGTTCTGTACAATCTTCTTCGACCGGCTCTAAAGCCCTTGGTCGCTTTTAATATTTTTCTTCTACGATTTTTATGTATAGTACCATTTACTGCGCGCATTGTAACCTCTTAATTATATTTAAAAGCCGATTAAACGTTTGATATTTTCGGCGTTTGACGGATGAACGTAGGCGTTTTGCTTTAATTTCAACGTTCTTTTTCTATTTTTCTTTGTCATGATATGGCTTGTATTTGCTTGCGCTCTTTTTATTTTACCATTCTTTGTCATTTTAAATCTTTTCATCGCAGAACGATTCGTTTTCATTTTAGGCATAGGTTAAATTTTTTATTTCATACATTCAGTCAATCATAATCATATTTAGTTATATTTTTATGGGGCAAATAAAAGAGCTTAGGCCGGAACTCGCCTCGTTGGCAGAAGAAAAAAGTTCAATGCGATCGAAAAGTGGCCGACGTACGCCGTAGGCGGACCAAAGGCCATTTTTGCGTAGTTTTTCGAAGAAAAACTAGCCTTTTCGAGTAAAGCATTGAACTTTGTGGTTAATTTTATTGGCGCAAAGTAGTTCATGCCTAAGCTCAAAAAGCCTGTGCCATAATTCATGCATTGTACCAGGCAAAGGGGTTGAGCTAGTCGAAAAATGCCCCAAATCTCTTTGGGGCCGCCGGGAGCTTTAGGAATAGGCAAGGCTGAGTTGCTGGTACATTTTTTCAGCAAGACCAAATTCGGTATTGCTGGAAACCTTACGTACCCTCTCCGAAAGAAGCATATCGTCAAATATATCTTCAGCATACCCGCCGTGAAACATGGGGTTTTTGGGTACATTTTTTTTCATTTCCACAAACATCTTCTCAACGAAAAACGCTTCAAATTCCTTTGCGGCTTCATACAGTTTTCTTTTTTCCGGGGCGGCGCTGGTTTCCTCCAGAATGTCTTTTCGATTCATTCCCCGTTCGATTACATCGGAACTGACCTTGTTTCTATAGCCCTCGGGGATCGATTTGCGAATGCTCTCGTTTAATCCTTCGAGAAAATTCGAGGTGGTCTGGCTCTTCGTGCCCTTGCTGGTATCTTTTAACCGCTCATAATCAAGTATCGTGTTTGAACCCAGGGAGTTTTTACCGTTATACAATAATGGATCCATTGCATTGTAGCCCATATTTACCTCGTTTTTATAAAATGACCAGCTCGCCCTGGAGGGCCCCGGCGGCATGAATACTTTTTATGATATCAATAATATCTTCGGCGGATAACCCAAGACTGTTTAAACCTTTTACAAGCTCTTCGACCGTGGTTGAGGCTTCCAGCAACCCGTTGGATACGGGTTTGTTGTTCTGCCCGCCCTTGGCCTGGACCTTCAACATGATGCCGTTTTTAGTAACCCCGACGGTAGAAATCTTGACATCGTTACCCATGACGATGGTGGCGCTCTGGGGATCAATGACCACCTTGTTGGGAGTCGTCACCTCAACCGGCTGCTTCAACGCCGTCGCCAGAAACTCCAGGGGTTGAACATTTTCGGGAATGGTAAGCTCAATCACAGATTCTTTTGTCACGTGCACAGAGCCGGGGTATTTTTTTTCAATGCTCTTTGTAACCGCGTTTAGGTTCGAGACGTCGAAATGCGTTAACGTCAACCGGATTTTACCATCGTCGGCATACATCGACTGGTTTACACCTTTCTCAATCGTTGCCCCGCCAGGCTCAAAAAGTGTCGTGATCAGGGCCTGGCGCATTCCCTGGCGCTGGTTGCTTGCTGGTGCAATATGCACCTGGGCAACCGCGTAGACAACTCCGTCCTGGCCCATCAGGGGGGTTTGCAACAGGTAGCCGCCGGCCAGGGATTTGGCATCACCGATGGAGGAGATCCAGACATCGATCTTGTCGCCGGAGCGGGTCACGGGCGGCATATTGGCCATCACCATAACCGCCGCCGTATTCTTGTTCACCAGCTTGCCGGCATCAGAGGCAATGCCGGAATATTTCAGTATATTTTCCAGGGACTCCCGGGTCAACAGGCTCTTGGTGTCGCCGGTCTGCGGCAAGCCCACCACGAGGCCATAACCCAGAAGGTAGTTTTCCCGCTGGGTCGAAATCTTGACCACATCTTTTACGGGAACCGTTAAAGCCCCGACTGAAAAACTCAGAAACAGGCTGACCAACATAGACGTTAACGCTCTCATCGCAAGGCCCCCAGAATTTCTTTCATATACTCTACGATATACTTTCTCATTTCTTCTTTGCTGAAATTACCCTCAGGGCCGCCGGTTTTCTCTTCCTGGCCCGCCGCATTGACGTCTTCTTTTTCCGGCGCAGGGCCATTATAGGTTTCATCACGGGCGGGCTGTGGCTGGCTGATAACGGTCAGGTTTAACTCGGCAATTTCGTCGGAATTTACCGCTCCATTTGAAATCGACTTTTCATGGACAAGCCCGGTGCAGACTACGCGGGTGATTTTACCGTCCAGGTTGATGATCCTGTTGGCGGTCAGGCGGTAGTTTCCGGTTGGGTCCCTGGTGATGACGGCGCTAATGGTAAATTTAAACTTCTCGGTAACGTTTTGGCGTTCCTTGCTTTTACGAGAGTTGTTTCGGGTTTGTTCGGAATCCTGTAAAAAATTCAGGTTTTTTTTATCGGGCATGAGTTTTAAATCAACCTCGAAATTCCGGTTCCATTCCCCGCTTACCGTTACCGCAAAAAGACTGTTGATATTGACGCGTATGATTTCACCGTCATTATAATGGCGCACGTAGGGATTCTTTCCGTCATAAAAGCTGACCTGCGAATACATTGACCCGCCGGGAAACAACAGGAAAAATACAGGCAGAATAAACAACCCCGGGATTTTTTGAATCATCAATGTTTACGGGATTTGGTTGACAAAACCCGCCCTCCCTTTTGACAGAATTTCGCCATAGACGATTTTATTTTTATGAGAACGAAACTTGATGACCTGCCCGATACTTCCCGACTCTGCCGCCCGGAGTGTAGCCTCTATAAGTAAATTCCGGCTCTTGTACTCGACGGTTACGGTATCGCCCGCCCGAACGTCGATTTTTTTCACCGCGTCGGTTGAAAAGATCATGGAGCCCTTGTCAATCTTTCTTGTCGTTGCATACCCCAAAGGCATTTCCAGGAAGATGTTATCAACGGGGTGATCCAGCCAGAGGGTTTTTTTAGCAACATTGTCAACCGTTAGACGCTGCCCATAATCCAGGTCGGCCTGGGCCATGATCATGGTGTAGCTTTTCAATAACGTATAGGGCAACTTGATATATCTTTCGTTGCCCGATGGTCCCCTGAAAACTATCGTGGCGATTTTTTCCCCGGGAGTTTTTTGCCCGTCGACCTTGAACAAAAAAGCCATATTTTGCGCCAGGACAATTTCTTTTTTTACCTCTACTTTGAATTCATCGCCCAGGCCTGCCGGATAGGCCGCCTGAATTTGTTCGGCAAGCTCCCCGGGCGTATACGTTCTACCGTCAATGCGAAGCTCTATGTCGGTTCCCCTGAGAGACTCCGGGTAGATTCTTTGCTTTTCCAGTAAAGAACGAACATGGGAAACATCCCATTTAACGTCGCCAAGGGGAGATTCGGCCAGAATCGTTTGCTCAATTTCAGAACGTTGCAGGGAGGTAAGGTCCATACCGTAGATGTTGCCAACATCTTTTACCCTTACGACGGAGTCAGAAAGAAGGACATCTTTTTTCAGGAATATGTGCCAGGAAAAGAGCGCATCCAGGGCGGAAAACACGCCCAGATGCGCCGTCAGTAAAAGAAATACCGTGTTAAAAGAAGACTTCATTACCTCTTCAACTGAATCGCCGTGCCCAGCATGGAATCGCTGGTTTGAATCGCTTTTGAATTTGCCTCGTAGGCGCGTTGGGCGACAATCATACTGACCATCTCGTCGGCCAGGTTTACGTTACTCATTTCAAGGAACCCCTGCAGTACCGCGCCGAAGCCGTTTAAAGTCGGCGTTCCGGGCATTTCGTTACCCGAGGCCGGGCTTTCCTGGAAAAGGTTCTTACCGATGGCCTTCAGACCCGCCGGGTTGACAAAACGATATAACTCCAACTGGCCAATAACGGTCGACGTGGTCTCGTTTGCCAGGGTAATTCTGACCTCGCCCTGTTCGGAAATCGAGAGGGAGTTTTGCTGTCCGTCTTCGGGTAAAATTATCGGGGGTTGCAACAGGTAACCGTTGCTGGTAACCACCTGCCGGTTACTGTCAATTTTAAAGGAACCGTCCCGGGTATATCCGAAGGTTCCGTCGGGCATCTGGATCTTGAAGAAGCCCACCTCGTTGGAGACGGCCATGTCAAAGGTGTGCTTGGTTTGCTGAAGCGAACCCATGTCAAAGATCTTCTGGGTCGCGGCTGCCTTGACGCCATGACCGACGTTAACCCCGGTTGGGATTTCCGAAACCGACGTGGCCGGCGTACCGGCTAATACCTGGTGCTGATATATAAGATCTTCAAAATCAACCCGGTTCTTTTTAAAGCCGGTTGTGTTTACGTTTGCCAGGTTGTTTGAAATCGTATCGATATGAAACTGCTGAGAAATCATACCCGTCGCGGAGGTCCATAATGATCTTACCATATGGTAAAATTATCGACCGTTTTAAAAAAAATTGCAGTAATATTCTATTTATAAGATTTTAATTCCCGCTGGGCTTCCCTGTTTAAGTCTTTATCTTTAATGGATTGTCGTTTGTCGTGGAGTTTTTTACCCCGGCAAAGCCCAAGAAGGATTTTCACATTACGGTTGTCCTTAAAGTATATTTTCAAGGGAATAAGCGCCCAACCCTTCTCGGCAAGCTTGCCCTTTAACCTCGCGATTTCCTTTTTATGAAGCAGCAACTTCCGGTTGCGTACCGGCTCGTGATTGAAGTGGTGGCCATGCGTATACGGTTCAATGCGCATGTTGATTAAAAAGATTTCGTTGTTTTTAATTACGGCATAGGAATCCACGATGGAGACCTTCTTCAGGCGCATGGACTTTACCTCGCTGCCGGTAAGAACGATACCGGCCTCCAGGTCCTCTATAATCTCGTAGGCAAACCTGGCCTTTGAATTCTTCGCAACTTCCATCCCGTTGTGATTCGTGAATGGAATATGTACAGACAAGCACTTTCCTTATCTGGCGAAGCCTGTGCGGAGCTCAGGCACGAACTATATTGTGATAACAAAGTCATCTCCAAAGTTCAATGCTTTACTCGAAAAGCTTGTAGCGCATCTTTACTATTTCATAGTGACGCGCTAACTGAGCTGTCTCAAGCGACAGCTTGGTTTTTCTTCGAAAAACTCCGTGAATGGCTAAAAGGGTCACCATTAGTGACCCTTTTAGCCACTTTTCGATCGCATTGAACTTTTTCCTCTGCCAACGAAGGGAGTTCCGGCCTAAGCTCCTTGATAACGGTTTAAATAAAAATTCTTCTTTTCTTGATACAATAGATATATAAAGTTGCTCATCATAAAAAGATTATATGTTTCATTTTTGAAATATCCTTCATAAAATGTTACATAAGCGATTTTTTTATGGTTGCATTTCACTAAGGAAAGTATTTACCCGAAAATAAACTATGGCAGACCAGGACATAAATCTTCCTTATCGAAGTTTAATTGAAATCCAGATTTCAAGCGACCACATGAGGGCCTTCCTTCGCTACTTGATTCCTTCAAAGGCTAATATCAATGCCGGCGACATCATGGACATGTTAAATGCCGAAGGCGTAAAATACGGAGTTGACCAGGCGGCCATTGAACGAATTGTTCTGGCCTTCAAGGAAAATCCCCAGGCCAATGTGAATAAGAACTTCCTCGTTGCCCAGGGGTTAGCCATGGTCGAGGGAAAAGACGGATTTATTGAATATTATATCAACGAACAACCCCCGGTAAGTATCGACGAAACCGGCAAGGCCGATTTTCGCAATATCGAGAAATACAAGACCGTTGAACAAGGCAAGGTAATCGCCAAGGTTTACCCCATGGTTCCGGGAAAAGACGGGTACAATGTATACGGCGATACCGTTAAATGCCAGCCATGTAGAAATGCCAAACTAAACATCGGTGAGAACGTAAAATTTGACGAGAGAACCGGCCTGGCTACGGCGGCGATTACGGGAATTTACCTTAAAAAGAAAAATACCATTTCTATCAGCCAGACCCTGAATATCAAGGGAAATGTTGGCCTGGAAAGCGGAAACCTAAACTACGACGGCGTGATCAAGATTACCGGCAATGTCGAAAGGGGCGCCGAAGTCACCGCCTCCGGGGATATCTTTGTCGACGGAATCATCGAGTCGGGTAAAATTCAGTGCCATGGGTCATTGCATGTAAAGGGCGGCATCAATACAAAGCACGACTCCTGCCTGCATGTAAAGCAATCCATCAATACGACCTATATTGAAAATAGCAACATTGAATGTGAAGGCGACCTGAACGTGATCAGTTCGATTGTCGGCAGCAACATCATCAGTTGCGGCGAAATTTACCTTCTTAAAGAAGGCAACAAAATCGCCGGCGGAGATCTAACCGTATTGAAACATCTCTATACCGATAACCTCGGAAATATAAATGAAACCCCGACCGTGCTTAAAATCGGGGTACACCACTTCTTCAACGAGGAATACCTGCGATCGGTCGATAGCCTGAAGACCATGGAAGAAAAATTGCAGGAATTCAACCTGAGAATTGTCGAAATCAAATCGTACATACAGCGGATGCAGGGAAGAATCTCCGAAGATAAAAAAGAAAAATTCAAAAATGAATTTGAGGAATACAAAAAAATTCAGGCGGATATTTTACTGGTAAAAGAAAAAATCGAGAGATTAAAGAAAGTCCGCTTCTATGAAAAGGACCCATTTATTTCTGTTAGAGATACCGTTTACCCGGGAATCGTGATACATTACTTTGGGTTTACTGAGAAAATCGTCACGGTATACAAACATTGTACTCTCCGATTTTCGAAATCTGAGGGGCGTATGATCGTCGAAACCTACCGGGAACCAGAAGAAAAACCCCAGTAAGCAATGGGGCTTTTTACAGGTTTTGAGCGACCTTGGTTTTAATTTTTTCGTTTAATGCCGAAATGGGATTCATGCCCGTATTGAACTTTTTTACCTCAAAGTGAAGGTGGGGACCGGTTACCACCCCGGTTGCGCCTACCCTGGCAATCAACTGACCTCGTTTTACATATTGGTCCTTTTTTACCAGCAAACTTGAGGCATGGGCATAGATACTCATGTAACCCTCTTTATGCCGCAGGATGACCATGTTTCCGTAAGTTCCGCCGTCGCCGGAATATACGACAACGCCGTCCGCCGTAGAATGAATCGGCGCCCCGACATTTGCGCCAATGTCTATCCCCGTATGAAATTGCATGGAGTTATTCATGGGATGTTTTCTCATGCCGTAGCCGCTGGTTATTTTACCATACAGGGGCCACAGGAAGCGGTTTTTGGTGACGATTTTAAATTCAACCAGCGGTTTGGCTTCAGGTAAAAAAAGCGTCTGGCCATTCTTAATGATCGAATTGCCAAGTTGATTGAGTTCTATAATCTCAGATGTGGCAATTTTATATTTTTTCGCTATCGCCGAAAGAGAATCTCCGTTTTTTACCTTATAGATAATGCCGGAATGGTTGGGTATATTTAAAATATCCCCGGGACGAATCATTTCTTTTTCTTTTTCCGGGTTTGCCGAGATTATGGTATAAACGGGTACGTTGAACTTCTGGGAAATCCTCCAGAGGGAGTCGCCGCTTGTGACCACATGTTTGCGGTATCGAATTTCCCTTTCGCCGGCCCTGGTCTGGTCCGAGGCCTGACCGGAAACCTTTTCGCCAGACCTGGTAGTGCCCTCATTGTCGTTTATCAGGCGGTCCTCTTCTTCCATCTTATCCGGGTTTTGACGGATATTTTTAAAATAGGCCTCGATAATTTCATCAACCTCTTTGTCATATATGACCAGGTCTTTATTTTTTTTTATTGCCGGTTCGCTTTCGGGGAAGTCCTTTTGTAAGGATGATACCAGGGAGCCGGATTTTTTCGCATCTTTTGGCGTTTCCCGGAAATACTCGGAGCTAAGTTCGCCCGAAAAAACAATCATGGCAATTCCGTAAACGGATAATCCCGCCGCGCTTACCAGAATTTTATCAAATAATTTCATGATAGAATATTCCAGTATCGGTAAAAATCCTTTTTTCCTGCAGTATTATTATTCAGGGAATGACATGATAAAATTTTTCAAGGGCGGAGATTCTGTTTTTGGCCAGGGTGTAAAACATGCTCTCCGGGTTCTGGAGTACCCTGCTATAGGCCTTGACGGACTTTTGCAAATCGCGATACTCCCGGGAATTCTCCAGGATTTGGCCCATATAAAACCATGCCTTGTCGTCCGTCACGGCGCCTTCTTCACCCCGGTTTTTTTTATTGTCGATATACTTGACCAGGTAGTATAAAGCCCTGTCGTAATCTTTTTGATTTATATAGATCGTAACGAGTTGCATCGAGGCAAGCGTCGTCCAGGTAGAGTCGGGATACTGGATGATTAACTTTTCCTTATATTCCAGGGACAAGGCATTGACATCTTTTGCGGAGGGATTTTTTTCATAGAAATTTTGCCATCCGTCGGAGATATAATAGAGGGCCTTGGCGTAGAGTTCGCCGGTGAGGATATTTAAACTGCTCTCCAGGTTCTTGTTACCCTCCAGGGAATCCAGGTACATTTTCCAGACCTGGGATTCCTGGAAGACCTGTTCGTCCCCCGAGCTTTCCGCCAGCAGGATGTATTTTCTGGCCTGGGCAAAATTTCTTTCGTTGATATAGCCAAGGGCCATCTCGAGATAATTCTGGTCAGGTTTGTTTATTTTCTGGTCCTCTTTTTCTGCATCCGGGGCCTGGTCCTGGAGCCCCTGGGGCGTCAACATCGTTGCCGAGCTGAAAAAACAGAGAAAAAGTGTGAGGTATATTTTTATCGCGGGCTTCATACATCATTCCAGGAGTTTCAGGTCGCCGGTATCTTCCTTAATTTGGGATTTTCGGGGTTTTTCATCAAAAGCTTTTTCGTCATTTTTATCCATGTTTTTTACGCGTTGTAAAGGGTCTGGATTCTCAATGAACGGAATATCGTCTCTGGGCTCTTTTTTTCTCAAATCATCGGGAGCGGGATATTCTTCGGTAAATTTTTCATCTTCTTCTATTAATAAATTGGTATCTTTTTTTCGAAGAGGATCCTGCCTGATAAACTCCTCGCGTTCGCCGATGATGCGATCGTCGGTGTTTCTGCCCAGCTTTTGAAATGTCGGGTGCAGACGTTCGTCGCGGGATTCAAAAAGGTCCTCATATACCTCGATATCTTCAATGAGTTTGTTGTTTTTGGCGTTTTCTTCGCGCAGCCGCTGGATATAGAAAATGTCTTTATTTTTTTCAAATAGCTGAACGCCTCCCGGGGTGGCATTATCGATCCCTTTTTTTATTCCGGTGACGATGGCAACCAGGGCCACAAGGGCGACCAGGGAAATAAAACCCTTTTGAATCAAATCACGAATGTGAATGGGAATTTTATCAATCAATGCGTCGATCTTCGCAAGTATCTTGTCCATTTTTTCTTATTATCGAACGATTTTAAAAACGATAGAGAAAATATTATGTCTTATGGAAAAAATACACAAATTAATAACACCCGTATTTTATATAGACAGATTCTTGCTAAATTTTATCATGGTCTATGGGTAATCCAGCAGGAGTCAAAAGAGATTTTCCAAAAATGGAGAAACGGAGATTGGCGGCGGTCAAATTATATG
>Ga0224510_10000928_pt1 | contig 20403 bp, 15 predicted proteins | sample SF_May12_sed_USG_FD_170161 | JGI IMG/M metagenome (GOLD analysis project Ga0224510, IMG submission 170161) | Sediment microbial communities from San Francisco Bay, California, United States - SF_May12_sed_USGS_4_1 | ecosystem: Environmental > Aquatic > Marine > Sediment | place: USA: California... | reverse complement strand
GTGCGCCGGGCATGATGAGGAGCGAAGAGGTGGAAGTCCTCTGCGGGCCGTGGAGATCGGAACCGCTCGTCGAGGCCAGGGCGTCGAGAGCGATCTCGAGTCTGAAGGGAGCCGAGGACAAAGGGAGGCGACGACGAACAGAAACCGGATAAGAGGCCGCCGTGTGCAGGGGAACCCGACGATGACCGGATACCCGATAATCGACCAGGGCAGCACGGTGGTAGATCCGGCGTGGCCTCAGGAACGCTACTCATCTTACCCCGGGAGATCTCTTGGAGTGTCAGGGCCTTTCCCTGACCATCACGCTGGCAACAGAGTGGGAGGCTCCAGGAGAAGTCAGCCGCGGGCATAGTACTCCGCTCATGGGAGGAAGGCCCAAATCGTGAGGAGCAAGGAGGAGTGAAGACCGACTCGATGGGTATGGAGTGGCAGCAACGGGGGGCGAGATCCCCCCACCACGGTCCCCATGGCGAGGGCAGCCCCCAACCTGGGGGATGCGAGGTGCGACAAGTACCTGCGGCGAAGGTCCCGTCACCAGCCTTGGCGACCCAGCACCTGATAAACCAGGTGTGTAGTCAGACCAACCTGGAGCGCGCGTGTCAGCGCGTGCGAGCCAATGGCGGTGCGCCGGGCATCGATGGGATGTCCGTGGACGCATTGCCGGCGTGGTTAGCGGCCAATCAAGGGCTGCTGATCGAGCGGTTGCAACAGGGCACGTACCAGCCGACCCCGGTACGCGGAGTCCGTATTCCGAAGCCGGGTGGAGGGAGCCGCCAATTAGGGATCCCGACGGTGGTGGATCGTCTTGTGCAACACGCGATTCTCCAGGTGTTAGAGCCATGGCTTGATCCGACATTCTCGGAGTTCAGCTATGGGTTTCGGCCCAAGCGGAGTGCGCATCAGGCCCTCCATCAAGCAGCCCGTTATGTGGGGGAGGGATATAGCATAGTGGTGGATCTCGATCTGGAGCAGTTCTTTGATCGAGTCAATCACGATGTGCTGATGGCCCGACTCGCCCGGCATGTGGGGGATCCCCGCCTGCTGGGTCTCATCCGGCGCTTTCTACAAGCCGGGTTGTTCAGCCAAGGGGTGTGCATCGAGCGGGACGAAGGGACGCCACAAGGCGGGCCCCTCTCCCCGCTGTTGGCGAACCTCTTGCTGGATGATCTGGACAAGGAATTGAAGCAACGCGGGCACCGCTTCTGCCGATATGCCGACGACTGTAACATCTATGTGCGGACGTTGGTGGCTGGCAGGCGGGTGAAGTGCTCGGTGACTCGGTTTCTTGAACGGAGGCTCAAACTCAAGGTGAATGAGAAGAAGAGCGCCGTGGCCCCTGTAGACGAACGCCCGTTTCTGGGGTATCGCCTGCGAGAAGACGGGACACTGGCGGTCGCTTCCCATAGCCTGGAGCGAGTGAAGGAGACCATCCGGCAGATCACACGGAGAACACGCGGGGTGAGTGTGGAGCGGGTGATCCACGATCTGAATGGACGCCTTCCAGGATGGGTGAGGTACTTCCGGTATGAGAAGTATCGCTCCGTCTTCCGAGGGCTGGATCAGTGGATTCGGCGGCGCCTCCGATGCTATGTGCTCAAGCAGAAGAAGCGACCGTACACCGTCGCGCGTTTTCTGCACACCTTGGGAGTCCCCATTGAGCGGGCATGGTCGGGGGCCTGTCAATGCCGTCGCTGGTGGAAGGCCTCACAACACCCTGCCGTGAAAGAAGGGATGAACGTGGCGTGGTTCAACGTCCAGGGCTTATTGAGTCTGACGCAGCAGTTTGAGTCGCTCCAACTTCTCAGGAAACCGCCGTATACGATGAGTACGTACGGTGGTGTGGGAGGACGGGGCACGTGAGTGCCCCTCCTACCCGATCATGTAGGTAGTTATGCTCTTGGCCTTAGAGCGAGCACTGGGTTCTGTGATCCATGAAGATGTGCAGCTGGAGAGCATGATAAAGCCGGGGCTAGGCCGGTTCGTTGATCGAACGGAGCGTGTCTCCTTGGTGCAATAGGGTACTTTCACGTGGGTATGAGGGTGGGACCACGCATTAAGTTTTGCGCAGCATCACCGAAGGAAATAAAAGAAATATATGTGTAGGAGATATGCGTAGGATAGCTTTGGGGAATCGGCTGCAATGCATGAAATGGCAGGAAGAGTTCAACCTACAGATCGGACATACTACGGACTGCAGCCTGTTTCTGACCTGCAGCTTGGGTGCTGGGCTCTACGGCGTTGGCAGTCTCCGTGTTCAGTTGGGCACGGAACGGACAGTCTCAAGAGGCGCTAAGGTGCTGTACCAGACTACTGAGGAGATCGTGAGTTTAAGAGTGATCTTCGGGAACAGCGCAATGTTCAACGGGGTGAAATCGCACTCGGTTATCTCGACCGAGGTGTCAGTCGAAACAGGAGGGGGATAGTGAAACTCTTTGCCAAACAATCAGATAGTGTGGATCTTGCCGCCTTCGTCAGTGCAGTCAGCCGAGTGCAGGCGGTGATCGAGTTCAACCTGGACGGGACGATCATCACGGCCAATGACAATTTTCTGAACTGCCTGGGCTATCGGCTGGAGGAGATCAAGGGCCAACACCATCGGATGTTCTGCGAGTCGGCCTACACGAGCAGCGGCGAGTATGCGGCCTTCTGGCAAAAGCTGAACCGCGGGGAATTCGATGCAGGGGTCTATCGGCGATTGGGCAAGGGGGGCAAAGAGATCTGGATCCAAGCCTCCTACAATCCGATTCGGGATGGGAACGGGAAGGTCTTCAAGGTCGTGAAGTTCGCCACCGACATCACGGCGCAGAAAAAGGCGCAAGCCCAACTCGAAGCTTGTATGACGGAGGCCCAGCAGGCTCTTGGGGCGCTGGCGGAAGGGGATCTCACGCAGGGCGTGCGGGGGACCTATCAAGGCGAACTGGACAAGATCAAGGCGAGTATCAACGCCGCACTGGCCAATTTGACCCATACTATTTCTACGGTGCGTGAGGCGGTCGAAGCGGTGACATCCGGCTCGGAGCAGATCACCAAGGGTAGCGAAGACCTGTCGCAGCGGACCAGCGAGCAGGCGAGTGCGTTGGAAGAAACCTCCGCCTCTATGGAGGAAATGACGAGCACCGTCAAACAGAATGCCGACAACGCGAAGCAGGCGAACCAGCTGGCGATTGCGGCGCGGGACACGGCGGACAAGGGCGGGGCCGTGACGAAGAAGGCCGTGGAGGCCATGGGGGAGATCAACAAGAGCAGCAAGAAGATCGCCGACATCATCACGGTGATCGATGAGATCGCGTTCCAGACGAATCTCTTGGCCTTGAACGCCGCGGTGGAAGCGGCGCGGGCAGGCGAACATGGGCGCGGGTTTGCCGTGGTGGCGGCGGAAGTCAGAAACCTGGCTCAACGGTCGGCGACGGCGGCGAAGGAGATCAAGGGCTTGATCAATGAATCGATCCAGCGGGTGACCGATGGCAGCGAGCTGGTGGATCAATCGGGCAAGACGCTGGACGAGATCGTCAGTTCCGTGAAACGGGTGACCGATATTATTGCGGAGATCAGCGCAGCCTCCCAGGAGCAGGCGAGCGGGATCGATCAGGTCAACAAGGCCATCCTGTCAATGGACGAGACGACGCAACAGAACGCGGCGCTGGTGGAAGAAACGACGTCCGCGGCGCAGTCGATGAAGGAGCAGGCCAAGGAACTGATGCGCCAGGTTGAAGTCTTCAAGATCGCCCAGTCCAGCGAGCCTCGCGCCGGGGCCGGTATGTCGAAGCGGGAGCCGCTGCGCTCGGTCAGCCGGCCGCCGGTCAAACCGAGCCAGTCGAGTCCGGGGGCGAGGAAGCCACTCGCCGGCAAGTCGCTAGAATCCAAACGGACGGTTGGTGTCGCCGCCGGCAATGGGAAAGACCATCGTGCGGTCGAGGCGGAGTTTGATGAATTCTAGTCCGGCGGTCGAGAGGCCAGGTTCCGGCAGGTTCTGCTCATCCGCTTCAATGTCCGGCCATGCTCAAAGAGAAATGTTTCAGGGCGATGGAAGCACAAGACCGTATCAATTAGTCTCCTGACGGAGAGGAGTCGACTATGTGACCTACCGCGAACGTGATAATCGAGGCCAAGGAAGCGATTGTGGGTGATCAGCTCCAGAGATTCCTGGCTCTCGCACGACTGAAACATTCGGTGGAGGCAGCAAAGCAACGCGGCGTGCCCCTCGCCTGTCTTGCGGATCTTTTGCACGAGGGAGCTCTGGCACTGAGCACCCACGGCAACTCAACGACGGCAGACTGTTCCACAGGAGTACAGAAGTGGCTCAAGTGGACGAACGGTACAGTGACATCCAGCGGTGGGCCTCCGCATCAGAACCAAGGGATAATCATACGGCTACTGTCCCTTTGAGTTATCTGACCCTGATATGGGGAGAGCATCAAGAAACCAACCGATTGCTGGATCGCATTGCTTCTAGCCAGGCTCCACTGCGGACTCGTGTGTCGGTCGAGTGATTATACTGTCTTGGTGACAAGCCGCCGAACGCTCGCTATAATTCCCCACACATGCTGCGAGCCAATACAACCGCTTCCAAGAGGCCCCTTTCTCCCCCGGACCACGCAGCCATCGCGAACGCCGTCGCGGCGCATGTGTCGCCAGGCCTCGCGTTACAGACCGTCACGGCGTTACCGGGGGACGCCTCCAATCGTCGGTATTTTCGTGCGACCTTGACGGGAGGGCCACCGCATTCTGTGATTGTGATGCAGCTCGCGGAACCGGAAGGGTTCAAGCAGTCCGAGGAGGCCGTGAGCGGCACGTCACATCAGATTGCGGAATTGCCGTTCCTCAACATTCTATCCCACCTAGCCAAGACGGGCATTTCGGTGCCGACGTTGCACCACTATGATCAGGTCGCCGGTCTCTTGTATTTGGAAGATTTTGGCGATGTGACATTGGCCGAGACTGTTCGCCAGGCTGACGCGACAAATCTCGAGGCTCGATACAGGCAGGCGATCGATGTGTTGGTGCAGATGCAGGTCAGGGGCACTACTCCCGCAGATCCAGGGTGTCTGGCGTTTCATCGGAGTTTCGACGTCTCGCTACTGATGTGGGAATTCGATCACTTCCTGGAGTATGGCGTTCAGGCGAGGAACAGCACCCCATTGTCGAGTGAGGATGGAGCTGCAGTCGCAAGAGCATTCAAAAACATTGCCGAAGAGTTGACCAGCCAATTCCGAGTCTTTACACATCGGGATTATCACTCCCGCAATCTAATGGTCGACGGGGCGCGGCTCGGTGTGATCGATTTTCAGGATGCCTTGATGGGGCCGGTAACGTATGACCTGGCTTCGTTACTGCGTGACGCCTATATCGAGCTCGATGAATCCCTCGTCGACGAATTGGTGGGATATTATCTCGATCAAGTTGTCGTCCGAGGTGTGGGTGGGATCGATCGAGCGGGATTTCGCCGAATATTCGATCTCACAAGTATTCAACGGAATCTGAAAGCAGCCGGTCGGTTTGTCTATATTGACCGCGTTAAAGGTAATCCAAAATTCTTAGCGGATATTCCTCGTGTGCTGAGCTACGTGAAGCGAAACTTGCAAAAGTATCCGGAGTTGCAATCGCTCAGACAACACCTCACTCCTTATGTGCCGGAATTGCAATGAAACGTGAGACGTAAAACGTGAAACGATCGGAACGGGTTTTGGGCGTATCCCTCATGTATCACTTCTCACCGGGTGCTTCTCACGTTGCTCAACCATGAAAGCCATGATTCTTGCCGCAGGTCTTGGGACTCGCCTTCGACCGCTCACGAACACGATTCCTAAACCCCTCCTTCCGATCGGTGGAACGCCGCTTATCGTCTGGAATCTCCTCTTGCTCAAGCGTCACGGATTTCACCAGGTCGTTATCAATTTACATTATCTGGGGCCGATGATCGAGCAGGCCTTGGGCGACGGCTCGAAGTTCGGGATGCGGATCATCTATTCGCACGAACCGGTCATCCTCGGGACCGGCGGAGGTATTAAGAAAGCCGAGCCGTATTTTTCAGGGGAACCGGTATTGATTCTGAACGCGGATACGTTGGTTGAACTCGACTTGGAAGCCTTGTGGGACGTTCATCGCTCCCGTGGAGCGGCTGCGACGTTGGTTTTGCGAGAAGATCAGGACGCCGAGCGATGGGGGCTGGTGGAGGTGGGGGCGCAGGATCGGATCGTGCGGATCACGGGGCGGGGAGTACGAGAGACCACGGCGGTCGCACGGCGTATGTTCGCAGGGATCCATATCCTTCATCCCCGTCTGCTTCAGCAGGTGCCAAAGGAAGTGGTGTCCTCAATCATCGACCCTTACGTGGCGGCCATCGAACGGGGGGAACCGGTGCTTGGCTATGATCTTCATGGGTATTGGTCGGACATTGGCACGGTCGAACGCTACACGCAAGCGGAGCACGATGCCCGTGCCGGGCGGATTCGATTGGAAGACCGTTCTCCTCACCACGCCTCTCATTGATCACCACAGGTGTGAGCGGCTTGCGTTTGGCCCACTGCCATGTGGTGCGCAGCAGGCTGCGGGAAACGCGTCTGGTTGGAGATAGCCCCCACCGATAGTCTGGCTTGAGACCGTCCTGAGCACTACGGCAGGCTGTGAAAAAGGCCGCCGCACTCACCCGCCCACCCCTGCGGGCTAAGCGACACCTGTCTCCGAGCAAGGCCGCAGCGAGTGAAGAGGGGAATCGTAGCCTATATTCACCCGGCCTGCCCATCACCTGCCAGAGCAGGTGTTATCCCTGGTCGTACGTGGAGTCTCTGGGCAACGTGAGAAGGCTATTAGCGGACTTTTCCGCAGCCTGTTAGATCTTTTGGTGTTTGAGGAGGCGCGCGAGATAGGTGCGTTGGAGCTTGAGCGACTCGGCCGCTTTGGTTTGATTGCCCTCGGCCCGTTCCATGGCGCGTGTAATGATGTATCGGCTGTGTTCCTCCATCGATTCATGATAGGGCAGATCGAGATAGGGCAGGAACGTATCATCTTCACTCTGCCGGAGATCGGCGTCATCCGATAGAAGTACCAACATCTCCGGCTCAATCGTGTCCTTGGGGCTGAGGACGACGGCTCGTGCGATGACGTTATCCAATTCACGGATGTTGCCGGGCCATGAGTATCGGGTCAATGCCTCCACGGCGGCCGCACTGAGGACCATACCGGGGCGTTTGGCGTCTCGCGTGTGTCGCTCCAAGAAGAATTGGGCAAGCGCCGGGACATCTCCCTGCCGTTCGCGGAGCGGCGGGAGCGTCAGTGTGACGACATTGAGACGAAAATACAGATCTTCTCGAAATTGGCCGGATTTGACGGCCTGACGAAGGTCCTTATTGGTGGCGGCGATGATGCGGATGTTGACGGAGACGGTCTTGGACCCTCCGACCCGTTGGAACTCCCGGTCTTGAAGCACGCGGAGCAGCTTGGCCTGCAAGGGGAGCGGCATATCGCCGATTTCATCGAGAAAGACCGTGCCGCCATCGGCCATTTCCAATTTGCCCTTTTGCTGCCGGTCCGCTCCGGTGAACGCCCCGCGTTCATGGCCGAAGAGTTCATTCTCAAGCAGGGTCTCGGTCAATGCCACACAGTTGATGACGATGAGCGGCATAGCAGAGCGAGGGCTCCACTGATGGATCGACCGAGCAAAGAGTTCTTTCCCGGTTCCACTCTCTCCAAGCAGCAACACGCCTGCGTCGGACTTGGCGGCTCGCTGTGCGGATTCAACGACGGAGCGGACCAGCGGGCTGTTGCCGACGATATTCGCATAGCGACCGTCAACCTCAGAGCGGAGATAGGCGACCTGCCGTCGAAGTGAGTCCCGCTCCAGCGCCTTACGGATCACGATGAGGAGATGGTCATTGTCGAGCGGCTTGGTCAGAAAGTCGTACGCGCCTTCTTTCATGGCCTCGACGGCGGCTTGAATGGACGCGTGCGCGGTCATCACAATGACCGGAGGGCTGTCCACCGGTTTCATTTGAGCCAAACGCTTCAGCACATCGATGCCGGAGAGCTTGGGCAGCGTCAGGTCCAGCAGGACGAGCTGTGGTGACTCTTGTACGATGAGATCAAGTGCCTGCTGTCCTTCGAGTGCGGCAACCGTCTCATATCCGGTCGCCTGCAGCCGATCCTCCAGCATCAGGACAATGTCTGGGTCGTCGTCAACGATGAGAATCTTTGCATTCATACTTCAGACGTTCGGTATGATGATGGGTCACGCGTGAGGAAAAATGCCGCTTGCCATGCTCGCGCCGACGACCCTGCGCTGCTCATTGCGTACCCTTCACTGACCGTCCATCACATTGATGACGAGCCCGGTCAATGGCTTCGGATAAAAATACGTGGACTTGTGCGGCATGCGTTCCCCCGCCGCCGCGACGGCCTGGACTTCGCTGACTTTGGTCGCGTTGAGCAGGAAGGCTCCGGTCCCCGTTCCACGGTGCACCCAGTCGAGCGCTTCGAGATCATCCTTGGTGTAGAGAATCGCTTCCTGCTCCTGCTGGGTCTGACAGAGCTTGGTGACGAGGAGCTGTTGAAGCAGGGAGACATCGAGTTTGGCGCGAGGTGATGCCGTTGCGGAAGGTCGATGATTCGGCTTCAGGGTGAGCATCAGGTATCGGGGATCATCGTGTCTCGCCAGGCCAAATACCGGCGCCTTCGTCCCTTCCGTCCGTAAACTCGCAAGGAACTGGGTGCAAATCTGGTGGCGTGAGGATGAGGTAAAGGGAAATTCTCGAAACTCGAACACCTCGCCCAGCATCTGCTTGATGTGTTCGAACGGCGGCAAGGGAGTGGTGGTGACCCGGTGTGTTGGTAATACCGTCAGTCCCGGATCTTCAAGGGGTGCCAATAGCATGAGGACTGAGTCGTAGGGCTGCAGGCCGGTCTGCGCGGAGGCCTGTTGTCGTCGGAGCTTTTGATAGTTCAACGCCGTTTCATAGCGGTGGTGGCCGTCGGCAATAAACAGCGGCTTGCTCTGCATGGCCTCGGTGACCTGTTTCAGTACGGAGCTGTCGGTGACGGTCCACAAGCGTTCTCGACACCCGGCCTCGTCCTGGAAGTCATAGCAGGCCGTCATACTGTTTGCTTGGGCTTCCAACAGTTGGATGATGGTTCCCTGTGGATCGGAGTACAGCGACCAAATCGGGCTAAAATTGGCTCGACAAGCCTCAATGAGATTCAGCCGGTCCGTCTTTGCCGCGGCGCGGGTGTTCTCATGCGGGTAGATATGCCCGGAGTCCAATGCCTCCAGCTTGACCAAGGTGAGAAATCCGCGCAGCACCTTCCTGGGAGCATCCGGAGCGGAATAGGGGGGGCGGTACTCAATCGTGTGATAGTAGATGGTCGGTTGCGCATCACGCTTGAGGATCCCTTCCGCGATCCAACTGCGGAGTGTCGCGGCGGCACGGGTATAGCGGTTGTGGGTCGGGTTGTCGCCGGGCTGGTCAAGCCCCAGTTCCATGCGGATGATATTGTGGGGATGTCGGTCGTGGAGCTGTTTCTGCCCGGCTGCGTCAATAATATCGTAGGGTGGGGCGATCACCTCTGTGATCGCTCCGACAAGGGTCTGATCATACCGCAGACCGTGGAACGGGAAAACCTGTGACATGAGTAACTCCCTGGCAATGTCGTGGTCGTAATCGCGACGACGGTTTGATGGTTACAGGAGAGAGCGGGGTCCTTTCGCCCTACGCCGTGCCGCTCCCACGGCCAGGCGTCTTTCCGACTGGCGGGAAGACTATTATCGGTCTCGGGTGATCATATACTCCGCAGCGACGGATAGCGCGCGTCGTGCCGTACTATCCTCGAAGCAGTCCAGTTCATCCTTCGCGGCCGTGATATACGCGCGCGCCCGATCCATGGCATAGGTGATCGACCCGAAACTGGCCATCATCGACAGAATGCGCTCCAAGTCCGTCGTGCTCAGTGTCCGCGTTTCCATGCGGTCCTTGATCATCTGGCGGTCCTGCTCCGAACAGTGCTGCAATAAGTGCAGCAGCGGCAGCGTCGCCTTTCCCTGCCGGAGATCTTGCCCGATCGTTTTGCCGAGAGATTCGCCGTTTGCAATGTAATCCAAGGTGTCATCGGCCACTTGGAAGGCGATGCCGAGATATTGACCGAAGCGGAACAGCGCCTCCTGTTGTGATTCGGATGCTTCGGCGAGAATGGCCCCCATGCGGCACGCGGCCGCGATCAATCCAGCCGTCTTGTGCTCGACGATTTTGATGTAATCGACTTCAGGCATGGAGGGATTGCCGTTGTAGTAGAGCTGCAATACTTCTCCCTCTGCCATCTTCTTGCAGGCTTCGGCGAGAACCTCATTGATTCCCTGACTCTGAAACTCGACGACCTTGCACATCGCCTTGGTATACAAGTAGTCGCCGACCAAAATACTGATCTGGTTTCCCCATACCTTGCGCGCGGTTCGTCTGCCTCTCCGGAGATCGGCATCATCCACGACATCGTCGTGCAAGAGGGTGGCCGTGTGGATGAATTCGACAATGCTGCCAAGTTGGTGGTGTTCGGCTCCTGCATAGCCACAGAGACGGGCCGAAAGGAGCAAGAGGAGCGGTCTAATCCGCTTTCCACCACCGCTTAAAATATGGGCGGCGACGGTATTGACCAGGGTCACACTGGAGTCGAGGTTCTTCCGTACGCGATCCTCTACCCCGTCCAGTTCACTCCGATAGGACTCCCACACATCCGACATGTTGTGCAGGGTGGCGATGACGGGACCTTGTGTCATGTCGCGGATGGTATGGCAGCCAAGGAAATAAAGTCAAGCAAATGAAAGGGGTATAGGCCCTACGCAATCTTGACAGAGGAAGGACCCATCCAGTAAGGTCCCACCATAAACAACACATTCGGGTGAGGTTCACCCTGGATGCAAATGGGTAGGGTGCGTCCACTCCAAGGGTGCTTGCTTCGTTCCCCATAGCCATCCATAAAGAAGACAAAACGTCCATTGTTTGAACGAGATCGAGCCATGAATATTCCTGGATTTCCCCGCCGACAGGGACTCTACGACCCTCAATATGAGAAGGATTCCTGCGGGATTGGGTTTGTCGTCAATATCAAGGGGAAAAAGTCCCATGACATTGTTCGAAAAGGCCTCCAAGTATTGGAGAATTTGACTCACCGTGGAGCACAGGGTGCTGACTCCCGTACTGGTGACGGAGCGGGGATTCTTCTACAGACTCCCCACACGTTTCTGAAGCGAGTTGCGGGTGATGCGGGTGTGACTTTGCCGGATGTCGGCGAGTACGGAGTCGGCCAGCTGTTTCTTCCTCCCAATATTGACTCTCGACGGATGTGCGAAAAGATCCTCACTGAGATCATTACAGAGGAAGGTCTGCGCCTGCTCGGCTGGCGTGATGTGCCGGTCAAGAGTGATCAAATCGGTGCCGTGGCCCGAACGACTGAGCCGTTCATGCGGCAGGTCTTCATCGCGCGAGACGCCCTCAACGACATTCAGTTCGAGCGAAAGCTCTATGTCATCCGCAAGCGAGTGGAAAAGGCTGTGGGGGAGTCGGCCATTCAAGGGCGAGAGCATTTCTATGTCGCGAGCTTGTCGGCCAACACAATCGTCTACAAGGGGCTGTTGTTACCCCATCAAATGGCGGCCTACTACCAGGACCTCAATGATGAACGGATGGTGAGCGCACTGGCGCTCGTGCACTCGCGTTTCAGCACGAATACCTTTCCGACCTGGCCACGGGCCCATCCCTATCGGTACGTATGCCACAACGGCGAGATCAATACCCTGAAGGGGAACGTCAATTGGATGAAGGCACGCCAAGGCCGTCTTCACTCGGAGCTCTTTGGGAAGGATATGGAGAAGCTCTTCCCGATCGTCTCCGAGAATCAAAGCGACTCGGCCTGTTTGGACAATGCGCTAGAATTTCTGCTGCTCGGCGGCCGCTCACTGCCGCATGCCATGATGATGTTGATTCCTGAGCCGTGGGTGGCGAATCCACAGATGGATTTGGATCGTCGCGGGTTCTATCAATATCACGCGTCGATGATGGAGCCTTGGGATGGGCCGGCGGCTGTGTGTTTTACCGACGGGAAGCTGATTGGTGCAACACTAGACCGAAATGGGTTACGCCCCTGCCGGTATCACGTGACCACCGATGGGCTCGTGGTTCTCGCATCTGAGGCTGGGGTCCTGCCGGCTGAGGCAAAAGACATTCGCATGAAGGGCCGGCTCCAACCGGGTCGTATGTTCCTCGTCGACACGGTGCAGGGTCGCATCATTGATGACGAAGAGATTAAGGCTGGTATCGTCGGACGCAAGCCCTATCGCAGCTGGGTCACGCAGTACGGTGTGTCATTGGACGAGTTGCCGGATCCGCTCAATGTTCCGCAGCCGGATCACCCCACGATTCGCCAGCGGCAACAAGCGTTCGGCTATACGGTCGAAGAACTCAAGATGGTCATCACGCCGATGATCGTGACGGGGGAAGAAGCCATCTCTTCAATGGGAACCGACACGCCGCTGGCGGTGCTGTCCGATCGACCGCAGCTCCTCTTCAAGTACTTCAAACAGCTCTTCGCACAGGTCACGAATCCGCCCATCGATCCGATTCGCGAACAACTCGTGATGTCGCTGGTGACCAACATCGGGCCGAAGCCGAATTTGATGGATGAGTCGCCTGAGTCTTGCCGCCGGATTAAGGTGCAGCAGCCGATCCTCACGAACGCCGATTTGCAAAAAATCCGTGGTATTTCGGATCCGCACTTCAAAAGCAAGACGCTCCGGATGTTGTTCCGCGTTGCCAAGGGACCGGACGGGCTCGGCGAGGCAGTCGACGAGCTGTGCCAGCAGGCCTCGCAGGCCATCAAGGAAGGGTACAAGTTCCTGATCTTGAGCGATCGTGGTGTGAACGAGGAGTGGGCCCCGATTCCCAGTTTGGTCGGGATTTCCGCCGTTCACCACCATCTGGTTCGGGAGTGTACGAGAACCGAAGTGGGGTTGATTCTCGAAACCGGCGAGCCTCGTGATGTGCATCAGTTTGCCTGTTTGATCGGCTATGGCGCCGGGACGATCAACCCGTATCTTGTGTTCGAATCACTCGTCGATATGGAACGCGACAATTATCTGCCGGAAGGGCTCGATGCGCAGACGGCGGAAGGGAAATTCATCAAGGCTATCAACAAGGGACTGCTCAAGATTTTCTCCAAGATGGGAATCTCTACCGTGCAGTCCTACTGCGGTGCGCAGATCTTCGAGGCGATCGGCTTGAATCGCGAGCTCATCGACCGCTACTTCACCGGCACCCCATCGCGGGTGGAAGGGGTCGGTATCCGCGAAATCGGGGAAGAAACGTTGCGCCGCCACCGCGTAGCCTATGAGCCGGTGGCGATTCGGCAACTCGACTTCGGGGGTGAGATCCACTACCGCATCCAGGGCGAGCATCATAACTGGAATCCGGAGACGATCTACACACTGCAACATGCCAGCCGCTCAAACGATCCAAACACCTACGCGGAATTCGCGCAGGTCGTGAACGACGAGAGCAAGCGGCGGTCGAACCTGCGCGGGTTGCTGGACTTCAAGTTCGATCCCCAGCCGATTCCGCTTGAAGAGGTGGAGTCAGCCAAAGAGATCGTGAAGCGGTTCAACACCGGCGCGATGTCCTTTGGTTCGATCAGCAAAGAAGCGCATGAAACCCTGGCGATCGCGATGAATCGGCTTGGCGGCAAGAGTAATACGGGCGAAGGTGGGGAAGATCCCGAGCGGTTCACACCTTTGCCGAACGGCGACTCAAAAAATAGTTACATCAAACAAGTGGCCTCGGCCCGGTTCGGCGTCACGGCACATTATCTCGTGAATGCGCGAGAACTGCAGATCAAGATGGCGCAGGGAGCCAAGCCCGGCGAAGGGGGGCAGTTACCGGGCCACAAGGTGGACGAAAACATCGCTCGCTTCCGCTATGCCACGCCCGGGGTACAGCTGATCTCGCCTCCGCCGCACCACGACATCTATTCGATTGAGGACTTGGCGCAGCTGATCTTTGACCTCAAGAATTCCAATCCTGATGCCGGGGTTTCGGTGAAGTTGGTGTCTGAAGTTGGAGTGGGGACGGTCGCGGCCGGTGTCGCGAAGGCCCATGCGGACAAGGTGCTCATCAGCGGAGATTCCGGCGGGACCGGCGCCTCGCCGCTCTCGTCCATTAAATACGCGGGCATTCCCTGGGAGCTCGGGTTGGCCGAGACGCACCAGACGTTGGTGCTCAACGATCTACGGGGGCGTATTCGTGTTGAGACCGACGGCCAGATGAAGACCGGCCGCGATGTGGTGATTGCGACGTTGCTCGGTGCGGAAGAGTATGGGTTCGCGACGGCTCCGCTCATTGTCGAAGGCTGCATCATGATGCGCAAGTGTCATCTGAACACGTGTCCGGTCGGGATTGCGACGCAGGATCCCGAGTTGCGCAAAAAGTTCAACGGCAAGCCGGAACACATCGTCAACTATCTGTTCTTCGTCGCCGAAGAAGCACGGCAACTGATGGCCAAGCTCGGCTTCCGGACGATCAACGAAATGGTGGGTCGCGTCGACAAGCTCAGGATCACTAACGCGGTCGACCACTGGAAGGCCAAGGGGTTGGATCTGACGCCGTTGCTGACGGCTCCCGATGTTTCTGAGGATGTGCCGCGGTATTGTGTGCAGAAGCAAGACCATGGTCTCGCCGATATTCTCGACAATAAACTCGTCGAGCTCTGCCAAGCCGCGATCGAGAAGGGTGAGAAGGTCAACGTTGAGCTGCCGATCAGAAATATCAACCGGACGACCGGCACGGTGCTCTCGAGCAAGATTGCGAAAAAATATGGACTCGATGGATTGCCGGAAGACACGATCTCGATCAAGTTCTTCGGCTCGGCCGGGCAATCCTTCGGTGCCTTCCTCGCGAAAGGTATCACGTTGACGCTGGAGGGCGAGTCCAATGACTACATTGGGAAAGGGCTGTCCGGAGGCAAGATCATCGTCTTCCCGCCGAAGAACATTCTATATAACCCAGAAGAGACGATTTTGATCGGCAATACCTCCCTGTATGGGGCCACGCAGGGCGAGGCGTACTTTTACGGAATGGCGGGCGAACGGTTCGCTGTGCGGAATAGCGGTGCGCAGACGGTTGTCGAAGGGACAGGCGATCACGGGTGTGAATATATGACGGGTGGCGTGGTCGTCGTGCTCGGAATGACCGGCCGCAACTTCGCCGCCGGTATGTCGGGTGGCGTGGCATTCGTGCTGGATGATGCGGGAACGTTCCAGAGTCGCTGCAATACGGGCATGGTTGAATTGGAAGCGGTAATCACCAAAGAAGATACGCAACTGCTACACGGGTTGCTGACCAAGCATTTCATGTATACAGGGAGCCGGAAGGCGAAGCAGGTGCTTGATACGTTCGATGCCACCTTGCCGAAGTTTGTGAAGGTGATGCCGGTCGATTACAAGCGTGTCATTGAGGAACGGAAACGGAAGGCGAGCGCCGTCCACTAGGAATGTAAAGCGTCGTTCGTGAAGCGTGAAGCGCTTGCGAGTGGCGAGAAACGAAATACGAGCGACGAGTAAAGAGATGGGTGATCCGAAAGGTTTCATGAAATATGCCCGCGAGGGCCCGAAGCGGAAGCCGATCGAGCTGCGTGTGCTCGATTGGAAGGAGATGTACGAACCGATCCCTGAGGATAAACTGAAGACCCAGGGGGCGCGGTGTATGGACTGTGGTGTGCCGTTTTGCCAAGGCAATACCGGTTGTCCGGTCGTGAATCTGATCCCCGAATGGAACGATCTTGTCTATCGTGGCCGTTGGGCGGATGCACTGAAAGCGCTGCATACTACGAATAATTTCCCTGAATTTACGGGGCGCCTCTGTCCAGCGCCTTGCGAAGGGGCCTGTGTGTTGGGAATCAACCAAGATCCGGTGTCCATCCGCGTTATCGAATGGAACATCGTCGACCGTGGCTTCAATGAAGGGTTTGTGACTCCCATTGTCCCGGTTGTGAAGACGGGCAAGACCGTGGCGATCGTCGGCTCTGGTCCAGCTGGGTTGGCGGCTGCACAGCAACTGGCTCGAGCCGGTCATGAAGTGACGGTCTTTGAAAAGTCTGATCGCATCGGCGGCTTGCTACGCTACGGCATTCCTGACTTCAAAATGGAAAAGTGGGTGATTGATCGCCGTCTGGAACAGATGAAAGCGGAAGGGGTGAAGTTCCAAACCGGCGTCGCCGTCGGTAAGGACATCATCGGCGAACAGTTGCGCCAACAGTTCGATGCCGTGGGATTGACCATGGGTGCCGAGATGGCCCGCGAGTTGCCGATTCCCGGACGTGAACTGAAGGGGGTGCATCTCGCGATGGAATATCTCACCCAGCAGAACAAGCGCACGGCCGGCATTCCTATGGCTGACGAACCAATCACCGCGAAGGGGAAGCGTGTCGTCATCATCGGCGGCGGCGATACAGGGTCCGACTGTCTCGGCACCGCCCACCGCCAAGGCTGTGTTGAAGCGCATCAATTTGAACTGCTGCCGGAACCCCCGCCGCAACGGGCCGAGTCGACCCCTTGGCCGCTCTGGCCGATGCAGCTGCGCACATCCCATGCGCATGAAGAAGGCTGTGACCGCCAGTGGAGTGTCTCCACGACGAAGTTCTCAGGCCACGATGGCCATGTGACGAAGCTCCATGCGCATCGCGTGAAATTTGAGAATGGGAAATTTTCGCCTGTCCCCAACACCGAGTTCGAGATGAACGCCGATTTGGTGCTGCTGGCCATGGGCTTCACCGGTCCCGTGAGGAATGGCCTGCTTGACAGCCTGGGTGTGAAGTATGACGCACGTGGTGCCGTGGCTGTTGATGAGAACTTCATGAGCAATTTGGACGGTGTCTTTGCCGGGGGCGATACCAAACGCGGCGCCTCGCTCATCGTCTGGGCCATTGCCGAAGGCCGCAAAATGGCCACAGGGATCAATCAGTATCTGCAGGCCGGGAAGTCGGCGAAAAAGTCAGGTTCCTAGACGATTTCATCCTGTCATGATCGGGGCGTCCTCTTTTCCCCTCGTGGTTGATAAATGCCGGTAGCTTCAATAGAATCAGGGCGGTGCTGCTGAGCATGGGCTATTGGTATACGGTCCGGCAGGGGAGCCATTATGGCCGAACTCGTTGAACGCATCACGGCTAATCCCGCACAGTGCGGAGGACGCCCCTGTATTCGCGGGATGCGAATCCGAGTCAGTGATGTGCTGGATCTGCTGGCAGCTGGCCTCTCGCAGCAACAGGTCCTTGAAGAGCTGCCGGATCTCGAGCCTGAAGACATTTCCGCCTGCCTAAGGTTTGCCAGCAGTCGTCTCAATCATCCTATCCTCGCGGCGTGAAGATCTGGGTTGACGCGCAGCTCTCTCCCGTCATCGCCCAGTGGATCACCTCGACGTACGGCGTGGAAGCGGTTGCAGTAAGGACCCTTCGGTTGCGTGACGCACGAGATCGTGACATCTTCATTTCGGCACGAGAAGCGAACGAAATCATCATGACCAAAGATCGTGATCTCGTTGATCTGGCCATTCAACTTGGTTCGCTACCTCAAATTTTGTGGCTTACTTGCGGAAACACCTCGAACACCACATTGAAGACGATTCTCACGAAGGCATGGCCACTGGCAGTTGATCTTCTGAACGCCGGAGAAACGATTGTCGAAGTCAGTGACAAAACGAGTTAAGGTCTCTTTCTATGTAGAACGAGACAGCGCAAAGCAAGTCGACATGGATGGAAAACAGGACGATTCATCAGCAGAGCTACAGGCTGCACGGTGGGACGCCCGTGATCAAAGCCTCCTTTCGGCTACCTTGATGGCGACGCCGGCTCAACGGTTGGCTTGGCTGGAAGAAGCGTTGCAACTGGCCTATGCAAGCGGCGCTTTGAAACCGAGACAATTTCTTACCCAGGAAGAATGGGACGCGATGGGTTCATCCCCTCAATGACTATCTGGTGACCAGCGAAGGCCTCAAATTGCCCTACTCATTCTCTTGGAATGTCGTTCAGGTCGCCTGAAAAGGCGGGCTTTTCGTGGCGGACGAATCGTGTTCTTCAGTGAGCCCATTTCTCCATCCATCCGAAAATCCTGATCGGGAAACACTTCTTCAGCAGAAGTGGATCGAGCCTGTCGGGCCCCTTAGATAACGTATCCTCCTGAATCATGCAAAGCTGTGAAGAAGGGAGCTGCATCGGCGAACGTGGTCAAGGAAACGCTGGGCAACTCCAATACCCAAGTGATGTCTGAGCGAAACAACGGTTTCTGCCGTTATGCTCCGTCCCTGCGATCCTGCTTCGCCTCCTTGTGGAATCCGTCGCAGCGCTCCACACGAGACGCGAACCTCAACTCCTAACACAGGAATCCAACGCGCTCCTCTTAGTTGGTCCAGAATTTTTGGCTTGACGGTTAGGAGGGGGGGTACATGAATAACCCCTCTTAGTCCGCCGCTGCGCCCTGTCCGCTGGACCTGGGGCAGGTGGGCGGGCTCCTCATCTACTACACACACGATAAGGAGACACACATGAGCGACTTTATTGAGCAAACCGGTTCCGCCAACCCCTTCACCGGGATTGATTTGGGGGATGACTCAGCTCTAGCCCCTAACCTTGGCGATCTCGACGGCGATGGCGACCTGGATTTGGTCGTCGGAAATGATGGCGGCACGCTGCGGACCTTTCTCAATTCCAATCGTGCACCGGTGGCGGTGGGCGATGCCCTCAGCGCCTTCGGAAGACAGCACCCTCACGGGCAATGTATTGAGCGCCAATCCCACCACTGCTGATAGCGATCCTGACGACAACTCGCTGACCGTCGACCAGGTTAATGGGAGCGCCGCGACGGTGGGCACCGAGATCGCGCTGGGCAGCGGCCGGCTCACCGTCCAGGCCGACGGCACCGTCAGCTTGAATCCGAACGGTGGCTATGAGTCCCTAGCCCAGGGCGCCTCGGCCACCGAATCGTTCACCTACCGCATCACGGACGGCCAGGGTGGCACGGCCAGCGCGACCGCCACCATCACGATTCAAGGCGTCAACGATGCGCCAGTGGCCGAGGCCGACGCCTTGGTGGCCACGCAGGGGACACCGCTCAGGATCTCCGTGGTCAACTTGTTGTCGAACGACCATGATGTCGACCAAGGGACCGTGCTCGCGCTCACCGCCGTCAGCACTCCCACGCAAGGCACCGTGGTGCTTAGCGACAATGGAACTCCCGGCGACCGGAGCGACGATGTCATCACCTTCACACCCACCGGCAGCGGTATCGGCGGCTTTCAGTACAGCCTGAGCGACGGTCTCACCAGCGTGCAAGGCACGGTGAGTCCCACCATCGGTACACGGCAACTCGGGGGCAACGGGAACAACTGCCTCACCGGCAATGCTGGCCCCGACTATCTTGATGGCGGCAAGGGGAACGATCGCCTCACAGGCGGAGCGGGCAATGACACGCTGCTCGGTGACAAGGGAAACGACTGCCTCAGCGGTGGCGGGGGAAACGACAGGTTGCTCGGTGGCCACGGGGACGACCTGCTGGTGGGTGGGACGGGGGCCGATACCCTTACCGGCGGCTTGGGCGTGGATACCTTCCGGTTCGCCTTGGCCGACTCGCCGCTGGCGGGGATCGACCGGATCACCGACTTCACGATCGGCACCGACCGCATCGATGGGCCACGCGCCGTGAGTGCGGCCAATGTGCGGGAATTGGGCTCGGTGGCCGCCCTCACTCAAGACGCCATCGATGACGTGCTGACGGCCGGCACGTTCGCCGCCAACGGAGCCGCGACGTTCAGTCTTGGGAGCCGGACATTCTTGGCCCTCAACGATGGCACGGAGGGATTTCAGGCCGCGACCGATGCCGTGATCGAACTGGTCGGCGTCACCGGCAGTCTGACCGATCTCGCCATCATCTGAGCCGATAGCACAACCCGCCTGCCTCGACGGCCGCTGCGCCGTCGAGGCAGGGACCGGGGCACCGGGCTACAATCAACGTGTGTGAGACTCTACAGCCGCTCCTGGGCCGATGCTTGCCTCGCTGCCTTGCACTGGAAGGAGCCGATGTTTGTGCCTCGTTCAGGAGACCATCACTCAAACCCAGCCCTGATGTTTGAGCGAGATGCGCTAGCGTGGGGCTCTCAACATCACGCAAGCCGCCTTCAGATCCTTCAGCACGTGTGCGCTCTGGTTCTTATCGTACTTGTCGGCACAGTTTTTCTGGTAGGGTGCGCCTCTACCACGGTGAACAGAGCGGGCTCGCTGCTCAAAGAGCCATTGTGCCAAGTTGGGACACCATCGATCCCAACGCTTGTTTACTGGGGGGCCAAGTGGCGTTCCGAGCAAAAGGAACCGCAGCTCCGCGAAGCTGCCGCG
>Ga0224510_10000926_pt1 | contig 20429 bp, 10 predicted proteins | sample SF_May12_sed_USG_FD_170161 | JGI IMG/M metagenome (GOLD analysis project Ga0224510, IMG submission 170161) | Sediment microbial communities from San Francisco Bay, California, United States - SF_May12_sed_USGS_4_1 | ecosystem: Environmental > Aquatic > Marine > Sediment | place: USA: California... | reverse complement strand
CCTCTGTATCGACTGATCCAATCAGGAGAGCTGATTGTCGATTTGGGACTCTACGTCGACCAACTCACCGTGTTGCTGTTGCTTCTGGTGACGGGAGTAAGCAGTGTGGTGCATGTCTATGCGTCCCGCTATATGATCGGCGATCCCCGCTATAACCGGTTCTTTGCGGTCATAGCCCTCTTCACGTTTTCGATGATCATGCTGGTGATGAGCAATAATCTGCTTATGTTGTATGTATTCTGGGAGATCATGGGTATCTGCTCCTACTTGTTGATTTCCCATTGGGGCCAACGGAAGTCATCCGGTCAGGCCGCCACCAAAGCGTTTTTAGTCAATTCGGTTGCCGATGTCGGGTTGGGCTTTGGAGTCATTCTGGCCTATTCCACCTTTGGAACGCTGGATATCCAGACCATATTGGTGGAAGCCCGGGCCATGCAGGAGGCGACGATCAACCTGCTTGGCTGGCTAGGGTTGGAATTGCCCATTCACATCTTAACCCTCATGACTCTTTTTTTATTCATAGGGGCCATGGGAAAGTCTGCACAAGTGCCCCTTCATGTATGGCTTCCATTTGCCATGGAAGCTCCCACGCCGGTATCGGCCTTGATTCACGCGGCAACGATGGTGAATGCCGGTCCCTTCCTATTGGTTCGCATGAGTCCCCTGGTGATACTCTCGCCGGTAGCCATGACCGTCATCGCGGTAATAGGGGCCATCACGGCGCTCTATGCAGCCCTGGTATCCCTGACCCAGGTGGATATCAAACGCATGCTGGCCTTCTCCACGATTGGTCATATCGGTTTCATGATCATGACCTGCGGGGTCGGAGCATTTGTGGTGTCTATTTTTCATATGCTGGCTCATGGATGTTTGAAGGCATTTTTATTTTTGTCCACGGGAAATGCCCTTCGATCGGTTGGCACACATGGACCTGGAACCACCTCATTTCCCCAACAGGGAGCCTTAAGCCGTGCTATATGGCCATTAGTCTCAGGGGCTGTGCTGTTAGCCTGCCTCCCCCCTTTTCTTATTTTTTCAGGGACCTATGAACAATTGTGGATTTCTCAACAAATGGCTACCGCCCAATGGACATTTTGGATTATTGGATTTCTGACCGTGTTTTTTACAGGCATGTACACCATTCGTGGAGTTCTCATGTTGTTTACTCAAAGTACGTCGGCTGGCCATGGGCTTGGAATGGTCCGTGAAACTATGCAGCCAAGCTTCTTTTCTCCTAAGCACCTCGTAGGGATCCTATTTGCCATTGGAATCGTCGGAAGCCTGTTGCTGGTTTCGTGGGACTGGTTTGTGGAATTTTTGTCACCAGTTATCGGACATCGTTCGGCTTGGGCGCCAGTAGAATCCTCAAGATGGATGAATCCTCAGCTTATCCTTTCGGTGGGCGTGGCGATCGCTGGTGTTGCGGTCGGCTACTTTTCCTTCACGAAGTCTTGGGGACCATGGGTTACTCAATCGGCAATGGGAAAACGGTGGTATGTCCATTTTCTGAATAAACTGTATTTCGACGAACTGTATGAGGCGTATCTTGTGCAGCCAACCGTTGGATTTGCTCGATGGCTATGGCAGGTTGTCGACCGACAAGGGTTTGATGCACTCATCCTGGGCATTGCGAGTGTGACGGTGGGAGTGGCCAAGTGGCTTTGGCGAGTGGTGGACCTGCGTGGCATTGACGGGATAGTGGTGGGTCTGGGACGGAACAGCGTGGGAATGGCCGGTTGGCTGTGGCGGGTGGTGGATCTCCGTGGTGTGGATCGGGTGGTGGTCGGTGTCGGGAAACACAGCATTGGGATTGCCAACTGGCTGTGGAACATTATCGACGTCAAAATTCTTGATAAAAATGTGAATCGTGTGGGGGATCAGGCCAAGGCCACAGGGGACATGATGCGGGAACTGGAACCCCGGACATTACAGCACCATTTGCTGGTGATGATTTTCTGGCTCATTGTGGGGATGGGCCTGTTGTTTTGGTTTGTCCTGTGAGGGGCCGGTCGCTTTCCAATGATATCGACGCAATTTACGTGGCACGAAAATTTACAGACGGTGATGTTTTGAAAAAAAGTGATGGTCTGAGCTTGCCTGGGAGCTGTAATCATCGACTTTTCATGAAGGGAAGACTATGAGCACGATCTTCACTGAACATCTTCTGAGTGTCATGATCGCCATTCCTTTTTTGGGCATCGCGATTATCTCCTGTATTCATGATCAGGAATGGATCCGGCGGGTGGCTCTGGGGTGTACTCTGGTGGATGGTGCGCTCTCCCTGTTGCTCTTGAGAGAGTTTGATTTTGCCATCCAAGGCATGCAATTCGTGGAACGGGTGGCATGGATGCCGACCTTCAATATTCAATATGCCGTCGGGGTGGATGGAATTAGTCTCCTCCTGGTTTTGCTCACGACTCTGCTCTGTCCTTTTTGCGTACTGTGTTCCTGGAAATCCATCACCACACGGGTGCGGTCTTTTATGGCGATGATTCTTCTGGTGGAAGGAGCCATGATTGTGGTGTTTACCGCACTGGACTTGTTTTTGTTTTTCATGTTGTGGGAGGTCACGATGATTCCCATGTATTTTATGATCATATTGTGGGGTGGGCCCCAACGAATCGCGGCCGGCATCAAATTCGTTTTGTACAGTTTGTCGGGAAGCCTGGTCCTGCTGCTGGCTATACTCGGGTTATACGTGGAGGGAGGGAAAACTTTCGATATCTTAGCCCTAGCTGAACACACGTACACCCCCGAAGTACAATTCTGGATTTTCTTAGCCTTCTTTTTGGCGTTTGCCATTAAGTTGCCCATGTTGCCGTTTCACACATGGCTGCCGGATGCCCATTCCGAAGCTCCCACCGCCGGAAGTGTCATTCTGGCTGGGGTATTGTTGAAAATGGGCGGGTATGGATTTTTGCGATTTTGCCTACCCATGTTTCCGGAGGCCTCCGTGACTTTTGCCCCGTTTATCTTGTGGTTGTCGGTGGCCGCTATTTTGTATGGCGGGTATATGGCCTTGGCCCAGTCAGATTTGAAGAAGTTGGTAGCCTATTCGTCCATTTCCCATATGGGATTTGTAACCTTGGGAATTTTCGTGTTCAATAACCATGGCATTCAAGGAGCTATCTTGCAGATGGTGAACCATGGCATTACGACAGGAGCACTCTTTTTGGCAGTCGGACAATTGTACGATCGGACCCATAGTCGCTCAATTCAGGATTATGGAGGATTGCAAAAATCAATGCCTCGGTTTGTAGCGCTCTTTTGTCTATTTTCCGTAGCATCATTTGGATTACCCGGAACATGCAATTTTATCGGAGAATTTTTAGTCCTCGTCGGAACATCCTTCGAAAGCTATATGATGGTTCTACTGTCCATGGGGGGCATTGTTCTCGCTGCGGCGTATATGCTCTGGATGCTACAACGGGTGGTATTGGGCCACCCCAAAACTCCCACCGTCTCTCAACTTTCTGACCTCAGCATGCGAGAGTTGGCCACGGTGATCCCCCTTGCGATTCTGATCTTGTGGATCGGAGTATACCCATCCCCGCTCATGGAAATGATGGATTCCAGCGTCACGCACCTGGTTCAACATATGGCCCAATTCCAGAAGGGAATGGTCGCCGAGGCTGTCTTTCGATAAACAACCAGAGCGAGAAGGTCAAGAACGAAATCACCAAAACAATGAAATAGAGATGAGAAACACTCCAAATAAATGGTGATGCCAAAACATGCTCCCTTTGAAGTCCAATCTATGATGTGATCAATCTTCTCTTCTCCTACACCCACCACTTAACTTTTCCTTTTCCCCATTTAACACTTCGTTATTCACTTTTTTAAATAATTCTCCTTATCCTAAAAAAGTGGGTTGGAAGGCAATCGATTTTTTGTCATATCGTATTTTTCCAAATTTCTTAAATTTTCCAGTAAGTTGCGAGTAATTAGATATTACGGGTTTCCTCAAGTCCACCAGCCGGAAAACCGAGAAAAATAATCAATACGCCTTTTCGGCGATATTTCCATCCTTATCATGGGGAAGTAATTGAAAAGAAACCGTATCCTGAAAATGGTTCTAAAGTTCAAAAAGGAGTCCTGGGGCTCAACCAAAACCGATCGTCAGAGAAAACGGGTTGAGGAAAGTTGGTGGAAGGAGGAGCATACATCATGAAACGGGTCAATATTTTTCTTGCCGCAGTGATTTGTACAGTTTTTGTCGGATGCGTGAGTCAGCAATCACATGAGCGTGCCCTGCAAGAATATGAAATGAGCCAAGAAGAATCTTCAGCTGAAATTGAACGATTGCAGCAGATGATTGAAGAGAGACAAGTCGAAGTGGCCCAGCTTCAAGAAACCAAAACTGAACTTGAGCACACCGTTGAGGTACAAGACCAAATAAAGGAACAACAATTAGCTGCAGTTAAACAGGAATTAGAAGCTCTATATTCCCAAATCCAGGGTTTAGAAAACCCGTCCGGAGGAAATTCCATGGTAGCCTCAATTTTCGGGGTTGAGCCCGTGGACTTTGAAGATCTGACGGCAGCTCTCAAAAAAGTCAGGGCTAGCTTGGATGATCAAGTAAGCGATTTTTCTCAACTCCGAAAACAAAATAGTCAATTGGAGGAAGAACTCTCAGCTCTGGAAACCCGACTCAAAGAAGTAGAGCGGTTGAAAAAAGAGTTGGAACAGGTTCGTGCGGCACGTGAAGCCCAGGAGGCTCAACTGGCTAAGGTGAAACACGAAGTGCAAACTGTGGGTGAGGAAATCGATCGTATTACAAGAGCCCTTGAAGATAAATTTGGTCATAGCCTGGTGGTGACTCAGCACCAAGACCGGTTGGTCTTAACTCTGCTTGGCCAAGTGCTGTTTGAATCGGGTGAGGCTGACCTGACACCGCTGGGGCTTAAAATCATGAAACAGGTTGGTCAGGTTTTGGCCACGTTGCCGGATAAATATATTCAAGTCGAAGGACATACCGACAATAATCCGATTTATGGACGATTACAGCAACAGTATCCCACCAATTGGGAACTGTCCACAGCCAGAGCCACGACGGTTCTTCGCTATCTGATTGAACAAACCAGGATGGACCCCAAGGATTTTGGGGCTACCGGCTATGCCGATACCCGCCCAGTGACGACCAATGAGACGGAGGAAGGGCGAGCTCAAAATCGCCGAGTAGAAATTGTCCTCTATCCCGACCCGACCATTCATGAAAGGGAAACCGTCGCAACGCTTGCCCGGTGAAGCCTCACAGCTCCCTTGCCAATTTACAGATATTGTTTCCCCTTATGACTGGAGGAGTTGTCATTAAGGGGAACGGCTCTCTGAGCGGGTTGCTCATTCCCTCTTCACCCTCTCCGTCCCTCCTCAATAAAGCAAACGTTAGGACAACGATTCTTGTTTAATGGAGGGAATGCCCTCCCAGGTCTCCAGAATTCGTGAGACTATGGTGTTGGATGAGGCCGGTATCGTAGAGCAGTGTCGTGGCAGGCTCCAATAAAAAGTAGGCTGTCAGGAGTCCAATGCTGGTCATGGTAATGGTGTAAGGAAGTGCCATCCAGACCATCCGGCCATACGATAGTCGAATCACCGGGGCCAGGGAGGAAGTCAACAGAAACAAAAATGCGGCCTGCCCATTTGGAGTGGCGACACTCGGAATATTGGTCCCTGTGTTAATGGCGACGGCCAGAAGATCAAATTGGTCCCGGCTGATGGTGCCGGCTTGCAGGGCACGTAAGACTTCTTCGATGTACACCGTCGCGACAAAAACATTATCGCTGATGGCTGATAAAATGCCATTGGCCAGATAGAACATGCCGATTTGATGAGATCCGCCTAAACTTAATCCATATCCAATAATTCCGGCAAACAGGTTCTGGTCCTGGATGACCGCCACAATGGCGAAAAACACGACAAGGAGCGCCGTAAACGGAAGAGCCTCCTTGAAGGCCTCTCCGAGTTGATGCTCTTCGATAATGCCGTTAAAGGCGGTCACAAACACGATCACCGTTAATCCGATAATCCCGACCTCCGCCAAGTGAAACGCCAAGGCGACAATAAGCCAAACGCCGGCAATGGCTTGAATAATAAGCTTAGCCGTATCCCCTGAATCCCGCCGTTTCTGTTGCTCGGTTTCGAAGTCCAGCAAGATATGGCGAACCGGATCGGGGAGTTGAAAGCCGTAATCAAACCATCGCATTTTCTCGACGATCAGACAGGTGGTCAATCCCATGGCAAAAACCGGAATCGTCACGGGAGCCATGCGGAAAAAGAATTCCATAAATTCCCATCCCGCTTTGTCCGCGATAAGAAGATTTTGCGGTTCCCCCACCAGAGTACAGACCCCACCTAACGCGGTTCCTACTGCGCCGTGCATAAGCAGGTTGCGCAGGAATCCACGAAAATTGTCCAAATCTTCCCGGTGAAGAGAGCTAATTTCATGATCGCTCGTGGAATCATGGGAGGCATGGGAAGACTTGCCTGAAGCCACCCGGTGGTAGATGTTATAAAAACCCAGCGCGACGGCAATGATGACCGCCGTGACCGTCAGCGCATCAAGAAACGCAGACAGAAATGCGCCCATAATAGAAAACAAGATCCCCAACCCAATTTTTGAGCGGACCCCTAGCAAGATTTTTGTAAACAGAAACAACAAAAGATCCTTCATGAAATAGATCCCGGCCACCATGAAGATCAACAACAGGATCACTTGAAAATTATTGAGGGCTTCATGATAAACCGTGGCCGGTGTGGTCATTCCCAGCAGGACGGCTTCTAAAGCGAGCAACCCTCCAGGTTGAAGCGGGTAACTTTTGAGAGCCATCGCCAGGGTAAAAATAAATTCCAGAATGAGGACCCAACCCGTGTAAAACGAACCAAGACTCACTAACAAGATAGGGTTGATGATCAGAAATCCCAGAATGGTCAGCTTGTACCAGGTCGGAGTGTGGTTGAGAAAATTCTTTATAAGTGCCTGAGGGACTGTGGTCTTCATTGCAGTTGAGTGACCTTTCATACAAGTGGCGCCAGATAGACCCTGGCCTGTCAAACGAATTTCACAGTTACAAAACCCATAATTCTTGCTCTCTATTATCCAGGCCTTTGAAGTTGCACCTTTTAAATAAAAGGTTAGGGTACACGATGAAGCCTCATGAGTATGTCAATACATCAAAATCGTATTAGGGCGACCGTCTTATGTGTGAGTTCCCAAGTTAAATCAAGGAATAATCCGATAAAGCGTTCTTCCCCATTCCATACCAGAAACGGTTTCAATGAGACTGTAGGATGTTCAGGATGCAACTTCTGTTGGAGGCACATCGAAAGGATGGGTGGAGCCGCTTACATGAGCCGCGTGGCGCAAGGCATCCAACCGAATCGCGTATCGATGTCCAGGTTGTACCTGATCAAGCACTCCTAGTCCCGTTAGGATCCGAGCCACGGCTGGACGCATACCCACGAAAAATAAATGCTGGTGATGGCTTTTCACCATCACCAGCATGTCTTCGATCGCTAAGGCGGCAGTTCCATCGATGGTGGGAACCGACGTGAGATCGAGAACTACGCTGGAAAAGGTCTTGAATCCCTTCAACGATTCAAGACGGCGGACCATGTCCTTGGCCGAACCGAAACTCATCGGCCCATTCACATGGATCATGACAAGCCGGTCCTTATTACGCTCTAAGATGCGTTGCTCTTCAAGCGACAAGGGTGCTTCCGGATCTGAGCCTGTGATGATTTTCAAACTGTCAAGTTCCAGGTCTGCCATCCGCTTCACAAACATGACGCTGGCAAGAACAACGCCAATACCTACAGCGGTAATCAAATCGACCAGGACGGTCACCAATAACACGACGACCATGACCAAGACTTCCGTGCGGGGAGCCTGGACCAGATGTTTCAGCATACGCCAATCGATGATATCGAATCCGACTTTTATCAGCAGGCCGGCCAAGACCGCCAGGGGAATTTTTTCCGCCAGAGGGCCGAGGCCAAGCAACGTGCCTAATAGCACGACCGCCATAAACATGCCCGAAAGAGGAGTCCGCCCTCCGGTCCGAATGTTGGCAACGGACCGCATGGTTGCTCCTGCACCGGGAATGCCTCCGAAGAACCCCGCCACCATATTTCCGATACCCTGCCCGATCAATTCCCGGTTAGAGTCATGTTGTGTTCGCGTCATATTGTCACACACAAGAGAAGTCAACAGGCTGTCAATCGTTCCCAGCAAAGCCAGAACAAGGGCCGATTCCACCATTAAGAGGAGGGCATTGGTATGCATGGTTGGCCAAATGGGGACAGGAAATCCCGCCGGCACTTCACCAATAAGGGGAAGCGAGGGGAAAAAGTAATTTGCCACGACGGTTCCTACAATGAGGGCCAATAAAACGGGAGGAAGACGTTTGCCGATCGAAGCGGGCGTGAGGTACACAATCCCCAGAGTGAGAGAACCAATTAAGACCGCAGGCAACGAAAAGGAAGCCAAATATTCCGGCATGGCCATGAGGTTGGCCACAACCTTGTGCTCGGCTTCCAATCCCAGAAAGGGTGCGACCTGCAAAATTAAGATAATCCCCCCGATGCCGCTCATGAACCCTGAAATCACAGGATACGGTACCAGGGTGATATAGCGGCCAAAGCCAAGGAGCCCAAATAACATTTGAAAGCCCCCACCCAAGATAACGGCAGTAAAGGCCAAGGCCGGCTCATCGGAAAATTTCAAGATAATTCCGGCCATCACCACAGTCATGGGGCCGGTAGGCCCTGAAGCTTGGGCCGGAGTTCCTCCGAAGAGGGCGGCAAAGAATCCCACGAAAATCGCCCCATACAGGCCGGCAATCGCCCCAAGTCCGGATGTCACTCCAAAGGCTAAAGCCAGAGGGAGGGCCACGACAGCAGCAACCAGCCCGCCATAGAGATCACCACGAAGATTATTGAAATGGAGACCGTGTATCCATGAAAGGGCTGGATGATTGGCCGTCATGTTTTTTTCAGAAAGGGAAGGCAGTTGTCAGGTGGTGAGCAGAACGCATAGGCCGATTCAGACAAGTCAGATGTATGGTCACTATAACCAACCCTATGAACGGACGAGTCATAAGTCCGATCAATTACCCACCAGAGGACGCCTTGGCCGTCCGCTGAATAAATTGGCCGATTTGAAGGCCAATGGATGCAAACATGGACAAGAGTTCTTTGTCAGGTTTTTGAATGTCCCGGTGGAAGAATTCCATGACACCAACAATGTCGGAGCCCGATTTAACGGGAAACGCGAATCCGGAATGAAGACCTTCTTGCGCAGCAGCCGAAGCGCGCGGAAAATTCGGGTCGGACACGACATCGGTGATCCAGACCGGTTCAGCACTTTTCCAAGCACGCCCGGGTAACCCCACCCCCCTGGCGAATGTGATGCCTTGTGAGGCTTGCTGAAAGACTTCCAGGTTTACATGTGGAGAATGCCAAATTTTGATACAGCGTAGAATTTGTTGTTCTGGCTCAACCGTCCATATGGCTCCGAGATCCCATCCTAAATTGTCACAAATCGCTTCCAGGATGAGGGGGGCAGCCTGAGTCAATCCAGTTGATTCGGCAAGAACATTGGTTAAATTGTGATGGGTGGCCAATCGGCGTTCTTTGTGTTCACGTTCGATAAACTGCCCGATTTGAAATCCGATATTCGAAAGCATTTGAACCAATGTTTCATCGACTTCTTCAGGAAATTGGGAGAAAAACTCGAGAACCGCTCTGGTATTCCCGGCCAGGCAAATGGGAATTCCGAATCCGGCATGAAGTCCTACTTCCAGAGCTGTCTGGTTTCGAGGGTCTTTGGGATAGTCAGCGAGGTCCTTGATCCAGATCACTTTACGAATGTCCCAGACCTGCCCGGCCAGTCCTACATCCGGAGTGAGTACCCAACCGGAGGCAGGTGATGCCATTGCTTGGGCCTGCGGAGAGTCGGATGGCCAAATAGCCGCGGCTCCCAGGGCCTGACGTTGATAATCCATTCGCCAGAGGATGCCCACGTTCCATTCCAGGGTGTTGCAAATGGCTTTGAGAATTTTGGGGTAGGTCTCTGTGATGCCGGTTGCAGAGGCCAGGATGGCGACAACGGCTTCGTGCAGAGCCAGGCGTCGTTCTGCCCGTTTCCGATCCGTGATATCAATGCCAAAACCAATAATCCCTTTCTTATCGCCTTCCAACTTACACAGGCAATTCAAAAACCACCAGGGTTTCCCCTGCAAAATCCCCTTGCTCTCGTAAAAAACGGAATTGGCGACAGTCCCTTCCTTGACCTGGTTCTTGATCTGATCGGGGGGCTCCAGGGGAATTCGTCCAATAGAGGTAAAGTCTTTTAATCCAAAGCGAGCCAGACCGCGACCGAAGGACTCATGCATGACTCCTTCCTGGTCGATTCGAAATGCCACGGCCGGCATATTCGACAAAATGCCGGTCAGCATGGAACTCTGGTCGCGAGTCGCCGCGTCAGCCTCTCTTACCTGCATGGCTAATAGAGCGGTGGACCAGATGGCAAACAGGGCGATGGAGCGATTGGTGACCCCGATCCATGGCTCAGCCCCCGAAGGTGAAAGCGAATACCCCACGATCGTTAAGAGGGTACACAGGCCTGCCAGGCGCAATGGGTCATTTTTATCTGGTGACCGGAGAGCGATCAGCACGACGGCGACATAAGGGACCGCTTCGGCAACTCCCAGCGGGAGAAAGAGGTCCACAATGAACACGACCGTGGCCACAAGCAGGGCCAGGGCTAAGATTTGCCCACGGTTTTTTTGAGGACGTTCAACGGGACTTTGGAGGGTCAGTGAGCTTGGCATAGAATAACGGTATAGACAAAAATCGCGAAAACACTATTAAATTTAACAAGAATCGTTTAAAGCCCACGATACGAAAAAACCCCCAGATCGTGCAAGTGGAATCTGCGGAAAGCCGGTTCCTCGCTTTCAGTGGAGATGGACCAAATTGAGGCTGGAGAGCAGGATTTTCATTGACAAGTGCCCTATTAGAGATCGGAAGGTCATAAGGAGACTCTTCAACTTGACTTCCTTTTTGCTCCTATGCGAAGCATGCAAAGGTGTGAAAGGTATGCATGATGGGAATATGCGCATGAATCCTCCATCCCCTCAAGCCAGTATTTATCACGTTGCAGGGTTGGATGAACGTGACCGTGGGTTTAATCGCCAAGTCCACGTCATCCCGTGTGAAGAAGGATTCCAGGCCGGGCTTCGCTATGAATCGCTCCAGATTGAAGTTGAACCGGTTCCCATAGAAGGCCAGGCCCTGCGATGTCTCATTCACCTCTTGCACGAGAGGGGCTACAGGCAATTACGAACCCAACGTATCTTTATTGGAGACCAGTACCTGGGCAGCCAGGAACTCTGGGTGGAGTATCCTGACCCCGAGTCCTCTCTTGACACCAAGAAAACATGGTCGTCGTGGTTTCAGAAGATTTTCGGTCGTTCCTCACTTTCGTAGATTTCCACTTTTTTAATCTTTGTTTTTCCAGAAAAATTGGGGGAGGAACTCCTTAAGGGTATTGCGAGGAAGAGGCAAGGGTGTGCAGAGTCCCGACGCCTGATTCTGTGGAGGCGACGGAGGGAAAGTAACTGATGATTCGACGGGGGTTGAGGCATTCCCGGATTTTTGGAGAAAGATCAACGGGACGAATGGCATTGAGAATGTACAGCCCTTCATCCTCTTCGGCCAGGTTCAGGACAATCGATTCATCTGGAGAAGAGTGTTCATCATAGATGAGGAGGATAGGCCGGAGCCGGTTGGCCAGGTTAACGCTGGTGACAATGCCAATTTTTTGATTACTCAATTGAACAAGTGAGCCCGGAGGGTAGACTCCCAACTGCCTGATCAACGAGACAATAGCGTCATACCAAAGCGTGTGACGACATTTCACGTACAAATACGATAAAGCCTCCGAGGGAATGAGAGATCTGGCGGGATCCGGATGATGGCATAGCTCATCATACTCATCCACCACCATGACAATTTTGGCAAACGTGCTGATTTGGTCCTCTTTCTTGCCTGCCGGATATCCTGACCCATTGAGGCGTTCGTGGTGTTGGCGAATCACTTCACTCGCTTTATAGGGGAAATTGGGCAGCTTGCTAACCATCTCCACCCCGAATTTCGGATGGGAACTTAAAAAGCCTTTCAGCTCTGAAGGAGACATGGACCCTTTTCGTAGTAACTGCTCTGCCGGAAATTTGAGTTCGCCCACATCATGAAACATCGCTCCGAGAGCGAGTACTTCAGTATCTTGTCGTGTGAATCCTAAATCCTGTCCGACCATGAGAGATAGCGAACAGACATTGAGCGCGTGGAGAAAAAACTCCTCGTTGGATTCGTTGGAGCCGATCAGGTTCAGAAGCGCTCTTGAGTTGTCTGACACGTCTAGAATCTCGTAAAGGTTTCCCACAATTTTCTGTGCCGTCCGGATTCCACGAGGTCGGCCGGAGATGACGTCCTGCATAATAAGCTTGCCTTCCTGAACAACCTCATGAAATTGAGTGCCAACTTTTTGCAAATGTTCCTGGTAGGTATGGAAGGCTTGGTGCTGGGCGACTTTTCGTTGAATGGGATCTTCGGGAACTTTCTCAGTCTCTAAGAAGGCGGATTCCGAAGTGGAAGATTCAGCCGAGTGTTCCTGATCTGGTTCAACGACCTCTTGGACCGGTTCCCGGACGGGTGTCTCCGTTGGTTCGGATTGGCCATACTCGGGGTCTGAACGGTCGGGATCGAAATACAGTTTGACCTTAGTGAGTCCCTGAATCGTTTTTAATTCTTCGGCCGTGGTGATTTTAAAGGAATTCGTTGGGAAAGGATGGCTAAACCAGGATCCCTCAATTTTGATGTACAAGCCCAGTCGTAGAGTGTTTAAGTGAAGTGGAACGAATGGCATATCAGGTCACGATATTAGGCATTGAACATGGTTGGGCCCGTTTATAGATTGACCCCTGTCTTTTATTCTTGGCCATGGGGAAACGAAGTGCGGCTTGCCCGCCCCCGCTTTTGGGCGTTTCTTCTACACGAAGATTTTCCAATGACCTTATCGGAAGGCAATATGCGAAAATTGAGGAGAATTCCATACAAAAATAGAAAAGTGACACAAATGGATGGCGGTCAATGAACCCGGGTTCGTCAGCGGTGAAGGCTAGGGGATTCAGGACATGTTCGTGGCAGTGATACTCAAATCACAGATTTTGCAATTGTCCCGATATGGGCTGACGCTAAGGGTTAAGCCACGCTATCTTATGGATTGGCAATACCCAATTGCATCCGCCCTTCGGACTCTATTTCCCGTTGAACCTGGGAGTTCCAATCAAGCGCTCTTGACATTAGAGGCGGCTTTTTCAGATCCGAGACGGCTAGGTGCGCTCGGTGAGCATTTTGTCTCTGGTTTGGTGTCTTATGACAAGGTTCAAATTCCATCATCCTGAAAAGGATAACGAACAGCTATCTGGCTTTCTCCTTGTTTCTACAACAATCATTGGCCCCGCGTATTGATCAAGGATGTGTGTTGTTCTCGGCTTATGAATTGTTGGCGGCGTGAAACACGTCTCATAATTTTTTAACCGGAGAACTGACGGCGGTTCATAAGAACTTCGTCTAGCGGATATGCCGGCGAATCAGGTATCGGTCGGGGAAGAGAAATTTTTCAAAGATTCTTTGGTGTGGGCTAAGACACTCTCGAGTTTTTTCCGCAGATCGGCAAGATCTTTAGAGCGAAAGGCGGTTTTGGTTTTCTGAAGGACTTGAATCGTCTCAAATACGGCTTCACGAAGATGAAAGTAATCGTGTGGGGAGATGGGAGAAGGATTGGGGGGCGGTGAACCTTTTTCGAGAACACGCAAGGCCCCTTCCCATTGCCCCGTCGATTCCTTCATCTTGGAATCCGTCAAAAGAATTTCCTCAATCTCTGGATTGGAGATCGTGGATCCCCAGGTTTTAAGCGTTTCTTCAATTTTGGCTAAGCGTTCCATCCGCAAGGCGGCTTCTTTCCTGGCTTGTTGCACAGAACGAAGGACTTGTTTCTGTTGCAAGCCTTGTTTGATTGCCGCCAAGAGGACGCTGTAGTCGATCGGCTTAATAAGATATTCCAGCACATGAAGGCGAATGGATTCCACGGCAGTAGGAAGCGATGGATATCCAGTGACAACAATCACCGGCAGTTGCGTGGATTGTGCTGGGATCTCCCTCACCATCTCTAACACCCGTTTACCAGAAATATTGAGGTCGGTGATGAAGACATCAAAATCCCATGCACGATCCAACGCTTGACCCAGTTCTTCGGCATTGCGCACCGCGTGGCAGTCATATCCTTTTTTTTGCAGGAGATCTTGAGTAGCTTCCACATAGATTTCTTCGTTGTCGGCCAGGAGAATGTGACCTTGAGAGATGGGCATACCAGATTCCTTTCTGGAAAGGAGAAAAGGGGCTGCACTCCATGCAACTGTGGAGTGCAGGATTTGTATACCATTGTCTCATAGGGATTCAAGAGGGAGTGATCTCTGAAGACTCAGGTGAAATTATTATAAATGAGTCTTCTTTTTGGTGAGGAAATCAATAGCCCTACGAGTGTTGGTGTGGGACAACCACAGGCGGTCCGTAGGGGAAGTCGGGGATTGCGGTGCTGCAGACGAAGAAGCCACACGGCGATAGGGGAAATCTCTCCCGCCACAACCAATGGGGTCGATCCATTCACAAAAATCAGGAAGGCGGTCATCCTCATGTGCACGGATGGGCCACGGAGGCTATGGTAAGTCGGGAGGGAAGAAGTTGGGTTCATCATCCTGACCTACCTGGGTAAGAAATGAAATGTGCACATCTGAAGGGCGGGAGACGAATTGGGCGACAGTCTAACTCACTGAAATGAGAAGTGCCAGGGGAAAATGTGTGTGAGATGGGCGACAGGATGAGGTGAGATCAATATGGTCGAAGCGTATTGCCTAGGCGTGGTAGTGAGCTTCCACGAGTTCTAACTTTGGAACCTCCACATCAACGTGGGTTCGTTGAATATCAATAATCACGGGCAGAAGTTCGTCAAACACGGTCACGAGGTGGGGATCGAACTGTTTCCCCGCCTGAGAACGGATTTCGTTCAGAGTTTTCTCAAGAGGCCAGGGGTCTTTATAGCACCGTTTGGATGAGAGGGCATCGAAGACATCCGCGATAGCGCAAATTCGCCCGCTTAGCGGGATATCCTCACCGGCAATGCGATTCGGGTACCCTGAGCCGTCCCATTTTTCATGGTGAGTGAGGGCAATCACTTCACCCATCTTCAGGACCGCGGACTGGCTACCCGATAAGAGATTTGCGCCAATGACCGTGTGTTGTTTCATGATGGCAAACTCCTCCACCGTCAGCTTCCCGGGTTTCAAGAGAATCCGATCGGGAATGCCTAATTTTCCCACATCATGCATCGGTGTGGCGTGGAACAGGATGTCGCATTCATCCTCGGTCATGCCGCTGGCTCGTCCCAGGACGGTCGCGTAATGGCTCATACGGACGATATGACTGCCGGTTTCATTGTCGCGATGTTCAGCCGCCCTGGCCAGGCGATGCACGACATCAATTTGTGTCTCTTTGAGTTCTCTTGTGCGAATTTTGACGATTTCTTCGAGAGTCTCATTGTGCCGTGACATGGCTTTATTCAAAAGACTGGCTTCCAGTAAATTGCGAATTCGCATGAGGACTTCGATTTTATCGAAGGGCTTAAGCAAAAAGTCTTTGGCTCCGGATTCCAAGGCCCGCAGCCGTGTTTCACGATCTTCTTCCGAGGTGAGGACCAGGATGGGCAGGTAGGCATGCTGATGAATAATTTTCAATTGTCCCATGACCTGAAAGCCATTGAGTTCAGGCATGCGGATATCGAGGCAAACCAGATCCGGCTTCAGCTCTTTAAACAGCGACACAACTTGAGTGGGATCTTGAGTGGAATGGACATGGAGATACCCGGCATTTCGTAAAATGCTCTCCAGGAGCATGATATTGGTCATTTGATCATCCACGATAAGAATCGTGGCATTTTGGCATTGTTGTTGAGAAATCATGGGTGAGAAGGAACGTGGTGATTAGACTCGGATGAAGATGGAATCTTCAGTGTTCCGTCAGTAGATAATTCAATCAGGAAGACTGTTTGTTCTTTCTGTACGTTTACTCATTTTCGGAACCTCCCTCAGAAACTTGACGACAGATAACCGACCTTTTTCATGGAAAATTAATGCCATAGCATGTTGTATGGCGAAGGTTCCCAATAGGTGAAAATAGTGGAGTGGCCAGGGAAACAAACGGAGGAGTATTGCGTGGTACAAATCAAAAAAAATCTGGGGTTTTTCAAACGACTCTGTCTTTCTTTAACGAGCCCGGGATGAAGAGAGGCGACGAGCTTTTGGAGCTGGTCAATGGTCCATAAGGAATCGTTTGTTCGATCTCACGGACCAAGTCAGGCGTGTGGCGGATGATCAGGAAAGGGGCTAGGGAAGAGTTGCAGGACTGACAGATGCAAGGTGAGGCGGTCTTGAGCCATGGCATATTCCTATTTCAATTGAATCGGTATGCAAGGCGAATCAGGCCTGGCTCCTTGATGAAGCAGTGGTGGCTTAATCGTCTCTGCGAGAAAATCACGTTTCCGGGTGTGTTGGGATCACGTCAATCCCTTTACTTAATCTGTTGAGTCTTTGGCAGTTTGATATTTTGCGAGGAGGTGACTTCTTTTAACGCAGTCTGGACACGGTGGAATTCCCGGGAAATTTTGCTGAGGAACGAAGGGATATCTCGATCCAATTTTGCTTCACTCGCTTGCTCAAGTTCATAGGCCACCTGAGCCAGAATGTCTGCACCCATGTTCCGACAAATACCTTTAAGCCCATGGGCGGTCTCGGCCAGACGGATGACTTCATGGTTGTCGATGGCCTGTTCGATCGCCGAAACACAGTCTGTTGCATCTTCCACGAATTTCTCAGCCATCCTTACCACAAACTCTTTTCCCGCCATTTCTTCCCATTGTTGCAATGTGCTCAGATTGATGGGCTGCAATGGTTGCGTGCTTTCCGCAAGAACATCGGGTGCTGGTGGAAGGAAGGGAGGGAGGGAAGGGTTTTCCGGTTCCTGAGGTTGGACTTTCTGTTGGAGCCAATGCGCGAGCACCCGTGCCAATTCCTCCGGTCTCAGGGGTTTTGATAAATAATCATCCATGCCTGCGTTGAGGCATTTCTCCCGATCCCCACTCATCGCGTTCGCCGTCATGGCAATAATAGGCGTATGTCGAGTCTGACCTTCCAACCCACGAATGGCCCGTGTGGCTGCGTATCCATCAATCTCGGGCATATGGCAATCCATCAGAATGACATCATAGGACATACGTGAAAGGGCCTCGATCGCTTCTTGTCCATTGGCCACTACGTCGGCTCGGTGCCCGAGCCGTTCCACCAGCATGACCGCCAATTGCTGATTCACGTGGTGGTCGTCGGCGACGAGAATTCTTGCCGCCTTCTGACCACGCAAATTCTGAAGATGATGGAAAGTGATGAATGGACGAGGGACGGCTGTGGGGTCCTGTGGTTCATATCCCATGACCGTTTCCAGACAGGACTGTAATTGGCCTTTCCGAATCGGCTTGGTGAGATAGCCAATAAACCCGGCTTCTTGAGCAGCCTTCGCATCTCCCCGTCCCCCCAGAGAAGTCAGAAGCACGAGGCGAACGGACGCGATTGCCGGGTCCGTTTTAATCGTGCGCCCGAGTTCCAGGCCATCCATCTCAGGCATTTCCATATCCAGAATCGCCAGATCAAAGGGCTTGCCCTGTTCTGTGGCCTGCCGCATGAGGCTCAGGGCTTCGGAGGGGGTGGCTGCCATGGATCCGCTCATGTGCCAGTCCTGAAAATACTGCAACAATAAATGGCGATTGGTAGGATGGTCGTCTACCCCACAGACCTTGAGTCCAACGAGGCCGATGTGTCCCGGGTTTATCGCGTGGGGGTTCGAAGGTTGTTTGGCAAAACAGGCGGTAAACCAAAAAGTACTTCCTTGTCCGGGAGTGCTCTCCACCCCAAGAGTCCCTCCCATCTGTTCCACGAGCTGCTTGGAAATAGCCAACCCCAGGCCGGTGCCTCCGAACCGGCGGGTGGTGGAACTATCAGCCTGAGAATATGGTTGGAATAGCTTGACCTGGGTCTCAGGGGCTATGCCGATGCCGGTATCTCTCACCTCCACTCGAATGGTCAGGGTTTCTTTGGTTTCTTCTACCCCCTGGATATGGATGACGACCTCGCCAATAGCCGTAAATTTGACCGCATTCCCTACCAGATTCATGAGAATTTGCCGAAGACGTCCGGGGTCTCCTTGCAAGGCGGTCGGCACCGTGGCGGACACCAGCCCCACGAGTTCTAAATGTTTCTTGGCGGCGGGTCCGGCCAGCAATTCGAGCGTTTCCTCCAGTGTGGTGCGAAGATCGAAATCAATCGTCTCGAACTCTAGCTTTCCGGCCTCAATTTTTGAGTAATCAAGAATGTCGTTAATGAGGGTCAGGAGAGTTTCTCCTGAGGCCCGCACTGTTTCCGCAAACTGCCGCTGTTGGGATGTCAGCTCGGTTTCGAGCAACAGGCCCGTCATCCCAATCACACCGTTCATGGGGGTCCGGATTTCGTGGCTCATGGTAGCCAGAAATTGGCTCTTAATGGTTGCGGCGGTTTCGGCGCGTTCTTTGGCTTCCCGTAATTCCTGCTCGGCCTGTTTGCGGTCACTGATATCACGGACAATGCCGGTGAACGACCGGCGCATTCCTAATTTCACCTCGCTGACGGCCAATTCCATAGGGAATATCGATCCATCTTTTCGTTTGCCTAAGAGTTCCCGACTCTTTCCGAAAATGTGAGACGGGGTTCCTGCAAGGTACCGTGCTAAAGAGGCATCGTGTTGCTCATGGTGGGGTGAGGGCATCAGGAGGGACACATTATGCCCAATGGCTTCTTCCGAAGAATATCCAAACACCCTTTCTGCTGAGCTGTTATAGGATTGGATGATTCCCTGTTCATTAATCGTGATGATGGCATCCGCCGCGGTTTCCACAATCCCGCGCATGCGAGCGTCACTTTCCTCGCGAGCGAGTTCTCCGCGTTTCCGTTCGAGCACCCGTCCGAGTTGCGTCCCGATGATTTCCATAACCTCCAACAGGCGGGGATTCGGGGATTCCTCCGAGCGGGAAAAAAATTCCAAAACCCCCATGACGGCATCGCCCGTCATGATGGGAAAGGCAAATCCGCCACGGATGCCGAGATCGCCGGCCATGCGGGCCCTGGGGAAGTTGGGGTCTCGAGTGACATCCGGAATCCAGACGGCTCGTCCGTGAGCTAAGACCCGTCCGGGAAGGCCAACTCCCGCAGCAACGGTGGTGTGCTCCGTGAGTGTCCGGAACGTCAGAAATTCCTGGGGGTTCTCTAAATGCCATACCGTGGAGGGGATCAGGGTCGGAGCGTATTCATCCTCGCGAAAATAGACGTGAGCAACCGGCCATCCGGTATAGGCACAAATACGATCCAGACAGGTTTGAAAAGCCATATCCACAGATTGGGCTTCGTTCGCGGCCATCGCCACTTGTTGCACAAGTTGCATCAGTTTCGTTTCTTGGCGTAGGGCCGCTTCTGTTCGTTGTTGTTCCGTGAGATCTCGCACGAATGCGTAAAACGAATAGGTTGCTCCCTGAAAAATAGGAATGATGGTCAGCTCAATGGGAAATTCCTGGCCGTCACGATTCAGGGCCGTTAACTCGAGACGCTGATTCACGATGGTCCCGTTTTTCGTGGCGGCAAATCGCTTCAGCCCTTCAACGTAAGCCTCCCGGTATCGGGGAGGGATGATCGCGTTGGTGAGTGATTGTCCAATGATCTGCTCCTTTGACCAACCGAAGATGTGTGCCGCCTGCGGATTCCAGGTCGTGACGAGTCCATCGGGGTTGATGCCGATGATGGCGTCCAGCGCGTGATTGATGATCAGGCGTATCTCATCCAGGTTTTCTTGCAAGGCGTTGTTGGCGTGTTGACGCTGTTGGACCTCGGAGTTGACCCGATTTCTGACTTGGTTACATTCCATCTCGTTTTATCTGACTTCGGTATAAGGTTTCACTGCGATGGTGCACAAAACATTGTCGGTGCCGAATAGTCCCCAGGCACTGGCTCCAAGCATAATGGGGAATCCAAAGAGCCAAAAAACGATGGAGGCAATACAGAAATCCACCACGTTTTTGATCGCCACGTTGATACTGATTTTGGCCAGGACAAGGCCCGTTTCCATGCAGGTGAATCCGGTTTGCATGAGCAGAACCAACGCGGTGCAGGTCAGCATCCAGATGAGTGAGGACAATTGTGAATCGTGTAACATGGTGTGTCTTGGTGTGTTAGAAAAACGTC
>Ga0224510_10000925_pt1 | contig 20437 bp, 16 predicted proteins | sample SF_May12_sed_USG_FD_170161 | JGI IMG/M metagenome (GOLD analysis project Ga0224510, IMG submission 170161) | Sediment microbial communities from San Francisco Bay, California, United States - SF_May12_sed_USGS_4_1 | ecosystem: Environmental > Aquatic > Marine > Sediment | place: USA: California... | reverse complement strand
TCTGCTTCAAGATCCGCTCCAGTAGCGCCAGATTTTACGTAATGGACCTCGGCGCATCCATAGATGAACAGGCTTGCGATACCAATCAGGTGTAGCATTTTTATCATGACATCTCTCATTTTTGGGATTGATTAAAGATTGCTTTAAATTGATTTGAACCGTGAGGATGATGGGTGACAAGCCGCTTCATTACCAGGTGAAGCGGAGAAATCCGGCATTGTAGTCAGGGGCATTGATGGAGGGCGGCAGGAGGAGGCCTTGTTCCTGTTTGAGATCTAATCCCTTCGGGAAACTCTCTGGCGGGACGACCGATTGAAGTGCCTGGAGGCTGTGCATTTCGACTCGGAATTCAATGCCTGGTAATTTCCCTGGAGATTTCAGGTGAAGAAAAGGACTGCTTTGGGATTGGGAGAGACCCTCTTGGAAATTATTTGGATTGTAAATCGTTTCACCTAAGAGTCTTTTTCCCCATCCAGGCGTTCTTCGTAACTCGAGAGAACTTTCTGCAGTCGGATTATCAGCGGGCGCAGGGTCACCCGCAGTCAATACTTCGTCCGCGTTTAAGGCTGCCACGACATTCACATTTCCTATTGGACTTAGATGAACGAGCATACTGAAGATGGATGCCATTACAACGGGTGAAGCGCTGACTACTTTAGAAACCATCATGGTGTGACTCCAGTCTTGATCTATGAATTATATTTTACCATATGGAAGAAGCGCCGTGGGTTTTTGACCTGTCAGCCTCTTGTTGTATTTTACTCGACAGCAACATCCATTATTTTCACTTCTGCCTCAATCAAGACTTTCGGCAAATCACCATTCATCGAAAAATAGACTGCTACCTTTGATACTATGCGGGTTCAAATGCACTGTTCGTGAGATGGCAGAGAAAGGCATGAGATTTTTTGCTCTCGACCAAAGCAGCAAAGCATTGTGTAGGTCTATTCAGATTACTGGGCACACCATCTCTTCAACGTTTCCTTGACGGTTTTTGTGATTGCAAGGTATTCTCCTTCACTATTCTATTCTGCACATTTTTATTGTCACTTAATTGATTCACCACAGGCTCCTATGAAGATTGAAAAAGGCAAGAATATGCAAACAAGCAAATCTCAAGATGAGCTTGAATTTTCAGAGGAAACGGAAGAGGTCACTCCAGAGGAATACCTGGACCCCTTGCTTCAACAAGCAAAAAAAGCTGCCCGCCCGTTGAGTGGGATGATTGCCATGAAAAAGAATGCTGCCTTAATGGCCATGGCCGATGGGTTAGAGGCCGGCGAGGAAGCGATTCTTGAAGCCAATCAAAAAGACCTTTCAGCTTTTGAAGGAGATGACTCGCGAGCGGCTATGGCGGATCGGCTCCGCTTGACGCCATCCAGAATTGCCGACATGGCAAAGCAAATCCGCGAGATCGCTCAATTGCGGGATCCAGTCGGGGAATCGATGGGTATCTGGCAACGGCCCAATGGCATGAGAGTCGGTCGTGTGCGCGTTCCGATTGGGGTGATCGGGATTATTTATGAATCTCGCCCAAATGTAACCGCCGATGCCGCAGCCCTTTGTCTCAAATCCGGCAATGTATGCGTGTTGAGGGGAGGGTCCGAAGCGCATCATTCCAATCTGGCTCTCGCCAGGATTCTAGGAGAGGCTGCCCAAAAGGCGGGCATTCCGGAAGGGGCTATTACCTTTATCGACAAGACTGATCGCGAAGTGGTGCTTGCCCTGCTTAAAAGCGACCGGTATATCGATCTCATTATCCCTCGTGGCGGCGATGCTCTGATGCAGACTGTGACTCGCCACGCCACCATTCCCGTGATTAAACACGACAAAGGGGTTTGTCACATTTATGTGGATTCCGACGTGGATCTGGCCATGGCCCAACGAATCAGTTTTAACGCCAAGGTTCAGCGATGTTCCACCTGTAATGCCATGGAAACCCTCTTAGTGCATGAGAAAGTCGCCAAAAAATTCTTGCCGCCCTTGGCGGAGCAATATGTTGAAGCCGGTGTCGAAATGCGTGGATGTCCGAAGACCTGCCAGATTCTCCCTCAGGCCAAGCCTGCTCAGGATGACGATTTTGGAAAAGAATTTTTATCCTTAATCGTGGCCATCAAAGTTGTGAAGGATATGGAGGGAGCGATGGACCATATTGACCAATTTGGGTCCCGCCATACTGAATCCATTGTTACAAACGACTATGACCGGGCCCTACGGTTCTTGCGGGAGGTTGATTCCAGCGCGGTGATGGTGAATGCATCTACCCGCTTGAACGATGGCTATGAATTCGGGTTGGGTGCCGAAATTGGCATTAGCACGACCCGTATTCATGCGAGGGGCCCCATGGGCTTAGAAGACTTAACCTGTTCCAAATTTGTCGTCTATGGCTCCGGCCAAATCCGGGAGTAATGTCTCGAGCGGCTGGATGCCGTTTCCCAATCAACTTCCTCCACCAAAGATTTCGCAAAAGTCTTTTCCGCCAAGAGGTCCTATGATTTCCGGGCTACTCAATGTTTCACCATGAACATTCAAGGCGCATTGCAGCATCCTCAAGGCCTGCGTTTTCCTGCTAATCACATCTATAAGGACGGGTGGGAAGCGGCGGGTGGGCGGATTATTGAACAGTCTACGGGCCATTTTGTGTTGTACGGCCGTCATGGCCGGCGTGTGCTTCTGGCTGATCCGGATGGCCAGCCTTTGCATGAATGCCTGTGGGAGGAAGGAGAGGCCGGACTCCCTTCTCTTCTCTCAGCGCGGCTTCGCTTAGATTGGGACCAATGGGTGGGCATTACCCCAGGGGGCCTGGTGAATACAATTTCGTTAGATCTAACTCGCAGGCCAGGGTGGGAGCGGATCACCAAGGATGATTTGCGGCACATGGCGGCACAGTCTATGAAATGCGACATGGAGACGATGCGGTTTTTTTATCGCGACGAAGATCTGGACCTTCAGGACCATGGTCTGGCCACTATCCGGCAAGTGAAAGATGCCTTTTATGTATTACGGGATGGATCGTTTGAGCACGCCAAGTTTATGTCCTGCATGAGTCGTATGCAATGGGCTCGCATCGATTACCTACCGGTCGTTGAGTTATTCTTATCGCTTCTTCCTGGAACGGGGAGTGCGACGTTTGAGTTGATTCGCGGCCTATATGATGACCAAAACCAGCAGGTCCCGTTCCCTTTGCGGTACCGGGGAATTCCGGTTTACCCCTCAGAAGGTGCCTTTCGTTTATTTAGCGCGTTTTTTACGCCGTCGATCCATACTGCCGAATCTTCTCATGAGGTATTTTTAAACCCGGACCGTTCTCAAGAAGTCCAGTGGTATCCGTCTCCGCACTATCCTGTCCGGTATCTGGATGAAGACCAACGGTTGGGCATTACCGTTCAAAATCATTCCCTTCAAAAAGTCACATCCTGGGCTGATACTGCTGGGTTGCCTTTTTTAGCTGTCCCTGAATCCGGGCGCTCCGCGCCAGATAGTCGTGGAGCTCTTGTCAGTAATCAAGAACTCCTTCTCTATGATGGTCTACAGGTGAACGAGTATAGGGTCCGGCCATCCTGGCAACTGTCTAAACCGGACAAGCTCCCCCAATGGCAACCACCTCTTTCTTCATGGCGGGATTGCTTCCCTCATGAACCTCCCATACTCACTCCTGCTCAAGCTTTTTCTACTGTCCTCCTCTACCCGGATACCCAGGAGGAAATTGGTGAAAAGGAAAGCCAACCGTTTGTGTTTGATTTCCTGGATGACTTTCTGGAGGAGCATCCTGAAATTTTGAGAAAGAGAGGTAGTGCGAAGCGGGTTTTACTTTCACATTGTGAGGCGGCACTGGGCTCCTGCCTGAAATGGGATGGCCCTCAACACTATACTATTTGGTATACCTGGCCGGAATTTTCCCAAAGGCATGCGCAACAGATTTGGAATACCCTCAACAGAGTCAATCGATTAGCCTGGATCCGGAATATTCAATTTTTACAATTTGATGAGCGGATTATGGCCGGACAATTACCCACATTTGATTTCATCTATCTCTGGATACCCTTTTCAGATTATGAGCATTCCATCCACCTAGAGCAGTGGGCGGAGTTTTTAGGCAATCATCTTTCTCCGGGAGGTATCGGATGTGTCGCCGGGCCCACAATGCTTGGAGAAATTTTTCAGCGCCGAAGTTTAGAAGTGCTTCATGCCGAACAGGGGGAATCCTTGCCCACCTTTCGCATTCACCAAACCATTCTTCCTTATGGCTGGCTTAACTCTGAGTTGACGGCCTGGATCGTTCAAAAATTCTAATTTTAGTTGAAAAATCAGGTGCAATTAGGAGAGGGTTTTTTCGCACAGCGGATGCTTTGGGGTGACATTCTTAGGCATTTTCCGATCTTGACAGTGGGACATTTCGCGAATAGTATGGGGAAACCTTTAAGACCCATCCGGTGAGGTGGGTAAGGAGAGCACAATGATGGTGGCCGTCAATTTGGCCGAAATGTCCGTACCCTTCTCATGTCTTCCTGAGAAGGGTTTTTTTTGTCTTCCTGAAGTGTGATGCGGGTGAGATGGCATGACTATTTCTCTACAACCACAAGAACGACTCTTAATGGATGCTCAGGAAATGGGCAGGGCGTTAAGCCGGATTAGTCATGAGATTCTTGAGCGAAATAAAGGAATTGATGGAGTAGCCCTGGTGGGCATTCGCACAGGAGGCGTGTTCCTTGCCCAGAGACTTGCTACCCGCATTCAGCAGATTGAAAAACGGGAAGTGCCTCTTGGAGAGTTGGATATTACCTTATACCGGGATGATCTCTCGATTCGAAAGGATCAGCCGGAAATACGAAAAACAACCATTCCGTTTAATATTTCCGATATGAAAATCGTCCTGGTTGATGACGTGCTCTTTACCGGCCGAACGATTCGAGCCGCGTTGGATGGGCTCATGGATTTAGGCCGGCCTGCGGAGATTCAACTGGCTGTTCTGGTCGATCGTGGGCATCGGCAGCTTCCTATTCGCGCGAATTACGTGGGAAAAAGCATTCCGACTGCACGGGAGGAAAAGGTGCAGGTCTTTTTTGAGGAATTAGGGCAGGACGATCGGGTCTCTATTTTATCACCGTAATGTCATTATGGGTCTGCAACGTAAAGATTTATTGACCATCGCGGCCTTAACGGTTGATGAGATCCAGCTTATCCTGACGACGGCTGAATCCCTGAAAGAAGTTGGGGGGCGGGATATCAAAAAAGTCCCGGCATTGCGAGGGAAAACGGTGGTGAACTTATTTTTTGAGCCCAGCACCCGCACGCGGACGTCTTTTGAATTGGCGGCCAAACGCCTCAGTGCCGATGTGATTAACTTTTCTCCCTCCACCAGCAGCATTGTAAAAGGAGAAACGTTGATTGATACCGCCAGGAATATTGAATCGATGCAGGCGGATATTATTGTGTTGCGTCATCCCTCTCCCGGCGCCGCGGAAAATCTGGCCCGTTCAGTCAGATCCTCCGTCATTAATGCCGGGGACGGGTGGCATGAACATCCCACGCAGGCTCTTCTGGATATGTTTACCATTAAAGAGAAAAAAGGACGAGTCGAAGGATTGACGGTGGTCATTGTTGGAGATGTCGCACATAGCCGTGTCGCCCGCTCAAATATTCTGGCCTTGACGAAATTGGGAGCAGAGGTGAGGGTTGTTGCCCCACCAACCATGCTGCCCGACTCTATCGAGCATTTTGGCGTGACGGTCTTTTACCGTTTAGATGATGCGTTAATCGGAGCGGATGTGATCATCATGCTGCGGTTGCAGCGAGAGCGGCTGAGTCGAGCGTTACTTCCCAGTATTCGGGAATATGCCAAACTGTTTTGTTTGACACCCGAACGTCTCAATCTCGCCAAACCCGAAGCCATTGTGATGCATCCTGGACCCTTAAACCGTGGAGTGGAAATTTCTCCGTCGGTCGCGGATAGTGTCGCGGCGGTCATTCTTGATCAAGTGACCAATGGTGTCTCTGTGCGGATGGCCCTCATGTATTTATTGTCCGGATCAGGTGAACGTTCAACCCTTAACGAGTGATCTAAAATGGTAAAAGAGACATCGCAGAAACCAGCCACCTCCTCCAACACCATCCTTATTCAAGGTGGAATCGTAATTGACCCCGGGCGGGTTAATGGACGGGCTGATGTGCTCATTCAACATGGGAAAATTGTTGAAGTCGGTTTTCCCCTTAAGACCCCCATCAGACAGGATTCTTCAGTCATCATCCTTGAGGCCAATGGCTGGATTGTGGCTCCAGGACTTGTCGATTTGCATTGTCACTTGCGGGAACCCGGCTTTGAGTATAAAGAAACCATCGCCACCGGCGCGGCCTCGGCTGTGGCCGGCGGATTTACGTCCATCTGTTGTATGCCGAATACGCAGCCGGTGAATGACAATGAATCCATCACCAAATTTATGTTGGCTAAAGGGGAAGAAGCCGGTAAGGCGAGGGTTTTCCCAATCGGTGCGATCACCAGAAAGTCCGAGGGAGAAGAGCTTGCGGATATTGGCGAACTAGTGGATGCCGGCTGTGTGGCCATTTCGGATGATGGGCGGCCTGTGATGAATAGTTTAGTCATGCGACGGGCTTTAGAATATGCCAAGGCATTTGGGATTCCTGTCGTGGACCACTGCGAAGACCTGCACCTCACGGACGGGGGCTGTATGAACGAAGGCATTGTGTCAACGGAACTCGGGATGCCGGGTATTCCCGATGCTTCAGAGGAGGTGATGGTGGCCCGGAATCTGGCTTTGGCGGATCTCACCGGCGTTCATGTGCATCTCGCCCATTTGAGCACGGCCCGTTCGGTAGAACTGGTCCGTCATGCCAAAGGACAAGGATTGCCGGTAAGCGCAGAGGTCTGTCCTCATCACTTTTCCATCACTGAAGAAGCTGTCCGTTGTTATAATTCTAATGCCAAAATGAATCCGCCACTAAGGACAGATGAAGATGTTCAGGCCCTTAAACAGGGGTTGGTTGATGGGACGATCGATGTCATTGCCACCGATCATGCCCCTCATGCCCTCCAGGAAAAACAATTGGAATTCGATACGGCTCCCTTTGGTATTGTGGGATTTGAGACAGCCCTCCCTTTGACCTTACGATTGGTGGATGATGGAGTCTTGTCCCTTGAGCAGGCGATTGATAAGTTGACCAGAGCCCCCGCTCAGCTCTTTCATCTTCCCGTGGGAAGCCTTCAGCCCGGCAAGTCTGCGGATGTCGTGGTATTTGATCCCAAGGAAGAATGGGTGGTGGATCCAACGCAATTCCACTCAAAAAGTCAGAACACGCCATTTGGGGGCTGGACGGTCAAGGGGAAAGTGAAGATGACGCTGGTTGGTGGCCGGGTGGTCTATGATGCCAGGTAGTGCATGATCACGAAACGGGTGAATTGGGGGGTTGTGGGTTTCCTCTTCGAACTGTGTGCTTTAACCTTATGGGTTGGTGGATTGATCGTCATTATTGCGGTGGTGATCCCGGCCGTGTTTAATTCCTTTGGGATGGAGCCGGCTGGGCGTTTTCTGCGCCGGGTATTTGATGGATATGGTCTGATGAATGTGGGGATTTTGATTCTGTTGGGTGCAATTGCCGGGATTCGCCATCGAACCTTTGGCACTAATTCCTCTCAGATGTTTTCGGTATCCGCTTCAGAGTGGTGGCTCCTCGCTGGAATGGCTCTGGTGACGTTCAGCATTCTCGGAGTTCTTGGTCCTCAAGCTGTTGCTTTACAGGAACAGGCTTTTGAGGCTATCGGCAAAGAGGAAAAAGATTTAGCCTATGCCCAATTTTTTCGGCTTCATATGGTGGTGCGGGCCTTACATTTGCTGAATCTTGGTCTCGCGGCTTCCCTGTTTATTGTCAAGTTACGGCGAGTCCTCTTTCGGCCATCCCTGGCCACACTCTAACTTTTATTGATAAGCGGATTGAGTGAATGATGATCAAGGAGAGACGATGAAACCTGCTGTGTTGGCGTTAGCCGATGGAACGGTTTTTACGGGAGGTGCGCTCGGTTTTGAGGGCGAAACGGTCGGGGAGGTGGTGTTTAATACGGCTATGACCGGATATCAAGAAATTTTGACCGATCCTTCCTATAAAGGGCAGATCGTGTTAATGACGACCACCCAAATAGGCAATTACGGAGTGACACCGGAAGATGATGAGTCGGGTCGAGTCTGGGCTGAAGGGTTTATTGTTCGTGAAGCGTCGAAGCATCCCAGTAATTGGCGAAGCCATCAAACCTTCGAAGCGTACTTGATTGAACATCGTATTGTGGCTATTCAAGGGGTGGATACCCGAGCGCTAACCTGTCATGTCCGAGATCACGGCTCACAAATGGGAATTATTTCCCATGTGAATTTCGATAGCGACTCGTTGCGTAAAAAAGTGAAATCCATTCCTTCGCTTATCGGGCGGGATTTGGTTTGTGAGGTCACCTGTTCTCATGGTTACGACTGGACTGAGGGAACGAGAGCTATGGACTCGATAGGCGGTGAACCTTCGATCTCGGCTCAGAAATCACTTCTGCCTTCATTAAACGTGGTAGTTATGGATTTTGGTGTGAAACAAAATATTTTGCGAAGTTTGGTCGATTTTGGATGTCAGGTTCGGGTGGTGCCCGCTTCAACGACGGCTGAGGATATTCGTGGGCTCAATCCCGATGGGATCGTATTTTCCAATGGTCCAGGAGACCCTGAAGGGGTGCCCTATGCCGTGAAAACCGTGACGCAGTTATTGGGATGGAAGCCGCTTCTCGGGATTTGTTTAGGGCACCAAATTTTGGGATTATCCCTGGGATTGCAGACTCATAAATTAGCCTTCGGACATCATGGAGCCAATCATCCGGTTATGGATCTTCGCACGAGGAAGATCGAAATTACTTCCCAGAACCATAATTTTGCTGTCGGCCTTCCTCACAAAGAAGAGGACTGTGCGGGTTTGAGGTCTCAACGGTTTGACTCCGCCGTTGGCCGCATGGAAATCACGCATCGAAGCGTGAATGATGGATGTTGTGAAGGGATGGTAGGACTGGATAGTCCGATTCTTTCCGTTCAGTATCATCCAGAAGCCTCCCCTGGGCCCCATGACTCAAACTATTTGTTCCGACAATTTGTGGAAATGATGAAAGGCCATAAGGATGTATAAGGCACGTGGTATCGCAATCGTCCTGCTATTCCTGGTAAGCGGATGCATCCATGTCGATCTGTTTCCTGGAGGAGGGAAATTGAAGGAAGCTATCTTGTCCGGTGAAGGGGACGAGAAGGTGTTGTTGATCGACATCTCCGGCATGCTGACCACCAGCAAGTCATCAGGTATTTTCGATGAACCCAGTCTTCCTGCACGGATCAAGGAGGAATTGACCAAGGCTGAAAAAGATGACCACGTTAAGGCGGTGGTGCTCAGAATTAATACACCTGGAGGAACGGTCACTGCGTCAGATTTAGTGTATCATGAACTGAGAGCCTTTAAGAAGAAACGTGAGGTTCCCATCATTGCGGCTATGATGGATATTGGTGCCTCAGGCGGGTATTACGTGGCCATGGCCGCAGACCATATCCTTGTACATCCGTCTACCATTACCGGGAGCATCGGGGTCATCATGGTAACCATGAACGCCCAGGGGCTGCTTGAAAAAGTCGGTGTGCAACCGGCCTCAATCGTCTCGGGTCCTAAAAAATCTATGGGGTCTCCGTTTCGACCAATGAATGAGGAAGAGCGGGCCATTTTTCAAGGGGTGATTGATGATTTGTTTGAGCGGTTCCTGGCCGTGGTTGAAGAAGGAAGGCCAGGGTTGAGCAAGGAGAGCATTCGCACGTTAGCCGATGGCCGGATTTATACCGCCGATACCGCAAAAGCCGAAGGCCTTGTGGATACCATCGGATATCTGGATGAGGCTATTGATCTCGCCAAACAGGGGGCCAAGTTGGAAAAGGCGAAAGTCGTGACCTACACAAGGGGAGGGGTTTCTCATCAGAATATTTACTCACGCTTTGATCCCCCTCAGATTGGGGCTCTTGGGTTTCCCAAAGTTGACGGAAATTCCCTCTTCAGCGTGTTGAGTGGGGGAACACCGCAAATGCTGTACATGTGGATGCCCTAACTGTGGCGAAATTGTGGTGTGAGGAGCCCTGGAGGTAATGACCCATCGAAAAGGCTAAAAGCTCCTTTCAATGGTTATGGGTTTTTGTCGTGTGCATGCTCGTGCTGCTGGTGGGGTCGGCTTGCCAGAAAGCTCCAGGGACGGCCAGGGATCAATTAATCTATATTTCGGAAGAAAAGGAAATTGCGCTGGGTCTTTCGGCATTTCGGGAAGTGCTTAAATCGGCACGATTGAGCAAGGATCCAGAAATTACATTAATGGTGAATCGTGTGGGGCAACGTATTGCCAAAGCCGCGAATAAACCCGAATATGTCTGGGAATTCGCCGTGATTCAGGATGATGACCAAGTGAATGCCTTTGCATTGCCAGGAGGGAAAGTGGCTGTCTTTACTGGCATTTTGAAATACACGCAAACGGAAGCCGGCCTTGCGACAGTAATGGCGCATGAAGTTGCCCATGCTCTGGAGCGGCATGGGGCTGAGCGATACAGTCGTGGAATTTTGGAGCAAATTGGCCAACTTGGGGCTTTGGCTGGCGCCGCAGCTGGCGGCATTGATCCCGGGGTCGCAATTGGTGCCATGAGTGCCTATGGGGTGGGAGTGGCCCTCCCCAATTCCCGGGAGCAAGAAACGGAAGCCGATTATATTGGGCTGCAACTGATGGCGAAGGCCGGATATGACCCCAGAGAAGCGGTGCCTTTTTGGGAACGAATGACTGGTTGCCCTAGAAAAATGATCGGGAAATTTTGTTTTCGAAGTCAAAATGCGGTGCCGGAATTTTTGTCGACCCATCCTTCGGATGTGACCCGTATTAATCAGATTGAAGCCTGGATTCCCCGGGCAATGAAATTTTATCACCCAGAGGCGTCAACGCCCCCATCTTCCCAATTCGATCGGATTCCCGGATCCGGTTCGAAATCCTGAGAGCGAATCATGCCACGACGAAATGACATTCATCGAATTTTGTTAATCGGGTCAGGTCCGATCGTTATTGGTCAGGGTTGTGAATTCGACTATTCCGGAACGCAAGCGTGCAAAGCGCTTAAAGAGGAAGGGTACGAAATTATTCTTGTCAACAGTAACCCGGCCACGATTATGACAGACCCGGATCTTGCCGATCGAACTTATGTGGAGCCGATTACTGTGGAAGTTGTGGAGGCGATTCTTGAGCGTGAGCACCCTGATGCCCTCCTTCCCACGATGGGTGGGCAGACGGCGTTGAATGTCACGGTGGAATTGGTGAAGCGAGGCTCTCTGGAAAAATATGGAGTTCAATTGATCGGGGCTTCTTATGAATCAATTCAAAAGGCCGAAGACCGGGAATTATTTAAACAGGCCATGACGCGAATCGGATTGAAAGTGGCGGCAAGCGGATCGTTTCGCACAAGAGAAGAAGCGTTGCAGCTCCTTGAAGATATCGGTTTCCCTGCCATCGTCCGTCCATCCTTTACCTTGGGGGGAGCGGGAGGCAATATTGCCTATAACCGTGAAGAGTTTGATAGATATATTGATTGGGCTTTGGTGACCAGTCCTGTCGGACAAGCGTTGCTCGAACAATCTCTCCTGGGATGGAAGGAATATGAGTTGGAAGTGATGCGGGACTCTAAAGACAATGTGGTGATCGTCTGCCCCATCGAAAATTTTGATCCCATGGGTGTACATACGGGAGACAGTATTACCGTGGCGCCGGCCATGACCTTGTCTGATAAAGAGTATCAATGTATGCGTGATGCCGCGCTTTGCATCATTCGGGAAATCGGGGTAGATACCGGGGGGTCCAACATTCAATTTTCTTTGAATCCGTCCAATGGGGAGTTGATGGTGATTGAGATGAATCCTCGTGTGTCCAGGAGTTCCGCGCTGGCATCAAAGGCCACCGGTTTTCCGATTGCCAAGATCGCGGCGAAACTGGCCATCGGCTATACCCTTGATGAAATTCCCAATGATATTACTCAAGTCACCAAAGCATGCTTCGAGCCCACGATTGACTATGTGGTGGTCAAGATACCACGGTTCACGTTTGAGAAATTCGATGGTGTTGACCGGACGTTAACCACCCACATGAAGTCGGTTGGCGAAGCTATGGCGCTTGGAGCCACCTTCAAAGAAGCCTTGCAGAAGGCCATTCGCTCCCTTGAAACGGACCGGTATGGGTTGGTGTCGTTACACGGCCTTGACGGGAAAAAAGACACGAGCTTATCTGATAATCCTCTCTATGAGCGTCTTCAATCTGCTGTTCGAATTCCTACGGCTGATCGGCTGTGGTTTCTGGCTGATGCCCTCAGAATTGGGATGTCGGTGGATGAACTGTTTCAACTGACTCGTGTTGACCCCTGGTTTTTACATGAACTCGAAGAGCTTGTTGACTTTGAAGCGGAATGGGTTCTCAAGGGTAAGCCGTGTCTTGGCAATGATCCATTGAGCGATGCCCCCAGGCAATGCCCTAATTCCCTGGTGACTCTTCTTGAAAAAGCCAAAGGTCTTGGGTTTTCTGATCAACGGCTTGGTCAACTCCTTGGGAAAGAGGAAGATTGTATTCGTCAGTGGCGTAATGTTCGAAATTCAGGCTACAGCACGGTTTTTAAACGAGTGGATACCTGTGGCGCCGAGTTTGAGGCACATACCCCGTATCTGTATTCTGCTTTTGGGTTGACCTGTGAATCTCGTCCTACTCAACAACGAAAAGTGATGATTTTGGGTGGGGGGCCTAATCGTATCGGTCAAGGCATAGAGTTCGATTACTGTTGTGTCCATGCCGCGATGGCCTTAAAAGAAGAAGGCATTGAAACCATAATGGTCAATTGCAACCCGGAAACCGTCAGCACGGATTATGATATTTCCGATCGACTGTATTTTGAACCGTTGACGAAAGAAGAGGTCTTGCGGATTATCCGGACCGAACGGCCGGAAGGAGTGGTTGTGCAATTCGGCGGGCAAACTCCTCTCAAGCTGGCTGTGCCTTTGGAGCGGGAAGGGGTCAGGATTCTTGGAACACAACCGGATGCCATCGACCGTGCCGAAGACCGAAAACGGTTTAGTGATATGTTAACGGGCTTAGACTTGCTTCAACCCCAAAACGGGACAGCCCGCTCTTCCCATGAAGCCCATATTATCGCTGTCAATATTGGTTATCCGGTGATGGTTCGTCCTTCTTATGTGTTGGGGGGGCGCGCCATGCAAATCGTCTATGACGCAGACACGTTGGATGATTACCTCCAGAAAAATGGAATGAATTTGACCAAGCATCCTCTGCTCATTGACGATTATCTCGAGGACGCGATAGAAGTTGATGTTGATGCGATTGCCGATGGAACAGATGTCGTGGTTGCCGGCATCATGGAGCATGTCGAGATGGCAGGCATCCATTCGGGAGATTCGGCTTGTTCGTTGCCGGCCCATTCTCTCAAGGAAAAAATTATTGACACCATTCATCGCCAAACAATTCTTCTGGCAAAGGAACTGAAAGTGGTGGGTCTGATGAATATTCAATATGCCGTCAAGGATGAGTTGGTGTATATCTTAGAGGTGAATCCCCGGGCTTCTCGAACGGTTCCCTTTGTCAGTAAGACCATTGGTGTTCCTTTGGCCAAATTAGCCATGAAAGTCATGACGGGACGAACCTTGAAAGACTTAGGTTTTATCCGGCCACCTCATTTTTCCCACATTGCCATCAAAGAGGCTGTCTTTCCTTTTACCAAGCTGGGGGTTTCTGATGTGTTGTTGGGCCCCGAAATGCGTTCGACGGGTGAGGTTATGGGAATTGATAAAAGTTTCGGGTGGGCTTTTGCGAAATCCCAAGCAGCCTCGGGAATGCCTATGCCTTTGGGAGGAACCGCCCTCTTAAGTGTGAAGGACGGGGATAAACCTGCGACGCTCGATATCGCGCAACATCTTTCTCAATTAGGCTTTGCCATTAAAGCGACAAAGGGGACCGCCTCCTTTTTGCGGGATCGTGGCATTAATGTGATCACGGTTAATAAAATTAATGAAGGTCGGCCTCATATTGGAGATCTTCTCAAGAATAAAGAGCTGTCCTTAGTCGTGAATACTGTTGGGGGAACCTCTTCCCAGGAAGATTCCGCGCCTATTCGTAAAGCCGCTGTGTTTGGCGGGATTCCCTACTTCACGACGATTCAGGCGGCTCAGGCGGCGGTGTCAGGAATAGAGGCCATGAAGAAAACGACAATGGAGGTAAGGAGTCTACAGGAATACCACTCTGCGATGTCAGCCAGGCAAGAACCGGGAGGACATAATGTGGAAAAAGACAATTGACCATCCGAATTTGTCGATCAATTGAGGGGAGTGTTGCTTCATGAAGATTCCTATGACGAAAAAAGGATATGAAGCGTTGCAGGCCGAATTGACACGGTTGCGACGTGAAGAACGCCCGAAAGTGATTCAAGCCATTACCGAGGCCCGTGAGCATGGCGATCTCAAGGAAAATGCAGAATATAAAGCGGCCAAAGAGCATCAGCAATTCATTGATACACGGATGTCGGAGCTTGAACATAAACTCGGCAATGCTCAAGTGGTGGAAATAACCAGTGGCCAGAGTGACACGATTGTGTTTGGAGTCACCGTGTTATTGTTAGGTTTGGAATCGCAAGAAGAAAAACGATACACTTTGCTGGGTCAAGAGGAGGCCGATATCAAAAATGGGTCGATCTCAGTGCAATCGCCAATTGGTCGCGCGCTTATTGGCCATCGGGTCGGGGACATTGTTGAGGTGCATCGGCCTGCCGGAGTCATTGAATATCAAGTTCAGTCCATTTGGTTTGAGGAGTTGTAATCATGCCTTCCGCCATTTCCTTAGTCACGCTGTTAACCGATTTCGGGGATGTCGATTATTTTGTCCCCAGCATGAAGGGCGTGATGCTCGGGATCAACTCTCAATTGCGAATGATTGATCTCACCCATCAAATTCCTGCTTATGGGGTCGAGCAAGCAGCATTTTTTCTGAAGTCCTGTTATCAGTATTTTCCGGATGGGACTGTGCATGTGGTGGTGGTGGATCCTGGTGTAGGCAGTTCCCGGAGAGCGATCTTGGCCTCAACCTCCAGGCATTTTTTCCTGGCACCCGATAATGGCGTCCTGAGCTACGTGCTTGAAGAGGAAACATCGGTGGAGGTTCGATCGATTGAGAACAAGCAATACCGGTTGGACTCTGCCGGAGCGACGTTTGATGGGCGGGATCTATTTGCCCCCTCTGCGGCCTGGTTAACAAAGGGGCAGGTTCCGGGATCTTATGGGCGGTTAATTCGGGATTATATCACCCTCCCTCAGGATTCCCCGAGTATGCAGCAACAGGTTCTTCAGGGGAGAATTGTCTATATCGACCATTTTGGCAATGCCATCACAAATATCACCATGGCAGACGTAGAGACGTTTCGATCCGTAACCAAGAAGGATTACTCCGGTGTCAAAATTGGAGAGCTCGTCATTAAGGGAATGAAAACGCATTATGGAGAAGGTGCGATGGGACTTCCTGAAGCCGTAATCAATAGTAATGGGCATGTAGAGATTTTCATTAAACAAGGACGAGCCGTCGACCGTTGTGAATTGCACATTGGTCAAACCGTAGAACTCATCTAATGCGATGTGTGATGGGGTCTTGAGAGGTTTGGTGGTTATTTGGAGGAAGATTCATGTGAGGCCCGAACCACCGAGATGGAAAGTTTCAAAATAGCCACCATTTGATTTAATTCCTTCATTGTGGCGGAAAGGGGCGGCATGAGAATCATAATCGTGCCGATGGGACGAATCAAAAGCCCCAATGTTCTGGCTGTCATGGCTATCTTCTGACCAATGCGATCGGAAGCAGGGAAAGGGTTTTTCTGGTTTTTATCTTGAACCAACTCAATTCCTACCATATAGCCACATTGCCGGATATCGCCGACCCATGGATCATCGGCCAGAGATTTAAGAAACGTGCGAAATTGAGGAATTCGTTTCTGAAGCTTCGTTAAGGTTCGCTCAGTTTTAAAGATAGTCAAGTTTGCCAGAGCAGCTGCACATCCGAGGGGATTTCCAGCGTAACTATGCCCATGAAAGAAAGTTTTTTCTTCGTGCACTTCGCCCAAAAACGCCTCATAAATTGCAGTAGTCGTCAACGTGGCGGCCAATGGGAGATATCCTCCTGTCAACCCTTTGGCTATAGCCATGATATCCGGAGAGATGTCTTCATGCTCACAGGCAAACATCCGACCCGTTCGTCCAAATCCCGTGGCAACCTCATCGGCAATGAACAGCACATTGTATCGGGTGCATAAGTCCCTGACCCGTTTCAGGTATCCTGGAGGGGAAGGAATAATTCCGGCGACCGCTTGCACCATAGGCTCAAGAATTAGACCTGCAATTTCTCGATGTTTGGCTTGAAGCAGTTTTTCAAGGGGAGCGAGACAGGCGAGATCACATTCGGGAAAGCGCAATCGAAGGGCACATCGATAGCAGTAAGGGGGCTCAATGCCATGGCTTGGAAATAAGAGGGAGGAAAAGGGCCTGCGGAACAGTTCGACTCCGCTGAGGCTCATTCCTCCTACTGTATCCCCATGATAGGCCAGGCCCAGATGGATAAATCGAGTTTTCCGTGGTTGAGGAGCAGGACATTGTTTCCAGTATTGGATTGCCATCTTTGCCGCGACCTCCACGGCTGTTGACCCATTGTCGGAATAAAAGACTTTCCGTAAGCCTTTCGGGGCAAGTTGAATGAGAGCTTTTGCCAATTGAATAGCCGGAGGGTTGGAAACACCCAGTAGTGTGGTATGAGCGACCTGGGTCAGTTGATAGCGAATAGCCTGGTCAATCCGGGGATGTCGATGCCCATGGACATTCACCCAGATGGATGCGGTGGCATCGAGATAAGCATTACCTTCCATGTCATAGACATAGGAACCTTTTCCTCGTCTGATAATAAGAGGAGCGTGGCGTTCCCACTCCTGCATTTGGGTAAAAGGGTGCCACACGTATTGGCAATCGTCTTTTTGTAATTGTGTTCGGTTTGTTTGGCTGGTCATAGCGTTTCCCAACAGACTAAACTAGCGGAATTCATTGATTTTTGACAACCTTTTAGGGGCTCACTACAATCACGGACACTTCGAATGAGTAAACCCATCCCTCAAAGCCACATACGAAATTTCTCTATTATTGCTCATATTGACCATGGCAAATCCACTCTGGCCGATCGTTTTCTGGAGGTCACCGGTGCCGTTTCTCAACGGGAGGCACGTGCGCAATATCTGGATGACATGGATCTGGAGCGCGAACGTGGCATTACGATCAAAGCGCATGCCGTTACCACCCGGTTCCGTAGCTCGGATGGGCAGGACTATCAGTTTAACCTCATTGATACTCCAGGGCATGTGGATTTTGCCTACGAGGTTTCGCGGAGCCTGGCTGCCTGTGAAGGAGCTCTCCTGTTGATTGATGCGACTCAGGGTGTTGAGGCCCAGACCATTGCCAATGCCTATTTGGCAATTTCGAATAATCTGGTCATTATACCTGTCATCAATAAGATTGATTTGGCGAGTGCCGACGTTGAAGGCGTCAAAGTGCAAATTAGAGATGTGTTGGGATTGTCGAGTGAAGAGGCCTTTTTAGTCAGCGCCAAAGACGGTCGAGGGGTGAGGGAAGTCCTTGAGGGTGTGGTCAAAATTATTCCCCCTCCTGCCGGTTCGGTTGCCAAGCCGTTGAAGGCCCTGATTTTTGATTCCTGGTTTGACAATTACCAGGGGGCCGTCGTGTTAATTCGAGTCATGGATGGAGAAATCATTCCGAATATGATGATCCGGCTCATGTCTTCCGGGCGTGAATTTGAAGTGCTGGAGGTCGGGATCTTTTCACCGAAACGGACCAAGGTTAATCGGCTTGGGCCTGGGGAAGTCGGGTATATTTGTGCGGGAATGAAAGAGCTGTCCGATACAAAGATCGGAGATACTATTACTGACTCCCGGCGGCCCACAGAAGCCGCATTGCCCGGCTACCGGGATGTGAAGCCGGTGGTCTTTTGTGGATTGTATACGACCGATAATGCCAAATTTGAGGATCTGCGGGATTCGCTCGAGAAATTACGCCTCAATGATTCTTCGTTTGTGTATGAGCCAGAAACGTCCCTGGCCTTAGGCTTTGGATTCCGTTGCGGGTTTTTAGGCCTCCTCCATATGGAAATTATTCGAGAGCGATTGGAGCGGGAATACGGGCTAGATCTGATCAGTACCGCACCGACGGTTGTTTATCGGGTGTATACCACTAGTGGGGAAATGATTGTGATCGACAATCCTTCCAAACTTCCGGATCCTGCCCAGATCGAACGGATTGAAGAGCCGTATATTAAAGCCACCATTATCACTCCGGAGCGGTATATTGGTAATGTTCTTCAACTATGTCAGGAGCGTCGGGGAATTCAAGTGGGCCTGCAATATCTGGATCCGACCCGGTCCATGTTAAGTTACGAAATCCCTTTAAATGAAATTGTGTTAGACTTTTATGATCGCTTGAAGTCACGAACTCAAGGCTATGCGTCTTTAGACTATGAATTACTGGGCTATCGCGAGTCGGAGTTGGTGAAATTGGATTTATTGCTGAATGGAGAGACGGTCGATGCCCTCTCCATTATCGCGCATAAGGATAAAGTCCAAAGTCGCGGACGACAATTAGCTGAAAAAATGAAAGAACTCATTCCCAAGCAAATGTTTGAAATTGCCATACAGGCGGCTATCGGCAAACGCATTATTGCCCGGGAAACCATTGGCGCTCTCAAGAAAAATGTGACCGCGAAGTGTTATGGTGGGGACATTTCCCGAAAGCGGAAGTTATGGGAAAAACAAAAAGAGGGGAAAAAGCGTATGAAACAATTAGGTCGTGTGGAAGTCCCTCAAGAGGCATTTCTGGCCATATTAAAGACCGATCCCAATTGAGTTGCTTATGACTAATCCAGACCCGCAACAGTCAAAAATGACCGACTCTTCCGAAAAAACTTTACAAGAGAAATCTTCGGTGGTTTCAAGTGCTGAGGAGATGGAAGTATCCAAAAAGTCCATCATTCGCGAATATGCCGAGGCCTTAGTGATTGCGATTATTCTGGCCTTGACGATCAGGGTTTTTGTGGTACAAGCCTTCAAGATTCCGTCCGGGTCGATGATTCCGACTTTGTTGATTGGCGATCATATTCTGGTTTCCAAGCTTGCATATGGATTTCAGTTGCCGAAAGATTGTGAATTTCAGGTCTCTTTCCCACCAGTCACATGTTTTTCCTCCACCATCGTGATGAACTTTGATCCGCCACAGCGTGGGGATATCATTGTGTTTCGTTACCCGGAGGATGAGAACAAGGATTTCATAAAGCGGGTGATAGGCCTTCCAGGTGATACCATTCAGATTCAGAACAAAAAAGTCATGGTTAACGGACAACCGTTGATGGATGAGGCCTTTACGCAGCGTATCGATCCGGGAATTATTGATGGGCGTATCAACCCACGTGATAATCTTGGCCCCTTAACGGTTCCTCCTGATTCATATTTTGTCATGGGTGACAACCGCGATCAAAGCCTGGACAGCCGATTTTGGGGATTTGTGCGGATGGAAAAAATTAAAGGAAGAGCCTTTTTGGTGTATTGGTCATGGAATGGACAAGGATCCTGGACCAATTGGATTCGATGGGAGCGGATAGGAAAACTCATCGAATAGTGGGGGCAACACTCAATTAACCTACCAGCTGTTCTGCATTTTGCCGATTCAAGGATGAAACCGCTATCTGCTGTCCCATCGATTTCCAATAGGAAATTAACGCAGTATTTTCAACGCTTTTCCCGCGCCCGCATTCTGGTATTGGGAGACCTGATTCTGGATCATTATGTCTGGGGCAAAGTTCATCGGGTTTCCCCTGAAGCACCGGTACCTGTTGTGCACGTGGACTCTGAATCGTATCGGATGGGTGGGGCGGCGAATGTGTACCATAATATCATGACCTTAGGCGGACAGGCTGAATTGTGTGGAGTGGTCGGCGCAGATCAGGTTGGCAAACAGTTTCTTGCAGACATCCGACGATCTTCTTCTGGTTCTTCAGGGGTTTTTATCGATGCCAGTCGACCTACGATAAAAAAGACCAGAGTTGTGGCCCATAATCAGCAAATCGTTCGATTTGACGTGGAGCAACGTCATGACATTTCTTCTCAACTGGCGCATAAAATACTACGGCATGTGGCCTCCCGCCTTCCCGATCTGTCCTGCCTGGTGGTTTCAGATTATGCGAAGGGCACGATCACAGGGGAACTCATGAAGGCCATTCAGAAATTAGCTGAGGAAAATGGCGTTCCGATTGTGG
>Ga0224510_10000924_pt1 | contig 20477 bp, 22 predicted proteins | sample SF_May12_sed_USG_FD_170161 | JGI IMG/M metagenome (GOLD analysis project Ga0224510, IMG submission 170161) | Sediment microbial communities from San Francisco Bay, California, United States - SF_May12_sed_USGS_4_1 | ecosystem: Environmental > Aquatic > Marine > Sediment | place: USA: California... | reverse complement strand
ACGCTCTTCAATAATATTCCGGGATTCCGGATAAACTATTTTTCTCTGACTCGCTTACTCGCCAGGAAAAATATGTTTTCCGGAATGACATAAGAGCGCCTATCTATTATCCCCATCTCCCTGAATGACCCCTCTTTCTAATCGACTATACAACTTTTCGATATTATTTTTTGCAACATCATCCATTTCTAGTCCCAACTCTGTTGATAGTTGAGCCACGTACCACAAAACATCTCCGAGCTCTTTTGAGATTTCTTTTTTGGTATCATCATCGATTTTTCCATCCTTGTCACGAATAATCTTTTTGAATTTCTCTGCAACCTCACCAGCCTCTCCTGCAAGTCCCAAAGGAAGATATGCAAACCTACTTTCCTGAGAATACTTTGCGGTTTTTCTTGATTTTTTTTGATATTCTTTAAAGTCCATATTTTTTCTATTTCTTAATAACTTTTAACTCTTTTTTCTATCACTTCAATAATATCCTCATGAACACTTTCTAACTCTTGATTAGCATCCACAATTTTCCACCCATATTTTTGCGCCAATAAAAGATGAAAATTTTTGCAAATCTGAATTCTCTCATCTTCCATTTCATTGCGATGATCCTTTTCAATTGCAGTATTAAACCTTTTTCCGTGCATCAAAATAGACAAATCAGGCAACTTCAATTCCTTATTAATTTCTTCTAAGTATTCAAGATCAGACCCCCAAGTCAAACCCCATGATATTCCAGTCCCAATGTAGTCTTCAGCTACAATCCACTCACCACTCTGAAGTCTTTTTTCAAGCTCGCTTTCATAGCGCACTCTATTGTCCACAAACTTCTGCTGAAGTTCATCAGTGGTGAGCTCATTCTTTTTTCGAAATTCTGGATCGCGAAGATATTTATGCAGAAATGGACCTTCAGGCTCAAGGTCATAAACAGGATATTTCAATCGACTAGCCTTTATTCCCTGGTCTTTTAAATATTTAACCAGAATTTCAACTTGGGTCGTCTTTCCAATTCCATTAATTCCATAAATTGCAATAAACTTTCCTTTTTTCATATTTTTTATTTTTTCTCTACGATATCATGAGTCCCTCTTCCGATGTCAAACCTGTTTGGTTCTTCATCCAAGTGAAAAATAAGTCCGTCTTTTTCAAAAAGTCTTTTGAGACTTTTGATCATATCAAGCATTTGAGCCACAAGTGTTGGGTGCACAAAACGAGTTGAGCGAAGTTCCACCAAATATGTGAGCGCTTTCAAATCCCCAATGACTCTGCAAGGAACTCTGTAGCCCATGGCAATGTAATATTGCCTGGTCTCATCATCAGTTTTCAAGTTCATAATTTTTTTCTCCTGAGAAGCAATGAGTTTGTCAGCTTTTTTTCTCAAATCTTTTGGAAGTGAGTCCAGATACCATCCTTCAAATCCATGATCCTGAGTGAGAAGTGGCATTCTTTGCACAACAGCTCTGTGTCTTTGAAGATCTCGAAATGATCCGAAATCAAGCAAAAATTCATATCCCAAAACTCCACACTCCCCAATCATTGTCGGAAGCTCTGTTTTGAAAGGACGCTTCTCCATCACTCTCTTGTGTTGCTTTAGTAACTTTCTGTCAATCCCATTAAAAAGAAGGGTGAATTTATTTAAATCTTTGTTCCTATGATAATATTCTTTGTTTATCCATGATTCATTATATTTTTCTGTGTGATCAAATCTTTCATGACCAAAAGAATTTGGAAACATTTTGAAAAGTGCTTTTTCAGCAGTGTCTGCAATGTCTCTCACTTCTTTGAGTGGATGATGACGAAGAAGCATCAATTCATCAGCAAATTGCCTGAAGTTCATCCTCCAAGCAACATTGGTTGTGGCTCCTGCTGGAAGAAAAGATCGTGTGATGTCAAATGCTCTGGCTGCAATTGCTTTGTTATAGATGTTTTCATTTTCTCCTTCTTGAATCGGAAATTTTTCCTTAAGATGATTCTGAAGAGGTTTTTGAGCATCCAAATAGAATTCTCTCCAGTCCTCAAGAATTTTGTTTGTTCTTTTTGAATTCAAGGGATCAAGAAAAATTTGCTTTGAAAAATCAACATAACGAGTTGAGGCTTCTTGTCCGGAATATAATCTCCAATCTTGAATCGCTTTGGCTGCAAGCATTGAAACTCCCTCCACAAAAACAGTGGCGCTTCCACAATCCCCAATTGATTTGTGACCATATCCAACATAGAATCTCTCCATGAAACCCTCTGCCCCTTTTTCCTTCAATACCTTTAGATGATGTTTGATTCCGCCAGTTGATCTTGAGTGAAGTGCTTGAAGCATCGCTTCTGCCTGAGCATCAATTTCTGCTCCGGTATTTAAAACTAAAATAAATCCTTTTTGATTTGGTAGCTTACTAATCACATGACCTTTTCTCTGTTTTCCCATAATTTTATTTTCAAGATTTAAAGTTTATTTCCTCCTTGGTTGTTAAATTTTATCATAGTTTACTCAAAACTAAAAGACTGCCGATTCAATCAGCAGTCCTCCAATCAAAAGCTCAAACACGCCATAACTAGCCATTTGTCAAGATTTTGTCAACTTTATCATATAATTCCTCAAGACTTCCATCATTGTCAATCACTTTGTCAGCTCTCTCTTTTAGCTCACGAATTCTGATTTCCGCGTCTCTTTCGTGATCTTTTTTGAAGTCTTCAAAAGTCTTGTTTTTGTCATCCATATTCTCTCCCCTCTCGATTATTCTCTTATATCGATCTTTGATGTCGCATTCAACATACACCAATTGAAAGCCTTCGATTTCATCAAAAAACTTTAATTCTTCCTTTCTTCTCACTCCGTCCAAAATAATCAGATCATGCTCATCATTCAAAACCTTTCGCACTAAAGCGTTGGAAAGAATGTCCTCTCCAAAAGTCTCTCTGAGACACAAAGATAGCTCTGACAAATTCTTTCTGTCACAATCCAAATACAAAACGCTTAATATCTCTCTCAAGACATCCGAAAAACGATACACTTTTGCATTGTGCTTCTCTTGCAAATATTTGGAAACCGTTCCTTTTCCACTCGCAATTTCACCAACTAATCCAATAATTTTTTTCATAAAAAATTTATTTCTTTTCTTTTAAACCTTTTATAATCTTATCAATTTGATCATACAATTCTTTCAAGGTCCCGTTATTATCCACCACAAAATCTGCTTCATTCTTCAATCCTTTGATTTGAAGTTCAGCCTCTCTTTCATGATCCTTTTTGAAATCTTCAAATGTCTTGGTGTTATCATCAGCATTTTCACCTCTCTGTGTTATTCTTTCAAACCTATTCTCCATGGAAGCATCCGTATATATCAACCTAAATCCAGGAAGTCTTTTCAAAAATTCAATGTCTGCCATTCTCCTCACTCCATCAATCACAATAATTTCGCTTTTCATCTCTTTTACATCTTCATAAATAACTTCGGATAATATGTTGCCATTAAAATTCTCTCGAAACATTGTTGAGATCTTTTGAAGATTTTCCCTGTTTTCCTCTAAGTGCATTCTTTTGGCGACATCACGAAGAGCGCTTGAAAACTTAGCGGAAGAAGCACCATGTTTATCCTCCAAATATGCAGTTATTGTTCCTTTTCCACCAGCAATTTCACCAGTGATCCCCAAAACTATTTTTTCCATATTTTTAACAAAAAACCAATTACATATTATCGTAGCTTTCCGTTTTATTATTTATCAACTCATATTTCACCCTTGCTTCTTTGAATATCTCTTTTGTTCTTGTTCCTGCGTGATAATCCATATTGCACACAACCCGCACTATTCCAGCATTAATTATCATTTTAGCACAAGCATAGCAAGGAGTCATATGGCAATACAATGTAGACCCTTCGAGTGCCACCCCAAATCTTGCAGCATTCACAATCGCATTTTGCTCTGCGTGAGTAGTTCTGATGCAATGCTTTGTTTCTTCTTTGCTCTCATGAATTACCGTATGCATCTCATGACCTACTTCATCACAATGCACCGTATTAATAGGTGAACCAACATATCCCGTTGAAAGCAACCTCTTGTCTTTTACAATTACACATCCTGATCGACCTCTATCGCACGTTCCTCTACTCCCGACAGTTTTCACTAATTCCAAAAAATATTCATCCCAACTTGGCCTTACATAATCTTTTTTTTTATTTTTCTTCATATTTTTATTAATATTATACCAAAAAGGGGCTCGAAAGCCCCAAATACTATTTCTTCTTAATTTCTTCTATTACTCTGTCAGCTTCTTTCAAAAGCGACTCAAGATCCTTGTCATTTTCAATCACAAAATCAGCTTTTTCTCCAATTGCCGGAACATCTTTTTCAATAGAATTTTGTTCGCTCTTTTGAAATTCTTCAAATGTCAGAGTATTATCATCAGTTTTCTCCCCTCTGTTTTTAATTCTTTCAAAACGAGTTTTTTGATCTAATTTCACATAGATGATATAGCTGTCCACATATGATTTAATGAAATGAAAGTCTTCCCAAAGACGAATTCCATTCACTACGATTACTCCCTCTCCATTGTCAATTCTTTTTCTGAGAGCTCTTGGAAGAATATCTGAACCAAATCGCTTGATGAATTCTTCAGCAAGCCATGCCTGGTCTTCTTTTGAAAACTTTTCAAAATAGATCGAAAGAGTCTCCTTTAGAGGATCAGCAAAACGCATTAATTGAACTCCGTGTTTTTCATGCAAATAATCAGCTACAGTATCCTTTCCTGAACCAGAAGCACCCACAAGACCGATTACTATTCTTTTTTTCTCAGACATTTTTATAAAAATATTAAAAATTTATCCTATCTCCAATACAAACACTTGTGAGCCTAGCTCACATTGAAACGACACAAATAATTCTACAAAATAAAGGAAATAAAGTCAATAACTAAAATGCTCGAAATAAGCCCAGCTTTATTATTTTATTTTATTGCAAACACTATTGATATAACGCTTTGATTCCATTGATGTCTCCCCTCTCCAAGGTACTTTTCTTTGTTTCACCCTCTGTTCCATATCCATACATTGTCACATCCCTGCAAACAGTGTCATAGAGATCCCCCATTCCAAAGCTGTGACCAAGCTCATGAGTGGCAATATTTTCAAAATCCATCGCCATTGCATCACCGTTGTCAGACCAGTCATAGAAAGTATTGTACACCTGATCCCATTCCACAATTTCTCTGCTCTTTGGAGAAACACTGAAATATCCCCAAACAATCGTCACTCCGATTGTTCCTTCGTCAAGATTTCCAAAATACACTTCATTGAGACCATCGGTGCTCGCAGTGTCCGCAATGAGAACATCGTGAGTCATTGATCCAGTTCCAATAGCGTCACCGCCTTGAATTCCATCAACTCTTCCATCCATTGCATCCTCCCAATTTGAAATTCCACTATCCAAAATTGAGAATACTGACTCGTCAGAAATTCCAAACGGATTAGTTGGGTTCACCACCCAAGGCTCAACGCTTCTCCATTTTGCTCCCTTCACAATGAAAGAATAGCATGAATCCAAGGGATCTTGAGTTTTGTCTTTTGCAGTTCCTGGATTTGCTGGTTTTTCTTTTTCATCCTTTTTGTGAACAATGAGATATCCTTCCACCATCTTCCCACTTTGTGCGTCCATTGTTTCTCCTAAAGAAAAAACATGTGGAGCAACTTCAATGGCTCGCTCCGGGATCACAACGCTTTTTCCTGAAGGATTCACATGTGCAACAACTCTCACTTTTTCAGCTGAAGCAAAGCTTGAGACGGCCAACGCCCCACAAAGCACAACTGCGGCAAACACATACTTTGTTTTCATATTTTTAAAATTAAATAATTAATAATCTTATTTCTCATTTAAGCACTTTGCTGTCTGCGCTTAATCATTATTATTATTTTATACCGCTGATGAGATTTTTTTTAAAAAATATTATTTCTTATTACCTATATTATATACCGAATCAGAAAAACAAAAAACACCCTAGTGTATCAGGATGTCTTTTGCTATATGAAGTTTTCTGATTTCTATTTTACAACCTTCACTCCAGGTCCCATTGTTGAGCAAACAACAATTTTTTTGATCAGTTGACCCTTCACTGCTTCTGGTTTTGCTTTTGAAACAGCCTCAATGAAAGCTTCAAAATTTTCTTTCAATTTATCTTCTCCAAAAGAAACCTTTCCAATACTTTGGTGAATTCCTCCTGTTTTGTCATTTTTGAAATCAAGTTTTCCTTTCTTTAGCATTTCCACAATCTCAGCAATTTTTTCTGTAACCGTGTCAGTCTTTGGATTTGGCATCAAGCCTTTTGGTCCCAAAACTCTTGCCACTCCCGCAAGTTTTGGCATCATTTCAGGAGTTGCAACCAAAACATCAAATTCAATTTCTCCTTTTTTGATTTTTTCAATCAAGCTCTCATCACCAACAAGGTCAGCTCCAGCTTTTTTTGCTTCATCAGCTTTAGTTGAAGTGATCACACCAACTCTTTTGGTTTTTCCTGTTCCATGTGGAAGAGTGATTGATCCTCTGATTTGTTGATCACCTTTCTTAGCGTCAACATTCAAATCCATATGAACCTCAACAGATTCATCAAATTTAGCAATTTTTCCTTCTACAATTATTTTTAGTGCTTCTTCAACAGAATAATCCTTGCTTTTGTCGATTTTTTCAACAATAGCCTTGTATTTTTTTCCTCTTTTCATAATATTTTGTGGTCACGCAAGCGATGTAAAAACTCACATTCACTCTCCCACATTATTAAAATTATTTATACTTATCATGTCTCTATTTCAAATTTCACTTCTCTTTTCTCAAATCTATTTCACTTTGATTCCCATTGATCTTGCTGTTCCTTCAACAATTTTCATTGCGCCTTCAACATCATCTGCGTTCAAATCTTCCATTTTTATCTCAGCAATTTCTTGAATTTGAGCCTTAGTCACCTCTCCTGCTTTGTCAGTCAATGGATTTGATGCTCCTTTTTTCACCTTAGCAGCTTTTTTCAAAAGTTCTGCTGCAGGAGGAGTTTTCATCACAAAATCAAAAGATCTGTCGTCATACACATTGATTTCCACTGGGATAACATCTCCCATTTTTTCCTTAGTAGCCTCATTGAATCTTGTGCAAAAGTCTTGAATGTTAAGACCATGTTGACCCAAAGCAGGTCCTACTGGAGGAGCTGGATTAGCTTGCCCCGCCTTAATTTGAAGTTTGATAACTGTTTTTAATTCTGCCATATTGTTGCTTTACGCTTTATGTAATTTGTAAATAATGAATTATATTTTCCTAACTTGAAGAAAGTCTAGTTCAACAGGAGTTTCACGTCCAAAGATTGAAACCAAAACTTTAACCTTTCCTTTGTCTTCATCAATTTCCTGAATCTTTCCATCAAAATCTTTGAAAGGTCCATCATTGATTTTGACACCTTCACCAATCTTAACGTCAATCTTGTATTTCGGTTCTTCATCTCCCATTCTCTTTTTCAAACTCTGAATTTCTTCAGGACTGATTGGAGTTGGAGTTGTTCCCATTCCGATGAATCCAGTCACATTAGGAGTGTTTCGAACCACATACCATGATGCGTCCGTCACAATCATGTTCACCAAAACATATCCTGGATATATTCTTTCTTCAACTGTGACTCTTTTTCCGTTTTTAATCTTAATCTTTTTTTCTTTTGGAACGATCACGTCAAAAATCAAATCTTGCATGTCTAATGATTCAATTCTTTGTTGAAGATTTCTTGCAACATTATCCTCATATCCAGAATAGGTATGAAGAACGTACCAGGATCTTCCGTGATGTTGTGATTGTTTTGCCATTTTCGTATGTAAATAAAGTAAGTGATATACATTAATATCTCACGTACTCATCAATTAAAAAATTTTATTTCCTTAATCATTTAAAATAATTAAGAAAGACTGCTATCCTACAATGAAAATTTTCAAAATTTCAGCAAACAAATAATCCAATCCTCCCAAGAAAATAGCCATAAACAAGCTAATTCCCAAGATTATAACCGTGTAGTTAATGGTTTGTTTTTTTGTTGGCCAATTCACTTTGAACAATTCTACCTTGGCTTCTCCTATAAATTTAACAATCTTTGAAAACATATTTTTGAGTTTTTTAAAAAGCCCTTTGGGCTTTCTTGCTATAAATATATATCATTATTAACTTCTTGTCAAACAATAAAACACCCAAAAGGGTGTCTCCTATTTGTGGGCATACCAAGATTCGAACTTGGGACCTCAACATTATCAGTGTTGCGCTCTAACCAGCTGAGCTATATGCCCAAAATATTCTTTTTCTTTCTTCCAAAACAAAAATGTGGACCGAACAGGACTCGAACCCGCCACCTCCTCAGTGCAAGTGAGGCGCTCTACCAGATGAGCTATCGGCCCGTATTTTCTCTAACTTATTCAATAATTCCAAACTAAAAATAATTATACACCAAACAAAAAATTTGTCCAGAGCTACAAGTTACTTTCAAAAAAGCTTAGTAAAAAAACATGGGCGAATCGTGTTAACAATTCGCCCAAGAGTACAGCCCAAAAAGAGGTTGGCTATTCCGTCAAACTAAACTTGATCGCGAGAAATCTGATCTCCTTGCAATCATCCAATAATGTTAGACTATGTGATTCACCAGGGTAAGTAATGGAAAAAATATGCTTCTTCATTTTTAGCATAGCCCCTTGCTTGCCCCACAATTGAACCATGCCTCCATCGCCACCGACGTAAATTTCCCCAAGCCGAAAACGAGGATCATAGTGAGAATGCATCGGAATATCTTTTTTTGCCTTGATTACGGAAACCTCTTCAATGCTACCATTCCTAAGGCTGCATTGCTCAACGATCTCTGGAGGAACAAAGCCATGAAAAAACTCCGCTTTTTCAACCCCCAAAAAAGATGTTGGTTTCCACAAAAACTCTATGCCACGTCCTAAAAGCTTTTCAACTTCTTGAGCAGACTTAGCCCCTATTACACCGATACTCTTGACGCTTTTTTTCATTAAATCCTCCGTAAAATCAAGTCTCATTTGAGACGTTTTCAAGCAAATAACTATCCTTCACCAGAAGTTAATTTATATCAATTTCACGCATTTTTGTCAATCAAAAAACTCCCTCCACGTTACTTGTCATTCTGAACTTGATTCAGAATCCCAAAATAATGCCACATGTGCTAAAATTCAGGAATCCCAAATCAAATTCAGGATGACATATTTTTACTATTTTTTTTAAATTATATTAACTCAAAATTATTTATTTTTTTAGAATTCCCTTCAAATACATCTTAAAGCAAAAAACTCCTTGATCAATCAAGAAGCTTTCGATTCTGCGGTGTTTTTTGAACGAAGTTCGAACATTTTTTGAGCAAAACCCCAAATAAAGAAGCCAGCCCCGCCGTCGCTCGGAAACCTCGCCACCCCGCAAAAAAGTTTTCTTCACAATTTTTGATTTGCGCGCGCCGATTTTTTTCTTCTAAAAGGAAAAGGGAAAGGAAACTTTTGTGCGGGGTTCTGCTCTTAACGAGCAGGACGGCGGGGCTGTCCACAATTTGATTTCGTAAAGAAAAAGCGGAATTCCCCCCAAACCCCCCTTCCTTTTTGCCCACCTGCTTGGGCTTCACCCCCAAAACTTTGCGGCGGGACCTTTATTTTCTATTTTCCACAACACTTCTTATATTTCAATCTACTTCCACAAGGACATTTTTCGTTTCTGCCGACCTTTTTACCAATTCTAACCTCTATTCCTCGTCCTTTTCCTTCGAGCATAACTGTCGCCAGCTCTTCTAATTCCTTATTATATTCCCATGGTTGATTATTAAATACAACGGCATCAATCATTTCATTGCTACTTTTCAAGCTCCCAAATCCAATCCAAACATCTCCTTTGCTTTTGTATTTTCTAGCTTGGCATAAAGTCAAAAGCCTTTTTCTTAATTCATTTGAATCATCGGAATTTAACGAAACATAAGTAACACCAACACGAGGAGAAGCACTATCGTCAGGGGGCATAGAAAAATTATGAAATTTTTCATCTTGTAAGGTTTTTTGTTTCGTTTGGACAATAAAATCTGCGAGATTTTTTCTTGCTTCACCAGACCAATCTAATAGGTGAAAAATAATGTCTGTAATCTTCGGTTCATCAAGAGTTTTTAATTGATCACATAATTTTTCAAAATCTTCATTTTTCCATCTATTTTTTATTACATCTCCCTCATCTGAAACTTCTAATCCTGCTTTTAATGGATAATAATTTCTATCAATAAGTTGTCCAAAATCTGTATCTATTGCCACGCCATCGCTTTTTGGAATTTTCCAAAGTTTTTGATCTAAGTGATAACCAAGAAACACCATTTCTTCATCGGCTTTGAAATAGTCCATCAATAAAATTCTTTGTTTGATGTAATATAAAAAATCGTATGGATCATTGAGATAATACGCCAATAATTCCAAATCAAATATCGTTGAAAATATTGGAAATGGCTCGTCATCTTTTTTATCCAGCATTACATGGGATTGATGAGTTAGGGACGGGTAATTTTCTGTTGTAATTCCCATTATATACACCTCATCAATACCCTCGGAAAGAGTTATCTCTTTTCCGTCTTTGTCAAAAAATTTTGCACTCCTGTCCAGTATTTTTTTACGAGAAACAAGTCCTTGGTTGTAAGCGTCTTGTACAGCCCCCTGAAAATCCGTTTGTAGTTGTTCATCGTTGCCTATTCTTGAAAGTTCAGTTAATTTCTTTGATTTCACTTGAACACATAACGCTTTACTACCAAGAATACAAAGAACATCGACATCTGTGTCATCTTTCCCTTTCCGCGTAGTGATTTTTACAGATTTAAAAGTTCTATTCTCGCCAAACACCTGAGACAAAAATTCATAAGCTACTTCCTCTCCCGTTTCGCCTCTATTTTTACTGAGTGTGTCTCTATACTTTTTATCTTCAACCCACATCCAGTAAAAAGGGCTTTCATAAACTGCCTCGAATACAGAAAAACTAATTGGAACAAAATATCTTTCTTCATCCAGCTGGATAATTGGCTTTGCATTAAACCAGTTAAAATTTCCAATTCCCTTAAATTTAGAATTGAAATCTTTTTTTGGAATGAAAGAAAGGTTTTTTAGGAATAAATCAATATCAGAATCTTCGTCAAAATCAGTTTTTCTAATTATAAATAGCTCAATCAATCCCTTATAAAAAGATTTCCAGCCCTCCTCTCGGATTTCATCCATGTTTAATTCTTTTCCAACTGTTTGATTGTCAAAAAACAATTCGACATACTGGTGTAATTCCATCATCGGAGCTACTTCTTTCGCATGTTTCTCCCAGTCTTCTTTTGGATTTTTCTTTTTCATTTCCTCAATCATTTGAGGCATTTTTTCTTTCAGATTATACAAACGAACTTTTTTTGATTTTTCTTGAAGAATGTTTTTAATTTGGATAACAATATTTTTTGATTTTTCAATATCAAAATTTTTATTTTTTGATAACCATCCCTTATCGTATTTATATTTTCTTTCTAAGAAATCTAAATATTGAAAGTCATATACTCCAGTACCAGAATAGAAAATTGGCTCTGTCAGCATATCTCCTTTACCAAAAAATTCTTTTTGTGTTTTTCTATAATCTTCAATTTTATGTTCTTTCTTAATACTTTCTTGCAATTTATCAAAAAACGGAACCATAAAAGAATTATGCAATTCTTGCATCAATTCATATGTTTTTTGTTTCAACACAATCAAATCTTGCGGTGTGTCTGGCGTGGAAAAATCAATTTCGTTTTGTATTAAAAAACCAAGTAATAAAGAAGCTTCTTTTGTACTTAAACGAGATCTTGTATCAGTTTTATGAATTTCCTCGGGAATAATATGAAAATCCTCAAAAAGAATCATGCAAAGAGCATAAATATAGCCCTTCGTACTAACTAAATTTTTTATATCATTTAGTATTGATTCCGCTTTTCTAATTTCATTTTTCGTCATAGCTTAAATTTCGCTCAACACATCAGAAATTTTTTGTTCGTAAATTTCAATCAATTGTTTGTTTGCGTTGATTATTTGTTGTTCTTTTTGCCATTTCCCTAAGCTGCAAAGCAGTCCCGCAAGCCAAGTCCAAAACAGACTTTGCGCCCGTCTTGCTATATTTTTTTATAAACTTCTCAAACAAATCGGCTTGTTTTTCTGAATCAACAAAGCTAAAAGCGATTTCGTAATATTTGGCCTGATTGTAAATTTGTGATTTCATGTTACTTAATAGTATTATTTTTTAATTTTTATATGCTAGCGTCTTTTGAAATATTTGACAAATTATAGTGAGAGCTTGTAGATTCTTTTTGAATTTTCACTAAACACTCCGCTCTCCAAATCTTCGCTCAACCCCAATGATTTTATCAACTCAATATGCTCTTCAATTTTGCACATCGGCCAGTCGGTGCCAAAAATAACCTTGTCCGAGCGATCGGCAATGGTTTCTCGCAATATTTCTCTTACTTTTTCTATTCCTCCGCTTTTTTCAATTACTTCCGCGTCAGACATAGCCGCTATTTCAAAATAGATATTGGGAACATTTTTTGTTATTTCGTAGCAGTAGTCCATCTTCGGCCAATAGTAATGTGTGATAATGACTTTGAGTTGGGGATATTTTTTCGCAATCTCTACGATATATTTTGGATCATTCCATTTCGCGCAATCACTGTCGCCCGAATTTTCACCGGTATGGAACAAGACTGGCACATCCAATTCTTGGCATAATTCGTAATATGGCAAGCATCTTTCGTCAGTCGGATAATATGGATCATGCCCCGGGAAAAATTTGAGTCCTTTTATTTTTCCCTCTTCCAATAATTTTTTGTATTTTTCCAGTTCACTTGATCCTCTCTGAATGATTTGCAGACTACCCAATAAAAACAGGTTTTTTCGATCACCAATAAGTTCAATTGCTTTATCCAAATCCACAATACTATCACTGCCCTCAATGTTATCCGGAATAATTATCGCACCACTTATTCCATTTTTCTCCATTTCTTGCAAGAACAAATTGAAAGCTTCCTGCAAATTTTTTACGTTATCGTTGTATAGCGAAATGTGAACATGTGAATCTATTATCATTATTTTGAAGCGTGAGTATTTCGGGTAAACTATCAATTTTATTAGATTTCTTTTTCATAATCAAAACTTACCATAAGCTTACAACAAATTATAGCTTAAGTAAAACAAAAATTTTCCACCAAAAAATCCCGCAATTACGCGGGATCATTGGTCTCTACGATACTATGTATTTGATGCGGAGAGGGAGAGATTCGAACTCTCTCCGACTAGTTTTTATTTATTTTTTAAACGCAATTCATCTAATGTGAGTACTTTTCTTTCTGATGAAGATAACCTCTCTTTTATTTTTTCTATTTCATCAGGCGTAAAATCCTCCATTGTAACACCACCTTCAGAATCTACTACAAACTTTTTCTCAAAACTTCCCACAACTCCTTCTTTATTAAGTTCTTGAAGTATAACATTATCTTTATCGTTTAGTGTAAGCACTTTTTTTCCTGATGAAGAAGCTAGTAGTCGTATTAATTTTTCTCTTTCTTCAGGTTTAAACTCTTCCATTGTAACATCACCCTTGGGATCTACTACGAATTTTTTTTCACAACTTTCCATAATTTTCACAACAAATGAATCCATATGAAACAAAAAAAATTATTATTTCACATAATTCACTATATTAAAAAATAAATACTCCATATACCTTTACTGAATTATAACATATTACCTTGTTATTATAAATCAATTTATTCAATGCAACATGAACTCAAAATAAAAAAACTTCTTGATAAATCAAGAAGTTTTTGATTCTGCGGAGAGGGAGAGATTCGAACTCTCGGTACTCGTAAAAGTACAACACCTTAGCAGGGTGCCCCTTTCAGCCACTCAGGCACCTCTCCATATTTTCTATTTTTCTAATAAATTCTTCAATCTTATCCTAATATCTTTTTTGCCGTCACTACTTTTTAAAAACTTTTCTCTTCTCTGAGCATCTTTTTTTTCAGTATACGCTTCATAACAAATTAATTCGATTGGCTTTCTATGTTTTGTGGATTTAACTTTTCCAGCTTTATGCTCTCCAATTCTTCGCTTAAGATCCCCTGTCATGCCAATATAAAAATTTCCATCTTTTTCACTTAATAGGATATAAACGTAAAACATCTTTTATTATATTATCACAGAAGAGATTCGTCCAGCATACGCTGGACGCCCCGCGAATGCCGGGGCGAACTCTCGGTACTCGTAAAAGTACAACACCTTAGCAGGGTGCCCCTTTCAGCCACTCAGGCACCTCTCCATATTTTATTATTCTATTGTTAATATATCCTCAAGTAAATACCTCTCCAAACTACGTATCCTATCTTAACAAACTATTTTCAAAATATCAATAGTTGTCTCGCATTTGTCAAAAATGCCCCGTTTCGCTATAATACAAGCAAAGAAATAAATAACTAAAAAAACAAAACTTTTATGGTTCTCGTACTATTTAACAACCTGACGGAGAAGGATAAGTCGCGAGCAATAGACAATCTGATCAGTGAGAGCACACCGAGGCAGGATTTTTTTCTGCTTGTTATTCTCTCCATATTAATGGCAACCTTTGGACTTCTCACAAATAGTGCTGCCGTGATAATTGGAAGTATGCTAATCGCCCCAATTCTATATCCAATTCTAAGCTTGTCTCTTGGGATTGTCATTGCAGACTTTCGATTGATTTCAAGATCGTTCTACACATTGGTAAAATCAATTGTATTTGGAGTTTCAGCTTCTGCTTTGACAACAATTTTTTTCAAGCCTAAATTTTTCAATCTGGAAACTGAGGAAGCACGTCTTCTTTTCAGTGAAATATTGTCCAGAACAGAACCAACAATCATCTATGGTGCTATTGCTGTTGTTGCAGGTCTCGCTGCTTCATTCGCACTCATCAAACCACATCTCAGTGAAACACTTCCAGGAACAGCCATTTCAGTTGCACTGATTCCTCCACTGGCAGTAACCGGAATTGGAATCGCAACATTGGACTGGAACATCATCAGTAATTCGTTCATGTTGTTCATGGTTAACACAATTGGAATTATCTTTGCAAGTATGATTGTTTTCTCTTTGATGCATCTATACATCAAACGAGAAGAGGTTCGAAAAGTGATCACAAGAGAAAGTGGTGTGATGGAAAAAGAAATTGAAAAAGCAAAAAAAGAACATGAGAGAGAAGACTAGGCTCATTTTCAAATCAAACAAAAAAACACCCTTGCAAAATGGGGTGTTTTTTTGTTTGAAGGAAAATCCTATAATAATCCTCCATAGGAAGCAGTGATTGTTCTCAAGAAAAATGGAATGACTAGAATTAATGCTAAAAGTGGAACAATAATAGCAGCCACTGAAACAAACATAGTGATCAAAAAATATTTTCTGGTTTTTTCAACACTCTCATAAATTGCATTTAACTTTGTTTCTTGCTCATCAAATTTGTTCAAAATTTCTTTTTCCATTTTTTTTGTTTTTAGATTATTTTTCTTCTTGAATTTTACTTAGAATTTTTTTCACATTTTCAACACTCTTTTCATCCAAAAGTGAAAGAGTGGTGACATTTGAATTTCTCTTTTTCAACTCATCAGCAATTTCTTTCAATCTATCTTCATCTACTTCATCACTCCTACTTATGATAACATATTCTTTCTTATCCAAAAGTTTTTTGTTGAATTTTCCGAGTTCTTTTCTGATTTCATCATAATCAGAAATTGGATTTTCACTGTCAGCTGCAACAAAATGAAAAAGCACTTTTGTTCTTTCAATGTGTTTCAAAAATTTGTGACCCAAACCTCTACCCTCAGAAGCACCTTCAATGATTCCAGGAATGTCCGCCAAAATCAAGTCAAAAAACACTCCCAAATGAGGCTCTAGGGTGGTGAATTTATAATTCGCAACCCTTGATGATGCATTAGTGAGTTCATTCAAAAGACTGGATTTTCCAACGTTTGGAAATCCAACAAATCCAACATCTGCAATCATTTTGAGCTCCATTCGCAAATCAACTACCTCCCCTTCTTCTCCGGGATTAGCCTTGTCTGGAGAAGTGTTTCTGCTTGATCTGAAATGATGATTTCCAAAACCACCATTTCCTCCACGCGCAACCACAATCTCTTGATTGATAGATGTAATTTCATATTCTCTTTTATTAGTCAGGTCATGTGCCACTGTTCCCACTGGAACCAAAACAATAACATCTTTTCCATTCGCACCCGTTCTTGTGTTTTGACCACCATTTTCACCATCAGCGGCAAAAACATCTTTTCTTGTTCTGAAAACTTTGAGAGCTCCAAGATCAGCCACTCCCTTCAAAATTACATTTCCTCCTTGTCCACCTGTTCCACCTGTTGGACCCTGATCAAATTTTGCACGCGCAAAAAGAACAGCACCATCTCCACCGTTTCCTGCTCTCGCTTTTATTGTTACATCATCAACTAACATATATTGAATTTAACCTCTTAATAATTTAATTAAATCATCTACTTCTGCTTCTGGGCTAAGTCATTATTATTTCCAATTAACTTACACACAATAACTATGTCATTTCGACCGACCCCGATTTATCGGGGGAGTGGAGAAATCTTAACCTAAATATTACCACAGATAGTTGTTAGGATGAGATCTCTCGACTCGCTTACTCGCTCGAGATGACACATATTCAGAGGATAGTCAAAAATAATAATGATTTAGCAAAAACTCTAAGCGAGTTCAACAGAAAACTAATCATACAATAATATTACCATAAAAGCAAGAACCCTGCCCCACAAGGGGACAAGGTTCTCTATTTCAAATCTCATTCTCAACTCTCATCTCTCAAATCTAACCTATGGATTCACTTCAATCCAATTTGTTGTGTCAGGACAATCTCCGCAAGTTCCAGATGTAGAATCCTCACACGCTACCCCATTATCACGACATTCTTGTGTACTTGTTGGATTTGTCCCACAAATTCCTTCGTTCTTATAACAAGTTCCTTCAATTGTATATTCTTTCTCACAATTATCCGCAGTACACTCTACATCTCTAGTTTCTTGACAACTGTACGTTGCAAGAGGGCAAACCGGAGCTTCTCTCGTGGCGGTGCAAGGCACTGTCACTCCACTAGCTGGGTCATTACAATTCCAGGTAGCAGTTCCAGGAGCATCAGGAAATGGAGGTGTTGTCACAGGATTTGAATTTGTGCAAAAATCAGCAGCAGTTGTTCCTGGCCATGCAGTATCAGTTGCCAAATAATTCTTAGCATTAGGACCACATGCAGCCCCAGAAACAAACACTGTCACATTATCAGAATTACCCTCAATAGCCCCAGACCATACGCTTCCTCCAAATGTATTCACTTGCCTCACAGCAAGACACACGTGATGCTCTCCTGGCTCCATAGTTGATGTGTTTACATTGAATGATGTTGCTGAAGGACCAAATGCATCACTTGAGTTATACACACCGTCACCGTTTAAATCGCGGCTATGTGTCCATCCACAACGCAATCCATTCCAAGAATCTGTTCCGGGACGAGTATCAATCCATGCATAATAATCAATTGAACTTCCCGTTGTTCCAAGCACTCCATGTCCTCTGAATGTCACATTTTGAGCTGTGTTAAAAATGCTTCCTTCCGCTGGTTCATCAATCACACTTCTTGGAGGATCTCCTACATATACAGTAGCATGAGCAGTGTTAGCAGCTGCATTCCAAAGTTCGGTTCCGTCTGTATTCAGCTGACGCACAGAAAGACAGAAGCGATGTTCCCCTGGAGCAAATCCACTCTTATAGAAATCAAATGTATTTCCAATCCATGTTCCATCAGTGCCATTACAAGTTGTTCCATTCCATGAAGCTGTTCCTGGATTAGTGTCAACCCAACCCATTCCATTAATACTAGTTCCTCCAACTCCCAAATCAGCATGGCCAGTGAAATGGATACTATACTCAGGATAAGCGAGGGAACCATTTGCTGGAGTGTCAATATGAGCAACAGGAGTTCCTTTTACCCAAAATGGATTCCATCCATATGCTGTTACACTAGTGCTCACGGTTGATCCATCTGATCTTTCAAATGTACGAGAAAGATTTAAACGAAATCTTGCGTAATACAAATCTGGGGTACCTGGAGCAGTTCTAGTTCCTGACCCAGAAGCAGTATACGCATCAATATCTTCCGCATGAAGATCTATTGTGCGATCAATCGGCCTACTTCCTGATGTCAAAAGCTGCGCAGCATTAATTACAGTTACTTGATCTTTGTTATACACATACCAATATGTTGCAGCTGAAGCAGCTGTGTTATTGCAACAATTGAAATGTATTGAACCTGAACTTGCTGTAATCGCTTCTGCCGGATTGTAATAACTCTTATTTAGGTTAACAGCTACATCAGCGCTACAATACGCCTCACTTATTCTTGGCAAAAGAAATGTATATGCGCTTGCATCATTGCTATTTGAAAAAAATAACGCTCCAGAAAATAACACAAGAAGTATCATTTTTGTTAATCCAGATCTTTTCTTTTTTGCAAAAACTCCTACCAACACAATTACAAACAGCCCTACAAACACCCAAAATAAATTATCTTTCATTCCTCTTGCAATTTTCTTGATTCCCCCAGTAACAGTAGTTGCTTTTTTTGCAACCTCTTCAATTTTCGTTTCTACCTTAAAAACATTCTCATCCAAAACATTTCCATTCTTGTCTTTGAGAGTAGTCTTCACTATTGGATTAATACAGTCTTTGCTGATAGGAATCTCGAAATTATTAACTTCACTCATTGGATCAATTGTTTTTGTCACAACAGCAGAACATTCTTGATTTCCGGACATCACAACAATATCCAAATAGTTTGCATCTGGGTTTTCATTTTGAACTCTTGCTCCAGGAAAAGCATCTGCAGAACTTGTGACCAAAACAAAGATCTTAGCCACATCACCACTCATGTACTGATCCTTGTCTAATCTAGCACTTTTGATTGTTCCAGAACTTCCACGCACTACATATCGAACATTAGTCTTATTTGAAACAATGTCTCCATTCTCATTTTCCAAGGTTAGAGTTGCACTATATGACTGAGGAGCCTTTTCAATCTTATTCATTTCGAAGTCAACCAATCTTTCTTCACCAGCATTCAAAGATATCTTGTCACCTTTGTCGGTTTCAACTGTTTTTCCAAAAGAAGATCTCTCACGTGTTTCAATTACTGAGTAGAAAGAAAGTTGTGAAGAAGCATTGTTCTTTAATGAACAAGTAACCTTGATTTTTTCAGCTCGATCCACATCCACTCCTTGTTTCACAGAATACAACTTACCATCTCCCGCATCCACAAGACAATCACTAACTGAAACATATGAATCATTTGAAGCAACAAGTTTAACATCATCCACTAATGCAACAGCATATTGCATTCCTCTGTCATTCTCACTATTCAAATAAATTTGATAGTCACCACTCAAATAATCAGGAGCGACGTATTCTATTTCTCTGTGAATTGAATCAAATTCTCCCAAACTAAGTGTTTCACTGTAAGTAGATTCATCCACGGTCTCAACATATTCATTTCCGCTTACAGATCCCTTTTCCAATAGCATTACTGAATATCTCACCTGTGGCTGAACCTTTCTGTCATTAGTTAAGTCAAAAGAAATCTTAAACTTATTTCCATCCTGAGAAACAAGTTTCGCATTTCTAATGTTAACTTCAGCAATCAAAATTAGATTAACCTCGTCGGAAGAAGCTGCATTTTCTTCTAATGTCTTCATTGCCGCTTCATAGTCTGCACTCATTGTAGCACCACTCTGTGTCACTACGCTTGCATCACTCGCCTCGACACCCATACTCTCATCGGTGATTTCTTCTTCTTGTGCAGAAACACTACCCACAAGCATCGTTAGTGATAGTGCAAATACACCAAGTAACAAGTAAATTTTACTTTTCATTGTTTTTATGTTTATTTATTTTTATTAAATTTATATTACACAATAAATTATACCAAACTACAAATTTTAGTGCAAACAATTTTGTGCATAACATAAATTACATCACGTAGCACTCCTATCCTAATTGATTATAAATTAAAAAAACAGACCCTTTTAGTTAGTCTGTTTTATTTCTGCGGGCATCCTCGGTCTAGAACTTTTTACTATGGGGAATTGTAGGGCTTTTTTTGGCGATTTATCCAAAAGCTAAATTTGATGCTCCTCGGTCGCAATTTCAGAGAATAAATGAGACAAATGAGACACAAGACAGCCCTTGTCTCATTTTGGACTCCTGAGACAATGCGCTGTCTTATTAGCCAACTATAAGATGATCCATAAAAATAACAGTGAAGATCCTATCACTCACAAATAAAAAATTTCACCGAACAACTTATGTGCATCTTTATATGATAAGGGTGAAAGATCATATTTCAACGCTATAATC
>Ga0224510_10000922_pt1 | contig 20488 bp, 13 predicted proteins | sample SF_May12_sed_USG_FD_170161 | JGI IMG/M metagenome (GOLD analysis project Ga0224510, IMG submission 170161) | Sediment microbial communities from San Francisco Bay, California, United States - SF_May12_sed_USGS_4_1 | ecosystem: Environmental > Aquatic > Marine > Sediment | place: USA: California... | reverse complement strand
GAACTGGAGCCAATCCCCGAGGAAGCGCCTGCGCCTGACAGTGAGGATGTCGAGCCGGAAGCGCACGGGCGTGTGCACTTCAACCATCTGGGCAAGGCCGATGCCGTTGCTCTGCGCACCAAGATTGAGAAGCATGTGCGCTATACCGGAAGCGAGCGTGCCAGGCTCATTCTCGATAACTGGCCGCGTTACCTGCCGAAATTCGTCAAGGTAATGCCTACCGATTACCGTCGTGCACTGCAGGAAATTGCGGAGCAACAGGCCCGGCAGAAGGAGATTGAATAAATGGGCAAGATTACCGGATTCATGGAGTTCAGCCGCTTGAGCGAGGAAAGCTTGCCGGTCGCGCAACGCCTGAAAAATTACAGTGAGTTTGTACTGCACCTCTCCGACAAGCAGGCACAGACACAGGGCGCGCGTTGCATGGATTGCGGCATCCCGTTCTGTTCCAATGGCTGCCCGGTCAACAACATCATTCCGGACTGGAATGACCTGGTGTATCGCGGCAACTGGAAGCAGGCGCTGGAGGTGCTGCATTCCACCAACAACTTTCCGGAATTCACGAGCCGCATTTGCCCCGCTCCATGCGAAGCGGCGTGTGTGCTGAACATCAACGATAATGCAGTGGGCATCAAATCCATCGAGCACGCCATCATAGACAAGGGCGGGGAAAACGGCTGGGTAGTGCCGCAACCGGCAAAAATAAAAACCGGAAAAAAAGTGGCGATTGTTGGCTCCGGGCCTTCTGGGCTGGCGGCGGCGCAGCAACTGGCGCGTGCCGGGCATGATGTGGTGGTGTTTGAAAAAAACAGCCGTATTGGCGGCCTGCTCAGATATGGCATTCCCGATTTCAAGCTCGACAAGCGCCTGATTGACTGGCGCCTCGCGCAATTACAAGCTGAGGGTGTGGAATTCCGCACTGGCGTATTCGTCGGCAAGGAGGTGCCGGTTAAGGGCGTTGCCAACGATGCAAAGAAAATTGTTTCGCCGGAGGAGCTGCTGAAAAACTTTGATGCGGTGATCCTGGCAGGTGGCTCGGAGCAGCCGCGTGATTTGTCCATACCAGGTCGCGAGCTTGCAGGCGTGCATTATGCGCTGGAATTCCTCATTCCGCAGAACAAGGAAGTCGCGGGAGACGGCAAGAATCCGATCTCGGCCAAGGACAAGCATGTGGTGGTGATCGGCGGCGGCGACACCGGCTCGGATTGCGTCGGCACTTCGAACCGTCACGGCGCAGCCTCGATTATGCAGTTTGAGGTAATGCCGCGCCCGCCGGAGATGGAAAATAAATCGCTAGTGTGGCCGAATTGGCCGATGAAATTGCGCACTTCCAGTTCGCATGAGGAAGGCTGCGCGCGCGACTGGGCAGTGGCGACCAAGGAATTCATCGGCAAGGGTGGCAAGCTTACCGGACTCAGGGCAGTGCGCGTTGAGTGGAAAGATGGAAAGATGCAGGAAGTGCCGGGCAGTGAATTTGAACTGAAGGCGGACTTGGTGTTCCTTGCGATGGGCTTTACCAACCCGCTACAGCAGGTGCTGGATGCATTCGGTGTTGAGAAAGATGCACGCAGCAACGCCAAAGCCGCAACAGACGGCGAGGGCTGCTATCGCACCAATGTGGACAAAGTGTTTGCTGCCGGAGACATGCGCCGCGGTCAGTCACTGGTAGTGTGGGCCATACGCGAAGGCCGTCAGGCTGCGCGTGCAGTGGATGAATATCTGATGGGAAGCACACTGCTGCCGCGCTAGCAGGGCGCCCAAACCTGCTGATGAAGCAGCTAGCCATCTGACTAAATTGGCAAACGACGCCAATCCAGTCATTGGCTATGCGAGGCGATGATGCTGTATTGGAAACCGGTTCAAAACACTCTTTACTTTTGAGTAAATTCCGTTTTTTCGCCGGCCTCCGCCTTGCCTGATCGCCTCTCGCCACGTTTTTTTATCATCCTGCTGATTCCAGGTCTCGCTGCTTACTTCTGAAGGAGCTGCCATGCCGGACAATGCGCAATACCAAACTGCCTATCTGGCTGGTGGATGTTTCTGGGGTATGGAAAACCTGGTGCGGCAGATACCCGGTGTGCTGGAAACCGAAGTTGGCTATGCCGGTGGCCATACGCCGGATCCGGTCTATGAAACAGTCTGCACCGGGCGCACCGGCCATGCTGAATCCCTCAAGATTATTTTCGATCCTGCGAAGCTCAGCTACCGGCACTTGCTGTTCGAGTTTTTTCGTATGCATGATCCCACCACGCGCAATCGGCAGGGAAATGATGCTGGCACGCAATACCGCTCGGCGATTTTTTATGCAAACGATGAACAGCAGCGCATTGCCGAAGAGGTGATTTGCACGGTGGATCGTTCGGGTGAATGGGGAGCCAAGGTGGTGACAGAGGTTACGCCATTCAGGGAGTTTTTCCGCGCCGAGGAATACCACCAGAAGTACCTGATAAAAAATCCTGGCGGATATAACTGCCATTTTGCCAAGCACTTCAACTTGGGAGAGTGAATTCAGAAGTCGGTAAATACTGAATCGCTAGTGCATCCCTTGAATAAAGGGTTTTTGCTGAAAATCCCAAATGTTAATGCGTTAGTTTTAATTTACGCAATATTCCATTGATTAAAAATATATTAAAAAAATAGCGCCCGGCAAACTACCCAAAAGAACTAGTTCTTTTTTTTGCATGGTTTGTGCTTTGGAAGAATTGGCAACTTGCTTGCATAACTATATCTTCCATAAAAATTATTACAGTGTCTCGGGGAGAAAAATATGGCATCGCAGAAATACAAGGCTTGGTCTGTCGTGATCATGAGCACCTTGGCATTTACAGTGTGCTTTATGATCTGGATGATGTTTGCTGTGATCGGGATTCCCATCAAGCAGACGCTCGGTCTCAATGAGACTCAGTTCGGTCTCCTGGTGGCAACGCCAGTGCTTACTGGCTCACTCATCCGTCTTCCGCTCGGAATGATGACTGACAAGTTCGGCGGACGTGTTGTGTTTTTCGTGCTGATGCTTTCCACAGTTATTCCGATTTACCTTATCTCACTGGGTACTGAATTCTGGCACTACCTGGTTACAGGCCTGTTTGTGGGTGTGGCTGGCGGCTCATTCACAGTGGGTATCGCTTACTGCGCACGCTGGTTCCCGAAGGAGCAGCAAGGTTTGGCTATGGGCATTTTCGGTGCGGGCAACACCGGTGCGGCGGTAACCAAGCTGGTCGCGCCTACGATTGTGGTCGCCTATGGCTGGACCATGGTGCCACAGGTATATGCAGTGCTTATGCTGGGCACGGCGATTATGTTCTGGTTTTTCACCTATACCGACACGTCCCATGTGGTGGGCAAGAGTGTGTCAATCGGTGAGCAGCTTTCGGCGCTCAAGGATCCGGTAGTCTGGAAATACAGCCAGTACTACTCCATTGTGTTTGGTGGTTATGTGGCGCTGGCACTGTGGATGACCAAGTATTACATCAACGAATACGGCTTCGACATCAAGACGGCGGCGTTCCTTGCAGCTGCATTCAGTGTGCCGGGCGGCGTACTACGTGCAGTGGGTGGATGGTTCTCGGACAAGTTTGGCGCGCATACCGTCACCTACTGGGTGATGCTGATTTCCATGGTCTGCCTGTTTCTCCTGTCGTTCCCGAATGCAGACTTCACCATCAAGACCGTGACTGGCCCGGTAACTTTCAATATTGGCCTGACTGCAACCTGGTTCACTGTCATCATGTTTACTCTGGGCATTGCGTTCGCAATCGGCAAAGCATCGGTTTTCAAGTACATCTCGGATGATTATCCCAAGAACATCGGTGTGATCTCTGGAGTAGTAGGCTTGGCGGGCGGCATGGGCGGTTTTCTGTTGCCGATCATGTTCGGGGCGCTGGTTGACTTGACCGGCATCCGTTCCTCCGCGTTTATGCTGATGTTTGGCGTGGTATGGGTTTCATTGATGTGGATGTACTGGACTGAGGTGAGGATTCTCGACAAGGCGGCAGGAAAGAGAACTGCAGTCGACACGCTCGAATGATTAGGTGGATAAGTAATTTAATTTAACAAGAGAAGGGAAGAGCATTATGTCAAGATTGGAAAGGTGGGAGCCGGAAGATCCGCAGTTCTGGAAAGAGACCGGCAGCGCGATCGCGTGGCGAACCTGCGCACTAACGACGTTCTCGTTGCTGTTTTCGTTTGCTACGTGGTTCGTCATGAGCGCGGTTGTGGTCAGGCTGCCCGCTATCGGCTTCAAATTTACCACCATGGAACTGTTCTGGCTGGCAGCCATACCGGGCCTTGCTTCCGGTATCCTGCGTTTGATTCACGCGCAGTTCATTCCGGTGCTCGGCACCCGGCCTGTGGTGAGTATCTCGACCATTATCAAGGTCGTTCCCATGATCTGGCTGTATTATGCGGTGCAGGATCTGAACACCTCCTGGACCACGTTCATGATCATCGGTTTCCTGACCGGCATGGGCGGTGGTGACTTTTCGTCCTTCATGCCATCCACCAGCATTTTCTTCCCCAAGCGCCTGCAGGGTCTTGCCATGGGTATTCAGGCAGGTATCGGCAACTTTGGTGTGAGCGTGGTGCAATTCGTGGCGCCGTGGATCATCGGCTTCGCAGCGTTCGGCGCGGTTGTGGGCGGACCGCAGGTGTTCACCAAGGGTGAGCCGGTCAAGGGTGCTATTACGATTGTCAGGGAAAACCCCCAGGACAAAACCAGTGCGGTCAAGGATATAGTGATCAATAAGGACAACAAGCCGGAGTTGGCAGCTTTGGCCTCGGCAATTGTTGTTACAAGGGCAGAAGACGGCTCCATCAAGGATGTGGTTCTCCAGGAAAACGAGACGATCAAGGCCATCAAGCAGGAAGTCAAGAAGGATGACAAGGGCAATATCGTCGAAGTAGTGCCGACCAAGGGCGTCAAAGTGGATGTCACACGAAACGCTGCGGGCGCCATTACTGACGTAACAGTCAAGAACGTGATCAAGAAGGGAATGTGGCTGCAGAATGCCGCATTTGTATGGATACCCTTCCTGGTAGTTTCCTTCATTCTCTGCGCGATCTTTCTGAGAAGTGTGACGGTTCCGTCGAGGGGTTTCAAGGGGCAGTTTGAAATCCTGAGCGGCAAGAACCGGGCAAATGTGCATTCTTGGAACTGCACCATCACCTATATCGCATCGTTCGGATCGTTCTCTGGCTATGCGGCCGCGTTTCCGATGATGATCAAGACCATCTATGGTGGCTTTGACGGCGCGCCCGATCCGCTGGCTTATGCCTTCCTCGGTCCGCTCATCGGTGGTCTGGTGCGGGCGCTGACTGGCGGCTTCTTTGACAAGATCGGCGGCAGCAAGGGTATGCACTGGTGCTTGATCGGGCAGATCGGCGGATGCCTGTTCCTGTGGCTTGGTGGCTACCTGACGCCGACCAGCGTGGATCAGTTCAACGGCTTCCTGTGGGGCATGTTGTGGTTGTTCCTGATGTCCGGTACCAACAACGCGGCAACATTCCGCCAGTACCCGATCGTGTTTGCCTATTCACCGGCAAAGGGTGCGCAGATTCTGGGCTGGACAGCAGCGTGGGCGGCATTCGGCCCGTTTGTGTGGACATCACTGGTCGGTAAGTCCATTGAAGGCACCGGTAATGCCAATATGTTCTTCATTGGTGTGGCAATCTTCTATGCTTATGCACTCATCCTTAACTGGATGTACTACACCCGCAAAGGAGCGGAGCGGTTTGACTACGGCAACTCCGGCGGAACATGGTGGGACAAGCTTACTGATGCCGAGAAGCAGGAGATGAAGCGCATAGACTTGAGCCACGGCTGATAATGAAAAACTCTGGGGGAGGGCGGCAGCTTTCTCCCGGATGTGGTGAAAATTTGTGAAAAATCTGGATGTCTATGTTAATTTGTTGGGCTTGGCATACGGGCTCATGCTGGTGATGACGATGTTTGTACGCACCAGTATTACCGAGGCGATGCGCGTAGATGCGTTGTTTATGAGCAAGCCCAGCGAGGGCAGTCGCCCGCTGAATCTGGTAGTCGGCTTGCTGGTTGCAGGTTATGCGGTTTATTCGCTAACCAAATGAACAAGAAGCAATCCGGATTTTTTGGAAGGAATATAAAAAAAGCCCTTGAATAAGGGTCGTGCAGGGGAGGTAAAGCAGTAAAAGGGGGGGCGGGTTGGCCGCTAGGCGGCCAACCCGCTTCGTGTCGTATGCGGTTACGGGCTTGGGAAAACCAACCAGAACCCGAGCCATAAGTTTTCTAGGAAATTTTTTACAGAGGAGCAGGAAAAACCATGAGTCATTTTCTCGATCGTTTGAGATTCTTTGAAAAAGTCAAGGAGACATTCTCCAACGGACATGGCGCACTTACCAACGAAGACCGCAAGTGGGAAAGCGCCTATCGCAACCGTTGGCAGCACGACAAGATCGTGCGTTCCACGCACGGCGTGAATTGCACAGGCGGCTGCTCTTGGAAGATTATGGTCAAGAACGGACTGGTGGCTTGGGAAATGCAGCAAACTGACTATCCTCGCACCCGTGAAGATTTGCCCAACCATGAGCCCCGCGGCTGCCAGCGCGGCGCTTCATTCTCCTGGTATCTGTACAGCCCGCACCGCATCAAGCACCCGCTGATCCGCGGCCGTCTGCTGGACCTGTATCGTGCTGAGCGCAAATCCGGCAAGGATCCGGTGGAAGCATGGGCTGCGATTCAGGCAGATCCGAGCAAGCGCAAGCAGTATGTCCACGTGCGCGGCCTGGGCGGTTTTGTGCGCACCAAGTGGGAAGAAGTCAACGAGATCATCGCCGCTGCCAATATCTATACCATCAAGAAATACGGCCCGGACCGGATTTTCGGCTTCTCTCCGATCCCTGCGATGTCCCAGATTTCCTATGCATCGGGCGCGCGCTACCTGTCGCTCATCGGTGCGGCCTGCGGCTCCTTCTATGACTGGTACTGCGACCTGCCAGCAGCTTCTCCCCAAACTTGGGGCGAGCAGACTGACGTGCCGGAATCTGCCGACTGGTACAATTCTTCCTACATCATTGTTACCGGCTCCTCCCTGCCGACCACACGTACGCCAGACTGCCACTTCGCTGTCGAGGCCCGCTATAACGGCACCAAGGTCATTGCGATGAGCCCGGACTACGGCGAGCACGTCAAGCTTTCCGACCTGTGGATGCCTGTGAACCCTGGCACGGACTCCGCCGCCTTCCTGGCGATGGGGCACGTTGCGCTGAAAGAATTCCTCGTGGACAAGCAGGACCCGTATTTCCAGGAATATAACCGCAAGTACACCGATATGCCGTTCCAGGTCATCCTGCGCAAGCAGGGTGAGGGCTATGTATCGGATCGCTGCCTGCGCGCATCGGACTTTGCCAACAACCTTGGCGAGACCAACAACCCGCAGTGGAAAACCATCGTATTCGATGAGAAATCCAAGTCGTTCGTTGTACCGAATGGCTCCATCGGCTTCCGCTGGGGCGAGGAAGGCAGATGGAATCTGCTGCCGAAGAATGCTGCCAACCAGCAGGAAATTCAGGCCGAGCTGACCTGCATCAACAGCAAGGATGATGTAGTATCGGTAGGCTTCCCGCACTTTACACACGATGAGCCGTCATTGCTGTATCGCAATGTACCGGTGCGCAAATTGAAGTTGGCCAGCGGCGAAGAGGCTTATGTCGCCTCGGTATTCGACCTGCAGGTTGCGCAATACGGTATTGACCGCGGCTTGGGCGGCAGCAACGTCGCCAAGAGCTATAGCGACGCCAATGTGGCCTATACCCCGGCCTGGGCATCCAAGGTAACCGGCATCAAGGCCATGGACCTGGAGCGCACCGGTCGCGAGTTTGCGCAGAATGCCTCGAAGACCCATGGCAAATCCATGGTCATCATGGGCGCGGCGATCAACCACTGGTACCACAACGACATGACGTATCGTGGCGTCATGAACCTGCTGCATATCTGCGGTTGCGTGGGTCAATCGGGTGGTGGCTGGGCTCACTATGTGGGTCAGGAAAAGCTGCGTCCGCAGGCAGGCTGGGCGCCAATCGCCTTTGCGCTTGACTGGCAGCGTCCGCCACGCCAGATGAACTCCACCTCCTACTGGTATTTCCATACCGACCAGTGGCGCTATGAGACCATCAATGCCGACGACATCACATCGCCAGCCGGCAAGAACAAGAACAAGGGTTACTCCCTGGCTGACTACAACGTTGCAGCCGTTCGCATGGGCTGGCTCCCGGGCTTCCCGCAATGGACCGTCAACCCGCTCGACTTGGCGGATGAGGCTGTCAAGGCCGGTGCTACCGATGAGGCCAGCATTGCCAAACACGTTACCGGCAAGCTCAAGAGCCACGAGCTCGATATTGCCTTCGCTGATCCGGATGCAGAAAGCAACTGGCCGCGCAATATTTTCGTATGGCGCGGTAACCTGATTGGTACATCGGGCAAGGGCCAGCAGTACTTCCTCAAGCACCTGCTGGGCACACAAAACAACGTGATGCAGGAAAGCGGAGACGGAAACAACAACAAGCTGATCAAATGGCGTGATGAAGCGCCTGCCGGCAAGCTGGATCTGTTCGTGGACATCAATTTCCGCCTCAACTCCACCGGCGCCTACTCCGATATCATTCTGCCGACTGCGACCTGGTACGAGAAGAACGACCTCAACACCACCGACATGCATCCCTTCATCCATCCGCTGTCGGAAGCCGTGCAGCCGGGCTGGGAGTCCAAGTCTGACTGGCAGATTTTCAAGGAACTTGCCAGGGTCTTCTCGGGCTTGGCCGAAAAACATCTCGGCAAGCGCAAGGATATCGTTGCATTCCCGATGCAGCACGATTCGCCGTTCGAACTGGCACAACCGTTCGGCCAGGTGACCGATTGGCACAAGGAAGGCATCGAACCTGTTCCCGGCAAGACCATGGCGTTGCTCAAGCTGGTCGAGCGCGACTATGGCAGCATCTATAACAAGTACATCGCGGTCGGCCCGCTGATGGTCAAGCTCGGCAACAACGTCAAGGGCATTGACTGGAACACCGAAGCGGAATACGAAGAGCTCAAGAAGCTCAACTACACCGTTCGTGTGCCAGGCGTTTCCTATGGCATGCCGTCGCTCGAGGAAGACATTTCCGTGTGCGACGCAGTGATGCGCATGGCGCCGGAAACCTGCGGCCCGGTGGCGAAGAAGTCGTGGGATGCCCTGTCGAAGAAGACTGGTATTGACCATCACCATCTGTACGAAGCGCGTGAAGAGGACAAGATCACGTTCCGCGACATTCAGGTACAGCCGCGCAAGATCATCACCGCGCCGACCTGGTCGGGTATCGAGTCCGAGCATGTGTCGTATACCTCAGGTTATACCAACATCCATGAGCACATTCCGTTCCGCACGCTGACCGGACGCGCCCAGTTCTACCAGGATCACGAGTGGTTCCAGGATTTCGGTGAGACCTTCTGCGTGTACCGTCCGCCGCAGGATCTGAAGGCGTTCAAACACGTGCCCGAGCAAATCCTGAAGAAGCCGCACCTCAAGCTGCGCTTCCTTACACCGCACGGCAAGTGGGGCATTCACTCGAGCTACCAGGATACCCTGCGCATGCTGACGCTGTTCCGCGGCGGCCCGCACATCTGGATTTCCGAACTGGATGCGCAACAGGCCGGCATCAAGGACAACGACTGGCTGGAGCTGATCAACAGCAATGGCACTTCTGTTTGCCGTGCAGTGGTCTCGCACCGTATCGCACGTGGCGTGTCGGTGATGCACCACTCACAGGAGAAGAACGTGAACGTGCCTGGCTCTCCCACCACCAACAAGCGAGCTGGTACCCACAATGCGCTGACCCGCGTCATTATCAAGCCGACCAACATGGTCGGGGGTTATGTGCAACTGGCCTACAGCTTCAACTACTACGGCACAGTGGGTTGCAACCGCGATACCGAGATCATCGTGCACAAGCTCGAGGATCAGGACATTCAGTGGCTGGAAGGACCGCTTACTCCGGAAATTGAAGCGCAACGCAATCCGGCTGGAGTCGGCCCGCGCTGATCGCCGTGTGAATGGAAATAGGATAATTAGGAGAACTACATGAAAGTACGTGCACAATTCGCAATGGTCTTCAGCCTGGACAAGTGTATTGGCTGCCATACATGCTCGGTGACCTGCAAGAACACCTGGACCAACCGCAAGGGCGTGGAGTATGTCTGGTTCAACAACGTCGAGTCCAAGCCCGGCATTGGTTACCCCAAGAACTGGGAAGACCAGGAAAAGTGGAGAGGCGGCTGGGAGCTGGTCAATGGCAAGCTGGAGCTGAAAGCCGGCGGACGGGCATCGAAGCTGCTCAACATCTTCGCCAACCCGGACCTGCCCGAGATTGACGACTACTATGAGCCGTTTACCTACAACTACGCGCGCCTGCAGAATGCACCGCTGTCACAGGCAACGCCAACTGCCCGCCCGCTTTCGCAGCTTACTGGCGAGCCCATTGACAAGGTCAAGTGGGGCCCGAACTGGGAAGACATCATGGCGGGTGAGTGGTCCAGCCGTAGCGTGGACAAGAATATGGACAATGTCGGACGGGAGATTTACGGCCAGTTCGAACAAGTGTTCCATCTTTACCTGCCGCGTATCTGCAATCACTGCCTGAACCCGGCTTGTGTGGCTTCCTGCCCATCCGGCACCCTCTACAAGCGCGAGGAAGACGGCATTGTGCTGGCTGACCAGGACCGCTGCCGCGGCTGGCGCTTCTGTCAGAGCGCCTGCCCATACAAGAAGGTGTACTACAACTGGGAATCCGGCAAGGCCGAGAAGTGCATTGCCTGCTATCCGCGCGTTGAATCCGGCATGCCATCCGTGTGCTCCGAGTCTTGCGTGGGCCGCATCCGTTACAACGGCATCATCCTGTACGATGCCGACCGTATCGAAGAACTGGCCAGCACCCAGAATCCGCAGGATCTTTACGAAGCCCAGTGCAAGATCTTCCTCAACCCGCATGACCCTGCAGTGATTGCTGCCGCCAAGGCGGAAGGCATCAACAAGGACTGGATTGAGGCAGCGCAGAAGTCGCCCATCTACAAGATGGCGATCGAGTGGAAGATTGCATTCCCGCTGCATCCGGAATACCGCACACTGCCAATGATCTGGTATGTGCCGCCGCTTTCTCCGGTGCAGAACGCAATTGACCAGGGCAAGCTGAAGACCACTGCCGATGGCGTGATCCCGATGTCCAGCGAGATGCGTGTGCCGGTGAAATACCTGGCCAACCTGATGACCGCTGGCAAGGAGGCGCCAATCATCAATGCGCTGAACCGCATGATTGCAATGCGCAGCTACCAGCGCATGAAGCGCGTGGAAGGCGTGGTCAATACGGCTGCTCTCGAGGCGGCAGGCATGACCGAGGAAATGGCGCAGGATATGTACCGTTACCTCGCAATCGCCAACTACGAAGACCGCTTCGTTGTCCCAACCAGCCACGAGGAAGAACGCCTCGACGACGCTCATGGCTTCCAGGGTCAGAACGGCTTTACCTTCGGCAACGATTCTTCGACCGGTATCAGCCCAGTTACGCTGTTCCCGAGACGCCGCAAGGAGTCCATGGAGCCCAGGGAGCTCGCTCCTTCGGCGGACAATCGCTAAGAGGATAGCCATGCAAATCTACAAGATATTGTCATTGCTGCTGGAGTATCCGGATCAGGAGTTGCTCGACAACTTGCCGGAAATCCGCATGCTGATTGACAAAAGCACTGACATAAGCGCGGAGGAAAAAGCGGCGTTGCGCAAGCTGCTCGACTACCAGTCGAGCATGCCGCTGATTGACCTGCAGACGGACTATGTGAAGACCTTCGACTTCACGCCGGAACACAGCCTGCACCTGACTCATCACCTGTTTGATGATGATAGTGACAGAAACCGTGGCCCGGCGCTGATAGACCTGGGTGAAATGTTCAAGGAATATGGTGTCAAGACGGTGACCAACGAGTTGCCGGATTATCTGCCACTGATCCTGGAATTTGTCGCCGGTCTGGAAGAAAGTGAAGCGACGGTGTTTCTGTCCGATGCAGGCAAGGTGCTGGATATCCTGACCAAGAACCTGGTCAAGGCTGACAGCCCTTATGCTGCAGCACTTTCCGTCGTCAATAACCGGGCGTCCCTGACACGCTTGGCAGCATAATTTCTTTAGGAGAAACAAGATGAAAGAGTCAGTATTTAGTTTTCATAACCTGATATTCGGTGTATATCCATACATCTGTTTGACGGTGTTCTTTGTTGGTAGCTGGCTGCGCTTTGACCGGGATCAGTATTCGTGGAAGACCGACTCCACGCAACTGCTTTCCAAGGCCAATATGCGCTTGGCAAGCAACCTGTTCCACATTGGTGTGCTGCTGATTTTCTTTGGGCACTTTGTGGGCCTGTTGACGCCACATGCTGTTTTCGTGGCGATCATGCCGGACATCACTCACCAGTATGTGGCGATCATTGCAGGAACCATTTTCGGCATTACGGCCTTCATTGGCGGCGCCATCCTGTGGGTACGCCGGTTCTTTAACTCGCGCATTTCGCTCACTGGCCGTCCTGCAGACAAGTTCGTGCTGACCTGGCTGATGATAACGCTGATTCTGGGTTTGGCCACCATTCCGGTTTCCATCGGCCATGCTGGTCATGGCGACCCGCGTGTGGTGACTTCCCTGGCCGAGTGGATACAGAGCATCGTTTACCTGTACCCCAATCCGGCGTTCATTGAGGGGGTTGACCTGGTGTTCAAGCTGCACCTGTTCTGCGGCATGACGGTGTTCCTGATTTTCCCGTTCACCCGTCTGGTGCATATCTGGAGCGCGCCGCTCACCTACATTACACGTGCTTACCAGCTGGTGCGCACCAAGCGGCTGAAGTACCAAACCGTTAACGACAGGTACGATCTCGGCAGATCATCGGAGCAGCAGTACTAATAGCTCTGGCAGTACCCAATTCGCGCTGCCCGGCTGTAATTTTGCAGAAGGGCAGCGCGATTTTTATGTGGAGATGCAGAAAATAGCTTGAGTTAGCAAGCCTTGGCTGGCTGGAATTTTCAGTAATGGCAAAAGCAAACATGCGTGACGTTAATATTTTTCTGAAGGGCTTCAGGCGTTTCAAGGATCATTATTTCGACCGGAACCCGGAGATATTCGAGAAGTTGCTTGCGGAAGGACAGCGCCCACGTGCATTGATGATATCTTGCTGTGATTCGCGCTGCGACCCTGGGGTGCTGATGGACAGCAAACCGGGTGATCTGTTTGTGGTGCGCAATGTTGCCAACCTTGTGCCACCTCTTGTGCAAGCAGCCTCCTATGCGGGCACTTCGTCGGCCATTGCCTTTGCTGTGTGCAACCTGGGTGTGGAGCACATTATTGTCATGGGGCACGCCAGGTGCGGCGGCATACGAGCCCTGATGGAAAACAAGCAACCTGAATGTGACGAAGGGCATCTGATTGCCAAGTGGCTGAGCATTGCAGCCGATGCTCGTCAACGCGTATTGACTGAACTTCCGGACAAGCCGCATGAAGTCCAGGCGCGCGCCTGCGAGCAGGCGGCTATTCTCAAGTCGCTGGAAAATCTGATGTCCTACCCATGGGTCAGCAGCCGGGTAAAAGAGGGCAGGCTGGCGCTGCATGGCTGGTACTTTGACATGGAAAACGGGGCGCTGATGCAATACGACAGCGATGCTGGCGAATTTCGTGTAATTGACCTGAATCTGGATCATCCAGAGGAGCCGCTTCAGCCGCACCGGATGTTTGAAAACTGGGAATCCACCCCGCCATAAACCGGGAATTTGCGCCCGGCAGCACATTCTTTGCTGCACAAACAGGCGCAGGCAATGCTGGCAGCCGCGCAGGCGGATGATTGCAGTTTAAACAGTTATACTTAACCGGGGTTTGCAGCCCCGGTTATTCATTTCACGGAACCAAAATATAGCTCGACAGGTCACACCCGCCGCACGGGCCGTTCAGGCTGGTGCGCAGATATAATTACAATCTATTCTGAATTCAAGGAAACAATATGCATACCACGCAATGGAAAAAAACTGCCGTCATCCTGACAACCGCTTTTCTGCTGGCTGCGCCTGTAAAAGCAATCATGGCTGGAGAGCACAATCATCATTCGCATGGCCCGGAAAAGCAGGCGCAGCTCAGCCTGAACAATGGCAAGAAATGGGTCACGGATGAAAATCTGCGCCAGGCCATGGCCCACATTCGCGATGGGCTGGAAGCTGATCTGCACGCCATCCATGCTGGCAAGGCCACTTCAGAACAATACCGGGCGCTGGCGCAAAAAACTCATGACCAGGTTGCGTTCATAACCAAGAACTGCAAGCTGGAGCAGAAAACGGATGCCATGTTCCACATCGTGCTGGCGGACATCGTCTCTGGCGCCGATGCCATGGCCGGACAGGATGGCAAAGCCGCACGCAAGGGCGCAGAAAAGATTGCTCGTGCACTCGAAAATTATGGCGCCTACTTTGACCACTCTGGCTGGCAGGGGGCGAAGCACTCCCATTAAGTGGTGAATCTGCCTCTCCCCTATTGAGCGGGAAGTTGCTGCAAACCTGGATTTGCAGTTGGGATCATAATTTTGACAAGAGGAAATAGAGGTGAGTGTAAGAAATGTCATCTTGCTGGTGCTTGCAATTGCTACGTCACAGGCATTTGCAGCGCAGGAAGACGCTCCTCCCGCCAGCCAGGTGCTGGCAGATTTAAAACCGGGGGACGTATTCAAGGAATGTCCCTATTGCCCTGAGATGGTGGTCATACCGGCTGGCAGCTTCGATATGGGGTCAAATGAAGGCAATGCCGACGAGAGGCCTGTTCATCGCGTCAACATCAGCAAAGCTTTTGCACTGAGTAAGGCGGAAGTTACACAAGTGCTGTGGAAGTTCATCATGGATGACAACCCCAGCCGCTTCAAGAATTGCGGCAATACCTGCCCCGTGGAAAACGTGAGCTGGAATGAAGTGCAGAAATTCATCATGGCGCTCAATGCCAAGACGGGTATTCAATTCCGCTTGCCGACTGAAGCAGAATGGGAATATGCCTGTCGTGCGGACGGAGCGCATACTTACTGTGGTAGCAATAGCCTCGATGAAACAGGATGGCATGAAGGCAACAGCGGTAATTCAACCCATCCGGCATGCCAGAAGCAGGCAAATGCCTTTGGCCTGTGCGATATGAGCGGCAACGTCTGGGAATGGGTGGAGGACAGCTACTATAATAATTATGATGGCGCACCAACCGATGGCTCGGCATGGGCGGGATTTCGCGGTATGCGTGTTTTGCGTGGCGGCTCCTGGTCCGACAAGGCAAAGCGTTCACGTGCTTCAAGCCGCCTGATGAGCGAGCAGCTGTTTCGCAACAGGTTTGATGGATTCAGGCTTGCCAGGACATTGCCGTGATAATGGCGATCTGCGCGACGCCCGAGGTCAGATCGCCGGGCTGGCGGAAGTGCGTGCCTTGTGTGCCTTCTGGATTTGCTCCGTTAGTACGGAGTTGGCCTGCTCGACGGTTTTGCTGTTGAGCATATAGGTGAACTTGCTGCCATCCGTTGTGATGATGGCAACATATTTCAGCAAAACATTGTTATGCATTTTGACCCGTGCGATGGCGGGGTAGTCCGTCCAGATTTCCGGCTCGTAGCGCTTCTGGCTCTCATTCCAGAAGGCAAACATCATGCGCCGGCTTGTCAGCAACAGCATGCCGCTTTTCATTGGAAGGAGCTTTTCCTCCCTTTCCATGAAAGTGCCTGCCACCAGGTCGGTCTGCGCTGAAAACAGCAATTGTTCATTCTTCTCTAGCGTGCGGCTGAAGGTTGGGTCAAAATTCTGGGTGCCGATGGGGCCGTAGCTTTTGCAGCCACCCAGTATCAGAGCTGCGCACAGCATCAGCAGCCTGGGAAACAGGATGAGAGCACTGATTGGCGCTCCTGTGCGTATAAGGATCATTGGAGTGTCCTGGCCTGATAAATATCTACCCGGATTCTAGGGCAGGTGATCAGAGCAGGCAAATAATTTTGGCAGCAAGAATGGGTTGGAGAGCAAGAAGGGAATCAGGAGTCGAAATGGCAATAAGCTACTGCAAGAGTGTCTGGAGGAATTTTTTCATGCGAGGTGTGTTGGCCGTGGTTGCCGCTGCCTTGTCATTATTTTTAGCGGCCCAAAGCCATGCCAGCCCGGTTTCGGAGCTGATGGATGCCGCAGTCTCTGGTGATCTTCAAAAAATAAGTGAGTTGCTTGATAGTGGGGTAAATGTAAATTCAGTAACGAATGAAGATGAAACAGCCTTGATGCTTGCATCTGATGGGGGGCATGCCAAGGCAGTCGAGCTGCTGCTTTCACGTGGCGCGGATGTGAATGCAAAGGCAAAAGACGGATGGACTGCCCTGATGGATGCATCAGGAAATGGCCAGGACGACATAGTCGAACTGCTGCTTTCACATGGCGCCGACGTGAGTGCAATAACAAGGCAAGGTGTGACAGCCCTGATGGTTGCATCGGAAAAAGGCCATGCCATGGCAGCTGGCCTGCTTATTGAAAAAGGCGCGAATGTGAATGCAGAAACAAAACAGCGTATGACAGCCTTGATGAGCGCTTCTGAGAACGGCCATGGCAAGGTTGTTGAGTTGCTTCTTGCCAAGGGGGCAAATATACAAGCAGTCAAAAATAATGGGTGGACGGCTCTGATGGGTGCAGCCCACGGAGGCAGCGCCAAGGTGGTTGAGCTGCTTATTGCCAAGGGCGCAGACGTGAATGCAAGGATGAACAATGGCTGGACAGCTTTGATGAGCGCATCTCACAGGGGGCATATCAAGGTGGTTGAGCTGCTCGTTGCCAGGGGTGCTGACGTGAATGCAGAGATGAACAATGGTTCAACAGCTCTTTTGCTTGCTGAAAGAGCCAACCACAAAATGATTGTGGAGGCTCTCAGCAGAGCCATGGCAAAGCAACCGTAAGCAGATCACGGTATCAATTCACGCCAGATCACCCGCTTGCCGCTAAAACCTGCTGCCGATGCACTGAATGCCACATCGGAATTCAATTCTGGCGTTGGGTTGGTTGATGTGACAACACCAACCTTGGGCTGTCCTTGGACATAGATCACATTGACGCCGACGATCGGCGCATCATATTTGACTGAAGCCAGACTGGTAGATATGTCAACTGCACCCCCTGTCTGGTAGTTGAGAAAATTCAACCAGCCATACCCGCCGGGAGCGCAGGCAGTATTGGATGGGATAACCGTCGCTACCAGCAATGTCCCCTGCACCAGCTTGCTGTCAATACTTACACGCTCGCCACTGTCCGGGAAATCAACATACCAGCCTCGTCCGGTATAAAAATTAACTGCATTGTTTGATGACAGGCGCGTTGCTGTTCCATCTGGGTTATTGGTCAGGGTCTGCCGCACCAGGGTGTTGCGCGGGTTTACCAGTGTTGCGGACGCGTTGTTATCTTCAATTGCATATTGGGTCTGAACCTGTGTTGTAGTCAGGTCGCTGGTCTCCAGGTATTTTCCGGTGCCAATGAATACGACACGTTGTCCGGCAATGCTGCCCAGAACCGGTGCCGCAGTAACTGGCTGGGGGCTGGTTCCGGCAGCATCCGAAAATAATGTGGCAAACCTCATCACCTCACCTGTGCCAATGAATGCGGCAGCGGTGCTGTTGATATCAAAGCGCCACACATTACCCAGCAGATCGCCTCCATAGATGTAGCCAGCCAGGTTTCCTCCCGGCTCGTTATTCCAGCCGGCGATCTTGGCCAGGCCGCTTGGTGTCGTTGTGCTGCCTGCTCCAGTTGCAATCTTGCTGATGATTCCGCCGGTGTTCGCATCCAGGACGTAGAGATACCCCTGGCCATTGCCCGGGCTGGTATTGTTATAGCCGGAAGTCACCACTACCACCCAAGTGCCATCGCTCTTGCGTGTGATGATGGGCTGGCCGAAGCCGTAGCCGACATCATCATCCTTGATTTTCCCGCTGCCGGTCGTCGGCGTGAATTCCCACAGCAGGGTGGGGCTGTTGGGTATGGTGATATCCAGTGCATAATAGCCGCGACCGCCGCCATTCAGACCTGCAACCAGGATCGTGCGCCAGGAGGCGCTGTCGCCATAAGTCACATCGGTCACGCCACCGCAATTGCCGGGGCAATAGATATCAGAGGTGATGGGACTGCCGTTGACGAAGTTGATGTGTGAGGCCGCATAATTCTTGTCAGCCAGCTTCCACAGATTCGGGATGACCATGCTCGGCACATAGGCCCAGCGCTCGACGCCGGTATCGGCAGCAAAGGCGTGCATCATCCCATCATTCGCACCCATGAATACGGTTCCTGGGCGGCTGGCTTGGGCAGTCTTGTAGGCGCTATATCCGGTATAGGGGTATTTGAATACAGGCGCGCCGATAAAGGCGGGCTGGGATTCCAGCGCATCGCCCAGCACAGCCTCACGTGCGCGATACAGCCGATTTGCGACCGGGTTGGAGGTGCGATCTTCATAGCCATACTGGCCGCGAAGAAAATTGACCAGGTTGGTCCCGACTGCATTGATCTGCTGTGCCGTGGTCAGTGTCGTCCACTGGCTGAGCCCGCTAATATGGCCTGCATTGAAGCTTGCCGGATTCGCTGCCGCATAGGCAGCATCGAATGCAACCAGAGCAATACCGCTGCTGTTCGCGGTATAAATATTGCGCGTATCCGAGGTGTCAGCCACCATCGAGTTCATTGTGCCGGTGCAGGCAGTTGCAACCGGCACATGACATTCCGTACCGATCAATGTGCCGCCGGGACAGGTCACGGAATCCGGAGTGACGCAATGGTAGGCAGTCGTTGCCCCGCTGGTATCTGCAACAATCGAGCCTGGCGCCGGGCAGGATCCGGCGATAACATTCTCCACGCACCAGGCGGCGTTTTCATTGACGACACCCGTATCCACGTTGATGCCACGCGCTTCCAGGTTGCCTTTCCAGGCAACAGTGGTATAGCTGGCGACATAGGCAAAGTTGTTTCCGGCAACCGGGTTCAAGGTGCTGGTTGCGGCAGCCGCAGCCGAACCCTTGCGTGCATTGATGCCAGCCAGCGCATTGGACAGGCCTGCTGACAGTGATGAGGGGTTGGTTGCGCTGAAATAGGCACCCCGCCCGTTCACTGCCGCATGCCAGAGGTCATCTATGTTGGCAATATAACCATTACTGCTGCCATCCATGCCGGGTACCGGCCAATTGCACACGGTGCCGCTGGCTTGCCATGTGCAAACGGAAGCGCTGGCAGTGCTGCCCAGCTTGACCGAGACATAGTCACCGCTGGTATCAGTCAGATAGCTGGGTGAATACCCCATCCAGCCGCTTGCTCCCAGCCCCAGCGTGAAGGTCGTCATATGCTGTTGCAGATTATTATCGTTACCGCTTCTGAATACATTATTTGTACAGACATTCGTGCCTGCCCCCAATGCGCCGGTGCAATTACCCAGCGTCGAGGTGCGCAGGTCGGTCTGGTAGTAATACATCGCGATATCGGCCAGGTTGTCGCTGGTTCCGCCATATGCCCCCGGAGTCGTTACTCTGCTGGTTTCTACTTTGTTGCTGGGGTTCGGGCTTGGCAGCGTTACGCTGCTGCTGCAGCTACCAAAAGTGGCCGCGCCGCTATTGGACCATGAAGTGGGTGTGCAACTCTCTGCTCCTGTTGGGATGCCTGCGACAGCCACAGAGCAAGAGCCGTTTTGTGGCTGGGTTTGCAGCCTCCTTTGGCCGCCCGTACATCCCGAGGATATCCTTGAATAATTGTTGCGCGTATAGGTAATCGTCACTGTCGTGCCGGTTTGCGATCCATCATACATTGGCCGCGGTGCGGTGCCATCCTGGTTGCCGACCGGTGTGCTGCCATCAATCTGGTAGCCGTCGCCAGTATTCCAGTAGCCGTCAGTGGAGAGAATGGTGAAATTCTGCTGGCAGGAATACTGCACCGGGTCGGGCACAGGCAGTTTGCCCGCATAGTAGCGCCCTGCATCGGACAATGCCCTTCGCAGTGGTGTGCTCCCGCTGGTAGTCATGTTGTAAAGCGAGCTGTACCAGGTATCGCGTTGTGTGCCCTCGAATACGCCCATGCTGACTACCGGGCTGGTTTGACTGATTTTCATCATTCCGACACGATAGCTATTGTTCAGGCTGCTGAATGCGCGACCGGCTGCAGTCTTCATCATCAGCATCCGGGTGCGGTAATAGCTGTACCAGTTGGCAAAGTTCTGCAATTTCGTGGCATTGGCAGCCGGACGGATCGCACGCTCCAGTGTCATAGTGCCACTCTGGGTGACAATCAGGCTGGAGGCATTCACAGGCAACCCTGTGATCGTCACCGTGCTGCCAGCTGCTGTCGCACTGTAGCCGCCCAGGGTGATCCTTGTGGCGATATCGGCTGCCAGAGTTGTGCTGCTCGTTGTTGCAGAAGTACCAGAGCTCATCAATTCGAT
>Ga0224510_10000921_pt1 | contig 20490 bp, 8 predicted proteins | sample SF_May12_sed_USG_FD_170161 | JGI IMG/M metagenome (GOLD analysis project Ga0224510, IMG submission 170161) | Sediment microbial communities from San Francisco Bay, California, United States - SF_May12_sed_USGS_4_1 | ecosystem: Environmental > Aquatic > Marine > Sediment | place: USA: California... | reverse complement strand
AGGTGTGTATCTGTGTGTATCTGTGTGTACCTCCCGCCACCCCCACCATCGACGGCAGGTGTGTATCCGTGTGTATCTGTGTGTACCTCCCGCCACCCCCACCATCGACGGCAGGTGTGTATACGTGTGTATGTGAGATGGGCATCTGTAGATGTGTACCTCCCGCCACCCCCACCATCGACGGCAGGTGTGTATCCGTGTGTATCTGTGTGTACCTCCCGCCACCCCCACCATCGACGGCAGGTGTGTATCTGTGTCTATCAGGAGAAGGGAGGTGCTCTTTTTTATCGACGCGCTAGGCAGTCTGTGAATTAGTCTATAAGCTCGAAGCCCGTATCGAGTAAAAGACCTGTCGGTCGATTAGAATTGTATGGAAGGTAGCCCGACCGGTCGATTTAAATTTTGAAGTAAAATTCTAAATAAAAAAACAATTTAACATAAACACTTATTTTGGAGTTATGTGTTCGTAAGAAAACACAAGAAAGATTAAAATAAGTGCAAGTCAACTCATTTCTAATATGATTTGTAGCAATTATGACCACAACAAAAAGTTTGGGCTATTAAAATTTCATTCGGGCTATGGAAAATGTAATATGAATAGCCCAAGTGGCTATAGTCTAAAAATAATTAACGCGCAGACTGGCACTAGGACATTCTCATTCGGCGTCGGGGCGTACCGTTTTACTTGGAAAGACCAGTACATACACTGCCCTCCAATAGTTCCTTTACACTTATAAATATTCGCTTAGTTTTGCTGGTTATAGAAACGACGGCAGATGTGCGTCCTTATTGATCTGATAGTCATGTAACCTTTATGTGAAAGTGCAAAATCGAGTTGTAACTTGTAAGATAGGCACATGTGTTTATGTCTAATCCAGACTTCTTTCGCCGTGGTGTCACTGTTGACGTATTAACTTGAATTGACAAAATGCAAAAAATTATGTAACGCCATAATGTACAACATCATTTCGACAATTTTCAATAACACATGCTACGTTTGACATAACGTTTTTTTCCCGCATTATATATAGGACGTCATTTCACGGGCTATGTCAGGTTTTTGTAGGTAATGCTGCACGCCATTACATTTTGACAACAACGTACATGTAGGACTACATTTCGTTTTTGTCACTCCAGGTGCCGCGTTTCTCCAGGACGATATCTTGGCGAGTCCTGTCGCAGTGACCAAGAGTGCGAGTACCCGTCCACGTGCAAAGATGGTCTGTGCGCATGCGCCGTGCCATACCGGAAGTTGACGTCACGAGAATTCTGGATGGATCCCGACCTGACTATACAGTGCCGACCGCAGGGATATAGTGAATGTATTATTTTAAGGCTTTTCCAAAATTAGCTTTAGTTTAAATGCATCGTTAAATGGCTATCTGTTGTTGATATGTCCCATGTTAAGCATGAGGCACTAACTGTACACTTCAGTATATATTCATAGGACCTTCAGTACTGATATGTTATTTTAGCATGTAAGTATTATTGGTTAATTTAATGTTAGAATTAAGAAGTTTAAAGGTGTGAGTGATACTCAAAATCAATATCTATATACTTCCTTAATCTATCAACTGGCCTCAAAGAACTGACACCTGTACCATGCTTTACTCGCATAGCTTGTGTCATTTAACGGCTAAGTTCATTACAGTAGGATGCCTTTAACACGTTTTCTGGCTAAACATAACTGAACTGTATACGATATAGTTGTTGGTGTAGTCAGCGGCAGTAATGTAAACAATTATTAGTGTTTAATTGCAAAAAGTAGACTAACGTATTGGCATCTTGTATATTTCCTTTTTATACACGTATGTCATGCTTGATAAATGCTTTTGTTTTCATTTGTTGAAAGGGTAATTAATAAATTTAATATTGTCATAATATTATGTCCAATGAATAAATCTATATCAATGTAATGTTAGCGCCATGCTAAAGTAATGGCGCAAACTTTCCTAAAGAACAATGTTATAAGTAAATTTATAATTTTATAACAGCACACGCTTTAAAAACTATGTTATAGGCCAACATCTAAAGCATGTATGTTGATACCCTTGACGTCAAGTTAACGCCATTTCAACGTCTATTACAGGGACCTGTAACGGCACGACAATTCACATTCCGTCGCAATTCCTGGGTGAAGTTCCAAATGACGTCAACATAGGCGGTTCACGTAAGTTACCTCATTATCCTAGTTATCCGAGTTACACACTAAGTTTATTACATTATGCCCGGTAACGTTTAAGAATTTACGTTTTGTAATTGGTCTAAACCCGATTTAACTCAGAAGTATGATACAATGATATTTTTTTTTCAATTTTATAAATAATTATGTATACCTACAAGGACACATCATTAATCCGTCACAGTGACTGTGGTCAGCCCAGGAAAACAGAGGTTAGCTGGACTTGCCGCCTTCACACATAACCTAAACAATGTAAACACTGCTTAAAACTAATTACTCAAAATGAAAAATATGAATTTATGTATATATTTGCAGCAGGCGCGGGAAGCCACAACGGCGTGGAGCACGAGGACCACGTGGAGTTTAACCCCACTATCGTCGTCGACGAGCACAAGGAAGGTAACCATGGCAACCAAATATTTTATATAGTGTGAAAACATATTGTTTCATGGGCACGAAATTTCAAGAGTTGAGGACAATAAAAACCATATATGACATAGTCAAACATTAAGATCTATGGTCAAAATTGGTTAAGAATTTGTTTGTCCAGATTCGAACATTGCCATGGAAAATCATGGAATCAAAAATAACTTGGAACACATATTAACATCGATGAGACGAAATGTCGCACGGAAGATTCACATGCATACCTTAAAAGTTGATAGTTGACATAGAGAGCAAAGGTCAAAGATGGTCTACTTTATGTTTGTCCAGAAAGACACACACAATCTTCATCTTGCAGGCGTGACAATGTTGCCCTTTCGGCAACACGTTTCTAGTATTCATTAATTGACGAACAACTACGACTCTGAAACCAATTATTGAGAACAATTAATTGTGTTTTGAAGAGAAAGGTACCAGCATACCAGTAATTCCAGTGCAACACATTGTTATTGTCAATGAATTATCTAATTTTACTAAGCAAAAATGTACACTTGTTATTTTGTATTGAGTCGTATAAATAATCATGTTTATAAAGAAAGAGTTTTGACCACAAACAACGTGACTGTGGTGTAAATTATACACTATGATAATTGTTTACTCTAGCAGCAGTGGTTGAGCGAAAGCCCCGTGAGCATGAGGTCCTAGGTTCAATCCCGGATTGCAGTTTGCCAATGGCAGTACTGTATATACATAAAATTAGAGCTTTCTTGATTCAGCGCGCGGCACGTATGAATACATTAGATTTTCACCTCTAACCTCGTTCAACGAAGAAACACGCTTAAACGCGAAGTCGACCTTGAACTACAGTCAAACCTGTGTTAAACACCCACACAAGGGAAGCACAAAAAGTTGCTGCTTAAGGCAGGTGGCTGCTAAACAGAGGTGAATATCAGTACAAAATTAACATTTGGGAACATTTTGTTTGGCTGCTTAAGACAGATTGGTTGCTTAATAGAGGTGACCGCTAACACAGGTTTGACTGTATAGAAACTGTGTTCGTTCACTTCTGGATTGACAAGTATAATTTAGGATATTTCGCAATACATCGAAATAAGTAAACACAACCAGAAATACTGTAAAACAGAACTTTACAACACTTAAATATACATATACGTGACCGCTTCCTAGAAAATAATAACTTGCTCAAGCAGACTTGTACACGAACAGCCTGAACATTCAGATACCTGAAAAATGTTCTCGGCAAAAAATTAAAGTCAGCCAATTTTGATGAAATTTGGAATAGATGTAATTTCACGTCAACGAATATGAGACGTTTTGACCTTATGACGTCAGTACACGGGTGTTTATATAGCTTAATATTTTAAGGGCACGTGAAATTTGCCGCCGTATCCGAAAACACGGCTGTTTTACGATAATTATAAGCATTGTTATTAACCAATAGGCGAATGCGCAATATGTGCCTTTGACTTTTCCTGAATTATTAATGCTAGCAATGACCAGGAATCTATAAAAGCACATTCTAAGCAAGAAAGTAGTCCTTATATTCCACTAGCGGATCCGGGTGAGGGAAACGCCCCCCACCCCACTCCTAACGGCCGCCGACCTATGATTTTAATGCCCCAAACGCTATTTCTGTTTCAGACACGGACCTAATGCCCCTTCACATCGCCGGTATTCTGGCTGCCGCCTTCCTCGCTCTTCTCATTGCGTGTATCTTCAAAACCAGGAGGCGCAAGTACGTTCTTTGGTTTTACACTGTGAAAAAATAGCGCAGTAAAAATTTCGTTTTCTTAGTCTGAATGTGAAAAAGTAGCACAATTTAAGTTTTGTATTCTTACACTGTGAAAAATTGCGAAGTACAAGTTTTGTATTCATACACTGACTGTTAAACATTGCGCTGTTAAAGTTTCGTATTTTTACACCGACCTTGAACAAAATAGCAAAGTACAAGTTTCGTTTTAATACACTGTGAAAAAAAGCGCAGTACAATATTAGTATTCTTACACTGACTGTGAAAAAATAGCGCAGTACAAGTTTCGCATTCTTATATTATGATAAAATAGCGCAGTACAATATGCGTATTTTTACACTGACTGTGAAAAAAATAGCGCAGTACAAGTTTCGCATTCTTATATCATGATAAAATACCACAGTTCAATATTCGTATGCTTACACTATGACCAAATAGCGCAGGATATTCGTATTCTTACACTATGACCAAATAGCGCAGTTCAATATTCGTATTCTTACACTATGACCAAATAGCGCAGTGCAATATTCGTATTCTTACACTATGACGAAATAGCGCAGTACAATATTCGTATTCTTACACTATGAACAAATAGCGCAGTACGATATTCGTATTTTTTAACTTAAAATGAGAAAAATTAGCAGTAGCAGTTCCATATTCTTATATTGTGGATTGAAAAACAAAAACGAGGGCAATTAATATTTTCATAAAATTTTACATTAACAACACTATGACAGGGCAAATTGTACTGTATTGTGAAATACGCGCCTCGACCATACGTTTCACAAATGTTTTAATACATAACCCTTCAAAGTTAATACAGCTAAGCCAAGTACATAAGCACCGTTATATTGCAATTTTATTGTTATATAAAATGATCACGTAATTAGCTTACTTTGCCATATATAGACTTTGCACACGTCATTTCAGTGTGTGTGGAAATAGAATCAATTCAGCAGCCAGACAATGAAATATTTCCGTTTCCGAGTTAATATTCATAGTAAATGATAAAGTAATAAAATTAACATTTACGTCATAAAAATATTTTAAAATAAATTAAGGATATAATACATACAAGAAGTCAGCGTTAGTGGTGGCGGTATAAATATAACGCGAACGTGAGCCAACCAATGTGCAAATTTTTAAAGCCAGCACTGATATTTGTATAATTATAATAATTATTATAAAACACTTGTTTTCATGAAAAAAGTCTGCAAATTAACCTCTAGGCGAATCTCAAAAGTGAACGGTATTTCTTATAATTTGTAGGGTGACAATCTAGGCCTCCAGAACATGGGACCAGACCATGAAACCTAACAAAGCGAGTCATATATCAAAATATTCGGCATGTCTGAAGTTTATCAGACTGTCGTGCTTTTTTGCATAAACTTGTGCCGTTTTGAGAAATCCAAAATGGCAAACAAGATGGCAGCCGTTTTTTAAGAATATGACATACTAGTATCGCGATTCTAAGGCTGGGCGAATCAAAGTTATTTTGTTTTATTATTATGATTTGTTTCTGCTGCTTCAGGGTGGTTCGTCGCGACATTTCTCTGACAAGGACGAATATGCTGGCCAACAAATCGCTCTCGGGTGCGGAAGAAGAAACGCTCTCTCAGAGGCAACTTACGATGGACCAACAACCAATGAACGGCAACGTATCATTTGAGCACCCAATGCAAACTGCCGTTTCAAACGGCACCATGCGCACACACATGTCTCCTCCGATTGGTCACATCAGTCACATGGGATTCCCTAGCAACGGCATATCAGCACATAGCAACGCCATGTCGCTACACAACACAACTATGCTATCCAACAACGGCAGTCTTCCAATGCGTAATGGCGGAGGTTTAGTTGTGTACAACAAGAATGGTTGGCACGAGGGATTCGCTGACCGCAGTTTCTATGACAACACCACCGACATCTACCCAGAATCCAACACCACGACGCGAAGCTCCATGCCATTCATCGTGGAGTCCCCAAAACACAGCCCAACCGGAGTCGTCTCCCCTCTTGCCCGTGCGGGCACTGTAGTCATGACGGGATCGCACCTGCAAGGTCATATGAACCAAGGTCAAGGTCACATGCAAGGTCATGACACGATTTCAAGGTCAGGCGGCGCGTATTTGGTGGACGGACGCGGGGAACAAATGGCCGGAAACGCGACTTACATGAACGGATCGGCCCAGGACTGGAGACAGGACGGAATGGAGGGCCAAGAGCCTGACCTTGTCTTATTCTGAGGCGGCCAGTCGGAGCGGTGTAAAGCAAATTGAATAAAAAATCTTAACCGGGATTTTGCTAGATTTTGGAGAAGAAAAAAACCTCTTATCTTTTGAAACAAGTAAAGTTGACCTATTTGAAAAATCTTAATTGTTTAAGGTACCCACAGACTATTTGAATACATAGTGTATATATATTTACGACCCTAGCATTTACGGTGAGGTTGAGATTGACTATTGTGACCTTTGTTAAGCGTCATACACGATTTTTTCTTTATATAAGGGTTCAATTTTCGGTGCGTTGCGGACACACGACTTCAGTTCGAAGGTTGTCATAGCAACATGGTATTCATACTTTGAAAAAATGTTTTTTATACTATAGTATTTGTAAATATTTGTATAATAACTTTTTTTAAGAAAAGTATGGTGTCTGCATGTGCAAAGTGTGCTATTTATTTGTGTCTCTATCTTACGTATTATTTCACTTGTATAATTGTTCTCTTATAAATGAGTCTTATATGCCTAAAACGGGTTTAATTTCATTAAAAAAACTCTGATGAAAAAATAAACATACAATAACATAGTGATGATTGCTTCTTCGTAACCAATTTATTTTCAGATTACTTTAAATAGAAAATCTACTTGCAATCTGGAAATATTTGTGTTCGTTTCGTGATAAGGGTACCTATTGTTGAATGTATAGGACTTGCATAGTAAAACGTTCCGTGTATTTCATTTTGTAGAATTGAATAAATTATTATTAAATTACATGTATGACGAGTTTTTCTTTTCTTTTTTTTTGCGTTTTGTACAATGACAAAGTGTGCTGTTGATTTTTTCCGCAGATTTTGCAAATCTGCGTCTATGTTATTGTGGGATGAAGAAGGTGTATCGGCGTTACATAACAAGGGTATTTTTAAAGAGGACACGCATGTGCGATCTTATGTCAAATAACATGTAAATTATCTTACTACAATATGCTAATGTAAATTCAAACACGGTGTAAAGGGGGCAAAATTTTGACACATTTCGAACAATGAAATGCATACTTAATCAGGTGTCCTTATTTAGATACCATGGTGGCTGATTTGTGCCATGTCGTATTATCGTCTTTTCGGGCGAAAAGGCGAAAAGGCGCCATGCGAAAACCCGCCAAATGGTGACTTTTTCGTGTTTTCGCATGGCGACCTTTCGCCCCGCCACACGAAAGTACGCGACATTCCATGCGTTGCCTTTCGGCTACTGTTTGTTGTATCTTTGCCTTATGCGTTTTCGCCCCGGAAACACGTTTATACGACATGGCATAAATCAGCCACCATAAGATACAGCTTGAACATGCTCGAGTAAGGCTAAGGTAACAATTTTCCTTGACTGTATAGCCAAAATTAATACGAACATTTCTGAATATGTTCCGATATCAAGCGGAAAAATATTTTGACTTGCGCAATTGTTTTTAAAAACCAAGATGTAGACATTTTGTCCTTAGTATTTTGAAAAAGGGCCCTTGGGCCGAAGTATAAAAAGGCGTTAATAAACTGATATGTACAGCCAAAAATTGCCTCAGAATTAAATAATCCACTTAATTCGCAGTGTTTCGAAATATGTTAGTTTTTCACGTTTCCTCACGTTTAGTATAACATAAGAACAATTATGATTTTCTGAAGCGTTTTTGTTTTATTTTGCATTCAATGCTGGACAACAACATCGATCACAGTTGTTTTGATTAGTTCAGGCGTGTACTTAAACTAGTTCATGTAACCGCCACTATAGATTAAATTATTTTCCAATTAAAATCAAATTAGCAGAAATGACAGTCATGTTCAGCGCAGACGTGAACAACAATAATTATTAATTGTAAATTATATAAATTATTTTCTTCGAAATGTCATGTTTAAAAGTCACATTTTACTCGTAGCTGATCCATCACGTTACATCGGTCATTTCCGCATCATCTCGGGACTTGTTCGGCAATGATCAGCCATGTCCGCTTCATATCGATACTTGTTCGGCAATGTTCGTATATCTACGAACTCTTTCATTGGTCACGCCATTTAACGTAGCATGCAGGAAAACACGTTTTGCTTACTTCGTAATTACTTTTAAATTATGTTCAATAAAGAAAGAAGTAAATAGACATACGTTTGAATATATTTCAACCCATTTAAAGCAGGAAAAAGAGTCAGCTTACAGAACCATGGAACTATATATGTTAATAATGTTGGTAAGTACATATTGAACGTAGATCAGAAACAATAAGATAAAAAAGATAAGATAGGATAATGTTTTATCTCATAATGACATAATTATGTTATACATAGTTATACAGTAACCACCGTATAACAAAAAGTACAAAACACCTAGCCAAATGGACTGGAATGGAACTATAAGTGACCTTAGATATATATTTTAACGCACAATACAGAACCAGTGTATCAGGTGTTTTGATCTTTTTAAAATAGTTATTATTATTAATTATTATTACCTGCTTGAACCAATTACACCCTGTCTAAGTCTACAAACGATGATGTGTCTATTAAAGTGTTGATCACAATCAACTCAACTCAACTCAACTCATTTATTTCAATAATAAGGCATCAGGTACATTATACATAAGTTAATAATAATAATAATAATAATAATAATAATAATAATAATAATAATAATAATAATAATAATAATAATAATATATAATTCTAACATATAAATTGTTTATTCCGGTTATTGCTAGGTATATTATTACACATTCTGATATTTAGTTTAGTTTATTACCGTAGTAAAACTATTGCTTCGTTGACAACTTAAAAAAATGTATTTGTTTAATAATATTTTATTGCAAATACAATATGTACAGCAATCATAACACAAGGAATATGATACACATTCAACCAGTATGTCAATAAGTCAAGTGTAAATGCAAAAGGGTTGGGCCACAAGTTATTAGCAACTTAGTTACGGCCCTCCCCTTTGAATGTATTTAACTACCAGTTTTCATTTTCGCTTTTTTTCCAATGAAACACGTCTATTCGGCTTATAAATTGTGGAAGCAAAAAATAAAAGCCCAGAGAAACTTAAAGATGGCAGTCATTTTCTAGATATGGACGGGTTAGTCGAAATGCTTGCGTATTATTTAGGCCTAATCGTGCAAGCTACATGTATGTTTACACTCTTATTGCACGTTCTACGATGAACCCATTTTTGACTTATAATGTTGATCTCCCGACGAACAAGAATGACGTTACGTCAACTTCCGCTTTGTCATTTATCGAAATTGCATTTCATAATTTTACGTCTAAAAACCGTTTTACAACAAAAAACTTAACAAGAAAATATAAAAAATATTTTTCATGGTTGATGTCATTTTAGGTGTATGTCTGTATTAACGCAGTTGCTCTGGTTAAAACACCCTTGCAATCCACATACTTTAACCAGACCAACTGCGTTCATACACCGATAATGGCATTAACTATGAAATTTCTTAAATAAATATTATTGTTTTTGCAGACCGCCTGTTGTTGCAGCACCAACGCTTCTGACCTAAGTGAGGAACACAGTGCCCACAAACGAAGTATTTCAAACGAAGAAGAACTGATTGCCTTTCTGCTGAAACTGCTGAATGGTCAACTTTTCAGTCGGTCTATTGGCTATACTGTCAACTTCGTAGCTGAGAAAAATGTCAATTCCGTATCTGGTTATAATGTCAACTCCGTGACTTCACCCACGCTTGACGTCAACTCCGTAGCTGTGTTTGAAAATGTGGACGAATATGAAACACATCTTTACAAGTCCGGCACGCCACAATCTGGTGCTGCAGAAAACTTGCTGGAAATCATAAGACAACAGTTGTTTGGGGAACTTAACTGGAATGCAGAGGGACAAACGAATGTGGCCCCTGCAGTGGTTACGGCGACTTCAACAAGCGGTAATGACAAACCTGTTCACTGGTTTAATGGAAAATCAACAGAGAAGGGAACTTACAATGGGCAAGATAGAAAATCTTTTGGGTGGACGACGAATGTCGTAATATTGCCAACGAATTTGGAAGATCTATTACACCTCCTTCTGAAAGGAGTTTTGAATTAAACGTTCCATGCTACTTAATCGTTAAACGTTGATATGCATTTTTATTTCAGTAGACGAACTTCAGTCTATTAATTTTGGTACCAAAGGTTTAAAATAATAATTGTATATTGGTGACAACTTGCAAAATAAAAAAGGAAGGTATGTGTTTTTTCTTTGTAGTGTGAAAAACGTGTCAACAACTGTATGGTCGCCTTAATCAGAGCGTTTACGCATAGATCATTAGCTGGCTATAATCACGATAATATGTTTACAATAGATTACAGTAAAAATTTAACCACAAGCTAGTTGCTAACAATAGGGCACATGTCAATGTTTGTTGTTTAATATATTGTTATTTAAATTATTGGTTTGGGTTATGGATCTATCAATTGACCTATCGACAGCCCGCCCAAAATGGCGTCTTGACGGACCAGTTTTGTCGGACCATCTATTGTATTCACTTGTCAATCATGCCTATGCAAATCGCTATCACCATCACCTAGTTCGATAATTAGTCAGTAATATTATAATGGAGCGATATGGCTTTCATATTATAATAAGTATTCAGGCAAGCGATGCGTAAATCATGAAAGCCAGGGCAGGAAGACGGGCTGTCGATAGGGCAATTGGTTGTATGGCTTGATCAAAACTACAGCAGTGACACCAACATGAGAGAAATGTATAACCGTAACTGTCATAAACATTGTTGAAACTCAGAAACAGACATCACGTTAAACTTTGAAAAGGAGCAGTTTTTTATCAAGTAACACAAGAAAAGTGACATATAAAGGTAAATACCTCACTTTATTTCGCGCGCGGACTTTACTTGCGCATATTTCATCATTTTCAACTTAACCTAAATTGTGACGATCGAAAAGAATTCCAACCTTAGGTTGCCCTACAAGCGCAGTTAGGACGCACTTGCCTGCATAATGTGGGGGTGGTGGGTTCAAAACCTCGACATCGGGCTAGGCCCATTCGGCGAGCATGGCACAATGTTCAATGCTCCTTTGCCCTTTGAATGACCGTACTTGGCTTGTTCATTTATACCAACTTTTTAGGTGTTAATTAATGTGTTTGTAACGTTCGAAGTGACTAGAGTACATAAAGTTGAGCCGGAAAGTATTTATCTATAAAAATAATTTATACCTAAGTCTTAGTCAAGAAATAATATAATGATTTGTTGACTCTCTTACTTGCAAGAATATTATGACAAAATACTTCAAAAATACGTGTATGTAAATGAATGACAATTGGGCTAAATATATGTGTGTCCCATGGACTGCTATGATGTCCCAACAACTGGAATGGTGTATTGTAAAATGTGTGCAGCTTTCATCAAAACTAGCAAATGCTATCTAAGTTATGTTTAACAATTACTTTTTTATATTTTGGGACACTTTTTCCAATGCCTATGCCCAGACCGAGCTCTAATGTCTTAGATATAATGGAAAATTAATAATACCACGGACACTTATTTAACAAGAGTTTATCTTCTTGAAGTTTATTTAGACTGTTTTATTAACCTTTTGTTGAAGTATTCGATTTAGACACTATATGCAAGATCATTTATAAAATGGGTATGTCATGACAATGCGTTTTTAAAAGACGGTGGCTATTTCCAGCACGACTATGTTTGTCTTAACACCATTTGTTAAAAGATGGATATAAGTTGATAAAATAACCTGATCAAAAACCATTTGCGTCAAATTTTCTAATCAAGACACGAAAATATACGATGAATATATACTATATGGAATGTAAACGTAGTTCACGAAAACCGGATTGTTTATTTTGACCTTTAATATCGAGGGGTGTTTGTAAACAATCACATGTATTTATATGATTGTGGCATTTAATGTGTAAAATTAAAAATAAAAATCATTGAAATATTTTATTAATTACCATGAATATCTCCCTTTTACAAGCAAGCCAAAAATTTAGTCAAAAGATCGAGTAACAGGTTGAATCCAAAGGTTAAGAGTATTATGAAAACATTTAAGGATTGAATTTCATTCTGGGTGCATTTATGGGATCATGAACGCAATGGTCAAACTGGCAAATCCATGAAGCGCGCTAGCTTCAAAATGCTTGTTGAATGTAAATATATGAGAATTAAATGAAAAGTAAATTAAAACTGGTACAGACTGGGTATTTTTACCTAGTTATATTGCTTTTGAGACATTTTGCTATGCTATTTGGCTAACTTCTGTCATTGGTTTCAAGTCGTGGTACAAGTTATATCCAGGAAACCCACGCCCACTGGGTACGTCAAGGAACCGGGCCTGGTTTGCACTCACGCATGGGAATCACGTGACCTTTGTTATGGTAAACAGCCGAACGAATTTGGTGGTGTAGCGCCTACAAAAAGTAAGTTTTAACAAATACTCTTATTTGACAAAATTATGAATAATGTCACTTAGCCTATGTTCCAGAGAACACTTTTTTCGATCTACTGATACCATTGGTATCGCTATAGGTGGTGTACCCTTTTCAAACACTCTGCAGAAAAATTCGAAGCGAGGGAATTTTCTTACAAATTGTAACGGTAAACTTGTCGAACATCTATATTTTCTGACTTTTCGACCCAAACAAGGCAGGTTTAGTTTCGTTTAGTGTTGTAATAGTAATTTCATCTCACACATAAACCCCTTAAGAGCCCCACAGAGATCACGCAGCTTATCAGCAACTAGCAGGTCATAACGAAGCTTCAGCAGCTAGCAGTAACACGTGTCCAATAGCAACACATACATAAAATTATACTTTGTTTCAAAACATTGCTTTAATAAAAAGTGAGGAAATAAACTGGATAACACATTATTGGTATGTAAGCAGTTTCCATATTAAGTTTCTTTTAAGAAAGTCAGGTAGAAGTTATAATTGAAATTCAATTGTAACATTAAATAAATACTATGTTTAACACATGGAAACAAAATGAAGCGATTACGTTATCTATTTAAAGTAGCGATATGCCATTACTCCCATGGGATAGAATAGCTAAAGGCTTACCCTAAAAGGGAAGGGAGAGTTTCAGGCACGCTAATGCAAACACAAGCTAATGGCTCACCCTAAAAGGGACGATTGCGAAAATACTGCAGTTTTATTATGTTTATGCAAAATGCTTAACATAGACCCTAAAAGGGACCAATGCAGAAAATACTGTAGAAGTACTATTTAAAAAAGCATAAGGCTTACCCTAAAAGGGACAAAATAGAATAGTAAAACATTGACAACGGCACCGCCTCCGTTATGAGGTTATGAATATTTTACCAACATAGTATCTGTAAGAATTGATACATTTCCCTAAATGGGCCAACAATTCCCTAAATGGGCCAATACTTCCCTTAAAAAGGGCAATCATAAAAAATGTGATTTGCACAGGTCATACGTATCGCCATAACAAATTTATTAGATGGCATGTGTTGGTGGTCTTATACGTCATAAGACAAACTTTGTAAGCCGCTCTATATGAATTTCAGAGCGCTATGGCAGATCCTGAACATGGTGAGCAGTCGACCGTGGAGCGGTCACGCATGAATGTGTTTGAGCAATATGCACCAGAGGCGGCAAATAGTCTGCAAACAACATTAAAAACACTTACGGACACAGTAGCCGAAATGAGGTCAGAGATTAACTCTCTCAAAAGACACGCTCCGGGAAATGACGTAAGTGCCGGTGTGACTAAAGGAGCTGCCACCGAATCAACCAGCTCAGCGGGTGAAACCCCGTGCAAACAAATGTGTATTGACGAGGGGTCAGAGAGCGACGGGGTGGAAGAGTTCTTGAGCGAGGGGCCCGCAGAAGGGGGCGATTTTGACTTTATGGACTTTTATGAATCAGATTGCGCCACTGGAGAGAATGTAAGCGACCAGTTGGCAAAATTGTGCCAGTCAGCGTTAACTGGGAAAGTGAAAGAGGAAAAGCTCAAACAAATCAAACAAAAACACCTCCGTCCTGCAAATGCCGAATACGTTCAAACGCCGCAGGTAAATGACGTAATTTGGCGGAAAATGTCTGTCACGGCCAGGGCGAAAGACTTTATGCTACAGAAAGCCCACTCAAATTACGGCACAGCGCTCGTACCAATTCTTCGCGCCATGGAGGCATTACAAAAAGGCGATTCATCGACAGTACGAGAAAATATTGGTGATGCATTCAAGTTGCTCACTACAGCAATGGCGACCACAACACAAATGCGACAAGAAAAAATAAAAAGAGATATGCTGCCAATATTTAGACCAATTTGCAGCTGTGCACCGTCACCTACGCAATTGTTCGGGGACAAAATTGAGGATGAAATCAAAAAATGCAAAGAATCCAAAGACACAATTATGAGACCAGCGCCTTTTTTAGGCAAGCGCCCAGGCTTGAACCACAACCCCAGGTTTCAAAAAAGGCCGTTCCAACAACACCACAATCGAAAGGAAAGGAACAACGCTCCCTACAAACAAAGACCAAAATACCCGAACAACAAAAACAAAAATTAGTAACAGATGTAAGTTGTCAAACGCCTCAATTAATTACGCTAATAAATACTAGTAATAACTTCACAGCGGGAAAGACGGCAAACGCTTACAATGAGTGGTGCAAGTTAACGAATGATAAGTGGATACTTGACACTGTCGGTAATGGTTATAGAGTGCAAACGTCACACATACCTGTTCAAAAACGGCAGCCACAACCTTTTAACTTCACAAATGACGAAAAGCAAAAGATACGGAAGGAAATATCACGGTTTTTAGACAGACAAATAATTGAAATTGTAAATGATACACAAAAAGGAGAATACATCTCAAACATTTTTACACGACCAAAATCCGATGGTCGCGTCCGAATAATACTTAATCTGAAATCGTTCAATCAATCATTCATTGATAAGGTACATTTTAAGATGGAAACTTTACAATCAGTTATAACCAACATGAGAAAAGATTGCTATTTCGGGTCGGTTGACATAGAAGACGCATTTTATTCAATTCCGCTTCACAATGATGATAAGAAATATTTCAGATTTTACTTTGAAGGCATAAAATATCAATTTAACGCTTTAATTCAAGGGTTCTCCCTGTCTCCGTATATATACACGAAAGTCCTTAAGCCAGTTTTCTCCAATTTACGGTTTCTTGGAAATCTTTCTACAGTTTATATTGATGACAGCTGTTTGCAATCTCAAACATATTCGGATTGTCAGAAAAATATATTTGACACAGTTAGCTTACTGGACAAGTTAGGTTTCACGATATCAACTAAAAAGTCCATTTTAGTTCCGACACAAAAGATTGAATTCTTAGGTTTTACGTTATGCTCAAAGACAATGACCATTAAGCTAACGTCTGCAAAATGTGACAAAATATTAGCAATGTGCTCAAAGATAATTAGTCAGTCGAGAACAACAATACACAAGTTATCTCAGGTTATCGGAACATTAACAGCCGCATCGCCAGGGGTCGAGCACGCCCCGTTATATATTAGACCGATGGAAAGAGAAAAGAATAGGCAACTAAGAATACACAAAGGAAACTTTAAAAGTTTTATGCCTCTTACCAGTGAAATAATAGACTGTCTTAAATGGTGGATAGAGAACGTAGATACGTCTAAAAAGAGTGTTTCACCGCGAGTGGCAAACGCTGTTATGTATACAGACGCTTCAAACCTTATGTGGGGTGCATTTGATGAAACTCATAATCAAAAAACAAATGGGTTCTGGTCGACAGAAGAACAAAAACAACATATAAACGTTTTAGAATTAAAAGCATGTCAACTAGGTATAATTTCTTTGTTCAAATCCAGTTCTCACATTCATTTAAAAGTATTTATGGACAATACAACAAGCGTGTCTTACATAAATCGATTCGGAGGGAAAATAAAATCCTTAGATACGATATCAAGATCTATATGGAAATGGTGCATCGAGCGAGATATTACACTGACTGCATACCACATCAGTGGGAAAATGAACACGACTGCTGACATGCTCAGCAGGACAGGAAACGACGATCTTGAATGGTCGTTATCTCAAGATGTGTTTCAAGCAATCTGCCAGTCTTTCCCAATGTTGAAAGTAGATTTATTCGCATCACGAATTAATGCCAAATTTGAAAAATATGTTTCAAGATTACCTGACCCACGCGCAACTGCAATTGATGCATTTTCATTTGAATGGAGCAGTAATGAGTATTACGCTTTTCCACCTTTCAGCATCATCTCACGGATATTGCAAAAGGTGCAGCACAACGAAACAGAGCTGCTGTTGTTGATAGCGCCGCTATGGCCGGCACAAATATGGTGGCCAATACTAATTCAGATGATCGTACAACCTTGCCTTCTACTTCCGGACCCACAGAAAATTCTGTCACTGGAACACTGCCCTCAAAAACGACATCCGTTGAAGAAAATGAGACTTGTGTGTTTTCCTATATCAGGAAAGCGCTCGAAAATCAAGGAATTCCAGAACACACTCAAACCATCATTATCAATTCATGGCGAACTTCTACAAGGAAACAATACACAACATATCTTAAACAATGGTTTTATTTTTGCAATGGGAAAACAAATTTCGTTGCACCAAATATAAACTATATTCTTGAGTTTTTAACATTGCTTTATGACAAAGGGCTGAGTTACAGTGCAATTTGTATTGCTAGATCCTCTATTAACACTTTACTTAAAACAGTGTCGAACATCGATCTTAATAACAATTCATTAATATCAAGATTTATGAAAGGAGTGTTTAATTCAAGACCAGCATTGCCAAGGTACAACGCTATGTGGGACGTAGGAATTGTATTAAAATATCTAGCAAAAATGAATACACAATCCCTACTACCGTTATCTTGTAAAGTAAGCATGTTGTTTTTGTTGCTGTCCGCACAGCGGTGTCAAACACTCCACTTAATCTGTGTGGAAGATATAACGTTATCAGCTGATAAAGTCGTAATTGAAGTGCCACACTTGCTAAAAACAACACGGCCTGGGCATCGGCAAGATCCGCTAGTGTTTGAAAGTTACAAGGATAATAAAAACATTTGCATTGTGCAATGCATGCGTGAATATGTTTCTCGCACTGAAAAACTGAGAACGACCAAGAAATTGCTTATCTCTACTATTAAGCCATACGGGGCCGCTTCAAAGCAAACTGTGTCTCGCTGGATAAAATTATCTATGCAGAAGGCAGGGGTCCATGATTGTTTTAAGCCGCATAGTACGCGAGCAGCATCTTCCTCAATGGCGAATCAACGAGGTGTGTCCTTAGATACTATTGCAAAATCAGCGGGGTGGACTGGCGCTAGAACATTTGCAAAATACTACAATAAGCCTTTATATATAAAGGCGGACACAATGCCAAAGGCAATTCAAAGTTGTCTTAAATGATGACAATATGATTAGTTTGAACAAAAAATAAAATGTGAAATTAGATGCCGATTATGTTTATATATGTAATAAATGTATGGTATTAACATATTAAATGCTTATTAAAACGAATTGTTTGTGTATTTACAAAAACAAAGCGTTATATGAATATATAAATAAACTATGAGCAAAAGGAAATGAAATACAAAATTAACAGATGGTAATAACATTTCCAGTTATAAATGGGTGTTACCATCGTCGACGTACATTTACAAAATAAACTCTAAAGTCTCTGTGGGGCTCTTAAGGGGTTTATGTGTGAGATGAAATTGTAAGATTAAACGAGACTTACCTGTAAGGTGAAGTTTGATCGTAATTTCATCCACACAAAACCCCTTAGAGCTCACACACCCACCCTCTACCTCCCTATAAAAATTACATATTTTGTAAATCTACGTTTTTTACTCTAAAATATGACCTGCTAGTTGCTGATAAGCTGCGTGATCTCTGTGTGAGCTCTAAGGGGTTTTGTGTGGATGAAATTACGATCAAACTTCACCTTACAGGTAAGTCTCGTTTAATCTTACAATTGTATATAACGACATGACTTTACAAATACCCCTGGGGTGAATTGGAATGTAAAATTATAACATAAAAGAGAATTATACTAATATGATAAACAAAGCGAACGAAACAAAAATGGTAAGGTGGTAGAACCAAATGCTGGCAGATGTTCCTTGTAGTTATTTGTCGTACAAACATTTTATTGGTAATGTTATAACTTAGCAAAGTTGCTGCGAACATCAAAATATGGCATTGACATAGCTTATTATAAAAATTATATAAAAACACCAATAAAGGTTGCAAACAAGTACGTCATCATTTTTTCCAGATGAAGCCAGAATCTGCAATGAAGGTGTGCTCCGAATGCGGAAACAGCTACAAAAGCAAGTCGGGCTACAGTGTGCATAAGCGCAAGCACCGTAAAGAACCCATGTACAAATGTTGTGACCAGGAGTTCTACTCAACACCATCATTCAAACGGCACAGGTATTTCACTTTAGCTATATATTCAACTTTTGAAACAACACCTGCTCAGTAGATTGTAATTTTGAGACATTGAAACATCATTTATTATCTCTTTAAAATATCTTTAAAATAAATGCATGTGCGGATATCGTTTAGGCTATGCTTTTAAATATGTCCTCATGTTTTTATTATAGGGCCGATAGTCATGGAATGGATAAGCAATTCGGATTCGATTACATGTTCCTCACGATTCGTCACACAATGGGAACTTGTCAATCATGAAAACAGCGTGCACGGGGAAAAGACCTACAAATGGGATGAGTGCGGGCAAGGGTTGGCTCGGAGAGACAGTCTTGTTGATCAACTCAATTCTCATGTTGGGAACAAAACACACCCGTGTATGTGTGGGAAGATGTACACTTATGCGTCTGGGGTGAGCAGGCACAAGCGAACATGCAAAGTTGTGAAACAATTGTGTTAATAATTAGTAGTTATGCGTTCATTTTCTCCATTTGCAATGTTGATAAGTGTAAAGAAACATGGTTTTATTTTAATTTAAAACGGAAAAGGTTACCATATGTTTGTTTAAAAGTGCAATTAGGAATTAGTCAATCTTTACGTTTGACATGATTGTTGCAGTTCAATGTCGATTATTAGTTTTTTTGTAATTCTTTGCGATTGTTGCAATGTTTCGCATTAATTCCCATTGTGTTCATTTAATTAAATTCATTTATATGCTACTGGTGCATGCCGTTTTGTCTGTCCGTCAGTCTGTCTGTTCAAATAGCATGGCAAGTATTCATTTCAAGCTATAAAACTGGTCATTGTCTTGTGACTTCATAAGTTAGTTGTGTAAAACCTTTTCCAATTTTCCTGCTTAATATATATCACAGTGGGTAAACCAACTGTATCCCACACGGATGTTGCGAGCTGATTGCCAATGTGATACTGTTAATGAACACACATGACAGTCAATAATTGTGGATTTGATGATTTACATCGTAAGAAAGGTAAGTGATTTACATATATATTACCACTTATGAAAGAATTCTTTGTTTTTCGCAGTCTGTTTTCATCTGTTTTAGTGTGCTTTTCTTAAAATCTTGCGAAATCACGGACCCAGAACAAGCAAAACACATCATTGCCCATGGAAAACATTCTTTTTCCCCAAGTAGTACTCGGAAAACTGTATAGTTATTATTATCAAATCATTGTTTAACACATTGGTTTGTAACAAACATATGCATACCTATGAAACGGAATACACAATAGCCGAAATTGCATAAAGTCTGGACAAGGTGTTGCACAATGACTGTATGCCTTATTGTCACCTTACTGTATGCATTACTGCGAGATTCTATATCAACTCTGTATGCCTTATTGAAAGATTTCGTTGCGATTTCTGTATCAATTATTGTGAGTCAACAAAATGATTATAAGTTATCTATTTGTATTTAACTAGTCTAGGGCTTGAATTTAACATTTTTGTC
>Ga0224510_10000920_pt1 | contig 20494 bp, 16 predicted proteins | sample SF_May12_sed_USG_FD_170161 | JGI IMG/M metagenome (GOLD analysis project Ga0224510, IMG submission 170161) | Sediment microbial communities from San Francisco Bay, California, United States - SF_May12_sed_USGS_4_1 | ecosystem: Environmental > Aquatic > Marine > Sediment | place: USA: California... | reverse complement strand
ACGAACATTCCCGCCGTCACCGACCCGCTCGGCGGCTCGTACTACGTCGAATCGCTCACGGCGGAGCTCGAGCGTCGCGCGTGGGAGTTCGTCGACCAGCTGCTGGCGCAGGGCGGGTTCCTCGCCACGCTCGATTCCGGCTGGCTGCACGCGCGGGCTCGAGAGAACCAGGAGTCGCAGGCAATCGCCGAAGCACGGGGCGAACGCAAGATCGTCGGCGTCAACTGCTTCCAGGAAGACATCACGCCGTGGGAAGTCGACGGCTTCCCGCCGGTGACCGATGCGTATCCGGTGGCGCTCGAGCGACTGAAGGCGGTGCGTCGTGAACGGCACGAGCAGGCCGCGACCGCAGCGATGCGCGAACTCGCAGCCACGTGCCGCGATCCGAATCGCAACATCATGCCGGTCATGATGGAGGCCGTGGATGCGGAGGTGACGATCGGCGAGATCGGCGACATTTTCCGCCAGGCCTGGGGCGACTGGCAGACCCCGAAGCTCGTCTGACGTTGCAGGGGGACAGCACGCACATGTCATCGACAGGCAACGAATCGGCCGCAGCAGGCCAGAACGGCAATGCAACGGGTTCCGGCGCTCCGCGCCGCGTGCTGCTCGCCAAGACGGCGCTGGACGGTCACTGGCGCGGCATCTCGGTCGTCGCGCGCGCGCTGCGTGACGGCGGCTTCCAGGTAATCCTCGGCGGCATGAGCACCGGCACGGAGATCGTGCGTGCTGCGATCGACGAAGACGTCGACCTCGTGGGCCTCAACGTCGGCGGCCACGTCGAAGTGGCGGAGCGCATCATCGGCGAACTGCGGGCGGCTCGCGCCGACCTGCCGATCTTTGCCGGCGGCATCATCGCGCCCTGGGCGGCGAAGCGTCTGAAGGCGCTCGGCGTCGAAGTGTTTCCGCCGGGGTCGCAGCTGGATGACATCGTTGGGTGTGCCAGACGGCTGACGGGCACGGCGGCATAAGCGAGCCCCTCTGGCGGCGGTCTGAGTGTCCGGAGGTTTCCGGAAGACACGCCGTGAATACGTCCCTGTAGGCTCGCGCTCGCCATCCATGGCTCGCGACGGTCTTCCGGAAACCTCCGGACACTCAGACCGTCGCTTTGGTGCCACCCTCTGGCCGTCAGCGCTCCGTGATCTGCGCGAGCAAGTAGCCGCCCACCGCGCCAAGGTCGGATTGACCGGCCTGCACCGCGTCCACGCGCGCTGCGAACTCCGACGATTTCATGAGCGCATCGACCCGGTCTTCCAGCTGCGCCAATACGAGCCGCCGCAGCGCGAGGCGCAGCAGCCGTTGCTGACGCTGCACGAACGCGCCGGTGTCCTGCAGGTGGCGGCGGTGCGCCGCAATCGCGTCCCACACTTCATCCGTGCCGCGGTCTTCGCTCGCGACCGTTTCGAGGATGGGCGGATGCCATGCACCGTGCGGCAACTGCGACACGGTGCGCTCCAGATCGAGCCGCGTCGCCTGCGTGCCTTCGCGATCTGCCTTGTTGATGACGAACACATCGGCCATCTCCAGCAGGCCGGCTTTGACGGCTTGCACTTCGTCGCCCGCGCCGGGATTCAGCACGACGACAGTGGTCGTTGCCGCCTCGACGATCTCGAACTCGGTCTGGCCGACGCCAACGGTCTCGATGATCACCCAGGGCCAGCCGGCGGCATCGAGCGCGCGGATCGCGAATGGAGTGGCCAGTGCGAGGCCGCCCGCGCCGTTGTCGGCGGTCATCGAACGGACGAACACGCGCTCGTCGGCCGTCGTGTGCTCCATGCGCAGGCGATCGCCGAGCACGGCGCCGCCGGAAATCGCGGACATGGGATCGAGCGCAAGCACGGCGACGCGGTCGTCGCGCCGCACGGCGGACTTGAGCAGCGCGCCGACGAGCGTGGACTTGCCGGCACCAGGCGGACCGGTAATGCCGACAGTGGCCGCGCGACCCGTGTGAGCGGCGAGTTCGGCATCGATGGCAGCCGCGGCGAGCGGGTCCCGATCGATCAGCGTGATCGCGCGGGCGAGCGCGGCGCGTTCACCACGCAGCACCCGCCCGGGCAGATCCGCCGGTACCGTCAAATCACAGCGCCTTGCGCAGCAGCGGCACCAGCGCTTCGGCGTTCGGGATCGGACGCGGGTTCGTGCCGCACCAGATGTCCTGGAACGTGTAACCGGCGAGCGGCGCGAGGTCGGCTTCCTTGAGGCCCACGGCGGTCAGGCTGCGCGGCATGCCGAGGCCGCGGATGGCTTCATCGGCGAGTTCGTGCGCAGGGCGGTTCGGCTGGCCGAAGCCCAGGCTGATCAGCTTCTGGCGGTGGCCGTTCACTTCGCGGTTGTACTCGAGCGCGAACGGCGCCATCACGCATGACGTGTAACCGTGCGGCACGTCGAACGAGCCGCCCAGCGCGTGACCGACCGCGTGACTGATGCCCATCGGCAGGCCGCAGACGATCGATACCATCGAGCACCATGCGCCCATCTGGCACATCTGGCGCGCCTCGAGGTCGTTCGGATTCGCCTTCACCCGGGGCAGGCCCTGCGAGAGCAGGCGCACGGCGTTGATCGCCATGCCGTCGTAGTAGTCGTTCGAGTTGAGCGAGCCCAGCGTCTCGAACGCGTGGTCGAACGAACGCACGCCCGTCGACATCCAGATCCACTCCGGCGTGTGCACGCAGATCGCGGGATCGAGGATGATCGCCTTCGCGGCCATCTTCGGATGCACGTAACCCTGCTTGACGTTGACGACCTTGTCGGTCGCGCCGGAGAGCGCGTTGAACTCGCCGCCGGAAAGCGTCGTCGGCGCGATCACGACAGGAATGTCCGGGCCTTCGAAAACGGGCGCCGTCACGGTGTGATCGGGATTGACGACGATGTGATACGGCTCCATCGATGCCGGCGTGCGCAGGCCGTGCTTCAGGCACAGCGCGAGAATCTTGGTGAGGTCCGTGCACGAGCCGCCGCCGATCGAGACGAGCAGGTCGGGCTGCAAGGGTTCCGCCGCCGCGACCGCGGCCGAGACGTCTTCGCGCGGCACGTGCGGTCGCACGCTGTCGAACACGCCGACCAGCTTGCCGCCGAGCGCCTTGCGCACCTTTTCGATCTCGTCCGTCTTGTGATTCAGCGTGTTGCTGCAGACGATGAAGACGCGATTCGCGCCGATGGAGGCTGCCTCGTCAGCGACGGCTTGCGCCAGGGGGCGACCGCTGTGCACGCGCTCGAGCGCGGTGAGTGGGATCATCGTCTGGTACATGGACGGCTCCGCAAAAAAGCCGGGAAAATCCCCTGCGGGCTCGATTGTATCGACGTTACCGATGGTGTACAAAGTATTACCAACAGGAAGCAACGTAGACCATTCAGTAGCGGGCGTCCGTCGCATGGATGCGCTGCGTCTTGCAATGCAACAAGGCATTCTTTTAGGGGGAACCGATGGCGAGCCTGGCGACTGCCGCCCAGACTGAATCCGGCGCTGCACGCGCCCACGCGGACCCGCGCGTGCCGTCGCGCGAGAAGTGCGTGGTGCGTTACCTCATCGACCGCTGGGCCACCGAACGCGGCGACCAGCCCTACGTGATCTTCGACGCGGGCCAGCACTGGACCTATGCGCAGCTGCGCGAGAAGGTCGTTGCGGTGGCCGTGGGTCTGCAGCAGCTGGGTGTGCAGCAGGGCGAGCACGTGTTGTGCTGGCAGCCCAACACGCCGGACATGCTGCTCACGTACTACGCGCTCAATTACCTGGGCGCCGTCTACGTGCCGATCAACACCGCGTACCGCGGCGGCGTGCTCGAGCACGTGATCGAGAATTCCGACGCGAAGCTCGCGGTCGTCCACGTCGACCTCGTGTCACGCCTGAAGGAAGTGGCACTCGCTAGACTCCAGCATGTCGTCGTCACCGGAACGGACACGGTGCCTGCCGCACCGCTCCCCGCCACCCTGTTTAACTCGCTGCCCGGGCGCGAATCTGATTTGCGTCCGCTGGCACGGCCGATCGAGCCCTGGCACACGCAGTCGATCATCTACACCTCGGGCACCACGGGGCCGTCGAAAGGCGTGCTGTCGTCGTACCTGCACATGTACACGAATCCGGGTCCCGAGGCCTGGCACTTCATCGATGGCTCGGATCGCTTCCTGGTCAACATGCCGATGTTCCACATCGGCGGCATGGGGTTGTGCTTCGCGATGCTCGCGCGCGGTGGCTCGTGCGTACTGCCGGAACGTTTCTCGACCGACACGTTCTGGCCGCTCGTGCGCGAGACGCAGACCACGGCGGTGTTCCTGCTGGGCGTGATGGCCACGTTCCTGCTCAAGGCGCCGCCGGGGCCGCAGGACCGCGACCACAAGGTGCGCAAGTGCTTCATCGTGCCGCTCAACGACGGCGCGCAGGAAGTGCACGAGCGCTTCGGCGTCGACGTATACACGATCTTCAACATGACCGAGATCTCCTCGCCGATCGTCTCCGAGCCCAACCCGCAGGCGCGCGGCACGTGCGGCAAGGTGCGGCCGGGCGTCGACGTGCGGCTCGTCGACGACAACGACTGCGAAGTGGAAGTAGGGCAGGTGGGCGAGATGATCGTGCGCACCGACCGGCCCTGGGCGATGAACAGCGGCTACTACAAGAACCCGGAAGCGACGGCGCGCGCGTGGCGCAACGGCTGGTTCCACACCGGCGACGCGTTCCGACAGGACTCCCAAGGCAATTTCTTCTTCGTCGACCGCATCAAGGACGCGATCCGTCGCCGTGGCGAGAACATCTCGTCGTTCGAGGTCGAGGCCGAGATCGTGCGCTTCCCGGCGGTGCGCGAAGCCGCCGCCGTCGCCGTGCCGAGCGACCTGGGTGAAGACGAGGTGATGGCGATCGTGGCACCCGCTCCCGGCGCGACGATCGATCCGGCTGCGCTGATCGAGTTCCTGCGCGACCGCCTCGCGTACTTCATGATCCCGCGTTACGTGCGCGTGCTGCCGGAGCTGCCGAAGACGCCTTCGGCGAAGGTGCTCAAAGCCGATCTGCGGCGCCAGGGTATTACCCCGGATACTTGGGATCGCGAGCAGGCGGGTATCGTCATCCGCCGCGACAGGATCGGGAGCTGAACGCTTGGCCACAGCAAAGACCACACCCCGCGCAGAACGGGTGAGCAGCGCCGAGACCGGCCGCACGCACGAACTGCGCACGGAAGTGCAGGAGTTCAAGCGCCGCCGCATCCTCGAGGAGGCGCGCGAACTCTTCTTCGAGCAGGGTTACGAAGCGACGACGCTCGATTCCATCGCCGAGTCGCTCGATGTCACCAAGCCGTTCCTCTATTCATACTTCCGCAACAAGAGCGAGATCCTGAACGCGATCTGCGAGATCGGCATCACCGAGTCGATCGTGGCGCAGGACGAGGTGCTGGCGATGGACATCTCGCCGGGCGAGAAGCTGCGGCTGATCGTCGAGCGCGTGACCTCGATCATCATTCGCGACCAGAAGTACGTCGTGGTCTACAACCGCGAGGAAAAGAACCTCGAGTCCGCCGAGCAGAAGCATCTGATCGAGATGCGCAAGCAATTCGACCAGCGGCTGGCGAAGCTGCTCGAGGAGGGCAACGCCGCTGGCGAATTCGTCATCGACCAGCCGCGCATGCTGGCGGTTTCGATCAGCGGGATGCTCACGTGGGTGGCTACCTGGTACCGGCCGCGCACGGCCTACACCATCACCGACGTTGTGATGCACATGATCCAGGTGGTCGAGCGCATGGTCGGCAAGAAGCCGCGCGCGCGTTAAGAGGCAGACAGTCCATGGCCATGCGCCGCACCATTTTCGAACCCGAACACGAAGCTTTTCGCGACGCCGCGCGCCGGTTTTTCCAGGCCGAAATAGGCCCGCACGGCGAACGCTGGCGGCGGGCCGGCGTGGTTGATCGCGAGGCCTACCTCAAGGCGGGCGAGCAGGGCTTCCTGCTGATGTGGGCCGACGAGAAGTACGGTGGCGCGGGCGTCAGCGACTTCCGCTACGAGCAGGTGCTGATCGAAGAGAACGGCCGCCACGGCGAGCCGGGCTTCTTCCTCAACCTGCATTCGCGGCTGGTCGGTCCGTACTTCGGCCAGCTGGGCAACGACGAGCAGAAGGACCGGTTCCTGCCTTCATTCGTGAAAGGCGAGAAGATCCTGGCGGTTGCGATGACCGAGCCGGGCGCCGGCAGCGACGTCGCAGGCATGAAGACGCGCGCCGAGGACAAGGGCGATCACTGGCTGCTGAACGGGTCCAAGACGTACATCTCCAACGGCCAGCTGGCGGACGTGGTGGTCGTTGCCGCGCGTACGGTGCCGGACCAGCGTTATGGCATCGGCCTGTTCATCGTCGAGCGCGGCATGCCCGGCTTTGAGCGCGGCCAGCAGCTGGCGAAGATCGGCCTGCACGCGCAGGACACTTCCGAACTGTATTTCCGCGAGGTGAAAGTACCGAAGGCGAACGTACTGGGCGACCCGGCCAAGGGTTTCCACTACCTCACGCACTTCCTCGCCGAAGAACGCCTGATCGGCGCGGTGCAATACGTGACCAGCGCACAGCTGTCATGGGACCTCACGCTGGACTGGGTCAAGGAACGCCGCATGTTCGGCAAGCCGCTGGGCGCGTTCCAGAACACTCGTTTCAAGCTCGCGGAACTGCGCGCGCAGATCGACGCGGCCCAGGTCTTCGTCGATACGCTCGTGCTCGAGCACGTGAACGGCCGGCTGAGCGCCGACCTGGCCGCCGAGGCCAAGCTGCTGTGCAGCGAGCTCGAGTTCCGCACGGCGGACGAATGCCTGCAGCTTTTCGGCGGCGCGGGGTACATGCAGGAGTACCGCATCGCCCGCCAGTTCACGGACGCGAGGATCTCGCGTATCTATGCGGGCACGTCCGAGATCATGAAGGAAATCATCTCGCGCGGGTTCGGGCTGGACGACCGCAAGCTCACGTAAGCCGTTGATTTTTGTTCCTTACCTCTCCCGCCAGGGCGGGAGAGGTCGGCCGCAGGCCGGGTGAGGGTCGGGCAGCCCTCACCCCAACCCTCTCCCGCTTCTCGGGAGAGGGAGCAGAAACCCCCATTCCCTATTTTTGTGCAGTGCCGCAAAATGGTGCAATCGAGTGCGCCGAGCCCACGGCAAGGTCCGCTCGCCCGAACCTGACCAGGAGAGTTTCATGCTGTACACGGGACCAGCCTTCAGCGCCGCGGCGCTGGGCGATGGCATCGTCGAACTCAAGTTCGATCTCGCCGGTGAATCGGTCAACAAGCTGAACCAGGTGGCCATCCGCGACTTTGACGCGGCAATCCAGGCCATCGCGAAAGCTCCGGGCGTCAAGGGCGTGGTCGTGACGTCGGGCAAGCCGGTATTCATCGTCGGTGCCGACATCACCGAGTTCGGTGCGATGTTCGCGGCAGGCGAGGAGGGCATCGCCAAGAACGTGCTCGAGGTGAACCGAATTCTCTGCAACTTCGAGGACCTGAAGGTCCCGACGGTCGTCGCGATCAACGGCGTGTGCCTCGGCGGCGGCCTCGAACTGGCGCTCGCCGCGGACTACCGCGTGATGTCCACCGCGGCCTCCGTCGGTTTCCCGGAAGTGAAGCTTGGCATCTTCCCGGGCTTCGGTGGCTCGGTGCGCATGCCGCGCCTGATTGGCGTCGACAACGCCGTCGAGTGGATCTGCGCCGGTGCCGACAAGAAGCCCGACGCCGCGCTGAAGGACGGCGCGGTCGACGCAGTCGTCGCGCCCGAGCAGTTGCGTGACGCGGCGATCGCGATGGTGAAGAGCTGCATCACCGGCAAGCTCGACTGGCAGGGCCGACGCGCCGTGAAGCTGGCGCCGCTCAAGCTCAACAAGATGGAACAGACGATGGCGTTCACGTCGTCGATGGGCGTGGTGGGCGCACAGGCTGGCCCGAACTACCCGGCGCCGATGCTTGCGCTCAAGAACATGCAGGAAGCGGCCACGCTCGGCCGCGACGCCGCGCTCGCAGTCGAGGCGAAGTACTTCGCCAAGGCGGCCGTCACCCCGCAGGCCAATGCGCTGATCGGCGTCTTCCTCGCCGACCAGGCCGTGAAGAAAGCGTCCGGTGCGTGGGAGAAGAAGTCCAGGCGCGAGATCAGGCAGGCGGCCGTGCTCGGCGCCGGCATCATGGGTGGTGGCATCGCCTACCAGTCGGCGCTCAAGGGCACGCCGATCATCATGAAGGACATCAAGGAAGAGCAGCTGGCGCTCGGCATGAATGAAGCCGGCAAGCTGCTCGCGAAGGCCGTGGAGAAGGGCAAGTCGACGCCCGCGAAGATGACGGAGACGCTCGGCCGCATCCGCCCGACGCTGAACTACGGCGACTTCGGCGGCGTGGACATCATCATCGAGGCCGTCGTCGAGAACCCGAAGGTGAAGCAGTCGGTGCTCGCCGAAGTCGAAGGCCTCGTGCGTGACGACACGATCATCGCGTCGAACACCTCGACGATCTCCATCAGCCTGCTCGCGCAGAGCCTGCAGCGGCCGCAGAACTTCGTCGGCATGCACTTCTTCAACCCGGTGCACATGATGCCGCTGGTCGAGGTCATCCGCGGCAAGCAGTCGTCGGAGGAAGCGATCGCCGCGACCGTGAAGCTCGCCAGCAAGATGGGCAAGACCCCGGTCGTCGTGAACGATTGCCCCGGCTTCTTCGTCAACCGCGTGCTGTTCCCGTACTTCGCGGGTTTCCACATGCTCATGCGCGACGGCGCGGATTTCCAGGCCATCGACAAGGCGATGGAGAAGTTCGGCTGGCCGATGGGTCCCGCGTACCTGATGGACGTGGTCGGCATGGACACCGCCGTGCACGCGGCCGAAGTGATGGCGCAGGGCTTCCCGGACCGCATGCGCCACGACTGGCGCAATGCGACGCAGGTGCTGGTCGAGAACAAGCGGTACGGCCAGAAGAACGGCAAGGGCTATTACGTCTACGCGCCCGACAAGAAGGGCAAGCCGAAGAAGACGGTGGACCCGACGACCTACGAGCTGATCAAGGACGTCGTCGCGCCGCGCAAGGAGTTTGCGCCGGAAGAGATCGTCGCGCGCTGCATGGTGCCGATGTTCAACGAGGTGGCGCGCTGCCTCGAGGAAAAGATCGTCGCCTCGCCGCAGGAAGCGGACATGTCGCTGCTGTACGGCATCGGCTTCCCGCCGTTCCGCGGCGGTGCCTGCCGCTACATCGACCAGACCGGCGTGAAGAACTTCGTCGCGCTGGCGGACAAGTACGCGTCCCTCGGGAAGCTGTACGAAGTGCCGCAGCTGCTGCGTGACATGGCCGCCGCCGGCAAGACGTTCTTCGCCTGACCGCGGCACCACCGAATCCAGGAGAGATCAAGATGAGTCTCAATCCCCGCGATGTCGTCATCGTCGATGGCGTCCGCACTGCGATGGGCCGCTCGAAGGGCGGCATGTTCCGCAACGTACGCGCCGAGACGCTCTCGGCCGAACTGATCAAGGCGCTGTTCAGGCGCAATCCCGGCGTCGACATGGCCGAAGTCGAGGACGTGATCTGGGGCTGCGTGAACCAGACGCTCGAGCAGGGCATGAACGTCGCGCGCAACGCGCTGCTGCTCGCCGGCCTGCCGCACACGGTGCCGGGCCAGACCGTCAACCGCCTGTGCGGTTCGTCGATGCAGGCGCTGCACACGGCGGCGGCGCAGATCATGACCGGGCAGGGCGAAGTGTTCGTGATCGGCGGCGTCGAGCACATGGGTCACGTCGGCATGATGCACGGCATCGACCTCAACCCGGCCGCGTCGACGCAGTACGCGAAGGCGTCGAACATGATGGGTCTCACCGCCGAGATGCTGGGCCGCATGCACGGCATCACGCGCGAGATGCAGGACCAGTTCGCCGCGCGTTCGCACGCGAAGGCCTGGGAAGCGACGCAGCAGGGTCGCTACAGGAATGAGATCGTCGGCATCGAAGGCCATGATGCGGTCGGCTCACGCGTCCTGTGCGAGATCGACGAAGTGATCCGTCCGGAGACGACGGTCGAGGCGCTTGCCGCGCTCCCGCCCGCGTTCGATCCGAAGGGCGGCACGGTGACGGCCGGTTCGTCGTCGGCGATTTCCGATGGCGCCTCGGCGATGCTGGTAATGAGCTACGAGCGGGCGAAGGCGCTGGGCTTGAAGCCACGCGCGAAGATCCGTGCGATGGCCGTGGCGGGATGCGATCCCGCGATCATGGGTTACGGTCCGGTGCCCGCGACGAAGAAGGCGCTGCAGCGCGCCGGTCTCGACGTCACCAACATCGACGTGTTCGAGCTGAACGAGGCGTTCGCGGCGCAGTCGCTGCCCGTCATCAAGGACCTGGGACTGATGGACACGTTCGACTCGAAGGTGAACCTGAACGGCGGTGCGATCGCCCTCGGGCATCCGCTCGGCTGCTCCGGCGCGCGCATCACCACTGCGCTCGTCAACGTCATGGAGCAGAAGAACGCCACGCTCGGCGTCTCCACGATGTGCATCGGCCTCGGCCAGGGCATCACCACGGTGCTCGAGCGCGTGTGACGAGCGGGCACGCCCGCCCTTGCCCGAAAAGGGCGGGCGTACCCTGTCCCGCGTGACCTGCGCGGACCGCATTTGCGGGCGCAGCGTACTGTCCTGCTTGCCATCGGCAATTCGCTGCGCGCCGCCGCAAGCACGCGCGGCCGGCTGCGCTGCGCATCTCCCTTACGACAGGCATCCCTGAGTGGGCATTTGCCCGAATACCTAGTGGACTCATTCTGGAGGGAAATGCGCGGGACCCCGACGGGACGGAGGACCTATGGACGCCAAGGCACGCGACGTTGCAATGGAACTGGCGGAAGACGCACGCCAGACGGAGTGGGAGAACATCAGCTTCACGGCCGAGGTGTTCAAGGGCAACTTCCGCTGGGACCTCGTGCATCCGTTCCCCGAGCAGTCGACGGAAGACCGTCGCATCGGTGACGAATTGATCGAGAAGATCCGCCCGGTGATCGAGGCCGCGGTCGATCCGTGGCAGATCGACGAGGACGGTGAGTATCCGCGCGAGACCCTCGAAGCGCTCGCGGCGGCTGGGCTGTTCGGCATGAAGATCCCCAAGGAGTACGGCGGGCTCGGCCTGTCCGTGACGAACTATTGCCGGGCACTCGGGTTCATCGGCAGCTATTGCGGCAACACCGTCGCGTTCCTCTCGGCGCACCAGAGCATCGGCGTGCCGCAGCCGCTGAAGGAGTTCGGTACCGAGGCGCAGAAGCGGAAGTACCTGCCGCGGCTCGCGCGCGGGGAGATTTCCGCGTTCGCGCTGACCGAGCCCGGCGTGGGCTCCGATCCCGCGCGCATGGCGACCGTCGCGACGCCGACGCCTGACGGCAAGCATTACGTGCTGAACGGCGACAAGCTCTGGTGCACCAACGCCACGGACCCGAAGACGACGCTGCTTGCGGTGCTCGCCCGCACGCCGGACAAGGTGCTGCCGAACGGCAAGAGCGTGCCGCAGATCTCGTGTTTCGTGGTCGAGACGGCGTGGCCGGGCGTGGAGCGCGCGCGGCGCTCGCGCTTCATGGGCCTGCGCGGCATCGCCAACGGCATCGTCACGTTCAAGGACGTGCTGGTGCCGGCCGAGAATCTGGTAGGCCAGACCGGCGAGGGTCTCAAGATCGCGCTCGCGACGCTGAACGTCGGCCGTCTCAGCCTGCCGGCCGCCGCGATCGGCGGCGCGGCCGCGCTCGTCGACGACGCGAAGTGGTGGACATCGACGCGCCAGCAGTGGGGCCAGCCCGTCGGCAAGCACCAGGCCGTCGCGAAGATGATCTCGAACTACATGGCGCAGCTGCTCGCGATGAAGGCGATGGTCAAGGTGACCTGCTCGTTCGCGGACCACAAGAACGCCGACATCCGCTTGGAGGCGGCGGCCGCCAAGTATTACTGCTCCGAAGCGCTCTGGAAGATGTACGACGACTACGTGCAGGTGCGCGGCGGGCGCGGCTACGAGACGGCGAAGTCGCTGTACGCGCGCGGCGAGCGCCCCACGAACGTGGAAATGGGACTGCGCGACGCACGCGTCAACCGCATCTTCGAAGGTTCGTCGCAGGTCATGCACCTGATCATGGCGCGCGAGGCGCTCGACACTCACTTCAAGCTCGTCATGCCGATCCTGAAGCCGAAGCCGGGCGCGAAGGAGTCGAAGCGCGATGCGATGATCAAGGCCGCGGGCTTCTACAGTTCCTGGCTGCCGAAGCTGTTCCTGCCGGAGGGCGGCCACCACCACGCGGCGCCGAACCTGAACGAACGCAATCGCAAGCATCTCGCCTATGCCGCGAAGACGAGCAAGCTGCTCGCGCGCCGGCTGTTCGCCACCATGGCGAAGTACGGGCCGAAGCTCGAGCGTGAGCAGATCGTCCTCGGCAATTTCGTGGACATCGGCGTCGAACTGTTCGTGATGGCGGCGACGCTGTCGTACGCCGACCACCTCGTCGGCCGCGACGCGTCCGACCAGACGCCGCAGGAACTGGCGGACCTGTACTGCCGCGAGGCACGGCGGCGCATCGAGGCGAACTTCCGGGCGGTCAAGGTCAACTTCAATCGCCAGTACGACAAGGTCGCAGGACTGCTGATGGACGGAAAGCTCGACTGGCTCGGTGAAGGCGCGATGAACCCGATCCCGCCACGCTATCGGGACTGGCAGAAGAATGGCTATGGTCAGCGCGAGGCAACCGCGGTTGCGCCGGAACCGGCCGCGCCACCGAAACAGGAGTCTTCCCAGGCCGCCTGAGTGCCAGATAGCCGAAGCGTCGCCCCAGGCGCTGGCGCGAGGCATGAGAAGACCCGGCGATTCGCCGGGTCTTTTTTGCTAGCGTAGAACTGATGAGTGCTCGTTCCCGAGGATTCCCGCCGATCGCAGCTCCGGATGCCCGCGTGCTGGTTTTGGGCTCGCTGCCGGGCCAGGCTTCGCTCGCTGCCCGGCAGTACTACGCCCAGCCGCAGAACGCCTTCTGGCGGATCATGGGTGAGCTCATCGATGCCGGCCCCGACGTGCCGTACGACGAACGCACCGCGCGCCTGCGCGCAAGCGGCATCGCGCTGTGGGACGTGTGCAAGGCTGCGGTGCGCCCCGGCAGTCTCGATGCGGCAATCGATCTGCGCTCCGTCGTCGTCAATGACTTTCGTCGCTTTTTTCGTGAGCACCCGCGCATCGTGCACGTCTGCGTCAATGGCGGTACGGCCCATCGCCTGTATCTTGAGAAAGTACAGCCCAGCCTGCGTGACCCGTGGGGGGCGCTGCCAGTGCATCTGCTGCCCTCGACGAGCCCCGCGCATGCATCGCTGCGCTTTGCGCAGAAGCTGGAACGCTGGCGTCGCTTGCAGGACTGGCTGTCAGGTTGACGTGCGCCGGTCCGACGTCGCCGGTTGCGCTTGCGAGCGCGGCCGGGTCGGCGCCTCGAGTGCGATGCGCACGACGTCGGCCGCGGTGTCGGCAAGACGGATGAAGCCCAGTTCCTCACGCGTGATGGTGCCCTCCCGCACCATGACGGCGTCGATGAACCGCACCATCTCGCCCCAGAAATCCACGCCGACCGCGATCAGCGGGAAGCGCTCGATCTTGTCGTTCTGCTCGAGCGTGGCCAGTTCGAACGCCTCGTCGAGCGTGCCGAACCCGCCCGGCATCACGACGAAGGCGGAGGAATACTTGACCAGCATCACCTTGCGCACGAAGAAGTGCTCAAAGCCGATGAACCGGTCGAGGTAGGGGTTCGGTTTCTGTTCGCGCGGCAGACGGATGTTGCAGCCGAGGCTCAGAGCCCCGGCCTCGCGCGCGCCTCGATTGGCAGCTTCCATGATTCCGGAGCCGCCGCCGGTCATGACGGCGAATCCGGCCTTGCCGAGCGCGTAGCCGACCTCGCGCGCCATCTGATAGTAACGATGCCCCTCGGGGAATCGCGCCGATCCGAACACCGTGACGCACGGCTGCTCGAAGTCGAAGCTTTCGAAACCCTCCAGGAATTCGAGGAAGAAGCGCACGGCGCTTTCGAGGTCGGCCGCACGGTTGCGGCGACCCGCGAGAAACAGCTTTTCGGCGCCTTCGACCTGCTGCAGGAGTGAAGGTCTTTCGCTTCCTTCGGGGCCGTCGGTCACGCACACTCTCCCGGATCGCGGCCGTCCATGCCGGACGCGCCGACCCCGTCATGATACCGAAGCGAGCACCCCGTCGAATGAGGGCTGACTGCACACCTGCCGGCCGATTGCTCGCCACGTCATGCGCCGTGCTGGCCCTGGCTGGCTGCATTACAACCGCGCCGCCGCCGGCAACGACGGAGACTGCGGCAGGCCCGCAAGGTGGGGAGCAGGTCTACGCCGTGGGCGATATTGCCCAATGCGGTTCCGGTCCGCCGGCTGCAGCACCCGCAGCGCGGACGGCGGCGCTGGTCCCCGCGGGTGCGACGGTGCTCGCAGCGGGCGATCTGGCCTATTGGCACGCAGATGCCGCCGCTCTGCAGGGTTGCTTCGATGCGACCTGGGGCCGCCATCGCGCGCGGATGCTGGTCGCGGTTGGCAACCACGACTACGTGAATGGCACCACCGCAGCCGTGCGCGACTACTTCCCGCAGGCGGCCCGCGCCATCAGCGAGGACTTCTTCGCGTACGCAGCGCAGCCCGCGGCCGGCTGGTGGCTGGTGGTGCTCGACAGCAATGTCGCGGGCGAGCCCATGCGCCGCCAGCAGGAGTGGCTCGAGCAGACACTGGCCGGCATGCGTGGCGATCCAGATTCCAGCACCGCGTGTCTCGCAGTGATGTGGCATGCACCGGTCTATTCGTCCGGGCTGCACCGGGGGTCGGGCGAACACATGCGCCCGCTGTGGGCGATCATCGACCGGTACCAGGCCGACCTCGTGCTGAGCGGACATGAACACTTCTACGAGCGATTCGGTCCGCTCGACGCGGATGCACGTGCGCAGCCGGAAGGCCAGGCTCCGCGCCAGTTCGTGGTGGGCACGGGAGGCGCGCATCTCTACGGCTTCTGGAAGCCGCCATACCGCAGCGAGTCACGCGTGCTCCGTCACGGCGTGCTGCAGCTGTCGCTCGAATCGGGCCGCTACGGCTGGCGTTTCATCGACGTCGATGGCCGTGCGCGTGACGCGGGGGCCGCACGCTGTCGCGCGCCCGTGAACTCAGGTAACGTGCCCGCCACTGCGGCGCGACCGACCGCCGATCAATAACAGCGCAGGGGAACTCATGGAAACGTTTACCACCTGGATGAACGACCTCAACTCGATCGTCTGGGGGCCGGCGATGCTGGTGCTGATCCTCGGCACCGGGTTCTACCTGCAGCTGCGGCTCGGCGGCATGCCGATCCGCAAGATCGCTGCCGGCCTGCGGCTGGTCTGGAACGGCCGCGGCGGCGACGAAGCTCACGGCGAGGTCAGCCCGTATTCCGCGCTGATGACATGCCTCGCGGCGACGATCGGCGTCGGCAACATCGCGGGCGTGGCCACGGCCATCGCGCTCGGCGGTCCCGGCGCAGTGTTCTGGATGTGGATGACGGCACTGGTCGGCATGGCGACCAAGTACGCCGAAGTGCTGCTCGCGGTGCACTTCCGCGAGAAGGACGAGAAGGGTCGCTTCGTCGGCGGACCGATGTACGCGATCCGTAACGGGCTCGGCCCGCGCTGGGCGTGGCTCGGCACGATGTTCGCGCTGTTCGGCGGCGTCGCCGGTTTCGGCATCGGCAACATGGTGCAGTCGAACAGCATCGCCGCCGCGATGCAGGGATCCTTCAGCATCAGTCCCGTCGTCACTGGCGTGGTGCTCACGGTCATCACGGGTGCCGTGATCCTCGGTGGCATCAAGCGCATCGCTGCGATAGCGAACTGGCTCGTGCCTTTCATGGCAATCGGTTACATCGTCACGGCCCTCATCGTGCTGGCCGTAAACGCGGCGAACATTCCGCATGCCCTGGCGCTGATTTTCGAAACGGCATTCACCGGCACCGCGGCCGTCGGCGGCTTCGCAGGCGCGGCCATGATTGCCGCGATCCGTTACGGCGTCGCGCGCGGCATCTTCTCGAACGAGGCGGGACTGGGCACCGCCGGCATCGCGCAGGCCGCAGGCATGAGCAACGATCCCGTGCGCAGCGGCTTGATCGGCATGATGGGTACGTTCTTCGACACCATCGTGGTCTGCAGCATGACCGGCCTCGCCATCGTCGTCTCCGGCGCGTGGCAGTCAGGCAAGACTGGTGCGGCGCTCACGCAGCTGGCGTTTCAGTCGGGCATGCCCGGCATCGGCGACGAGGTGGTGGCGGTGGCGCTCGGCATCTTTGCGCTCACGACGATCCTCGGCTGGGCGTACTACGGGGAGCGCTGCTGGCACTTCCTGGTCGGCGACTGGACCATCCTGCCTTACCGCATCATCTGGACGATCATGGTGTTCTTCGGTGCGGTCACGCACCTCGACCTGGCCTGGACGATTGCCGACACGCTCAACGCGCTGATGGCGATCCCCAACCTGATTGCGTTGCTGGCGCTCTCGCCCGTCGTCGTCCAGCTGACGCGCGCAGGCCTCGACAGGGCGCTGCGCGCAGACTGAGGTTCAGCGGGTTTGCCACACGCCTTCGCGGCGTGGATCCGCGCCGGCTTCGAACGCCGGCGGGGTACCGCGCACCGCGACGCCGTGCAGTCCCGATTCCTCGCCACGTCCGGATTTCAGCGCCACGCCTTTCCCGGCGAGCTGCGCCGCACGTTCGGGGGAGATGCGTGACATCTCGCCGTAGAAATCCGCCCCACGCGCGATCACGTTCGGCAGGTTGATCGCCGACTGCAGTGGCAAGTCCCAGGCGAGCAGGCCCACCAGCACTTTTGCATTGTAGGCCAGGATCGCCGAGCCGCCGGGCGATCCCACCGCGGCGACGAAGTCGCCATTGTCACGGCGCAACACGATTGCAGGCGACATCGACGAACGGGGCCGCTTGCCGCCGGCAACGGCATTGGCCACGGGCCGGCCCGCGTCATCGATGGCCTTGAACGAGAAATCCGTCAGCTGGTTGTTGAGGAAGAAGCCACCGACCGCGCGACCCGAGCCGAACAGGGATTCAACCGACGTCGTCATTGACACGACGTCGCCCTCGTCGTCGACGATCACGAAATGACTGGTGCCGGGAACGTCGAGGGTCGCGTCGCGACCGAGCATCGTCGTCACTGCACCGGGTGGCAAGCCGGCCACCGGGGCGGATGGCGCAGCGCGCGGCCCGATCAGCTGCGCGCGTTGTTCGAGATAGCGCGCATCGAGCAGGCCCTCGACCGGCACCGCAGTGAAGCGCGGATCCGCGACGTACTGGTCGCGGTCCGCATACATGAGTCGGCTGGCTTCGGCGAACAGCAGCCACGCCTGCGGATCGTCCGGTCCCCGTGACGCGATGTCGGTGCGCTCGAGCAGTCCCAACACTTCGAGCAGGCCCACGCCGCTCGAAGGCGGTGGCGGCACGCAGACCACGTAAATGCGGTACGGCTTGCACAGCGGCCTGGTCTCGACGGGACGGTACGCGGCAAGGTCGGCCAGCGTCAGCGTGCCGGGCCGCGGCTCTGCATGCGTGCGCGCGACAATGGCCGCTGCGAGCGGGCCTTCGAGCAGTGCGCGCGGTCCGCGCGTCGCGATCGTGCGCAGCGTTTCGGCATAGGCCGGATTGCGCAGCGTGTCGCCGGCCTTGATCAGCGTGCCGTCCGGGTGGGTGAACAGCGCGCGCGCGTCAGGGAGCGTGGCCTGCGTGAACGTGCTGTTGGCAAAGCGCCCGAGGCGCTGCGGCACGACGAAGCCGTCGGTCGCGAACCGCTCCACGGTGCCGAACAGGTCCTTCCACGCCAGCTTCCCGAACCTCGAATGTGCCAGCCCCAGCATCGCGACGGCTCCAGGCACACCGGTGGAGCGGCCACTGGTCACCGCCTCCGAATACGAGAGCGGTTGGCCCTTGTCATCGAGGAACATGTCGGGCGTTGCCCCGGCCGGTGCCGTTTCGCGACCGTCAAAGGCCGTGATGAAGCCCGTCTGCGCGTCGTAGTACAGCATGAATGCGCCACCGCCAAGCCCCGAACTCTGCGGCTCGACCAGGCCGAGCGCCGCCTGCACGGCCACGGCGGCATCGGCTGCGCTGCCTCCGGCGCGCAGCACCTTGATCCCAGCTTCGACCGCATAGGGATTGGCCGCCGCGACTCCGGGGGTGAGCTTGAAGGTCGTCGTAGCCGCTGTCGGTGCCGGGCGCCCGGTCGTGTCGGCCGGAGCCGGCGCGTTGCGGCAGCCGCCCGCGGCGACCGCCAGCACAAAGGACAAGGCGAGCGCAGCCGCACGCGTACGGATGAATTCCAGGGTGGGCATGGATGAGCGGCGTGGACGGTGGGAGGGTCACGACAATAGACTGTCAGGCCTCCCACCGTCGAGACTGGCCTTGCTGCACGCCAACCGCCTGTTCCGCGTCGCTCTAGTGGCCCTTGCTGCCGTGGCCGCATCCATCGCACGCGCGGCCGATCCTGCTCCCGCGGCTCCCGCCACCCAAGGTCAGGCGCAGGCGCCCCAGCGCATCGTGGTCGTGCATGCGGGCCGGTTGCTCGATCGTCCCGGCAAGGCCCCGCGCGGCCCGAGCACGATCGTGATCCGCGATGGTCGCGTGGGCGAAGTACGCGACGGCTTCGTCGACGTGCCGGGCAGTCAGCTGGTAATCGACCAGCGCACGCGCTTCGTGCTGCCCGGGCTGATCGACAGCCACGTGCACCTGGTCACGGACACGGGCGGCCAGATGGGGCAGCTGGAGGATGTGCAGCTCGAGGACGCCGAGCTCGCCTTCAACGCGCTGGTCAATGCACGGAAGACGCTGCGTGCCGGCTTCACGACGGTGCGCAACCTCGGTGACGAACACGGTGTCACGCTGGCCCTGCGCGATGCGATCCGCGCCGGCAAGGTCGTGGGGCCCAACATCGTCGACGCAGGCCGTTCGATCTCCACCACCTCGGGCCACATGGATGCCGCGCTCGGCTACCGCGAGGAATTCCGCGACACGCTGCACGCCCACGAGAACCTCTGCGACAGCGCCGAGTCCTGCCGTCGCGCAGTGCGCATCCAGGTCGGCCGCGGCGTCGACGTGATCAAGATCGCAACCACGGGTGGCGTGAACAGCCAGGTGGGCGCGGGCCTCGGCAAGCAGATGTTCGACGACGAGGCGAAGGCTGTCGTGGAGGCCGCCCATCTGTACGGCAAGAAAGTCGCCGTGCACGCGCACGGCGCGGACGGCATCAAGGTCGCACTCGCCGCGGGCGCGGATTCGATCGAGCACGGCACGATGCTCGACGACGAAAGCATTGCGTTGTTCCTCAAGTCCGGTGCGTACTACGTGCCGACTCTGTCGACGGTGAATGGCTACATCGAGCGGCTCGCGGCCAATCCGCAGGCGTATTCGCCGGAGGTGCGGGCCAAGGTCGAGTGGCGCATCAAGGTGACGGGCGAGTCGCTGCGCAAAGCCGTCCCCAGGGGCGTGAAGATCGCATTCGGCACGGACGCGGGCGTCAGCAAGCACGGCCGCAATGCGGACGAGTTCGAACTGATGGTCAAGCACGGCATGACGCCGGCCACCGCCTTGCAGGCCGCCACGGTCAACGCGGCCGACCTGCTTGGACTGCAGGCGGACGTGGGTACCCTCGAGCCCGGCAAGCGCGCGGACCTGATCGCGGTCGATGGCGATCCGCTCGCGGACGTCACCGTGCTGAAACGAGTCGCCTTCGTGATGAAGGACGGCGTGGAATTCCGCGACGGAGGCGGCTGACCCCGGGCCGCCATGGCAGGACGTACCCCTTCGTTCGTGCAACCCCTGCCGTTCTCGGAGGCCTGCGAGCGCAACAAGGGACCGATCCTCGAGGTGCTCGAGCGCTGGTTGCGTGAGCCTGGGGTGGTCCTCGAGGTGGGTGCGGGCACCGGCCAGCATGCCATTCATTTCGCGCGCCACCTGCCGCACCTGAGCTGGCAACCCACCGAGCAGTTCGACAATCTCGGCACGCTCGCGGCACGCATCGCGGTCGATGGGCCCTGCAATCTGCTGCCGCCGGTGGAACTCGACGTGGGAGCGGCCCGGTGGCCATGGGACGCGGACAGCGTCGATGCTGTCTTCACCGCGAACACCCTGCACATCATGTCGTGGCCGCTCGTGCAGTCGTTTTTCCAGGGGGTCGGGCAGGTCCTGCGCGACGACGGTCTGCTCATCGTCTACGGTCCGTTCCGCTACGGCGGGCAGTTCACGTCGCACAGCAACCAGTCGTTCGATGAAATGCTGCGGAGCCGCGATCCGGCCAGCGGCATCCGCGATTTCGAGGCGGTCGATGCGCTGGCTGCCGCCCAGGGCCTGCAGCTGGTCGAGGACTGCGCCATGCCGGCCAACAACCAGACCCTGGTCTGGCGCCGGCCGGTTTCCTGAGCGAACGCGCCGGCCCACGCAAAGTGCCGACCCCTGGTTGCCCGAAGCGCTTAGAATCGCGCGCTTCGGTCCACGCTCCAGGAG